>Ga0209643_1001801_pt1 | contig 17089 bp, 17 predicted proteins | sample AutmiccBRH37_all_FD_187383 | JGI IMG/M metagenome (GOLD analysis project Ga0209643, IMG submission 187383) | Deep subsurface microbial communities from Mt. Terri, Switzerland - Autotrophic microbial communities BRH/37_all (SPAdes) (version 2) | ecosystem: Environmental > Aquatic > Deep... | reverse complement strand
TGCGGGTGCGCCGTCATGCCTTATGGGCCGATCTGGCCGAACTGGAATGCCCGTCTCCAGCAGCGCTGTCGATACCGTCATTGAACGATTTCGCCAGCTGCTGGGGCGTCGCCTACGTGCTGGAAGGATCACGCCTGGGTGGCCGCGTGCTCGCACGGCGTGTACGTCAGGCCAACCAGACCGTCCCCATTCGTTACCTCGAGCATGGTGAGGTCGCCAGGCTCTGGCCAGCCTTCCTCGCCCGTCTCGAACAGCATGCTGCCAATTACGCCTGGGAACCGATGCTGCTCGCCGCCGAACAGACCTTCGCGCTGTTCGCCGAAGCTGCCGCGCTGGAACACGACTGCGAATACGGCTGAAAGCACAAAGGCCCCGCAGGGCCTTTGCTTTACACAACAACAACACGTGTGGGATGAAAATAAAGTTTCATCCAATCCAAATATAAACCATCTATCTACATGTCCGCAAAAAGACCATATAAATCAACTAGATAAGATACTATTGAAGAAATCAGGCTAGGGTTTGTATCCAATTAGAAAATAGCAGACGCGGTTAAAGTATCATCCAATTTCCTATCAGGGCGCCCCACCCAGGCCAAAGCTGTGAAAATAAAGTTTCATCCAATTGCCGGGCGCCTAGCGGGGTGGGATTGTGGAGAGGCTGCGTTACCCAGCCCCAGCGAACTGATGGTGAGCAGAACTACGTAGCGGACTAGCTAGCGCACACCAACTTCACGATATCGGCCTGATCGCATTGTGCTTAGAGCAGATGAAGCTCACCAACTGCTGGCCCCTGCTGGCAAGGTTGTAGGGTTATTGCGCCGAACTTTGAAAGGGCATGCTCCAGCACGATTTTAGATTTGGGCACAAAAATGCGCCCAACCGGAGCCACCAAGCCCAACCATCTGTTTGCAGCTGCTCCGATGGTTTCCTTACTCATCCTCCATCATCCTTATGGCTAGCCTCGATCTTCAGGTCAGAGCCCAAGGTTGCCTAACGCTGAACAGATACTTATGAGCAGTGCACTTCTAGAAATTCCAAAAAACACAAAATTCCTATCTGACATGGGCAAGCACCTCGTCGAGCTTGAGCGGAAACTTCAGCAGCACGGTTTCTTTCAAGATGCCCAATCCGCAGCATTGCTGCCCGCCCGGGAGAGCAGCACATTCTTCACTCAATGCATTCAGGCAATGGAGACAGAGTTTGAGGCGGACCTGAATGCGTACTCAACTATGCGGTGGATATATTACCTACGGCGCATACCCAACGTATTTTTTGATGGAAGATTGTCTTCTACCGGTGCTAACACTCGCGTTCTGGCCGAAGTCTATGCAAATCGTAGTCAAGCGGCAGAGCCCGCTGCCTTCGGACCTAGCGGCTTTGTCTTTCCCACCGACGGGGGCACGCTAGAACACATTGCTCGCCTAATGGCATTCACCGTGATCGTCTCCGACTTGCAGCTCGGCTTTCGATTGGCGAGCAAGGGATTCGATTACCGCTTTGGCAATGACGGCCGTAAAGCACTCAGAGGCCGTCTTTTGGCAGGTGCCGTGTTCGCCCCTTTAACCAATGTTCCCTCACCTCTCCCACGACCGGTACTCAACCCGACGCTGGCGGCAGCATTAAGGCTTTATGATCAGCGCCATAACTATATGGCAGATACATTCCTTAGTATCGCAATGGGCCAAGTCGGGTTAGCTCGCGGGCTTGCGGACGTCGACGCCGAGAGAATGGTGGATATTTCTCGCGCATTCTGGGGGCTGCACGAAGATCGAAAGTTCTCGCCCCAAGAGCTTCTCAAAGGGCATCCCAACGCGGCGATCTATGAGGATGATGTGAAGGTTCTGATTAGGTTCGGCCCTGCAGACCTCGACCTTACGCGGTTGTTCGAGCTCTATCGTCTGCCCGCAATGGCGGGCAACGCAATTGACTCCAATTCGTCGCTTTGCCTGATCTCAGTGATGCTCGGGGGGCACTTACTCAAAACACGACGCTTCTCATGTCTTCGGGTCATGGAAGTCGGCTACTTCATCGTTGATCCCAGTGAGTGGGCTGAGGCCGGTGAAAAAGAGTACGCCAACGTTTGTGACGAAATCAGGCTGCACCTTCCGCAGTTCCAAGCGCCCAATGATTTCGCGGCGTTTAGCCGCAGCTGCCTGGCGTTCAAAGGTGAGGTCTGGCCCCTTGCTCATGGAGCCCCAGTGAAAATTACCGGCGACTACGTTTGCATCGACATGTGGGCCGCCTCTATGGGTTTTCTGGCTTGGCTCCAGTTCCCAAGGATTCAAGGACATGTCGCTAATGCGCGAGCGATTAAGTTTGAGGACCTGGTCCAGGACGTCATTGACCAAAGCCGCTGGGCCGACCGGTCCTCCCGGGCGCTGCGCCAGAAAACACTGAATCTTAATGGGCGAGCCTTGACCGATATCGACGCAATCGGCGCCTACAATGGCACAATTCTTTTGGTCTCTTGCAAGAGCATCCCGTACACGCGCGAGTATGACCAGGGCGCCCACAACGCCATTCGCAATGCAGCTTCAACCGTGGATAGAGGCGTTGACTACTGGTCAGGTATCGTCGATCAGCTTAACGCTCAGAGGGTCGGCGACAACTTCGACCTGTCGGGCTTCACACAAATTGTAGGTGTGGTCTGTACCCCTTTCGTGGTCTACACGAGCCATTCCAGGTCAGTCGAGAGGTCTATCGGAAGATTGCGATGGTCGAGCTCTCTGGATGAGCTACTCGAATTTCTGACAACGTGTGCTGATTCTGATGCACAGGAATAGGTCTCGGTCCGCCGAAGATGGCTAGTCACATCACGTTGCTACGAGACCCCGCTACACCAGCTAGCCAAGCACCGGGCAGTTGATTCCGTTGTTCCAAGACTAACGGCTGCAGGTAGCGACGATGTTTATGGCAACTCCTCCACGGGTGGGAGGACAAGGATGGCTAGCGAGAGCAGGGGACGCTAATCGGCCAAGACGGGGCACCTCACCGCATGAAACCGGCAATGGACGCAGCCTATTTTTAGAATCTTGCGGGGACATTTGGTAACCGAGTAGCCTAGCTACAGGCACGTTCGGTAGGTGCCCGCCGTCCACTCTGGCGAAGCAATAGCACTATCGTGATTTCACCCGTTTCATACCAACCCTGTATGGGTTCTCGTAGTGGACACCAGGCCCAGCCCTTGGAGGCTGACCATGCAACACACCCCGACTTTTGCTGACGTCCAGAACGTCAAGCGTCACGCCAAGCATCTCAAGCAAATTCATCCTGAACTGCCTTATAGCAAGCGGCTCGATCGCGCTGCGGCTGACCTTCTCGGTCTCCGAAACTATCACGAGCTGAGCAGCCGGTTTCAGGCTGTAATTGATCAGTATCTGGATTCACCTACTGGCCCTAATGCCGTCGCGCATTGCCTCTACTGTGACTTTCGGTTCGCTGCGGATCTTAAAGAGGATCAGCAACAGCACCGCCAGATTCATGAGCGGGTTATGGAGGTCCACGAGATTACGGGCTACCGCCCAGGCACTTACGTGGAGCGGGAAGCCTTGAAAAAGGATGGTAATGCCAAGGCGCGCAGTGCCGTTCCTCTGGAAGAGCGTATTAAGGGGGGAATCTTGGTGCTGCGCGGATGGTTCGACCGCTCATATCGTAGCGCTATCGATGAGGGGCAGTGGCGTAAGCACCCATCTTTCGATGAATACGTGGCCATGATGATCCCGTACCTTGAGGATCTACTTCCTGATTTGGCGCCATCTTTGGCTGAGCGCTACGGGCGCACGCCTGGCGTGATCGCTCATGGGCAGACCAACTGGCCATTGCTGTAGCAGGCAACCAGAGCCCGGCTTCGGCCAGGCTCTTTCGTCCTAGTGATGAAAGCGATTGGGGCTTCTGCCGCGAAAAAGTTGTGGGTTGTTCCGCGTCAGCAAGCCCCTCTTCCCAGACCCTACACCCTATCAGCACGGTGAGGACATTGAGTACGGCGAGGACGATCAGCACGACGAGCACCGAAATCTAAAAATTAGACTATGAAAATCAAGCGTTTATAAGCTTCCCGTGTGCGATATCGCGCAATTCGTCTATATCAACTAGCCTCATATCACGTATTTGGATGCTCTGTATCGTTCATTCGCATGCATAAAAATGCGCGATATGTGCGCGTAATGACGGTTTGTCATCGTCCATGGATGCTTGGACACTGAGCTCAACCGAAATCGGATAAGGGCTTCAAAATGGCCAACGCAAAACAGTCTGCAAAACGTCGCTTAACGATGGCAGAACGCGCCCAGCAATTGATGCTGGTTCACTTCCCCGACGTGCCCGAGGCGTGCAAATGGTCGCGTAAAACTCACGACGGCTTCAGCACGATTCCTCGGACCCTGCCCATTGCCATGCAGATCATCGACGCTCAGTCGAAGGGACAGCCTGCCGGCCACGTACTGTTCTGTCTATGGGTGCGCATGCCCGATCATCCTGTCATTACGATCGAGAATCCCAGCACTTTGGCTGCTGAAGCGGGATTCCTCGGTGAGCGGGCCGTGGATACCTGGCGTCGCCGGATGAAGACGCTTCGGGATCTGCAATTCATCATTACCAAGCCAGGGGCATCTGGCGAATTTCACTATGTGATGCTCACCAATCCTAACGCTGCGGTTGAGTGGATGCGCCAAAGCAACAAGGTCCAGGATGGCCTGTATGGCCGCTTCATCGAGCGACTGCCAGAGATTGGTGCCTATGGCGATATCGAGGCAATCCGCGCTCATTGGGTTGCGCTCCAGGAGGCAGCGAAAGCGGCTGAAGCCGCCAAGCAGGCGTCGAGTGCCTCTGTGCCTCCGCCGCCATCCGCTCCATCCGCCAAACCAAAACGAGCCGGGAGGGCCAAGGCAAATGCATAGGAGGGTCTGGGGCATCGGGTGCCAGCCCACCCACCTTGATGCCCACAAAATGAAAGCCCTGAACCCGCTGAGGGTCGAGTCTTGATTGGTCGGGGTGGTGGTGGCGCAACGCTAGAGTGAAGTCTCGCTGACAGGAGGCTGTATGCGAATCGCGAAGAGAAGGGTCACGGGCATTGAGTGCGAGTCCACCCACCTCAATGCCCACAAAATGAAAGCCCTGACCAGCTGAGGGTCGAGTCTTGACTGGCCAGGGCTGTGGTGGCGCAACGTTGGGGTGCTAGACCCCGAAGGAGTCTAGCACCCCTTTCTTTATGGCAGGGGGTAGCCAGTTAGGGCACTGCGAGCTGGCTCTGCCTCTGACCGACAGTGGACAGCCTGCCATGTCGGCTATCGGCCGAGGCTGTGTAAAAACGTTTTCGAGTGCGACAGGTACTCAAACCGAACTGAAAATCGCGCATCTGGGCGAAATCCGCATCTGCTGACGTGCCGATAAATTACAGATTTCACGTAGACGCGCACACTTCAGTTTTGACGAAGCGTTTTTACACACTCTGGGCCAAAAGCTGCCAGTCGTAACGGGCAATCATCGGCCAACTAATAGTGCTTCACAATCACCCAGCGAAGGAATAGAGTAGAGCTTACTACCTAATCAGTATTTTACTCTACATGAATAATTGGTTGTCTCTGATCATCGCCTTACCGACCGCTAACGCCACGGAGCGTATGCGTGCCTGGCGTGCCCTCAAGAGCAGTGGCGCAGCGGTACTGCGCGATGGGGTCTATTTGCTGCCTGACACTCCCGCCTGCCGGGAAGCGTTGGAAGCTGTTGAGCGCGACATCCTGGGTAGCAATGGCACGGCCTTTCTGTTGCCCATCAATGATCCGCAAGGCGAGCGCTTTATCGAACTGTTCGACCGTAGTGAGGACTACGCCAAGCTGCGCGTCGAGATCGAGGCGTGCCAGGCTCAACTGACTTCGGATAACGCCCTCACCAGCACCAAGCAGGTACGCAAGCTGCGCAAGGCGTTTGCGCAGCTTGCGGCCATCGATTTCTTCCCTGCGGCAGCGCGGCAACAGACCGATACGGCCCTCAAGACACTGGAAACGGCCATCAGCCGCGCGTTATCGCAGGATGAGCCGAGCAGCCACGATCAGCCTATTGAGCAGCTTGATCGTCGCGACTACCAAGGCCGCCTCTGGGCTACGCGCAAGCGGCCCTGGGTTGACCGCTTGGCTAGCGCCTGGCTGATCCGGCGCTGCATTGATCCGAGCGCCCGCATTCTCTGGCTGGACACGCCAAGTGATTGCCCTACGGAGGCGCTGGGTTTCGATTTCGACGGCGCGACCTTTAGCCATGTCGGCAGTCGCGTCACCTTCGAAACCCTGCAAGCCAGCTTTGCACTGGTCGAGCCAGGCCTAAGCCGCATCGCGGCTCTGGTGCATTACTTGGATGTCGGTGGCGTTCAACCCGCCGAGGCTGTTGGCATCGAGCGTGTATTGGCTGGGCTGCGCGAGACCATCCTCAATGACGACCACCTGCTGACCGCTGCTTGCGCCATCTTCGATGGCCTGCTCGCGGCATTTGTGAAAGAAGAGACCTCTGATGAATGAGACCACACTGCCGCCTGTAGAGCAGGATCTGCCACGTACCGAGCCTGTCAGTTTGCTCCAGGCTTTTCTGTTCTGGCTCAAGCTCGGTTTCATCAGCTTCGGTGGCCCAGCTGGACAGATCTCGATCATGCACCAGGAGCTGGTGGAGCGTCGGCGCTGGATCTCCGAGCGGCGTTTTCTACATGCCCTGAATTACTGCATGCTGCTGCCCGGCCCGGAGGCCCAGCAGTTGGCCACCTATATCGGCTGGCTGATGCACCGTACCTGGGGCGGTGTGATTGCCGGGGTGCTATTCGTGTTGCCCTCGCTGTTTATCCTGATCGCTCTGTCATGGGTATATATCGCCTTTGGTGATGTGCCGGTGGTGGCCGGACTGTTCTATGGGATCAAGCCCGCCGTGACCGCCATCGTGGTGCAGGCGGCTCATCGCATCGGCTCCCGCGCACTGAAGAACAACTGGCTGTGGGCGATAGCCGCGGCTTCATTCGTGGCCATCTTCGCCCTCAATCTGCCGTTCCCGCTGATCGTGCTGGGGGCCGCGCTAATCGGCTATTTCGGTGGGCGCTTCGCGCCGCAGAAGTTCAGCATCGGCGGTGGGCATGGCGCGGGCAAGCCGTCTTACGGCCCGGCGCTGATCGATGACGACACCCCGACACCGGAACATGCGCGCTTCCGCTGGCCGCGCCTGGTTTTGCTGGCGGCGATAGGCGCAGCGCTGTGGGCATTACCCATGGGCTTGTTGACCGTCCTGTTCGGCTGGGAAGGCACCCTGACACAAATGGGCTGGTTCTTTACCAAGGCGGCGCTGCTGACCTTCGGCGGTGCCTATGCGGTGCTGCCCTATGTCTACCAGGGTGCAGTCGGCCACTACGGCTGGCTGACCCCGACACAGATGATCGACGGTCTGGCTCTGGGTGAAACCACCCCAGGGCCACTGATCATGGTGGTGGCTTTTGTAGGTTTCGTCGGTGGCTACGTGCAGCAGGTATTCGGTGCCGATCAGGCCTTCCTAGCCGGTGCCGTCGCCGCCAGCCTGGTCACCTGGTTCACCTTCCTGCCGTCCTTCCTGTTCATTCTTGCGGGCGGCCCGCTGGTGGAATCAACCCACAACGAACTGAAGTTCACCGCGCCGCTGACGGCCATCACCGCCGCCGTGGTCGGGGTAATCCTTAATCTGGCGTTGTTCTTCTGTTATCACGTGCTCTGGCCGCATGGCTTCGAGGGGACTTTCGACTGGCCTTCGGCGCTAATTGCCCTGGCGGCAGCGGTGGCCTTGTTCCGCTTCAAACGCGGCGTCATCCAGGTGCTAGCGGCCTGTGCGTTGGCCGGACTGGTGGTACACCTGCTGCAAAACTGAGAGGTGGAGAATGAGCAGAATCTCGATATGCGAACTGGAGGAATGGCAGGCCGCAGGGCGGACGTTCAGCCTGCTGGATGTGCGCCGTACGAGCGTCCGGCTTGCCGATGCCACAGAAATTCCTGGTGCACACTGGTGTGATCCCGAGGATATCTTCACCTGGAAGGATCAGGTTCCACGGGACAGGCCGGCGATTATCTATTGCGCCAAGGGGCATGAAATCAGCCAGGGCATCGCCGCCACACTGGAGGCCATGGGCCTGGATGCGCGCTACTTGATCGATGGTTTTGCTGGCTGGCATAGCGCTGGCCAGCCCACCCAGAGCCTATCCAACTAGGCAGGAGGTGCTGCATGAAGTGGATCACCCGCGAACGCCCGAAGATTGACCGAATCGCCTGCCCCTGGCTGATCGCCCGCTTTATCGATACGGCACCAGAGTTTCTCTATGTGCCGAGTAGCGATGTGCTGCGCCTGGCCCGCGAGGAAAGCGCTACGCCCTATGACATCCCAGGTGTGGAATTCACCCACGAAGGCGAGCTGTGCAGCTTCGATGCATTCCTGAAGAAGTACCAGCTGGATGAGCCGGCCTTGCAGCAACTGGCGCAGATAGTGCGCGGTGCCGATACCTCAAGGCTGGATCTCACCCCGCAGTCGGCTGGGCTATATGCCATCTCTCGGGCTGTGGCTGCCTTTCTGAGCTCGATCTCTAGCGCCGATCTAACCATTTTCACTCCTGCCTCAAGTCCCCAGCATTTCCATAGAAAATGCTGCGCAAACGATAGGTGACGAAGTAGCACGACTCAGTTGGAACTAGCATCCCTCACCTGCGTCAGCAGTGGCCAGCGATCATGGATCCACTCGTATTCGGCAGGCGGCGCCGTAGTCACAACATACACCCGCCGCTGCTCTCCCTCGCCAATGACTAGGCACTCTAGCGCGTATCCCTCCGGCACATCGAACCAGTGCGACGTCCGATTCCTCTCGCCTGGCCGACCGTCCTTCTCCATGTACCTCTGAACCATGCCGAACCCACGACGGGGCCTGTATTTCTCCCAGCCGCCAGACTGCACGGTGCTGAGCCTTGCCCAGCCACCCTGAGGGCCGTTTCCTAGCTCCTCCTTTCTCCGGCCCCAATGGATCCAATCGAGTTGGCCGCTTTCCTCAAGCAGCACCGGAATGGCTGCTTTCGGATTGGGGAAATAGATCTTCCAGACCTTATCGGCCTCACGCGCCTCTACACCTCCGCACATGATTATTACCTCACACTGCTAACGCTGCCTTATGTTCTAGACTCTGCTCGCCAGGAAGGCATTCCCCTCTCGAATGGAGTTCGAAGATGCGGTATCTCCCATACATTGCGATTGCCCTCGCCTCTTCACTGCTCTCTGCTTTGGCCACGCTCTGGTATGCAGCTCCGAAAAATGTCGAATCCTCTCACCCCGTCACACGTCCTCCGCTGAAGGTCGAGCACCAAAACGGAAACCTGCTGATTTGGGGTGGCTGGGAAACTACGAAGGGATACCAAGCCCCAGGTATCAACGCAGTAGAGATCCGTTGTGATACTGCCAGCTCCCGCTGCGTAGAAGCCTATGCCTCGATCTTGCATCACACCGAGGGAGAGGATCTCGAAGCGCAGGTATTCGACTACGTGGTGCAAAACTGGACAGAGAACGAAATGCTTGCGGTGGCCGGGCAAGCGATGGGGTGTTTAGATCGGCGATTGATCGTTGATTTGGTTGCTCAGCAGGCTCGCCTGGAATGGAGTCCCAGCGCGGAAGCGGGCTGCGAAGGCGACATAGGTGCCGCTGTCCTTGGTGGAGACCCGCTGTAGATCCAGCCGCTTGTCCACCCTGATTGACCTCTCTCAACGCTTCGCGAATACTGTTTGCATATACAGTATTCCTTGGATGTTGCGATGTCATCTCTTTCGATACTGGCCCGGTGCGAACGCCTGCGCGAGCGTCTTCTCACCGATGTGGCCAACGGCCTGCGTATCACTGGCTTTCAGTCACCCGCCGAAGACGAAAAGGAGGATGGGCTTTCTCTCGACCTTCTCACCGGCCTGGGGGCGCCCCACGTTTGGGCCGTGCAAGTCCTAGACGATAATTTGGTCGGCTTCGGCATATTCCGTGGTGATCGGCTGATCGTGAATCGTGCGGCCAGCCACCTGGACGAAAGGCTGGTGGTGGTAGACCTTGCTGGAGACTACCGCGTGCGCCTTGTTCAGCGTGACTTGTTGGGGGGCCGCTGGCTGAAGGCAGCCGATCCTATCGCCCCGGACGTACCACTAGATGGCGATGAGATCATCGAAGTTTGGGGTGTCGTGACCTGGGTGGTCAGTCGTGTGGCGATATGAGCGTACCGCCGAGAGTATTCGCGCTTATAGATTGCAACTCGTTTTACTGCAGCTGTGAGCGCATCTGTCAGCCGGAACTCAAACGTAAGCCAGTCGTAGTGCTATCCAACAATGACGGCTGCGTAATTGCTCGCTCAGCCGAAGCCAAGGGGCTTGGTATCGGCATGGGTGCCCCCTACTACCAGTTGCGCGAGCAGATGCGCCGACAAGGAGTGGTGGCGCGCTCCAGCAACTACACCCTCTATGCAGACATCAGCAATCGGGTGATGCGAGTGATGGCTGAAATGCTGCCAGGCATTGAGGTTTACTCCATCGATGAGGCTTGGGGCGACATGACCGGGTTTGCCGACCCGGCAGAGCTGGGCAGAAGCATTCGCAACCGTCTAGCCCATGAAATTGGGATGCCCGTCGGAGTAGGCATCAGCACTACCAAGACCTTGGCCAAGCTCGCGAATTGGGCAGCGAAGAAATGGAAGGCCACTGGTGGAGTGCTCGATCTGACCGACCCTATCCGCCAAGAGAAATTGCTTCGATTAGCGCCTGTGTCGGAGGTCTGGGGCGTGGGGCACCGCTCGGCTGCCAAGCTAGCGGCCCTGAAGATTTCTACTGCCTGGGAACTGGCTCAGTTCGATATCGGCACATTGCGAAAGACTTTCGGCGTGACCATGGAACGCACATCGCGTGAACTGCGTGGTGTGAGCTGTATTGGCTTCAATGAAGGCCCCCCTCCGAAGGAAGCCATCTGCTCGAGCAAGATGTTTGGAGCACGTCAGACAGAGCTACAGCCCATTCGGGAAGCACTAGCTGCCTACGTGGCTCGAGCGGCCGAAAAGCTGCGCGCGCAGAACTCGCTGTGCAGCACTATCCAGGTAGGGCTCCAGACCCAGCTGGCTGATCGCAATGGGCCACGTTTCGCCGATGCCATCACCTTGGCTCTACCCTCTCCTACAGATGACACTCGCGAAATTTTGGCCGTGGCCCAGCGTGGTCTAGGGCAGATCTATCGTCCAGGCTACCCGTTCTCAAAGTGCTCCATCTTGCTCATGAATCTGAGCCAGCGCGGTGAGCTGACGCCGGATCTTTTCGCACCCAAACCACGTCACGGTGCCGCGCGGCTGATGGCAGTTATTGACCAAATCAACCGCAGAGAAGGAAGAGGCACTGTGCGTATTGGCCGAGTGCCTGCGACACCGGTTTGGGCTATGCGTCGGGAGATGCTAAGCCAGCGGTACACCACACGCTGGGATGAAATTATTGGTGTGCGAGGCTAGGTTGATGAGGTGTCCGCTTGCGGCCCAGACCGTGTAAAAACGCAGCAAGCGATGGTAATCAACTGCCGGTGGATTTTCTCAGCGCCCAGAAGGCCTCCGGATGCACAATCAGGCGCATTCGGTGATTCTGGTTGCTATGGCACTTTAGGCTTCGGCATGACTGATGGAGGACGGTAGGACTCGTAAAACAGGCCTCAGGCCTTCATCGCTGCCATCAGGGCACCGCTGCCCAGCAAGTTCAACACGCGTTTGAAGTTGTAGGCGAGCACATGCAGGCTCATCTCGGTGCTCACCCGGTCGAGCGTTCGGGTGAGGAAATGAGTAGCGCCCATCCAGGCCTTCAACGTGCCGAACGGATGCTCCACCGTCTGACGGCGGATGCGCATCATCTCCGGTGCCTGATCCAGGCGAGTCTGCATCGCATCGAGCACCGACTCATGCTCCCAGCGACTCACCCGGCGCTGTGCGCTCGGTGTGCACTGATCTTTCAACGCACACCTTTGGCAGTTCGAACTCCAGTAACGGTGCAGCTTTAGTCCTTTCTCGACGTGTGAGAAGCGCCAGATCAGGCTTTGCCCTGCTGGGCAACGGTACTCGTTCCTTGCTGCGTCATAGATGAAGTCACCTTTGCCAAAGCGGCCAGCCGCTGTCGCTCCCGACGTCAGCGTCTTGGGCACGAAAGCGGTGATGCCAGCTTCGTGGCAGGCGAGGATTTCCTCACTCTTGAAATAGCCTCGGTCAGCGACCACCGAGAGCGCTTCCACGCCCATCGCTTCCCGCGCCTGCATGGCCACGTTACTCAATTGGTCACGGTCGACACCGTCGTTGGTGACTTCGTGCGTCACGATCAGGTGATGCTTCGCATCGACCGCAGCTTGGACGTTGTAACCGACCATCCCGGTGCCGCGCGTCATCATCGAGCGTGCATCAGGATCGGTCAGTGAGATCTGCTTGTCTGGGGCGGTTTGGAGCTGGGTCTCGATGGCCTGGAGTTCCTGCATCTTCACTTTCAACGCCGCGATCTTGCTGTGCAGTCGCTCGACCTTGGCTTGTGCCACGGCAGGCTCCTGCCGATCGGCAGTGTCCAGAGCGGTAAGGTAGCGGCTGATGCTGGATTCGATTTCCTCCATCCGCCGTTGCAACTTAGCACTGGTGAAGTTGCGATCACGATTGTTGACCGCCTTGAACTTGCTGCCGTCGATAGCCACTAGCGCTTCGGCGAACAGACCGAGCTGCTGGCACAGCACGACGAACTGCCGACAAACGCCGCGGATGGCCTTACCGTTGTCCTTACGGAAGTTGGCGATGGTCTTGAAGTCCGGCATCAGGCGCCCGGTCAACCACATCAGCTCAACGTTGCGCTGGGTCTCTCGCTCAAGGCGGCGACTGGACTGGATGCGATTGAGGTAGCCGTAGATGTAGATCTTCAGCAGGACGGCAGGATGGTAAGCAGGCCTACCAGTTTCTGCGGGGACAACACCCTCGAAACCGAGTCGACCAAGGTCGAGTTCATCGACGAACACATCGACCACACGCACCGGGTTGGTGTCCGCCACGTAGTCATCCAGGCTCTCGGGAAGCAACACACTTTGGCCTCGATGCTCTCCCTGGATAAAACGCTTCATCGGCATTCCCCACTGATTTGAATCCATCAAATCACAGCAAGGTCGATGCCAGCGTTTTTACACAGCCTGGGCCAGAAGCGGACATTCACAGTGACTGAGGAATGAGGGGCGGGTCACTTTTGCTCGGATAACCTAACGTTGGAATTCAGCGGCTGCCGTAGGCAGTCCGCTGGAATGCTGTAATGGACTCTCCCCGCGCCACGGTTCTATACCTAGAACTGCGGTGACTGATCATTGGGAGAGACGTTATGAAGCGAATTGCGGTTGATCTGGCCAAGTCCGTTTACCAAGTTGCCGAGAGTGTCCGTTCCGGCCATGTGGTGCAGCACAAGCGGCTGAACCGAGAGGCGTTTAGGCGATATATACAGGAGCAAGCCGAGCCGGTCGAGTGGGTGATGGAAGCCTGTGGCACGGCTCACTACTGGGGGCGTGTCGCGCAAGCGCTGGGCCACCGGGTAAAACTGATTCATCCTCGTTATGTACGGCCCTATCGTCGTCGCAACAAAACCGACCGTAACGACTGCGATGCCATGCTAGAAGCCTCGCGTTGCAAAGATATTCATCCAGTTCCGGTGAAAACCCAGGAGCAACAGCTGTTACAGCAACTTCACGGTATGCGCGAAACCTGGAAGAAGAGTCGTACCCAGCGCATCAACCTACTACGCGGTATTTTGCGCGAGGCGGGTATCGAAGCCCCAACTGCTACCGCCGCGTTTATCCGTGCCGCTCATGAATTAGTTGAGCGTCCAGAGATCGCGCCTTTGAGTCATCAACTGCATATCGTCCTGGCGGAAATTAACCTGCACGAACAGTGCATGGTCGAGTGCGAACAGCAACTTAAGCGCTGGCATGCCGACGATGAAGTGGTACGTAAACTCGATGAGGTCAGCGGTATTGGTCTGCTAACCGCCAGCGCCCTGAAAACCGCAGTAGGCAAGCCTGAGCGTTTCACTAATGGCCGCCAACTCAGCGCTTGGTTGGGCATGACACCGCGTGAATTCAGCAGCGGCGACCGACGTAAACTGGGCCACATCAGCCGACAGGGCAACGTCTATGTGCGCACCTTATTGATCCACGGTTCGCGAGCGGCCTTGCTGGCTGCACAGCGATGTAAGGCCCGCACGCCGGAGAAACTGACCCAGTTACAACGCTGGACCGTCGAGACAGCGGCACGTATCGGTCACAACAAAGCAGCTGTGGCGCTGGCCAATAAATTGGTAAGGATTTGCTGGGCTGTGTGGTGCAACGAGCGGCGTTTCAGTGGCGACTGGCAAAGCGTAAAGCCCGCCTGACGGCGGAGTAATCAGCACGGCGTGATGGTTTTCTTGTGGTTGTGGTGAGCAGCAACACTGTCGAAACAGGCGAGTCCTGCAACGGAATAAGGCCGATAACAATCATGATCTTCGTGATCGATTGAACGCTTGGCCCCCGCTGCGCGAACTACAGAGTGGCCAGGGCGGTAAAGCCCAAAACAGGCCGGATATACGAATGCAACCGCGCTGACGACAGGGTTAGGAAAAGCTTTGCTCACTGCTTGTGGGGAGAGTCCATATATGACTTGTTAGGCAACAACTCCACTGCCTATGGGTTTATAGCGGATTTACTTAGGTTGGTACTCCAATGATGAATGGTGAAGGTTAATGCGCAAATTTCCCGCATCGTCTTTAACGTAACCCCACGTTTTGTCAACGGTAGTCACTTTCCCATTTTTATCTGTGAAGTGAACTTTCCCCATAGTAATTGCGCTATTGCCATCAAGAAAAATAGCAGAAGTGACAGGCTCACATTTTTTCCAGCCTTTTAGAGCAAAACCTGTGTCGGCAGGGAAGGATGGGTCACCGCCAACGAAATAAGATAGCGCACCGGCACGTGTGGGGCGAAATGTTTGAGGGTTCACCGTGAGCGTAGGCTTAAAGAGTACTGCGCCCATTTGGTAGGCGTAAGCGGAATCTATGACTTTCTCGGCCAATGCTCTCGCTGCTACTTTTCCATCCTTTTCGTATGCGGCGTTGATATCAAGAAGAGCAGCACACCATGCTTGCTGAGCTGTTAATGCTTCCTTCTCTATTACTGCCTGATTTACAACGATGGGCTCGTTTGCGTTCGCAATATTTGAGGTAAGTGCGACTAATGCTGTTAATGCTACAAGTTTGACTTTCATAGTTGGGAGACCTCTGGGTTGAAAGAATTGGATTGTTGCGTGTTTGACTGTGCCTAACGTTCAAATTGAGGGGCTGGCCGCCACGAAACGTGAACGGAGCCCCGAAAGTTCAAGAAACCGCAGGCCGTAAAAGAACGCTTATCGGCCAGTCCCTCTCGAATGTAGGGTTAGGCCGGAGAATGGGCGCACAGGCGAAACAGCGACCAACCCCAGCGCCACTTTACACCGCGAAACGTGAAGCCGCCACGGACAAAAAACCACCGAAGCCGCCCCGCCTGGCCGTCACCGCCGCCCGGAAAAACAGCGGCGGTTACGAAAGGCAGGGCCAGGTTTCGCCATCTTCTGAGGATGTGATTTTATATCCGTTTCGCTCTAGCACTAGCAAGGCAGGAATGAGAGTATTTGCTGCAGCTGAAATCTTCATGTGTTTGCCTAACGCCGCAATCACCCGCTTGTCGGGTGCATTGCTTTGTTATGCGCTTTCTCTGCAAGTGCGTTGATCGCACATTCATCTAACCGGGCACGCCGTACCTCTTCGAATATCCGAGCGCCCGAGCGCTCGTAGAAGCTCGGCGGCCGCGAAAACTGAGTGCAACACCTGACCTTTCCGGTACGGTGCTGCCCCTATGTCCTATTCCGAACTCAGCGTCGAAGAGCGCGCCATCATTCAACTCAGTCAAGCTCAAGGCTTCAGCCTGCGCGGCATTGCTCGCCTGATTGACAGGTCGCCCTCGACCATCAGCCGAGAGCTGAAGCGCAATCGAGGCAGTAGTGGTGCTTACTCGGCCCGCTGCGCCCAGCAACAGATGAACATTCGGCGCCAGGTTTGTCGCCCCAAGCGCAAGCTTGTGCCGGGCAGCGAGCGCTTCGAACTGGTGGCCCACATGCTGCGTAAGCGTTTGTCTCCCGAGCAGATTGCCGGCAAGCTGCGCAGCATGACCATACCCAACCTCAGAGATGCCTACGTCTGTCGTGAGACGATCTATAACGCGATCTATGCCTTGCCGGTCGGCGAGTTGCGCAAGGAGCTGATCGTCTGCCTGCGCCAAGGCAAGACGACGCGCCGGCCGCGCTCTGGTGGCGTGGATCGGCGCGGCCAGATCCCTGAGATGGTCAGCATTCATGTTCGCCCGCCAGAGATCGAAGACCGGCTGATGCCGGGGCATTGGGAGGGCGACCTGATCAAGGGTAAGGCCAACGCCTCGTCGGTAGGCACGTTGGTGGAGCGCACCAGTGGCTACCTGATGCTGATGAAGATGAACGACGCAACGGCGACCTCGGCGATGGAGGGCTTCAGTGCAGCGCTCAACAGCATGCCGCTGGCGATGCGCAAGAGCATGACCTACGACCAGGGCCGGGAGATGGCGCGGCATGCTGAAATCACCCAGCAGACAGGGGTCGCTATTTACTTCTGCGACCCGCACAGCCCCTGGCAGCGCGGTAGCAACGAAAACATCAACGGCCTGATCCGCCAGTACCTGCCCAAGGGGACTGACTTGTCGGTACACAGTCAAGAGCAATTGAATGCCATCGCCTTGGAGCTGAATATGCGCCCCCGTAAACGCTTCGATTTCAAGTGCCCGATCGAAGTCATGGGCGAGGTGATGCAGGAAGCCATGGCTATGCGGCATCATGCTCCAGCTTCAAATCAATAACCGTGTTGCACTCAGCTTCTGCAACCGCCCATCTTTCACTCCCTTCTGCTGCGACGTTATATCGAACGCGGTATAAGCCAGTTATAGCCGAATGCGGCATAAGCCCGCGCTTCACAGCATGTCGCCAAAGCTAGCAGGAATGAATGCTTGTGTGAG
>Ga0209643_1001800_pt1 | contig 17112 bp, 17 predicted proteins | sample AutmiccBRH37_all_FD_187383 | JGI IMG/M metagenome (GOLD analysis project Ga0209643, IMG submission 187383) | Deep subsurface microbial communities from Mt. Terri, Switzerland - Autotrophic microbial communities BRH/37_all (SPAdes) (version 2) | ecosystem: Environmental > Aquatic > Deep... | reverse complement strand
CAGGTAGCGAGAAGATGGGGAAGATGCGGCGGACCTTCGCCCGCCGCGAGGGGATGGGACGATTACAGCTCGCGCTGTTCGGCACGCTCGGCGCGCAGGTCGAAATCGCGCGGCAGTTCGGCCGCCGGCGCGCTGTCCAGCGCCTGCAGGGCCTGGCGCGTGGCGCTTTCGATGGCGGCCCAATCGCCGGCACGCACGGCCTTGGCATCGACCATCCAGGTACCGCCGACACACATCACATTGGCCAGACTCAGGTAATCCCGCGCATTGCGCGCATTGACGCCACCGGTCGGGCAGAAGCGGATGTCACCGAACGGCCCGCCCAGCGCCTTGAGTGCTGCCACGCCGCCGCAGATCTCGGCGGGGAACAGCTTGAAGCGGCGATAGCCCATGGCGTAGCCGAGCATGATTTCCGAGGCGCTGGCGACGCCCGGCAGCAGCGGCAGCGGCCCTTGCAACGCGGCCTCGAGCAGCGCCGGCGTGCTGCCGGGCGAGACGATGAACTGTGCACCGGCGGCCTCGGCCTGCTCCAGCATGTTGGCGTCGAGCACGGTGCCGGCGCCGACGATCAGCTCCGGGCGCTGCTCGCGCAGCAGGCGAATGGCGCCCAGGCCCAGCGCCGAACGGAGGGTGATCTCGAGCACGCGCAGGCCACCGGCGGCCAGAGCATCGGCCAGCGGCAGGATGTCCGCCTCACGCTCGATGGTGATCACCGGCAGGATGCGCGCAGCACTGCACCACTTGTCGATCAGGGCGATCTTGTCGTTCATGGCGTCAACGCTGGTTTGGATAGATGTCATGGAAGATTCCTTGCGGCCTCAGGGGCACCAGTAGATTTCGAGGGGACGGGCGAGGAAGGCGCGGATCGGCATCGCTTCGTAGGGCTCGCCAGCCAGGGCCTGATTGAGCGTGGCCAGTTTGCCGCGACCATGCAGTGCGAGCAGCGTCAGCCGCGCGCTGGCCAGCAACGCCAGGGTCATGCTCAGGCGCTGGCGCGGCACAGTCGGCGCCTGCATCGGCAGGCAACGCCGCGTGCCGCGCGGGTCGAGCGCCTGCTGCAGATTCGGGCTGTCCGGGAACAGGGAGGCTGTGTGGCCGTCTTCACCCATGCCCAGCACCAATACGTCGATCGGCGGCAACTCGGCCAATACGGCGTCGGCACGTTCGGCGGCCTCTTCCAGGCTCGCAGCGCTCTGGTACAGGCCGACCAGGCGCGCAGCGGCGGCCGGCCCCTGCAGCAGGTGGCGACGCAGCAGGCCTTCATTGCTGTCGGGATGGCTGACCGGCACCCAGCGCTCGTCGGCGAGGCTGACGGTGACCTTGGCCCAATCCAGTTGCTGCTGCGCCAGGCGCTCGAAGAAGGCGATCGGGCTGCGGCCGCCGGAAACCACCAGCGTCGCCGCGCCACGTTCGGCAATCGCGCTGCGCAGCGCGTTGCTCACGGTCAGCGCCAGTTCGCCGGCCAGCTGCTCGGCGTCACCAAGACTGAAACCCAGGGTCTGCACCGGCAGATCGAGATTAGAGATCGTCATACCAACTCCTGCCATCACGGCTGATCAGGGCAATCGAAGCAGCCGGTCCCCAGCTGCCTGCTGCGTAAGGTTTGGGTGGGGCGCCGACGCGCTGCCAGCCGTCGATCAGCTGGTCGCACCACTTCCAGGCGTATTCGATTTCGTCCTTGCGCACGAAGAGGTTCTGGTTGCCCTTCATCACTTCCAGCAACAGCCGCTCGTAGGCGTCGGGGATGCGCGGGCTCTTGTAGGTTTCCGAGAAATTCAGCTGCAACGGGCCGCTGCGCAGCTGCATGCCCTTGTCCAGGCCCTGGTCCTTGGTCATCACCAAGAGCGAGATGCCCTCCTGCGGCTGCAGGCGGATGATCAGTTTGTTGCCGATAAGCTGGCGCTGTTCCGGGGCAAAGATGTAGTGCGGCGGCGCCTTGAAGTGGATAACGATCTGCGACAGCTTCTGCGGCATGCGCTTGCCGGTACGCAGGTAGAACGGCACGCCGGCCCAGCGCCAGTTACAGATTTCCGCCCGCAGCGCGACGAAGGTTTCGGTGTCGCTCTGGGTGTTGGAGTTTTCTTCCTCCAGATAGCCCGGTACGTGGCGGCCGAGGATGCTGCCGGCGACGTACTGGCCGCGCACCAGCTGCTGACCGAGCTGCTCCGGCGCAATCGGCGCCAGCGCCTTGAGCACCTTGACCTTCTCGTCGCGGATGCTGTCGGCCGAGAGGTCGCTGGGCGGGTCCATGGCGATCAGGCAGAGCAGCTGCAACAGGTGGTTCTGGATCATGTCGCGCAGCTGGCCGGCCTGGTCGAAGTAGCCCCAGCGGCCTTCGATGCCGACGGTTTCGGCAACGGTGATCTCCACGTGGGAGATGTGATTCTGGTTCCACTGGGTTTCGAACAGGCTGTTGGCGAAACGCAGGGCGATCAGGTTCTGCACCGTGTCCTTGCCCAGGTAATGGTCGATGCGATAGGTGCGGTCTTCCGGGAAGAAGCGCGCCACCGCGTCGTTCACTTCGCGGGACGACTCCAGGTCGTGGCCGATGGGCTTTTCCAGCACTACGCGGGTGCGCTCGGCCAGGCCCGCCTCGGCCAGCCCGGCGCAGATCGCACCGTAGACAGATGCCGGCGTGGCAAAGAAGGCGACGATGCTATCCGCGTTGCCGGCCTTGTCCGCCAGCGCAGCAAAATCCTCGGCGCGGCGGAAATCCATGCTCAGGTAGTCCAGGCGCGCCATGAAGCGCTGAAGCACGGCTTCATCGAGGTCGCGTTCGCCGACGTGGCGGCGCAGATGTTCTTCGATCAACGCCAGATGGCTTGCCGCCTCGCCGCTCTCGCGAGCCAGAGCGAGCAGGCGCGTTTCGGTTGGCAGCAGACCGGCGCGATCGAGCTGATAGAGCGCGGGAAACAGCTTGCGCAGGGCCAGATCACCGAGGGCGCCGAACAGCGCCAGGGTGCAGGGTTCGACAGATAGTGGCGTCATGATGTTTGTTCTTCTACTAAAACTGCACTATGAATACACGGCGATGCCCTGTTATTCAAGTTCAATGTAGTAATAAAAACAACATTTACTGCAAAACAAGATTCCTATGGTCGCTCCGCATCTCGCTCAGTAGCATAGGCCACCCCTTTGGCAAGCCGCATCAGGACCGACATGGACCGCGTACACAACCTGCTCGAGCAGATCCAGCGCCGCATCGAAGACCTCAACAAGGCCGAGCGCAAGGTCGCCGAGGTGATCCTGCGCAATCCGCAGCAGGCGACCCGCTTCAGCATCGCCACCCTGGCGCAGACCGCGCAGGTCAGCGAACCGACAGTGAATCGCTTCTGTCGCTCGTTCGGCGTCAGCGGCTACCCGGAACTGAAGATGCAGCTGGCGCAGAGCCTGGCCAGCGGCGCCGCCTACGTCAGTCAGGCGGTGGAGCCCGACGACGGCCCGGCGGAATACACGCGCAAGATCTTCGGCTCGGCCATCGCCTCGCTGGACAGCGCCTGCCAGAGCCTCGATCCGCAGCTGGTCAGCCGAGCCGTCGACCTGATGATCCAGGCCCGGCAGATCCACTTCTTCGGCCTCGGCGCCTCAGCCTCGGTGGCACTGGATGCGCAGCACAAGTTCTTCCGCTTCAACCTGGCAGTAACCGCGCATTCGGACGTGCTGATGCAGCGCATGCTGGCCTCGGTGGCGCATACCGGCGAGCTGTTCGTGATCATTTCCTACACCGGGCGCACCCGCGAATTGGTAGAGGTGGCACGTATCGCGCGGCAGAACGGCGCCTCGGTACTCGGCCTGACTGCCGCCGGCTCGCCACTGGCGCAGGCCAGCACGCTGAGCCTGAACATTCCGCTGCCCGAGGACACCGACATCTACATGCCGATGACCTCACGCATCATCCAGCTCACCGTACTCGACGTGCTCGCCACCGGCATGACCCTGCGCCGCGGAGTGGATTTCCAGCCGCATCTGCGCAAGGTGAAGGAAAGCCTCAATGCCAGCCGCTACCCGGCGGATGAAGAGCCGGGCTAAAGCAACCAAGTCCGCACAAGACACGGGATGTTGCTATAACAACATCCCGCCATCACCACGCCCAATACCGCCACGTCAGCACGCCAGCGCCTGCTCCAGCGCCACCCCGGCGCCCTCCAGCCCCGGATAGTCAGCGGTGACCAGCCACACCGGCACATCGCCGAGATAGCCGCTCATGGAACCCTTGCTGGCGAAGCCGCGGGCGAAACCACTGGCCGCGAAGAAATCGGCGAAACGCGGCACCACACCACCGACGATATACACCCCACCGCGCGCACCGAGCGTGAGCACGTTGTTGCCGGCGACCCGCCCGAGCCACACGCAAAACTGCTCCAGGGTCGCCACCGCGACATGATCACCAGCGAGCGCAGCCGCCGTGACCTCAGCCGGCGACGCCAGTCGCGGCATCAAACCGGCCAGGGCACAGACCGCACGATAGAGCAGCAACAGGCCACCGCCACTGAGCACGTCTTCCGCGCGCACATGGCCAAGCTGGGCGAACAGCATCTGCCACAGCGCCGCCTCGTGCGCATCCGCCACGGGCAGATCGACGTGTCCGCCCTCCCCCGGCAGCGCGCGCCAGCTGCCACCACCCAAGGGCAGCAACGCGGCGACGCCAAGCCCGGTGCCCGGCCCGATAACCAGCGCCGGCGCATCCAGCTCGGCCTCGCCAGCACAGATCATGCGCCGCCCCGTCTCGCTTACCCGCGTCATGCCCAGCGCCATCGCGGCGAAGTCATTGATCAGCAGCAGCTCGTCCAGCTGCAGGGCACCGCAAAAGTCGCTTCGCGTCAGCCGCCAGTGATTGTTGGTGAACGTGAACTGCTCACCCTTGACCGGCCCGGCACAGGCCAGGCACATGGCGCGAATGCTGCCCGGCGCCAGGCCGAGCGTTGACAGGTAATGTTCGACTGCCTGCTCCGGGGTTTCGAAATCCGCCGCAGCCAGCACTTGTACCGCCTCCAACTGCGAGTCGCGCCACAGGCCGAAGCGCGCGTTGGTGCCGCCGATATCCCCGACCAGCACCAGCCTCATCGCAGCGTCTCCAGCCCGGCAGTGAATACGCTGGCGCCCTGCTCGGCGGAACTGAACGCCGCCCGCATAAAGCCGAACAGCTCGCGCCCGCAACCCTGCACCTGCCCCGCAGGCGCTGCTGCCGGGGAACGATCGGCCAGCTCGGCGGCATCGACCAGCACCTCAAGCACGCCGCTCTGCCCATCCACGCGCAGCAGATCGCCGTCGCGCACGCGCGCTAGCGGCCCACCATCAATCGCCTCCGGGCACACATGAATCGCCGCCGGCACCTTGCCCGACGCACCGGACATGCGCCCGTCGGTGACCAGCGCGACCTTGAAGCCGCGGTCCTGCAGCAGACCGAGATAGGGCGTCAGTTTGTGCAACTCGGGCATACCGTTGGCACGCGGCCCCTGGAAGCGCACCACTGCAACGACGTCGCGCTCCAGCTCGCCCGCCTTGAACGCCTCGACCAGCTCCAGCTGATCGGCAAAGACCCGCGCCGGCGCTTCCACGACGCGATGCTCGGGCGCCACGGCGGACACCTTCATCACGCCACGACCGAGATTGCCGCTCATCACCCGCAGCCCGCCTTCAGCCGAGAACGGCCGCGCGACCGGCCGCAGGATGCTTTCGTCCAGGCTCGCCGCAGCGCCTTCACGCCAAGTCAGCCGACCGTCTTCGAGGAAGGGCTCCTGGGTGTAGCGATTGAGGCCGCGACCCATCACGGTATGCACATCCTCGTGCAGCAGGCCGGCCGCGAGCAGCTCGCGCACCAGCAGCGCGACGCCGCCCGCGGCATGGAAGTGATTGATGTCGGCTGAACCATTGGGATAGACCCGCGCCAGCGTCGGCACCACTGCGGAAAGGTCGGCCATGTCCTGCCAGGTCAGCTGGATGCCCGCCGCCTGGGCGATGGCCGGCATGTGCAGGGTGTGATTGGTCGAGCCGCCGGTGGCATGCAGCGCGACGATGGCGTTGACCAATACGCGCTCGTCGACGAGCTCACCGAGCGGCGTGAAGCTACCGCCCTGTGGCGTCAGTCGAGTGACCTGCCGCGCGGCCTCGGCGGTCAGCGCATCGCGCAATGGCGTGCCCGGGTTGACGAAGGAAGAGCCCGGCAAGTGCAGGCCCATGACCTCCATCAGCATCTGGTTGGTGTTGGCGGTGCCGTAGAAGGTACAGGTGCCAGGGCTGTGATAGGCCTGCATTTCCGCCGCCAGCAGCTCGTCGCGACCTGCCTTGCCTTCGGCGTAGCGCTGGCGCACCGCGGCCTTGTCCTTGTTGGCCAGGCCGGACGGCATCGGCCCGGCCGGCACGAACACAGCGGGCAGATGCCCGAAGCGCAGCGCACCGATCAGCAACCCGGGAACGATCTTGTCGCAGATGCCGAGCAGCAGCGCCCCATCGAACAGGTTGTGCGACAGCGCCACCGCGGTGCTCATGGCGATCACCTCGCGACTGGCGATGGCCAGCTCCATGCCCGGCTCGCCCTGGGTGACGCCGTCACACATCGCCGGCACACCGCCGGCCACCTGCCCCACCGAGCCGATATCGCGCAGCGCCTGGCGCAGACGCTCGGGATAGTCCTCATAGGGCTGATGCGCCGAGAGCATGTCGTTGTAGGCCGTGACGATGGCGATGTTGGCCGCATCCGGCAGCCGCAGGCGCTGCTTGTCCTGCGCGCCGCAACCGGCAACGCCATGGGCGAAGTTCGCGCATTGCGCGCCGTTGCGGGCAGGCCCGGCACTGGCAGCGCCGCGAACCATCGCGAGATAGGCTTCGCGCGTAGGCCGGCTTCGCTCGATCAGGCGCTGGGTGACTTCGACCACTACGGGATGCATGAAAACCTCCTGATTTGTAGTTTTTATAAAAAATCAGGCGGCATCATAACGACCAGCGGGACGATTTCGAAGAAATATGTTTGTTAAAACAACAAAATCACCACCCTCAACGACGTAGCAGTTCTAGCTGACGACGTAGCTGGGCGGCTTGCGCCTTTTCCGCCCGCAGCCCGGAAGTCAACTCAGCCTTGTCCTGCTCCAGGCGCACGATCACCTGACCGAGGCCATCCAGCAGTTCGCGTAGCACTTCCAGTTCTCGGCATTGGCTCTGCCGGCCCATCCATAGCAGCCAGAGCAGTACCAGTAGCACCATCACGCCGCACAGCGAGGTGCCGATCAGCAGCCAGGCGAGGCTCATTGCACTCATCGTTTCGCTCCTTTGCTTGCGGCGCAATGCCGCTTCCAGAGGCTCAACGATATGTAGCTTATGACGACAGGTCGATAATGTTTACTTGCACAGGTAAACATTTGCAGCAGGTCATTGCCGCCATCTGCTAGTGAAGGACGGCTATGGACCACGCAGGCCGCCCGGCGATGTGCCAGCATGACGCAGCGCCACTGCGACCACCTGTCGTGATTCCTTACAGGTCGACAGAGGATTACTCGCCGACGTCCACCGGTCGCCGCACATCGTCGTCATGGCCAGGGTCGCGATGTTCCAGCTGCAGGAACAATGCGGCAGCGAGCATCGCCATACCGCCGACGCAGAGAAACGTCAGCTGAAATGCCCGCAGCACCTCGCTGCCCTGCGCGTCGTCCACGGTGAAGCCTCCCAGCAGCGCACCGGCGGTGGCGACGCCAAGGCTCATTGATAGCTGCACCACCACCGACAGCAGGCTGTTGCCGCTACTGGCGTCGGCATGACTAAGGCCGACCAGGGTGACGGTGTTCATCGCGGTGAACTGCATCGAGTTGACCATGCCGATCAGGCCCAGATGCACCAGCAGCAGCCACGTCGGCGTTTGTCCATCGATGGTCGCCAGGCTGGCGATCAGGCAGCCGAGCAGCAGCGTGTTGCCGATCAGCAGACGGCGATAACCGAGACGATCGATGATCGGCTTGGCCAGGGATTTGACCGCCATCGCACCCAAGGCCAGCGGAATCATGCTCATCCCGGCCTGCGCTGGCGAATAGCCAAGCGCCACCTGCAGCAGCAATGGCAACAGGAACGGCAGCGCGCCACCACCCAGCCGGGCAAACAGGTTGCCGAAGATGCCCACCGCAAAGCTGCGCGTATGGAACAGCTTGGGGCTGAACAGCGGCGCATCGATGCGCCCGGCGCGCAGCCAGTAGGCCGCCATGCACGCTGCGCCGCCGAACAGCAGCAGCATCACCCGGGCATGCGACATGTGCATCTGGCCGAGCCCCTCGAGCGCGATGGTGACCAGCACCATCGCTGCGCCGAACAGCAGGAAGCCGAGCGTATCGAAGCGCACCCGCTCGGGCCCTTTGAGATCGGGCATGAAGCGCAGCGCGGCGATGCAGCCAATCACGCCCACCGGCAGATTGATCAGGAAGATCCAGTGCCAGGAGGCGTACTCCACCAGCCAGCCACCCAGGGTTGGCCCGAGCAACGGGCCGACCAGTCCTGGCAGCGCGATAAAGGCCATGATCCGCACGAAGTCGCTGCGCGGAAATGCCCGCAGCACCACCAGCCGCCCCACCGGCAGCATCAGCGCTCCACCCAGCGCCTGCAGCACGCGGGAAGCCACCAGCTGGTTGAAGCTGGCCGACAACGCGCACAACAGCGAGCCCACGGAAAACAGCACGATGGCGGTCACGAAGATGCGCCGGCTACCGAAGCGGTCAGCAATCCAGCCGGATGCCGGAATCAGCAGCGCCACCGTGAGCATGTAGGCGATCACCACACCCTGCATGCGCAGGGGGTTTTCCGCCAGATCGCGCGCCATGGCCGGCAGCGCGGTATTGAGAATGGTGCCGTCCAGCGTCTGCATGAAGAAGGCGATGGCCACCAGCCACGGAAGAATCCGTGCGGTACGGGCGTCGAGTGAGACGGGCGGTTGCATGAAGTCCCCGGATACGAAAGGTGCACCATCTTAGAGGATTCGTTCGGTGCCGGTTCGGGTCGCTGCAACCCGCATACCCACACCAAGTGCCACTGTGACGACCTGTCGCAGTTAGCCTGCAGCGCCCGCAAACAGCCGTCTGTAGCGGCATACAGCTTTGCATTCAGACACCGGTAACAAAATATTTCTTGGGAAATTGACGCGAATCATTATCATTCGGAAGCGCAAGTGCAATCTTCGCTCCGTCCTTTTCTGTTTCCGGAGAATTCCCAATGCGCATCCCCGCCACACTGGCCATCACCACCCTGCTGCTCACCCCGCTCGCCCAGGCGAAGGAATACCCCATCGGCGAACCGCAGCAGTGCGGCGGCATGGAGGTCGGCGCGGTGTATCTGCAGCCGGTCGAAATGGACCCACCGGGCATGATGCGTGCCGCGGCCGAGTCCGACGTGCATCTCGAGGCCGATATCAGCGCCACCGAAGACAACCGCAACGGCTGGCAGGAAGGCAGCTTCGTGCCATATCTGAGCATCCACTACACGCTGCGCAAGAAGGGTTCCGACGAAGTCGTCGAAGGCGATTTCCATCCGATGGTGGCAAACGACGGCCCGCACTACGGTGACAACGTCAAGCTGCTCGGCCCAGGCAAGTACCAGTTGACCTACAAGATCCTGCCGCCAGGCTCGGGGCACAACATGTTCGGTCGCCACACCGACAAGGAAACCGGCGTCGCCCCCTGGTTCGAAGGCTGCGAGCTGACGTACGAGTTCACCTACGCCGGCATCGGCAAGAAAGGGGGCTACTGATGCGTCGCGCCGGGCAATCGCTGCTCGGCGTGCTGCCGCTACTGGTCGGGCTCGCGAGCCCGGCGCAGGCCGCGCTGCCGACGTACGAGCTGACCATACGTGACGGCCACTTCGAGCCAGCGACCATCGAAGTCCCTGCCCGCCAGCGCTTCAAGATCATCGTGCACAACGCCGGCAGCGGGCCGACCGAGTTCGAGAGCACCCCGCTACGCGTCGAGAAGGTGCTGTCACCCGGGGTGACCTCCTTCGTCGTGATCCACCCGCTGAAGCCGGGCCGCTATCCATTCTTCGACGAATTCCATATGGATCTTCCCGAAGGCGAGATCGTCGCCAAGTAGTTGCTTTTCTGAGGAGAGTCCCATGGGCCAATCCATGTTCATCGTCTGGCGCGAAAGCGTCGAGGCCCTGCTGGTCATCGGCATCCTGCATGCCTGGCTGCGCCAGCAACCAGGCGCGGGCAATGCGTTGCGCATGCTCTGGGCCGGTGTCGCCGCCGGTCTCGGTCTGGCCGCTGCGCTGGGCTGGGGCGTATTGCAGGCCGGCGACTGGCTGGCGGGCAGCGGTGGCGAATGGTTCCAGTGCGCGATGCTGCTGGTAGCCAGCCTGCTGATCCTGCACATGGTCGGCTGGATGCATCAGCATGGCCGCACGTTGAAGAGCAGCCTGCAGAACAGCGCTGCGGAAAAGCTCAGCCAGGGCAGCGGCATCGGCCTGCTGCTGCTGGCCATGCTCGCCGTGGGCCGTGAAGGCAGCGAGACGGTGGTGTTCCTCTACGGCATCGGTAACCAGCAGGCGGGTATGGACCTCACCCGCTTCGTCATCGGCGGTGTACTCGGTTTCGTCCTCGCAGTGCTCAGTTATGCAGCCCTGCAGGCCGGCAGCCGCTACTTCAGCTGGCGGCGTTTCTTCCAGGTCAGCGAAGTGATGTTGCTGCTGCTCGGCGGCGCATTGCTGATGGCGGCGCTGGATCGCTTCAGCGGCCAGCTGATGGGTATGGACGTACCGGAAGTGCTGTACACGGTGTTCGGCGATCCGCTCTGGGATACCTCGGCCCTGCTGGATGATGGCGGCGCGCTCGGCGGCACCCTGGCCGGCCTCACCGGCTATCGCGCCATGCCTTCGCTGGCCGCCGCGGTAGCTCTGGGCCTTTACTGGCTCGCCGCGTGGGCATGGCTCAAACCGCGGGCACAGGTGCAGCTCGCTGCGAGGCCAGCATGATCACCCAGGCGCCGTGGCTGGCGCGACTCGGTGACCTGCTGCGCCAGCATGCGAAAGCCATTCGCGCGCTGCAGTGGCTGGTGGTGGGGTTCTACCTGACGCTGCTGGTGATCCCCGCCTTTCTTGATCTGCCGCCGGCCCAGGCCGGCATGCTCGACAACCTGACGGTACTGGCGCAGTTCATCTTCTGGGGCCTGTGGTGGCCCTTCGTGCTGCTGTCGATGATCTTCTTCGGTCGCCTGTGGTGCGGCGTGCTCTGCCCCGAAGGCTCGCTCAGCGAATGGATCAGCTGGCGTGGACTGAACAAACGCACCCCGCGCTGGGTACGCTGGAGCGGCTGGCCGACCATCGCCTTTATCCTCACTACCGTCTACGGCCAGCTGATCAGCGTCTATGACTATGCCCAGGCGGCTCTGCTGATCCTCGGTGGCTCCACCGTCGCGGCGATGCTGGTGGGCTTTCTCTACGGCCGCGGCAAGCGGGTCTGGTGCCGCCACCTGTGCCCGGTCAGCGGCGTGTTCGCCCTGCTCGCCCGCTTGGCGCCGGTGCACTACAAGGTCGACGAACAGCGCTGGCTGGAAAATCGCGAACCGCACCTGCCGACACCCAACTGCGCCCCGCTGATCGACATCCGTCGCATGCAGGGCAATGCCGATTGCCATGCCTGTGGCCGCTGCAGCAGCCAGCGCGGTGCAGTGCAGCTGAGCGCCCGTTCGCCCAATTCTGAAATCCTCATCGTCGGCGGTCAGCAGCAAAGCGATCACTGGGACAGCACCCTGTTGCTGTTCGGCATGATCGGTCTGGCCATGGGCGCCTTCCAGTGGACGGTCAGTCCCTGGTTCATCACCCTCAAGCAGGCCGCGGCGGAATGGCTGGTAGATCGCGACATCTTCTGGCCGCTGGAAGCCAACGCGCCCTGGTGGCTGCTGACCCATTATCCGCAGGCCAACGACGCCTTCACCTGGCTCGATGGCGCCGTGATCCTCACCTACATCTTCGGTGCCTCGTTGCTCATTGGCGGCGCGCTGTGGCTGCTGCTGCGTGCGGCCGTGCGGGTGATGCGCCGTGGCAACAATGTGTTCCAGCACCTCGCATTGGCACTGGTGCCGCTGGGTGGCGCCGGGCTGTTTCTCGGCCTGTCCGCCACCACGGTCAAGCTGCTGCGCTACGAGGGCTTCCTGCTGGCCTGGGCGCAACCGGCTCGCGCCGCGCTGCTGATCGGCGCCGTGGCGTGGAGTCTGTACCTGGCCTGGAACGTGATCAGCCGTCACGGCGGCAACGGCCTGCGCCGGCTGCTGGCGTTCGCCTGCGTCAACGCCGGTTGCGCGCTGGTGGGCTATGGCTGGTGGCTACAGTTCTGGGGCTGGAGCTGAGGTCGATGAGGCATTGAGTGGGCCGCCCGCTGCGGCCCACATACACCTAACCTCGCAAAACGAACGAAGGGAACAGCTGGTCCAGCCGTTCCCACAGCCGCTGCTGATCGTAGGGTGCGCGGCTCTCGGCGAGGCTGTCGTCGAGCATGCGCGCGGTGCGCACGCACTGCACGGCGAAGCGTTCGACACCCAGCCGGCGCAGGCGCTGAGCCATGTCCCACAGCATGTCGGCGTCGAACAGTTGCCAGTGCACGGTGGTCCGGCACTCATGCTCGACGCCGCTTTCCAGCAGGTGTTCGAGACTCTTCCAGTTGGCCTTGCCGCTGCCATCCACGCCGGTGATCGCGCTGCTGTACTCGGGTAGCGCCTTGATGTCGAAACCGACCCAATCCACCAGCGGCAGGATGTTGGCGAACAGCTTCGGCTTGATGCCGGCGCTGTGCAGGCCGACCTTGTAGCCCAGCGCCCGCACCTGGGCGATGGCCTCGGGCAGCGCGGTCTGCAGGGTCGGCTCGCCACCGCTGAACACCACCGCCTCGAGCAGGCCGACGCGCTGTTCGAGAAAGGCGAGAATCTCCGGCCAGGGCTTTTCCTCACTGCCACAGGCGGGAATCAGTTGCGGGTTGTGGCAGTAGCGGCAGCGCCAGCCGCAGCCCTGGCAGAACAGTACGCAGGCCAGATGGTCTGGGAAGTCCAGCGTGGTCAGGGGGACCAGCCCCCCGACGCGAAGTGCTGCGGTCACCGCGCCGCTGCTTCAGTGAAATGCAGGCGCTCGCGATGCTCGGACTGCTTGCCCGGATTGAATGCGGTAACCGGGCGGTGATAGCCCATCACGCGGGTCCAGACTTCGCAACGTTGGCGCTGGTCCTGGGGCAGTTGGCTGGCTGGGTTCATGGTGACGCTCCTTTTGCTTAGGGTTGATTATGCGGCGCCGCACCTATTGGAGCGGCGTGACACGGGATCGCAGCTCAGACCGCCAGGGTCGCTTCGGCTTGCTGCTTGTGCAGCAGCGCCTCATCGCACTTCGGGCAGAACTCGTGCTCGCCAGCGAGATAACCGTGCACCGGGCAGATCGAGAAGGTGGGCGTTACCGTCAGGTACGGCAGGCGGTAGCGCGACAGCGCATTGCGTACCAGCTTCTTGCAGGCCTCGGCCGAGGAAATCTGCTCGGCCATGTACAGGTGCAACACGGTGCCGCCGGTGTACTTGCACTGCAGCTCGTCCTGCAGCTCCAGGGCCTCGAAGGGGTCGTCGGTGAAGCCCACCGGCAGTTGCGAGGAGTTGGTGTAGTACGGCGCCTCGGCCGAACCCGCCTGGAGGATGTCGGGGAAGCGCTTGCGGTCTTCCTTGGCGAAACGATAGGTGGTGCCTTCGGCCGGCGTCGCCTCGAGGTTGTAGAGGTGCCCGGTGTCTTCCTGGAACTGCACCAGCCGCGCCCGCACGTGGTCGAGCACCTCGATCGCCAGCGCGCGACCGGCAGCGGTCTGCACCCCCTCGGTATCGTCGGTGAAATTGCGCACCATCTCGTGCAGACCGTTCACCCCGATGGTGGAGAAGTGATTGCGCAGTGTGCCCAGATAACGCTTGGTGTAGGGGTAGAGCCCGGCATCCATATGCTGCTGGATGACCTTGCGCTTGACCTCCAGACTCTGCCGCGCCATGTCCAGCAGCGCATCCAGCTGCTCGAGCAGCGCCGCCTTGTCACCGCGCAAGAGATAGCCCAGGCGTGCACAGTTCACCGTCACCACGCCCAGCGAACCGGTCTGCTCGGCAGAACCGAACAGCCCGCCACCGCGCTTGAGCAGCTCGCGCACGTCCAGCTGCAGGCGGCAGCACATCGAACGCACCTGGTTCGGCTGCATGTCCGAATTGAGGAAGTTCTGGAAGTACGGCAGCCCGTAGCGCGCGGTCATCTCGAACAGGCGCTCGGCGTTCTCGCTGTCCCAGGGAAAATCGTGGGTGATGTTGTAGGTCGGGATCGGGAAGGTGAAAACCCGGCCGAGGCCGTCACCGGCCTGCATCACTTCTATGTAGGCACGGTTGATCAGCTCCATCTCGGCCTGCAGCTCGCCGTAGGCGAAGGGCATCTCCTCGCCGCCGATGTAGGGGATTTGCTCGCGCAGATCTTCCGGGCAGACCCAGTCGAAGGTCAGGTTGGTGAACGGGGTCTGTGTGCCCCAGCGCGACGGCACGTTTAGGTTGTAGATGAACTCCTGAATGGCCTGGCGGATTTCGGCGAAGCCAAGATTGTCCTTGCGCACGAACGGTGCGAGGTAGGTATCGAAGCTGCTGAACGCCTGCGCGCCGGCCCACTCGTTCTGCAGCGTGCCGAGAAAATTGACCATCTGCCCCAGCGCGCTGGACAGATGCTTGGGCGGGCCGGCCTCAACCCGCCCCGGAATCCCGTTGAAGCCCTCATTGAGCAGGGTCCGCAGTGACCAGCCAGCGCAATAGCCGGCGAGCATGTCCAGGTCATGGATATGCAGATCGCCTTCGCGATGCGCCGTGCCGATCTCCGGGCTGTAGACCTCGTCCAGCCAGTAGTTGGCGGTGACCTTGCCAGACACGTTGAGGATCAGCCCGCCGAGTGAGTAGCCCTGGTTGGCGTTGGCGCGCACCCGCCAGTCTTCGCGGGAGAGGTATTCGTTCATCGAGGCGGCGACGTCGACCACCACCTTGCGATCTCGGCGCAGACGCGCATGGCGTTCGCGGTAGACGATGTAGGCCCTGGCGGTATCGAAGTAGCCGGCTGCCATCAGGGCACGCTCGACGCCGTCCTGCACCTGCTCCACCTCCACCGCCGTGCGATGGGCCAGTTGCTGACGAACGGCCTCGGCCAATGCCTGTGCCATTGCCAACTCGAACTCGCCGGTCGCCGCGCCTGCCGCCGCGATGGCGCGCTCGATCTTGTCCACTTCGAACGCCGCCAGTCGGCCATCGCGCTTGCGCAGTGAAACCGGTTTCGCCACCTCTGCCTGCCTGGGCATCAACGCCTCCATAACCATATGTAGTGAATTTATTCGCCGAAAACACAATATGGTGTGACTTTAGAGGTGGAACCTCATTACCGAATTGATCATCGTCAAGCACAGGCAAGTGATCGCCGGACGGCGCCGACGGCTCATGGCCGACACTCTTGTCCGTGATCAAGGAAGCGGCGGACACCGGGCTCCTAGGATGCAGGCTGATAAACCCGGTTCAGTCCGGGGGAGGACACATGCTCACTGAAAAAACCCTGGTCGCGGAATTGCGCCGCCACCATCTGTTCAGCCGACTGCCCGAGGCGGCGTTACAGGAGGTGTGCACCTCTGCCAACCTGAAGCGCCTGCCTGCGGGGGCCTCGCTGTTTCATCAGGGCGACAAAGCCGATCGCTTCTATTTCCTCTTCAGCGGCCAGATCAAGCTGCACCGCGTAGTCTGCGACGGGCAAGAGAAGCTGGTGGAAGTGATGCGTGCCGGTGAATCGTTCGCCGAAGCGCTGTTGTTCAAGGGCACGCCGAGCTATCCGGTCAGCGCCACCGCGCTAAAGGCCAGCCTGGTGGCGAGCCTGAACGGGCCGCATTACCGGCGCATTCTCGAGCAGCACCCGGATATCTGCCTGGACATCCTCGCCACCCTGAGCATTCGGCTGCACCAGCGTATGACCGAGATCGACACCCTCACCCTGGCCAACGCCAGCCATAGAGTGGTGCGCTTTCTCGCGCAATCGCAGCAGGACGGCAGCGGCGTGGTGGTGCTCGATGTACCGAAACGCTTGATCGCGTCGAAACTGGGCATTCAGCCGGAAACCTTCTCGCGCATCCTGCATCGACTGATCGACGCCGGGACCATATCGGTCCAGCGGCGACGCATCGAGATTCTCGACAACCGCAAGCTCGCCGCCTATGACGAGTGACCTGCGGCAGAACGCCCCAGTGATCTTGATTGCTGTCAAAGCCAGTCAACGGCGCGCCTTGGAAAATGACCCGCGTCACGCCACCGTCAGGAAAACGCGATGATCACCACAACGCCTGCGCCCCTGGTCTATTCATGCTCCGGTTGTTCGAATGTCGCGCAGCTGGCCAACACCCTGGCGGTGCGCCTTGATCGCGCCGGGCTGGCGGAAATGTCCTGCATCGCCGGCGTCGGCGGGCGCGTTGCAGCGCTGGTGAAGAAAGCCAACTCCGGCCGCCCCATTCTCGCCATCGACGGCTGCCCGATGCATTGCGCCCGAGCCTGCCTCGCGCAGCACGGCGTGACACCCGACGTGCACATCACCCTCAGCAGCTACGGCTTGCGCAAGCGCTATCGGGAAGACTGCAGCGAGGAGGAGATCAGCGCGCTGTTCGATGACATGAAAGACATTATCGCCAGTGACCGTATGCAGCTGCGCACGGCCTGAAACCCACGGACTGAGCGTGTCGCTGGAATCGCAGAACAGTTCGTTCCAGCGGGTAGCGCGCCCTGGCGTCCCCCGCACTGCTGCGCCGCGCCGGGGATCGGTGCCGATACCTCGGCCCGCCTCCGGACGCTATCCAAAGCAGGCTCGCTGCTACAGCGAATCGTCGGGGCGGTCCGCCAGCCTGAACCTTGCGGGCGCAGGCAATTTGCGACGGCTGCGGGCGGAACAATCGGTCAGGCTCTGGCCGCCTGTGCCCGGCCGGCCGCCGCTACCTCCTCGCCGGCACCCTGCAGCAGTTTCCACAGCCAGCTCGGCAGCGTGTCGGGGTCGAGACTGTCGATCAGATTCTTGATCGCCAGACCCAGCTCGGTATCACCCTCGATAACCAGCCGGCGGCGGAAGAACAGCGTATCCGGGTCT
>Ga0209643_1001797_pt1 | contig 17158 bp, 9 predicted proteins | sample AutmiccBRH37_all_FD_187383 | JGI IMG/M metagenome (GOLD analysis project Ga0209643, IMG submission 187383) | Deep subsurface microbial communities from Mt. Terri, Switzerland - Autotrophic microbial communities BRH/37_all (SPAdes) (version 2) | ecosystem: Environmental > Aquatic > Deep subsurface... | reverse complement strand
ATCTTCCATTAATTTTTCGGCTTCTTCTTCTTCCTTCGCCCTAACCGTGTAAGTACCAAATTTATAAATAGATTGCGGTGTCAATCCCAAATGTCCCATCACAGGAATTCCTGCAGTTAAAATTCTGATGATGGACTCGCTAATTTCGCTTCCGCCTTCTAGTTTCACCGCATGGCCGCCCGATTCTTTCATAATTCGAATGGACGAATCCAGCGCGTTTCTTGAATTTCCCTGATAGCTTCCAAAGGGCAAATCTACCACCACCAAACTTCTATGAATTGCCCTTACCACAGAACTTGCATGGTAAATCATTTGGTCTAACGTAATGGGCAAGGTGGTTTCATGGCCTGCCATCACATTAGAGGCAGAATCACCCACTAAAATAATATCAACTCCGGCATTGTCAATTATTTTTGCCATGGTATAATCATAAGCGGTAAGCATGGCAATTTTTTCGCCATTTTTTTTCATTTCCACCACACTTTTAGTGGTAATTCTCTTATAATCTTTTTTTGCTGTAGACATTTTCTTGTAGTTTAAACTTTTGGAATGTAAAAGTAATGAAAAAACAACGTTCTATTAAACACTTTGCTGTTTATCACCTAATAACTGTTGAGATGTTTGGGTAAAAAACGACCACAATCATAATTACACACGGGAAATTCAAAATAATTATTTGAATCTAACTATTTTAAAATTATATTTACTTAAAATTACTTCGGTTTGGCAAAAAAAGAGAAAAATTCAGACAAATATATTCCAGAATTGGAAGAAAAAATCATTGATCTTAGCCTTAAGCTTAAAAGTAAATCTAATGAACTTAATGCAGCCATTGAAACCAATTCAAAAATACTTGGCAAATTTACCCACAATTTAAAAAATCCTGTTGGTGTCATATTTTCTTTTTCTGAAATGATGTTGGAAGACCTTTCAAATTATTCTGTTGAAAAATTAGAAAAGCATTTGCAAATCATTAAAAATTCAGCCACATTTTCATTGGCCCTTCTCGACTCAATTTCAAAATACACAAGAGTACAATCGCCAAATTTTATTATAAAAACCCAATGTCTTAATTATGTTGAATTGTTAAACGCAATTGTATCCTTGTTTAAATTTAAAGCTTCCGAAAAAAATATTGAATTAGAAATCGCGGTTCCTGCAAAAGAGATTTTTTTAACACTTGACGAGGCTGAAATTACACAGGCGTTAACTGCCGTTTTAAACAACGCGTTGCGTTATTCCAATGAAAATTCAACCATTAACATTACAATTGAAGTAAATAAAAATAATGTTGAAACAACCATCACCGACCAAGGAATGGGAATTTCTAAAGCAGATCTGGCCCATGTTTTTGAAGAATTTTATGTGGTCAATACTTATTCGGACGACAAACAAAAGTGTATTGGCTTGGGTTTGGCTATTGCCCAAAAAATAATTGAACTGCATAATGGGAAAATTTCAGCCACAAGCACATTGGAAAAAGGCTCTAGTTTTAAAATTATCCTTCCAAATAGTTAAAGTTAGTTCATTGGTTATTTTTAAGTTCCTTAATTTTTAAAATTCAAAATGAACAATCATTCAAAATAATTTGTATTTTACGCCCCTTAAACCCCAAGAGTGAGAGAATGAAACAATTAGATCCCATGAAGATTATTTCTGTTGATGCTGAAGATGAGACTGCTAACAACAAAAGTCTAGAGAAAAAAATCATATTAAATAGTGACATGTATTTTACTTTTTTTGAACAGGCCCCGGTAGCCTTATGGGTTGAGGATTTCTCAAAAGCCAAGCTTTTTCTTGATAAAATTGCGAAAGAAAATAATACTGATATAAAATCATATATTGCAGAAAACCCAAAATTTATTAAAAAATTAATTGATCTCATTGAAATTAAAGATATTAATGATGCCGCTTTAAAATTATACAAAGCCAATTCTAAGCAAGAATTATTGCAAAACTTAAAGCTTGTTTTTGCAAAAAAATCCTATAGGGGTTTTTCAAAACTGGTTGTCGCCATTCTTCTTGGAGAAACTGTGACCGAAATTGAAAGCATCAATAAAACATTACTGGGAGAAGAGTTTGATGCCTTGATAAAATATAAAGTGAGTGCCGGAAGTGAAAAAACACTTAAAAATGTTATTGTGTCCATTGAAAATATTACAGATAACGTTAAAGCAAGAAAAGCTGTTATTGATAGTGATTACAGATACAAAGAAGCCCAATCTTTAGCCAAAATTGGAAGCTGGTTTCACAATTTTGATACCGATGAATCGCATTGGTCCGATGAAGCCTACAATATATTGGGATTGGTTGCGGGGAAAGATTTTTTAAATTTTGAGTATTTTATATCCACGGTGCATCCTGAAGACAGAGAATTCACACAAGACTTTTCAACCGACTCTTTTCTGAAAAATCCAATTCAAAATTTACAATACAGAATTATTACGGCGCATGGAGAATTAAAATATATCTCGGAAGTAAGAAGAGCAATCATTGAGAATCAACGAATTGTTAAAATTATTGGGATTGGACAAGATATTACAGAACGGGTACTCAATGAACAAAAACTGAATACAACTAAAAACTTTTTATCTAATACCCTTTCAAGCATTAAAGACGGTTTGGTGATTCTTGATCGTGACTCAAAATACATTTATGTAAATCAAAAAGCTGCCGATTTATTGGGCAAAAATGCCCAGTATCTTATTGGCAAACATATTTGGACAGAATTTCCCGAAAAAGAAGGCGATTTATTTTATGACAATTACCAAAAAGCAATCACAAAAGGAAAACCACTAAGTTTTGAAAATTATTATAAGCCTTGGAATAAATGGTTTGAAAACAGAATAATTCCGTCTCAGGATGGAGTTCTCATGTTTTTTCATGAAACAACTGATAAAAAGGAAACAGACAATAAAATAAAACTAGCGTATAATATTATCAATAAAAGTTCCTCAGTTGCTTTTTTATGTGAAAATAAACATGATTTCCCTATTGTGTTTACATCAGAAAATTCACATAATTTATTTGGGTATACACATCAAGAGCTCCTTGCGGGTAATGTTAAATTGTACCAATTGGTTCACAAAGATGATGTAGAATGGGTGAGTAAGGAATTCATAAAATTTTTGAAAAACGAAAAATCAGACGAATTAAAGTTTCAACCTTTCCGAATTTTTACCAAAAACAGGGAAGTTAAATGGATTCGTGCCAATTTAGATGTTGTTAAAAACAATGCCAATGAAATTACCCATATTCAGGGAATTTCAGAAGATATTACAGAACACAAAAAAGCAGATGATTTGTTTTTTGAGAGCAATCAGCGATTAAAAGACCAATTTAACCACACGCCTTTGGCATCCATCATTTGGGATGCAGACTTTAATGTATTAGAATGGAACAGTTCGGCAGAACGTATTTTTGGGTATTCTGCTGAAGAAGCGAAAGAAAAACCTATAAAAGATTTAATCACGCCAACGAATTTAGTTTCCGAAATGGAAAAAATTCGGAGAGAAATATTGACTCAAAAAAGCGGTCATAGAGGCACCAATGAAAATGTAACCAAAAGCGGAAAAATTATCACTTGTGATTGGTATAACGTAACTTTAAAAGACGCTTCCGGCAAAATTATTGGAATTGCTTCATTGGCAGATGATATTACGGAGCGTATCAATTCAAAAAAATTACTTGAAAAATCAGAAAGAAAATACAGAGACATTTTTGAGAAAGCCGTTGATGCTGTTCTAATTTTAAGGAATGGATTATTTATTGATTGCAATGAAGCGGCCCTAAAAATGTTCGGATTTGATAAGGAAACACTTTTTAGCATACATCCGGCTCAACTTTCTCCAGAAAAGCAACCTGATGGAACAATCTCTTTTGAAAAAGCGGAAGAAATGATGAAAATCGCTTTGGAAAAAGGTAACATTAGGTATCGATGTAACCAACAACATATAAGCGGACACGTTTTTCCAACTGAAGTAACACTTACTCGAATTAATGAAAATGATGATGGATTTACCATTCACGTGGTTGTTTCGGATATTACAGAAAGGATAAAAAAAGAGGTTTTAGAAGACGTGCTTTATAACATCTCCAAAGCAGCCTTAACCATTGGTGATTTTCAGGAATTTAGTATGTTTGTGAGAAATGAATTACATAAAATAATTGATACCAGCAATTTTTTTATCGCAATTCACGATGAAGAAACAGATATGATTTCCACACCGGTTTTTGTGGATGAAAAAGAGATGGCAGAAGATTTTTCAGCAAAAAATTCATTAACCGGATATGTCATAAAATCAAAAAAACCATTACTCCTAAACAAGGAAACGCATTTTGAATTCATCAAAGAAAAAAAGGTTGAATTAATTGGTGAATATGCCAATATTTGGGTGGGTGTTCCCTTATTTATTCAAGAGAAATGTATTGGGGCAATCGTGGTGCAAAGCTATGAAGATGAAAAGGCCTACAATGAAAATGATGTGCATTTGCTGGAGTTTGTCGCCGACCAAATTAGCACCACCATTCAGCGTAAAAAAGTTGAAAATGAGCTAAACAATGCCTTACACCAAGCACAGGAATCGGATAGATTAAAGTCGGCCTTTTTGGCAAATATGAGTCATGAAATAAGAACGCCAATGAACGGCATTATTGGCTTTTCGGAATTGTGTCTTGACCCAAATATTACTAAAGACAAACAAAGAGAATACGCGAACATTGTCATTAAAAGCAGCAAACGTTTACTTTCAATCGTAAATGATATTTTAGACATTTCTAAAATTGAGGCCGGCGCCGTGACCTTGAACCTTGAAAATGTTAATTTAAATAAATTGCTTGATGAATTAGAAGCCTTTTATAAACCAATTGCCAGTGAAAACAATTTAATGTTAATTTGCGAAAAAGGACTGGAAAATTATAAAAGTACTGTTGAAACCGATAAAGTTAAATTAAATCAGGTACTCACAAACCTGTTGTCAAATGCGTTTAAATTTACAGATACAGGAAGCGTAACGTTTGGGTACGAATTGATTGAAAACAACCTGCAATTTTACGTGAAAGATACGGGGATTGGGGTTGAAGATAATTTACAAAATAAAATTTTCGACCGATTTTCCCAAGGAAATTTGGATTTAAGCAAACAGCATAAAGGAACAGGATTGGGTTTGGCGATTACCAAAAAAATTATTGAATTGTTTCATGGAGAAATTTGGTTAAATTCGGGCGATAATGGAACAACAATTTATTTTACAATACCTTATGTTAAGTCTAAAATTCCTTTAATATCTTCTGTTATTGAAGAACAAAAACCAACAATCGAAGTGAAAAATAAAGAGATAACCATTTTAGTGGCCGAAGATGAGGAATACAATATGATGTATATCACAGAGTTATTCTCCTCAACAAATTTTAAAATTATTGAAGCAAGTAATGGTAAAAAAGCATTGGACAAGGTTCAAAGCTATCCTGAAATTCAGTTGGTGCTCATGGATATAAAAATGCCGGTGATGGATGGCAATGAAGCCATGAAAGAAATTAAAAAACTGAGACCGTCACTTCCTGTAATTGCGCTTTCTGCTTTCGCCATGGAATCGGATAAAGCAAAAGCCCTTTCGCTTGGGTTTGACGCCTATTTAACAAAACCTTTGGATCGAAAATTATTGTTTGAACTCATCGATAAATTTTCAAAAAAGGGTGAAAACTATTGATAATTAATTGACAATTTGAGTTATTGGTTTAAATAGTTTTAAATTTTTTTGATTCAAGTGAAATTTAATACAGGATACCAATTTTTCAACTAAAAACATTTTTAACGCGCCCAATTTCTCCCGTTTCCAACTCAACTTTTATGCCGTGCGGATGGGTTGTGGCATTTGTGAGAATTCTTTTCACAACGCCTTCGGTTAATTCACCAGATCGCTGATGGTTTTTCTGGACAATTTCCACTTTTTTTCCGGGTTGTATGTTTTTTCTGATTGTTCCGCTTAGGTTTTTGTTTTCCATATATTTTTAATGATTGCTTTAAAAAATAGAAATTTCGGTTTCTGTGGTAAACAATTCCAAAAATTTTATTCCATTGCTTGAATTTCCTTTTTTGTTCAATCTCGGGCTCCAAACGGCAATGCTGTATTTATGCGGGAGAATGGCCACAATGCCACCGCCAACGCCACTTTTTCCCGGCAAACCAACCTTAAATGAAAATTCTCCGGCTTCATCATAAAATCCGCAAGTTTGCATAATGGCATTTACGCGTTTCGACTTGCTGATGCTGATCACCCGTTCTTTTGTAAACGGATTAATCCCATATGCCGCCAGAAAAAGAAAAGTGCCTGAAAGCTCTTTGCAGGTCATTTCAATCGAACATAAATTATAATAAAAATCGAGCACCACTTCAATATCATTTTTAATGTTCCCAAAAGATTTCATCAAATTGATTAAAGCCGCATTTCTGTGTCCAGTTAACTTCTCCGATTCTGCAATTCTCATACAATAATCAATGTCGGGATTTCCAGAAATACTCCTAACAAATGCAATAAAATCGGCTTTCGGATTTTTAAGATGGCTCACCAAAATATCGGAAATAACCAAAGCACCCGAATTTATGAGCGGATTTCGCGGAATTCCCCTATTAAATTCCAACTGAAACAGCGAATTGAATGAAGTGCCTGAAGGCTCCACGCCAACCCTTTCCCATAATTTTTCACCTTCCTGTTTGTAAGCCAATACCAAGGCCAAAACTTTGGCGATACTTTGAATGGAAAACTTTTCTTCAGCGTCGCCAAACTGGTAATGCTGATGATTGATGGTGGTTAAATGAACGCCAAATTTTGTGGGATCTACATTGCCCAACTCAGGAATATAGGTGGCAACTTCCCCAAAATCTTCTGTTTTGCTTAACTCCTTATTTATTTTTATAAATATTTTATTGTAATTCATGTTTTAATTTGAATTTGTTTTGTAGAAAAGTCCGAAGACCGATTCCGATCTATCGGGACCGAAGTAAGACTATGAACATTTTAACTTATGTTTTCCGCTCCAACATTGGTTCCCCCCTTGAGGCCTGTATTGAGCTTAGTCGATATAGGGGCTAGGGGGCCTTTTTTTATATGCACATCCATTTGAAGAAATGGAATATTGATGTTGTTTTCTATAAATTTCCTGTTAATTATTTTTCTTATGTCGCTTTTTTCCTTTTCAATCTTAAAAATATTTTCGCTAAAAAACAACAATTGAAAGTCCAATGAAGAGTCTCCAAAATCCATAAATTGGACATCAACAAAACTTTCATCTGTGATATCTGAATGCTCCAAAGCACTTTCTTTAAGTACCTTAATCACCAAATCAACATCACTGCCATAGGCAACGCTCACGCTTATTTTGAAACGCGTTTTTTTTGATTGATGGCTCCAGTTGATTACTTTGTTGGTGGTTATTAGAGAATTTGGTATAATGATGGTGATTTCGTCACGGTTTGCGCCGGTGGATGTGCGCAAACCAATTTCCTGGATCCGTACAATATCATCATCTATTTCCAGCACATCGCCCACTTTTATGGATCTTTCCGAAAGCAAAATAATGCCAGATACAACATCGTTAAATGTTTGCTGCAATCCCAAGCCAATTCCCACAAGCAATGCGGCAGAACCCGCAACCAAAACGGTGATTTTCACTCCAATAGTTTCCAGCAGAAAAGCAAAAGCAATCACCCAAATGACATATTTAATAATTTGAAACAGCGCATAAGTATTTCCCAAATCCTGGCTTTTTTGCTTTTGCTTTCGAAACATCGTTGTTTTTATGAGCCATAATATCACTTTGGTAATCAGAAAAACAATGAAAATGGCCACAATGGTATAAGCCCTCAATGTATATTCGCCTAAGCTAAACAATTCAAATTCTAAAAATTCACGTATTGTTTCAAAAGTGTTTTTTATCATTTTTTGGGATGATTTAAATCCGCATAAATTTATAACAATATATTTTGTTTTCAGCCTTTTGGAATTTGAAATATTTTAGTCAAAAACCGATGAATATTTCCAACAAAAAGACAAAAAAAATTTACCGATTTTTATCTTTTTAGCTTGAAGTTTTAAGTACTTTAGCGCCGTAAAAGTTACTCATGTTAACATCTCATTTAGGCGAATTATTCGCTTTATTGACCGCGGTTTTTTGGACCACCACAAGTTTGTCTTTTCAACAAGCAACCAGAAGAGCTGGATCTTTGTCGGTCAACGTATTGCGCCTCATCATTGCTTTTTTCATCTATGCCGTCATCTCCTATTTCTCCAGAGGATTGTTTTTGCCGTTTGACGCTACTTCGCATCAGTGGATTTGGATGTCAATATCAGGTTTGGTAGGCTTTGTTTTTGGCGATTATTTTCTGTTTAAATCGTACGAATTAATCAGCGCAAGAATTTCTATGTTAATCATGTCATTAAGCGCGCCAATTGCCGCTTATTTGGGATGGTTTATTTTGGGGGAAACCATGAATCTTCTATCATTGATGGCCATGTTTATCACCATTTTTGGAATTATGATGGTGATTACAGAAAAAAAGAAATTGGATGATGAAAAATTGGGGATCAAAAACAAAAAAATTCAATTTTCATTTTCTCCCAAAGGAATGTTATTCGCCTTTTTGGGAGCCATCGGTCAAGCGTTAGGATTGGTTTTAAGCAAATATGGAATGGGCGATTACAACGTTTTTGCAGCTACCCAAATTAGGATTATTGCAGGAACAATTGGATTTGTTTTACTAATCACCTTAATTAAAAGATGGCCAAAAGTCAAACTTGCGGTAGCTGATTCCATTTCCATGAAATTTATCGTCATTGGTTCTATATTTGGTCCGTTTTTAGGGGTTTACGCCTCATTATTGGCCGTAAAATATACAACTGTCGGCATTGCTTCAACCATTATGGCCATTATTCCAGTTTTAATTATTCCGCCGGCCATTTTACTTTATAAAGAAAAAGTTACGGTCAAAGAAGTAATTGGCGCTTTTATCGCGCTTGGCGGCATAGTATTGTTTTTTATTCAGTAAATAATTTGAATAGATATGCTATCAATATATTAGTTTGTCAAATTCTGGAATTAATTGCCAATAAGTTAATTATTATTTAAACACATATAGTGTATAATTATTTATAGTAATTTTGTGTGCGTTTTATAAAAACATTTCAACAAGCAAAACACCAACCAATTGAAGATCCTTAACAACATAAAACAGTATTTGATTCGAAATTTCAGTTTTAAAAACTACACCAAAAAAAATTGGATTCGCTTTTTTATAAATGGCCTTTTAGCACTTTTTGGGTTGTTTGTGATTTTTATGATCACTGTTTATTTTGGCATGTTTGGAAGGGTTCCTACCAATAAAGAAGTGAAACTTTTCAGAAATATGGAAGCTTCTGAAGTTTATTCCTCAGACAATGTGTTGCTTTATCGCTTCGACAGGGAAAACCGCTTAAATATCCCTTTTGATTCCATTCCAAAACATGTGGTTGAAGCACTTATATCATCGGAAGATTCTCGTTTTTATGAGCATTCAGGCGTCGATTTAAAAAGTTTGATGCGCGTTATTGTAAAAACCGTTATTCTTAGAGATAAAAGTTCTGGAGGCGGAAGCACCATTTCGCAGCAATTGGTGAAAAACTATTTTCCCCGAAATTCTTATTGGTTTTTGTCAACGCCCATCAACAAGTTTGAGGAAATGGTGGCAGCCTACAAACTGGAAAGTCATTTTACAAAGGAACAAATCGTGGAATTTTATTTCAATACCGTTCCTTTTGGCGATTCTGCTTTTGGCATTGAAAGTGCCTCGCAACGTTTTTTTAGCACCTCAACTTCCAAATTAACCATTGAGCAAGGCGCTGTTTTGGTGGGAATGTTAAAAGCAACTTACACGTACAATCCCATAAAATTTCCTGAAGCTTCAAAAGAAAGAAGAGACATTGTTTTAAATTTAATGGGTCAGGAAAAATATATTTCTGAAAAATTTAAAGATTCTGTATTGGCTATTCCTTTGCTTACAAAACAAAAGAGACTCTCTCGCCATCAGGGGAAAGCAAAGTATTTTACCGAATATGTGCGTTTAACCATGAACAACTGGTTAGAAAATAACCGAAAACCAAGCGGAAAAAAGTATGATTTATACAAAGACGGACTCAAAATTTACACGTCTTTAAATTATGCGATGCAACAATATGCCGAAAAAGCGGTCGCTAAAAGATTAAAAATTTTACAGTATGAATTTGACCGTCAGTGGGGTAATGAGGATCCTTGGAGCGATGTTCCTGTCGTTTTAACCAACGCCATCAAAAACTCAAACAGGTATAAAACACTTAAAAAAGCGGGATTGTCAGAAGCAACAATTCAAGACAGCCTGAACAAACCTGTGGAAATGAAAATTTTCTCGCACGATGGTGAAAGAAACGTAACCATGTCGCCGTTAGATTCCATAAAAAATTCATTGCGAATATTGCACGCAAGTTTTATTGCCATGGAGCCAAAAAACGGACACATAAAGGCGTATGTTGGAGGCATTGACGAAAATTATTTTCAGTATGACCACGTAACCACAAAAAGACAGGTTGGAAGCGCTTTTAAACCATTTGTGTTTGCCGCAGCTGTTGAAAATGGCATTTCACCTTGCGATATGTATCCAAATATATTGATCAAATATCCGCAATACAAGGACTGGGAACCAAAAAATTCCGATTATATTTATGGCGGTGAGTTTAGCGTTTGGGGTGCCTTGGCCGCTTCCGTAAATACCGTTACGGTGCAACTTATGGAAAAAGTTGGCTTGCTCAAAATCATTAATATGGCAAAAAATATGGGTATTGAAACGGAACTTCCCGAGGTTCCTTCTTTGTCTTTAGGAACCGCCGAACTTTCTTTGCTCGAAATGGCAAGAGCCTATACCACTTTTCCAAATTACGGAAAACCAATGCACGAAGTTGTCCTGCTTAAAATTGTGGACAGGGATGATGTTTCACTCAATATTTTGCCTGTAAAAGAAACCAAGCAAGCGTATACGGAAAAAACGGGAGAAATCATGGTCGAAATGCTAAAACGCGTGGTATTCCAAGGAATTGCCGCTCCAATAAGATACGATTTTCAATTATTCGGAGACATTGGCGGTAAAACCGGAACTTCTCAATCGCAAGCAGATGGTTGGTTCGTTGGATTTACTTCAAACCTGGTTATCGGCTCTTGGGTTGGTGCCGAAAATCCTGCCGTACATTTTAAAACTATGGAATTGGGCCAGGCGTCTCACACTGCGCTTCCCATCAATGGCGAGTTTTTAAGAATGTTAAACAATGATGTTTCTTTTCAATATTATTTAAAGCAAGATTTTAAAAAACCGTCAAAAAATGTCCTAAAACTTTTCGATTGTTTGTCGCGCAAAAATGTACCACGACCGTTAAAAGATACCATTGCTGATGTGGCGATAGATTCTTTAAACATTGAAAACGTGATCATCCCAAAAGACAGTATCGCCATTCCCCAATAAAAACGGTAATTTATTTCTAAAAATATGTTGGGCGTTCCCCGCCAGCTGGCGGGTCGGGCTTTTCGTTTCAAGTCCTCGTCACGCCCAAAAGCGTGACTGCGGGCTTTCCACTGCAATCCCTAACGCGGTTTGAGTTCATAATGAACATTTAAATATATCAGAAATCATGCCAAGGGGATTTATCCCCTTGTTAACAAATCATATTGGTTTTTTTCCAGCAAAACTTCCGTCTTCCGTCTTCGGTCTTCCATTCCCTACAACACCAACAACCCGTGCGCCCTCAAACTGTTAATGGGTTTGGAATACCAAAACAATTCGAAATCACCAAAATGGGTTTCATAGTCTGTTTTTATTGCTGAAAAAGTGAGCGATTCGTTATTATAAACGGACAATCGTTCCAAAATCTCTAAAAACCATTCACCGTTTTCCTTTTCCATTTGCACCTGAATGCTGTCACTTTTATCGTGAAAAGTAAGCTGAAGCAGTTGTTTCGATTTTCCCTTTTTTGATTTTGTAAGTTCCGAAATCAAAGGCGTTCCGCCCAGCCAAATAATTTTTGCCGAAGGTTTCACCATAAAATACGGTTCAGCTTCCAGGCATTTTTGCATAAAATCAGTTTTGATGCTGGTTTTAGGAATTTTAAACTCGAACCAATCCTGCAACGGCAAATCAAAACCAACGCCGTGCATAAAATTGAAAATGGATTTCTTCAACCCAAAACTGAATTTATCGTGGTCAATTTGTGTTTTGTCTTTAAATTGTATGTCGTTGTTGGCAAAAGTGATTTCCTTGTAATCGGGAAAAATGCCATATTCTGTCGGATTTAAACCAATCGGACTGTGGGTTGTCAACGCAAACTGGTGCCAAAATCCCGATTTTATGGTGCCCAGTTCAAACAATTGACGCACCATTTCCAAACTGTCCACCGTTTCCTGAACCGTTTGGGTTGGAAAACCGTACATTAAATAGGCGTGAACCATAATGCCGGCATTGGTGAAATTGTTGGTCACTTGCGCCACTTGTTCAAGCGTTACGCCTTTTTTTATCAGTCCCAGCAATCGGTCGGAAGCCACTTCCAATCCGCCAGAAACAGCGATACATCCCGATGCTTTTAACAAAACACAAAGATCTTTGGTGAAACTTTTCTCAAAACGAATATTCGTCCACCAAGTCACCGTAATTTTCCGTCTGATAATCTCTATCGCCAACGCCCGCATCAAGGCAGGAGGCGCCGCTTCATCAACAAAATGAAAGCCTTTTTCACCGGTTTGCGCTATTATTTCTTCAATGCGGTCCACCAATAATTTTGCGGCAATGGGTTCATAAATTTTAATATAATCGAGTGAAATATCGCAAAAAGTACATTTTCCCCAGTAACAGCCGTGCGCCATGGTAAGCTTGTTCCAACGGCCGTCGCTCCATAAACTGTGCATCGGATTGGCAATTTCTATGACCGAAATATAGTCGCTTAGCAACAAATCGGCATAATCCGGCGTACCCACATAAGCCTGTTTGTAATCGTTTTTAACGGACAAATTGTTGTAAAATACTTTTCCGTTTTCCTTCAAAAAAGTTCTTTTAAACAGCTTAAAATCGGGATTGCTTTGGTTGGGATTCAACACATTCGACAGCAACAATTCAACCGGCAATTCGCCGTCGTCCAATGTAATAAAATCGAAAAATTCAAAAACACGAACATCCGTAACGCTCCGCAATTCCGTATTTGGAAATCCGCCGCCCATACCAATTTTAATCTCGGGATAATTTTTTTTGATGAATTGCGCACAGCGAAATGCGCTGTACAAATTCCCCGGAAACGGCACAGAAAAACAAACCAGTTTTGGCTGGATGACTTTTAGTTTTTCATCCAAAATTTTAAGCGTAATTTCATCAATAACCGTGGTTTTCTTTTGCAGCGTTGAATACAGCTCATTAAAATTGTTGGCGCTTTGACCCAATCTTTCGGCATAACGGCTAAAACCAAAGTTTTCATCAATGCATTCCACAATAAAATCGGATAAATCTTCAAGGTACAAAGTCGCCAAATGTTTTGCCTGATCCTGAATTCCCATGTTCCCAAAAGCCCATTCCAACTCATCAAGCTCAGAAAACCTCGAAGCCTCCGGAAGAAAATTTGAAGCGCAAATTTGTCTGGCAATGGTCTGGTTTTTTCCCTGCAAAAAACCAATCACATCGCCAATGGTTTTTAAATAGTCGTCTTTCAATGCATAAATTCGCTGCGCATTTTCAGAGGAAATCCTGTCGTTTTCAAATGCAAAATCGAAGAGTTTTTGCAGACTTTCCTTGGAAAAAAGTTCCAAAATAACCTCAATGCCTAAATCCATTTGAAAAGAACTGATGCCTTTTGTATTCAAAAACCCTTTCAAATATGCCGTTGCCGGGTAAGGTGTATTCAATTGCGTAAAAGGAGGCGTTATCAGTAAAAGATCTTTCAAAATAGCGTAGTTGAAGCTGTTATATTATTATTCATTGAAAATTGAATCGCCTAATTTGCATTTCAATTTTAACCAATGCTAAATATATGAAAATAGTTGGTGCCGCAAGTGCGGGATAAAAAAAGTTGATCCAGTGCTTACGGAATCAACTTTTAATATTTAACTTTTAATATTAATATCAATAAGCCCTTTTGTCGCTTCCTTCGTAAAAATTAATGAAGGCATCATTTACCACACGGTTTCAGTTCATAAAAAATGCACTAAATGTTTGTCTTTTTAGGCTAGTCCATTCATCTTAGTTAAATAATTTTATATAATTGTCAAACACATACACTTTGCCTCTTTTGCCTCCCGTTATTTCTTTTAGAATATTCATACTTACCAATTCTTGTAAAATTTTGTAGGCAGTAGGTTGGGACACGTTGGTTAAAGCTACTATTTTAATGGCATTTACAATGGGTTTTTGGTATAGAAATTCCATAATGTTTAACAGATGATGGCTTCGATTATTTGTTTTTTGAATTTTTTCTTCTATTTCTTTTTTGAGTTTTAAAACAGCATCAAAGGTTTCAATACCTTTTTTGGTGGTTTCTATAATTCCTACCAAGAAAAATTTGAACCATTGTTTTAAATCATTTTTGGTTCTAACATTCATTAAATTGTCATAGTAAAACTGCCTATTTCGTTCAAAAAAATCGGATAAGTACAAAATTGGTTTTTTAAGGACTGTTTTATCCACCAAATAAAGTGTAATAAGCAATCTTCCAACCCTGCCATTTCCATCTAAAAAAGGGTGAATGGTTTCGAATTGATAATGTATTAAGGCAATTTTAAGTAAATCGGGAAAATAAAATTCTTCGTTATGAGCAAACTTTTCCAAATCACCCATGAGCTCGGCTAACGAATTATGTACCGGAGGAATAAACGTGGCATCACTTATGGAGGCACCGCCAATCCAATTTTGACTGGTTCTAATTTCGCCAGGCTGCTTGTTCTTTCCTCTCACTCCTTGCAAGAGAATTCTATGTGTTTCCTTGATTAATCGGGTAGAAAACGGTAGCGTTTCTAGCTGTTTTATGGCAGTGTTCATTGCCTCGATGTAGTTTTGTACTTCTTCCCAATCGTCTCTTTTGTCTAAAACGATGTCTTCTTTATCTAAAAGGGCTTCTTCAATATTGGTTTGTGTACCTTCAATTTTGCTGCTTTTTGTAGCTTCTTTGAGCACGTGCATACTGATAAACAAATCAATGTTTGGAATATACTCGGAATACATATCCAATCTGCCCAATTGCCTGTCGGCCTTTGATAGCAGTTGTTGAATTTCCATATCATCAAGTAACCACTGCTTGTTTATTAAAGTTGGCTGAAAACTTTTGTAAAAGCCTTGATTGTGATAATCTCCCGATTTGTAATTTTTCATAATGCTGTATTTTAAACAAATATAATTCTTATTTAAAAATACGGTTACTTTTTTAAATTAAAAATTCACTATTTAAAATACTATAGATATTTTTAAATAGCGAATTCGATATTTCAATTATTTGTTATTTTTTTTTTAATAAGAAGACTTCTTATTTAATAAATTGCTTTTAGAACGACAGGTCACAACCTGTCCCTACTTTTAACTTTTAATTTTAACTTTTAATATTAATATCAATAAGCCCTTTTGTCGCTTCCTTCGTAAAAATTAATGAAGGCATCATTTACCACACGGTTTCCGCCGGGTGTTGGATAATCTCCCGTAAAATACCAGTCGCCTGGGTGATTTGGGCAGGCAATATGTAAATTATCAACCGATTGAAAGATGATTTCAACTTCCGCATTAATTTCCGGAGTTTTTAACATTTCGGCAATTTTGTCGGAAATTTGTTCATCGGTAAACTGGTAGTAAATGGCTTTTACCTCGTTTTTCAATTCCATATCTTCCAAATGTTTTTGGCTCAGGCAATTTACATAAACCTCTTTAATGATATGCTCTTGGTTGGTTTGTTTCAGCAATTCCAAAGCGGCCCTGAAAGCGATAAAATCGCCCAATTTTGCCATATCAATTCCGTAACAATCGGGATAACGAATTTGAGGCGCAGAAGAAACCACAATAATTTTTTTAGGGTTTAAGCGGTCTAAAATCCGGATAATACTTTTCTTTAGAGTCGTTCCGCGCACAATGCTGTCATCAATAATCACCAAATTGTCGGTAGGTTTCACAATACCGTAAGTGACGTCGTAAATATGCGCCACCAAATCGTCTCTGCTGGTGTCATCGGCAATAAAAGTCCGCAGTTTTGCGTCTTTGATGGCCAGTTTTTCAAAGCGTGGTATTTCAGCCAATATTTCAGTCACTTTTTCGGCCGACAAGCTGCGTTGTCCTTTTAAAATAGCAGCCGTTTTTTGGACATTTAAAAAATCTACGGCAGCTTCACGCAATCCGTAAAAAGAAGTTTCCGCGGTATTTGGAATATAAGAAAAAACCGTGTTTTTTAAATCGCCTTTTATTTTCTCTGCAATTTGTGGAAACACCAATTTTCCCAAATTTTTTCGCTCGGTATAAATATCGGCATCACTTCCTCTGGAGAAATAAATGCGCTCAAAAGAACAGGCTTTGTTTGGCAGCGGTTCCTTGATTTTAGCCATAGAAATTTTTCCGCTTCGTTTTATGATTAATGCGTGGCCTCGCTCAATTTCTTTTACATCATCCAGTGCAACATTAAAAACAGTTTGTATCGCCGGACGTTCTGATGCAACCACCACAAATTCATCATCGGCATAATAAAATGCAGGACGAATTCCCGAAGGATCGCGCAGCACAAATGCATCGCCGTGACCCAACAAACCAGCCATTGCATAACCGCCGTCCCAATTCTTGGCCGATTTTTTTAAGATTTTTTTGATGTTGATGCGTTCTTCAATCATAGGGGAAGCTTCCTTTTTGGTAACGCCAAATTCCTTTTTGATTTTTTCGTACAATTTCGCCACTTCATCATCAATAAAATGACCTATTTTTTCCATGACAGTCACAGTGTCGGTCATTTCTTTCGGATGTTGCCCGATATCAACCAAATCGTTAAACAAGCGTTTAGAGTTGGTCATATTGAAATTTCCTGCAACAATTAAACATTTGTGCATCCAGTTGCTTTGGCGTAAAAACGGGTGAACGCTTTCAATGCTGTTTTTGCCGAAAGTGCCG
>Ga0209643_1001795_pt1 | contig 17165 bp, 16 predicted proteins | sample AutmiccBRH37_all_FD_187383 | JGI IMG/M metagenome (GOLD analysis project Ga0209643, IMG submission 187383) | Deep subsurface microbial communities from Mt. Terri, Switzerland - Autotrophic microbial communities BRH/37_all (SPAdes) (version 2) | ecosystem: Environmental > Aquatic > Deep... | reverse complement strand
GGGGGATACTCGATCGCACTCGGGACGGGGTTCGCAGACCCCGCCGACCCGTCGCAGGCTTATGGGGTTAGGCGATAAGACCGCCACCGCTCGGCGCCCCGAGCTTGCAGGCCAACCAACCGCGCGGGGCGTCAAACCTTCGTCGAAACGGTACTTCTAGATCAAACTCCGGGCGAAGGCCCGGCGCCCCGCCCAGCCCTCCATGACTTCGCAGCGAAAGCGCGAAGCCGATCACCCCTGTCCGGAGACCCGAATGGCCCACCCCAAACCTCGCCGACCCAGACCCGCCCGCGGTCTGCCGCCCGCCCACAGACACACCCCCGAGGAGGCGGCGGAAATCGCGCGTCTCCGCGCCGAACTGGAGTTCAATTGCATTCGGATCGACGCCATCCTGATCGAGAAACGGGCTGAGGCGGCCGAACGCGCCCGTATCAGGGCCGAGCGCGAGGCGGAGGAGCGCGAGACCCAGGCGAAGGCGTCCGCGCCTTCCTCGACAAGCGCAACCCCGGCTGGGCGAGGTAGGGAAAGCCCCACCGTCTCCTCCCCATTTCATGGGGAGGTGGCTCGTAGCGGAGCGGAGAGACGGAGGGGCTCTTGAAGTCCCCCGGTATTGGCGATGCGGTGAAGACCCCCTCCGTCACGGCGGTGAAGAAGCGCCGCGCCACCTCCCGCAAAGCGGGGAGGAGACAACCGTCTGCGTCACGTCAGGCGTCCAGCAGCGGCAGCAGCAGCGGATGCGCCAGCACCGGCGCGGCCAGGCGCACCACGGCCTGCGGATCCTCCAGACGCACCGCCGCCGTGGCGTCGGCGACGATGAAGTCGGCGTGGGTGCGCGACGGCTCGGTCAGCCGTTCGTGGCCGGGGCGGACCGTGGCCAGATACTGGGCGACGACGGAATCGGCCGACCGGCCGCGTTCGGACTGGTCGCGCAACAGGCGGCGGATGAAGCGGATGTCGGCCGGGGTGTCGACGAAGACCCGGATGTCGAACAGGGCGGTCAGGTCCGGGGTGCACAGCACATGGGTGCCCTCGACGATCACCACCTCGGCGGCGGGAATGGGCTCGCCGCCCGGTTCGCGGCCGTGATGAATGAAGGAATAGACCGGCGCGGTCACAGGGCGTCCGGCCTTCAGCGCCGTCAGGTCGGCGATCATCAGATCATGGTCGCGCGCGGCGACATCGTCGAAGTCGAAGGTGGCGGCGTCGAAACCGGGCAGGGAGGCCGCGTCCCTGTAATAGGAGTCCTCGCGCACCAGGGCGGCCTTGCCCTTCGGCAGGGCCGAGACCAGCGCCTCCGCCAATGTGCTCTTGCCGGAGCCGGAGCCCCCCGTGATCGCGATCAATATGGCCATGACCGCCTTCTAGAGCGGTCAAGCTCTCGACGCCACTCCGCCCCATTCCGGACGATCCGCCGCGCCAGGCTGACGCAGCGTTACGTTGCTTATCACTGATCACCAATGATAGCGTCCGCTCAAGCGTCACAGCCAATCAGACGCACATCAGGAACAGGAAACGAATATGCCGGGCATGCCGATGACGGGCTTGATGCAAGACTGGCCGCTGACGGTCGACAAGATCATCGACCATGCCAAAAATTGGCACGGTGATCGGGAGGTGGTGACGCGTTCGGTCGAGGGGCCGATCGTCCGCACCACCTATGCCCAGATCCACGATCGGGCCAAACGGGTCACCAATGCTCTGAAGTCCTGGGGCGTCAGGCCTGGCGACCGGGTCGCCACCCTGGCCTGGAACACCGATAAACATATCGAGACCTGGTACGGCGTCATGGGCATGGGGGCGGTCTGCCACACCCTGAACCCGCGCCTGTTCCCGGAACAACTGGTCTATATCATCAACCACGCCGAGGACCGGGTCATCTTCGTCGACCTGACCTTCGTGCCTCTGCTGCAGGCCATTCTGCCGCATATTCCGAAGGTCGAGCGCGTCGTCATCATGACCGACGACGGCCATATGCCCCAGACCGACCTGCCCGGCGCCGTGGCCTATGAAAGGGTCGTCGCCGAGAACTCGGCCGACTGCGTCTGGGGCGATTTCGACGAAACCACCGCCTGCGGCCTCTGCTACACCTCGGGCACCACGGGTAATCCCAAAGGGGTGCTGTATTCGCACCGCTCCAACTTCCTGCACACCTTCATGGCGTTGCAGTCTTCGGTCGTCGGCGGCAAGACCACGGATGTCATCCTGCCGGTCGTGCCGATGTTCCATGCCAACGCCTGGGGCATCGCCTTCGTCGGCCCGGCCTCTGGCTGCAAGCTGGTGATGCCGGGCGCCAAGATGGACGGCGAGTCGCTCTATGAGCTGCTGGAGACCGAGGGCGTCACCTTCTCCGCCGCCGTGCCCACGGTCTGGCAGGGGCTTCTGGCCCATATGAAGCAGAACGGATTGAAGCTCTCGACCGTCAACCGTGTGCTGATCGGCGGCTCTGCGGTGCCCGAAAGCCTGATTCGCGCCTTCCACGACGACTATGGGATCGAGGTTCTGCAGGGGTGGGGCATGACCGAGACCTCGCCGATCGGCACCCTGTCGAACATGACGCCCGAGACGGCCCGATTGCCGTTCGAGGAACAGCTGAAATACCGGACCAAACAGGGCACGCCTCCGCTGGGCATCGAACTGGCGCTGAAGGACGACGCCGGCCGCGCCCTGGCGCACGACGGCGAGACCTTCGGTCATCTGATGGTCAAGGGGCCGACCGTGGCCCGCGCGTATTTCCGCGAAGAGGGATCGATCCTCGACGACGGCGGCTTCTTCGACACCGGCGACGTGGCCACGGTCGATGAACTGGGCTTCATGCAGATCACCGACCGCTCCAAGGATGTGATCAAGTCGGGCGGCGAATGGATCAGCTCGATCGAGATCGAGAATATCGCCGTCGGCCACCCCAAGGTCGAACTGGCCGCCGTCATCGGCGCCGCCCACGCCAAATGGGATGAACGCCCGGTCCTGCTGATCAAGCTGAAGCCCGGCGAGACCCTGGACAAGCAGGAGCATCTCGACTTCCTGCAGGGCAAGATCGCCAAATGGTGGATGCCGGACGACGTGGTCGCTCTGGACGAGATTCCGCTGGGCGCCACGGGCAAGATCGACAAGAAGCTTCTGCGCGAGCGGATGAAGGACTACCGTCTGCCGGTCTGAACCCCCGGAGCCCCGATGCCGTCGACCAAACCCGTCCCCGCCCTGATCCCCTGGCTGACCGCGGTCTCGGCGGCGGCTCCGGTCCTGGTGATCGCGGCCATGGCGGCGACCCTGTTCGGCGGCGTCGATCGGGCTGTGACCTATGATCTGCTGACCTGGACCGTCGCGCGCGGCCTGGCCTGGGTCGGCCTCGCCGCCGCCCTGATCGTGACGGTCCTGGCGCTGCGGGATCTGAGCCGTCGCTGGGTCTTCGCCCTCGTCGCCCTGGTCCTGGCCGGGGCGACCCTGGGCGTCTTCCTGTTTCAGGGACAGCGGCTGGCCCAGCCGACGCCGCGCGACATCAGCACCCATGTCGATGAGCCGCCGGCCTACACCCGCCTTGCGTCCATGCACCGTGACGCCTCGGGGGTGACCGGTCCCGAGACCTGTCCGGCGGCGCGTTCGATCCCGACCCAGGTCCTGGCGCAACAGGCTGTCTCGGCCCTGGTGGACGCCGGCTTCCCGGTCGTTCGCGCCTCGACCTTCGAGGTAGAGGGCGTGCACGAAGGGGCCTGGTTCGGCTTCGCCTATGACGCCGTCATTCGCATCCGCCCCGGCCGCACCGACATCCGCGTCGCCGCCCGCGACTCCCGCCCCGACGGCGGCGCCACCTGCCGCCTGATGGAGAAGATCGTCACGGCGCTGGAGGCGGAAAGCCGCTAAACCGGACTGAACTCGGCCGCCAGGCCCGGCTGACCCGAGACCGTGGCCGCGCCGTCCTCCGCCAGCTTGACCAGATGAGCCAGCACCGACAGCGAAGCCGCCGGCCACAGCCGTCGATCCACCGCCGCATAGAGCATCGGGACCATCTCCGCCGCCGTCCGGTCCCCGGCCTCTAGCCGGGCCAGCACCTGGGCTTCCCGCTCAAGCCGGTGCTCTCGATATGCAGCCAGGAACGGCCCCGGCTCCGTCACCGGCGCCCCGTGCGTCGGCCACAGGGTGGCGAAATCCCGTGCGATCACGACGTCCAGACTGGTCATATAATCCCGCATATTCCCGTCCGGCGGGGCCACCACCGTCGTCGCCCAGCCCATGACGTGATCGCCGCTGAACAGGGCCTTCTCCTCCCTCAGGACGAAGGCCATGTGATTGGACGCGTGGCCCGGCGTGAACAGCGCCTCCATCGTCCAGCCGTCGCCTTCGACGACTTCCCCGCCGGTCAGCACGACATCCGGAGCGAAAACCGCATCTTCCTCCTCGTCCAGGGCGCCCGAGGCGTGGGTCTCCCGCGCCGGCGGCCGGGCCGCCAGGATCGTCGCCCCCGTCCGCTCGGCGAAGGGGCGGGCGAGGGGAGCGTGGTCGCGATGCGTATGGGTCACCAGCACATGGCTTACCGTCCGCCCCTCGACCGCCTCCAGCAAGGCGTCCAGATGCGCCTGATCCAGCGGTCCCGGATCGATCACCGCCACGGCCGCCCCCGCCTCTGGCCGTCCGACCACATAGGTTCCGGTCCCTGTGAAGGTGAACGGTCCCGGATTGTTCGCGATCACCCGCTGAATCAGGGGCGAGACCTGATCGAGTCGGCCATGAGCGAAGTCGAACGCCCGCACGAAGGGGATCACCATTGATCGCCCCGAAGGTGGCCTGGGGTTTGCCTTAAGGTTTCGGTAATAACCGCCGGAGCGCCCATCATGGCCCGTTCGATCGCCTTCGCTGTCTCAAATCGGCTCCAGCCTATCGCGGCGGCGGTGCTTTGTCTCATGGCGACGCAACTGGTCACCGCCTCCTGCACCCCGGAACCGGCGCCCTATGCGAGCCGGGTGGCGATTCAGCGATAGACGAGACTAGTGGCGCCGAACGCGGACCGCGCGGCTGTTGCCCAGCGTCATCATATAGCTTCCCAGCGACGCCCGACGCACGCGTACCGCTTCGCCTTCACGATTTCTGAAACGGACGGGCCCCGAGTCGATCTGGCGCCATTCCGAGCCGTTCGCCAGTCTGAAGACCCATTTGCCGTCGCCGGACGGATTGGCGGACGCCAGCGTAGTCTCGATCGCCTCTAGGACCGGTTCCGGCGGGATGTTCGTCCGGCCGACGAAGGGATTGACGATCTCGAAACCGAACAGCTGCCGATTCGTCTCGCGCACCTGCGCACGGTCGAGCACGACTACCTCACCCGCACGCTCGGCGGCATCCAGGGCTGACACGGCGCGATCAAAACAGGCGAGTCGGTCCGCGTCCGCCACAATTGTCCGGCAGCGGGCCACATCGCTGAGAGCGCCCGCCTGGGTGGACTCTTGAATCGTCGCAGCCTCAGCGTGTCCCGTCGGGCTCAAGGTCAGAGCCAAACAGGCCAAAAAAGTCATAATGTGACGCAAGTCGTTGCTCCAATTTCCGCCTAAGCTAGTCAAAAATACCCAAAACTAACGGGTAGCCTGAAGAGTCTGCATTGTTGATCCGCCGGTGTCCATGGCGTGGCTGATTTGCGACAGTCTTGCCACAATAGGGTTGCGATTATGCAATTCACGTGGCGGCGGGGTTAAAGGCGGGTCAACACTCCGGAGTTGGTTTCACGCCGGAAACGATGGGAGACCAAAACGGAGTTTTCGTGTCCGTGGACCGAATGCGATTTGAACCTTTGGAGGGTTATCAACGTGAGATCACAGAACCAGCGGAGGCGCTTGCTGGCGTCGACCATGATTGCGGGCTTCGCCGCCATCGGCATGGCGGCCCCTGCTATGGCTCAATCGACTGAGGATGAGGCCACGTCGGTTTCGGAAATCGTCGTCACGGGCTCTCGCATCCGTCAGGCGAACCTGGTGACGACAAGCCCGGTGACCCAGGTCACGTCCGAGGATGTCCGGGAAACAGGCGTCAGCCGCGTCGAAGATCTCGTCACCCAACTGCCGCAGGCTTTCGCGGCCCAGAACTCGACCGTGTCGAACGGCGCCTCGGGCACGGCCACGGTTTCGCTGCGTAACCTCGGCTCGACCCGCACCCTCGTCCTGATCGACGGCAAGCGGATGCCGTACGGCTCGCCGCTGGACGCTGCGGCCGACCTCAACCAGATCCCGGCCCAGTTGGTCGAGCGCGTCGAGGTCCTGACCGGCGGCGCCTCGGCCGTCTATGGTTCGGACGCCATCGCCGGCGTCGTCAATTTCATCATGAAGAAGGACTTCGAGGGCCTCGAGATCACGGCTCAGTACGGCCAGTATCTCCACCACAACGACTATGACGGCCCGGGCAATCTGCGTTCGGTCATCGAAGGCCGCGGCGCGACCAACCCGTCGCAGTTCCAACTGCCGGATGACGATGTCCAGACCGGATTCAGCCGTGAAATCACCGCCATCATGGGTGTGAGCTCGCCGGACGGCCGCGGCAATATCACCGCCTATGCCGGCTATCGCAAGAACAACAAGGTTCTCGGACGCGACTACGACTATGCGTCCTGCTCGCTAGGTGGCGAGAGTGCAGGCAGCTTCACCTGCGGTGGGTCGAGCACTTCCAACCCGGGGCGTTTCACCGATTTCGCGACCTTCGATTACACACTGGACGCTAGCGGCAACTTTATTCCGTTTAGCTCCGCCCGCGACGCCTACAACTTCGGCCCGCTTAACTATTACCAACGTCCCGACGAGCGCTACAATCTCGGAGCTTTCGGCCGCTATCAAGTCAATGACAAGATTGAGGCCTTCGCCCAGCTGATGTTCAATGACTATCAGTCGGTGGCTCAGATTGCGCCTTCCGGCAACTTCGGCAATACGACGACGATCAATTGCGATAACCCGCTGCTGTCTGCGGCTCAGGCGACGGGTATCGGGTGCTCGGCTGCTGACATCGCCGCAGGTTCGGATACCGACCTCTATATTCTACGTCGGAACGTCGAGGGCGGTGGTCGCCAGTCGCACCTGAATTACGAGTCCTATCGCGGCGTGGTCGGCATTCGGGGTGATCTCGACGACGCCTGGGGCTATGAGGTTTCGGCCCAATATTCCAAAGTCAGACTGTCGCAGATCTACCGCAATGAATTCTCGGTCGCTCGTCTGACGCGCGCCTTGGACGTTGTCACCGATCCCACATCGGGGGCGCCGGTCTGTTCCTCGGTCCTGGACGGCACCGACCCGAATTGCGTCCCCTACAATGTGTTCGCACCGGGAGGAATCAACCAGGCGACGCTCGACTATCTTCAAGTTCCGCTGGTCATGACAGGCTACACAGAACAGCAGGTCGTGACGGCGTCGGTGACCGGTGATCTGACCGACAAGGGCATTGTTTCGCCTTGGGCGCAAAGCGGCCTGAAGCTGGCCTTGGGCGCGGAATACCGTCGTGACGCTCTGGATCTGACCACCGACGTCTCCTACTCGACCGGCGACGGTGCGGGCCAGGGCGGCGCGACTATCGGCCTGGGCGGCGCCAACTCGACCTACGATCTGTTCGGCGAGTTCCAACTGCCGATCGTCGAAGGCATGCCGCTCGCCGAATCCATCACACTGGACGGCGCCTATCGCGCCTCGGACTATACGCTGGGCGGCAAGACCGACACCTGGAAACTGGGCCTCGACTACGCCCCGGTGTCGGACATCCGCTTCCGCGCCAGCTATCAGCAGGCGACGCGTGCTCCGAACGTGATCGATCTGTTCACGGCCCAAGGCTTCAACCTGTTCGACCTGGACGATGATCCCTGCGACTTCACCGACCCGGCCGGTGATGGCACCGCCTCGTCAGGCGCCTGTATCGGCACCAACCCGTGGCAGGTGACCGCCGCACAATCGACGAGCGGCTTCCTGACCAGCCCGGCCGGCCAGTACAACTACCTGCAGGGCGGCAGTCCCGAACTAGAGCCGGAAGACTCCGAGACCACGACCTTCGGCGTCGTGTTCACGCCCAGCTTCCTGCCGGGCTTCAACATGTCGGTCGACTATTTCAACATCGAGATCACCAATCTGATCTCGTCGATCGGCGCGGCCAATACTCTAGACGCCTGCTACAACGCAGGCCTGCAACAGGCGTGCGACCTGGTCCAGCGGAACGCCAACGGGTCCTTGTGGTCCGGCGACGGCGTCGTCGTCGACCTGAACACCAACATCGGCGGCCTGAAGACCTCTGGCGTCGACATCAACGCCGGTTACAACATCGACCTCGCCGATTTCGGCGCGGCGAGCTTCGGCACGCTCGGCTTCTCCTTCACTGGCACCTGGCTGGAGACACTTGAAACCGACACCGGCCTGGGCTTCGAAAACTCGGTGTTCGACTGCGCCGGCAAATACGGCAACACCTGCGCCGCCAACGGCATCGCCGCCTCGCCCGAATGGCGTCACCGCGCCACGGTGTCGTGGGGCACTCCGTGGGACGGCGTGCACCTCGGCGCGACCTGGCGGTATGTCGGCGAAGTGGAGCTGGACTCCGGCGTCACCACTCGCTTGGACAGCACCCTGGACGCACAGCACTATCTCGACCTGAACGGGTCATGGCAGCTGCGTGACAACGTCACCCTGCGTGGCGGTGTCAATAATGTGCTCGATAACGACCCGCCGCTGTCCTATTCGGTCGGGACCACGGGCAACAACAACACCTATCCGCAAGTCTATGATGCGATGGGCCGTTACGCATTCATCAGCGTGACCGCGAGCTTCTAAGCCCGCATTCGACTGAGCTGGAATGGGGCGGCGGACCTTCGGGTTGGCCGCCCTTTTCTTTTTTGGCGCCGCAGAAAAACCATTCGGTCGATCAAGCGTTACGTGCACTCAAGATCGGGCCGGGGGGCTCAAGACCACAGGATGCCAATGTTCAAGACCGCCGCCGCCGCACTCGCCGCCACCGTCGCTCTCGCGGGTGCGACCGCCTTCACCGAGGCCCAGGCTCAGGACCAGGATGGGCCGATCGTCACCGGAAATCGGGGCGCCGAAACGGCCGACGCCCTGAAGGTGCGCGAGGCCATCGCCTATGCGAACCCGCTGCCGCGCGGCGCGCCGACGCAGGATTATCCGTTGGTGGCCTGGTGCGATGCGCTGGTGACCGGGCACGCGGATCTGGGGGAGACCCTGACCGACCGTGCGCCCGAGGACGTCGAACTGGTGCGTCTGGGCCGACTGGAGGCCCAGGACTTCCGCAGCGCCCTGGCCGCCGCTGAACCACGCCAGACCGCCGCGACCAAGGCCGCCGCGCAACAGGCCGCCGCGGCCGTGAAGGCCCAGTGGGCGCCGCTGCTGGCCAGCCAGGACGAGGCGGCGCGCAGCCAGTCCTTCGGGCTCTTCTATGGTTTGCCCGGCCGTTGCGAGCATGCCGCGCGGCGTATCCGCAGCAATATCACCACCCCGCCCGCGACCCCGGCCGAAGTCGGTTTGGAAGCGCCGGCCGCGACCAACTGATCGTCGGGCATCCGGCGCGTCCGGAACGGCGGTCCGAGCTTCGGCTCAGGCCGCCGTTTCGCGTTTCTGGGCGTGGGGATCGTAGTTGAGGATCGGCGCCAGCCAGCGCTCGCAGGTCGCCACGTCCCAGCCCTTGCGGCGGGCATAATCCTCGACCTGATCGCGATCGATCTTGCCCACGCCGAAATAGTGGCTGCCCGGATGGCCGAAATAGAGGCCTGAGACCGAGGCGGGGGGCGTCATGGCAAAGCTCTCGGTCAAGGCCATGCCGGCGTTGGTCTCGGCCTGGAGCAGGCGGAACAGGGTGGCCTTTTCGGTATGGTCGGGCTGGGCCGGATAGCCTGGAGCAGGGCGGATGCCCTGGTACTGTTCGGCGATCAGGTCATCGACGCTGGTCGTCTCGTCGGCGGCGTAGCCCCAGAGCTGGGTGCGGACTTCCTTATGCAGCCGTTCGGCGAAGGCTTCGGCCAGGCGGTCGGCCAAGGCCGTGGCCAGGATGGCGGAATAGTCGTCGCCCGCTTCCTTGAACCGTTTGGCGATCTCCAGCTCGCCATGGCCGGCGGTGACGGCGAAGGCGCCGATATAGTCCTCGCCCTCTTCGGCGATGAAGTCGGACAGAGCCAGGTTGGGCTTGCCGTTCGATTTCTTGATCTGCTGGCGCAGGGTGTGGAAGCGGGCGATCTCCTCGGCGCGGGTCTCGTCGGCGAAGACGACGACGTCGTCGCCGTCGGCGCGGGCGGGCCAGAAGCCGACCACGCCCTTCGCCGTGAACCACTTCTCGTCGATGATCCGCTTCAGCATGACCTTGGCGTCTTCGAACAGGTCGCGCGCGGCCTGGCCCACGATCTCGTCGTCGAGGATCAGGGGATAGCGGCCGATCAGCTCCCAGCTGGCGAAGAAGGGGGTCCAGTCGATGTGGTCGGCCAGATCCTGCAGATCCCAGGCGTCGAAGGCCTTGATGCCGATGAAGGACGGCTTGCCGGGCATGGGCTGGGTCGGATCGATGCGGAACCGGTTCTCGCGGGCCTGCGCCAGGGTGGCCCGCGCCTTGACCTCCTGGCCGCGGGCGTACTGTTCGCGAATGCGGATATATTCGTCGCGGGTGGCGGCCTCGTTCTTGGCGCGCTCGGTCTTGGACAGCAGGCCGGAGACGACGCTGACGGCGCGCGAGGCGTCGATGACATAGGTGGTCGAGCCCCGGCGATAGGCCGGTTCGATCTTGACCGCCGTGTGGGTGCGGCTGGTGGTGGCCCCGCCGATCAGCAGGGGGATGTCGAAGCCGCGCCGCTCCATCTCGGCGGCGACGAAGACCATCTCGTCCAGCGACGGGGTGATCAGGCCGGACAGGCCGATGATATCGACATTGTGAGCCTTGGCCTCGTCCAGAATGCGGTCGGCCGGGACCATGACGCCCAGGTCGATGACCTCGTAGTTGTTACACTGCAGCACGACGCCGACGATGTTCTTGCCGATGTCGTGGACGTCGCCCTTGACCGTGGCCATCAGGATCCGGCCGGCCTGCTCGCGCGGCTTGCCGGCCTTTTCGGCCTCCATATAGGGCTCCAGCCAGGCCACGGCCTGTTTCATCACCCGGGCCGATTTCACGACCTGGGGCAGAAACATCTTGCCCGATCCGAACAGGTCGCCGACCACATTCATCCCGTCCATCAGCGGGCCTTCGATGACGTGCAGCGGGCGTTCGACGCCCAGGCGGGCTTCTTCGGTGTCGGCGTCGATATATTCGGTGATGCCGTTGACCAGGGCGTGGGCGATGCGGGCGGCGACCGGCTGGTCCCGCCATTTCAGATCGACGACGCGGGCGACGCCCTTGTCGCTCTTATAGTTGGGCGCGATGTCGACGAGCCGTTCGGTGTTGGAGACGTTCGTCCGTTGCGGGCGGTTCAGGATCACGTCCTCGACCGCTTCGCGCAGGGTCGGGTCGATGTCGTCATAGACCGGCAGGTCGCCGGCGTTGACGATGCCCATGTCCATGCCCGCCTGGATGGCGTGATACAGGAAGACGCTGTGGATGGCCCGGCGCACCGGCTCGTTGCCCCGGAAGCTGAACGAGACGTTCGACACGCCGCCGCTGATCCGGGCGTAGGGCAGGGTCGCCTTGATAACCTTGACTGCCTCGATGAAGTCGACGGCGTAGTTGTCGTGCTCCTCGATCCCCGTTGCCACGGCGAAGATATTGGGGTCGAAGATGATGTCCTCGGGCGGGAAGCCGACCTCGTTGACCAGGATGTTGTAGGCGCGGGTGCAGATCTCGATCTTGCGGGCGGCGGTGTCGGCCTGGCCCAGCTCGTCGAAGGCCATGACCACGACGGCGGCGCCATACCGCAGGCATTTGACGGCCTGTTCGCGGAACTCGGCCTCGCCAGCCTTCATGCTGATGGAGTTGACGATCGGCTTGCCCTGTACGCATTTCAGCCCGGCCTCGATCACCTCCCATTTGGAGCTGTCGATCATCACCGGCACCCTGGCGATGTCGGGCTCGGCCGCGATCAGGTTCAGGAAGGTGCGCATGGCGACGGCGCCGTCCAGCAGACCCTCGTCCATGTTGACGTCGATGATCTGGGCCCCGGCCTCGACCTGCTGGCGGGCGACGTCCAGGGCGGCCGAATAGTCGCCCTCGACAACGAGCTTGCGGAATTTGGCCGAGCCGGTGACGTTGGTCCGTTCGCCGACGTTGATGAAGGTGGGACGCATTACTTGAGGCCGGTTCGAATCGAGTTCAGGGAGGCGAGCCAGTCGGCGGGATCGCCTTCATTCCACAGCTCAGCCAGTTCGGAATCCCGTTCGACACGGGAGAGTGCGCCCTGTGCCTCGCGTACGAGACTAGGGGACGGTTTTCCAAGGGCGGCGATACCCTCGCGTCCTTCCGGCGGGAGCGAATCGAAACGCTGCTGATCCGCCGCCGATACAATAGCGGCTGCAGCGACCGCGATCGAAGCCGTGTCGGCATCGACATAGTCTAGGGCGGTTGTCGCGGCGAAAGCTTCGTGAAGCCCAGTCCATGTCGGCGCGTCGGTGAAGGTCAAATACCAGTCGCTTGCCGTGTCGTTATCAAACGGGCCGACATCCCAAGTTCCTCGATATGCGATCGAGTTCGCATGTGCGTTTGACGCCGCTGCGCTGGCGCTTGGCATAGGTACAATCAGAAGGGCGATGATCAGAGCGATCATCACGCCACCATCTCGAACGGTTCGAGGCCCGACAGCCGCAGCGCCACCGGCCGTTCCGGGATCGCGCGGGGCTTCAACGGCGCGACCTCTTCGGCCACGTGGCGGATGTGGTCCGGCGTCGTGCCGCAGCAGCCGCCGACGATGTTGACCAAGCCCGACGCGGCCCATTCCTCGATGAAGTGGGCGGTCTCGTGGGGTTCCTCGTCGTACTGGCCCATGGCGTTGGGCAGGCCGGCGTTGGGATAGGCGGCGACCAGGGTGTCGGCGACGCGGCTGAGCTCGGCGATGAAGGGGCGCATCAGGTCGGCGCCCAGGGCGCAGTTGAAGCCGACCGCGAAGGGCTTGGCGTGGCGCACGCTGTTCCAGAAGGCCTCGGCCGTCTGGCCCGACAGGGTGCGGCCCGAACGGTCTGTGATGGTGCCGCTGATCCAGATGGGCAGGGCGTCCATGCCCTCGTCCTCCAGGTCCTTGATCGCCTTGATCGCGGCCTTGCAGTTCAGCGTGTCGGTGATGGTTTCGATCAGATAGAGGTCGACGCCGCCCTGGTTCAGGGCCTTCACCTGATGGCGATAGGCCTCATAGACCTGGTCGAAGGTCACGCTGCGGGCGCCGGGGTCGTTCACGTCGGACGACATCGACAGCATCTTGTTCAGTGGGCCGATCGAGCCGGCGGCGAAGCGCGGCTTGTGCGGTTCTTTCTCCGTCCAGCGGTCGGCGGCGGCGCGGGCCAGTTTGGCGCCTTCCAGATTGATGTCCCACACCGCCTGGGCGTCCAGGGCGTAGTCCTCCTGGGCGATGGTGGTGCCGGAGAAGGTGTTGGTCTCGGAGATGTCGGCCCCTGCGCCGAAATACTGGTCGTGCAGGTCCGAGATGATGTCCGGTCGCGTAATGCAGAGGATGTCGTTGTTCCCCTTCATCTGGTGTTTCTCGTCATAGCCGTTGGCGGCCACGAACCGGTCGGCGCGGAAGTCGGATTCGTCCAGACCGCGACGCTGGATCATCACGCCCCAGCTGCCGTCGAGGACGAGGATGCGTTCCTTGGCTGCCTGGTGGAGGGCGGCGATGCGGTCGGTGCGGGTCATGTGTTCACTCCTGGGAAGAACCCCTCCGTCACGGCGCAAACGCGCCGCGCCACCTCCCCATCGCTGCGCGACGGGGAGGAGACATGCGCCATTGCGTCTCCTCCCTGTTCGCCGCTTGGCGAATGGGGAGGTGGATCGAAGCGAAGCGAAGAGACGGAGGGGTTCTTCACGCGGACACCGCCTTTGCTTCACGCACGCCCAGCACCCGGCAGATCGCATAGACCAGGTCGGCGCGGTTCAGGGTGTAGAAGTGGAAGTCGGAGAAACCTTCTTCCTGCAGGCGGGCGCAGGTCTCGGCGGCGACCGAGGCGGCCAGCAGGCGACGGGTGTCGGGATCGTCGTCCAGGCCGTCGAAATGCGCTTTCAGCCAGTCGGGGATGCTAGTCCCGCAGGCGCCGCACATACGCGTCAGGCCCGCGAAGTTGGACACCGGCATGACGCCGGGGATCAGCGGAATGGTCACGCCCGACGCTCGCACCCGGTCGCGGAAGCGCAGGAAGGCGTCGATGTCGAAGAAGAACTGGCTGACCGCGCGGGTGGCGCCGGCGTCCACCTTGGCCTTCAGCACCTCGATGTCGTGATCGATGGAGGGGCTTTCCGGGTGTTTTTCGGGATAGGCGCCGACCGTGACCTCGAACCCGCCGGCGCGGCTGATGGCCTGGGTCAGTTCGGTGGCGTTGGCGTAGCCGTCGGCGCGGGGCGTATAGACGCCGCCGATGCCGGCGCCTCCCGGTGGGTCTCCGCGCAGGGCGACGATGTGATCGACACCGATGGTCTTGTAGCCGGCGATGACCTCGTCGACCTCGTCCCGACTGGCCTCGACGCAGGTCAGGTGGGCGGCGGGACGCAGGCTGGTCTCGGCGATGATCCGCTGGACCGTGCGGTGGGTGCGTTCGCGCGTCGAACCGCCGGCGCCATAGGTGACGGAGACGAAGGCCGGATTCAGCGGCTCCAGCCGACGAACGGCCTTCCACAGATTGGCTTCGGCCTCGTCGGTCTTGGGCGGGAAGAATTCGAACGAGACGCGCACGGCGTCCCGGTTCGAACCCGCCCGTGCGACCGGACCGAGCGGCGACAGCAGCAGGGCGCGGGCCTCGGCGAGATTATTGGACGAGGCCATCAGGCGGACTTTCGAGCTTGGGCGGCGGGGCGTTCCGCCGTCCAGATGGTCACGGTCAGGCCCTCGTTGTCGGGGGGCAGGGCGATGGGGGCGGTGGGCGTCAGGCCGGCCTCGACCAGCCAGGTGTTGATTTCGCCATCGGGGAAACCGAGGCGGCGATGCTGGTGGGCTTCGCGCATATGTTCGAAGTCGTGGGGAGCGAAGTCGACGATCACCAGCCGGCCTTCGGGACAGACCAGCCGCGCGGCCTCCGCCACCGCGGCGGACGGATCCGCCAGATAGTGGAGCACCTGGTGGACGATCACCAGATCGGCGCTGCCGGCGGGCAGTCGGGTGGCGAAGATGTCGCCGTGGCGGAGTTCGACCTTGTCCAGCCCGGCCTTGGAGACATTGGCGCGGGCGATGTTCAGCATGTTCTGGCTGAGATCCAGCCCCACCGACATCTTGGCCCTCTTGCCGAACAGGGTCAGCATCCGGCCCGAGCCGGTGCCGAGGTCGACGACCCGTTCGAACGGGCCGGGGCCGACGGCCCGCTCCAGAGCGGCCTCGACGGCCGCTTCGCTGATGTAGAGAGAACGCAGCCGGTCCCACTGGGGAGCGACCTGTTCGAAATAGCTTTCGGCGGCCTCTTCGCGTTCCTTGCGGACCTCGTCCAGCCGGCGATGATCCGCCTCGCCGGCGTCGTCGGCCAGGATGTCCAGTACGGTGTCGATCAGCCGGCGCGCCTGGGCGTCGTGCGACAGGCGGTAATAGACACGGGCGCCGTCCGGGAATCGTTCGATGAGCCCGGCGTCCGTCATCAGCTTCAAATGACGCGATACGCGCGGCTGGCTCTGGTCCAGAATGCGGGACATCTCCATGACCGATAATTCTTCGCCGGACAGCAGGGAAAGAAGGCGCAGCCGTGTGGGTTCGCCGGCGGCGCGCAGGGCGTCTACTGTCTGGTCGGCGGTCAGGCTCATAAGATCATATAAGGATATCCTTATATGATTATGCAAGCAAAAACCACCAAGCGCGGCTGTGCGACGGAAAGCGGGGCGACCCGCGTTGAACCTGTCGCATCCCCTTTGGAGTGGTTTCATGCGTCTGGTTCTGATCTCCGCCTTCATGCTCGTCGCCGCGCCGGCCTTCGCTCAGAGCGATTTCCCCGACGGCCCGCCTCCTTCGATGTCCGGTCCGCCGATGGGCGGCATGCGTCCGCCGGAGCGTGAGACCCTGGCCGATATGAAGACCCGGATGAGCGAGATGTTCGACCGGATCGACGCCAATCATGACGGCGCCGTCGACGCCTCGGAAATGTCCGCCGGACCCGGTGGGCGTATGCTGGCTCGGGCGGACGGCGACGGCAACGGTCGCATCACGCGCGACGAGATGAACGCCGCCGCCGAGGTCATGTTCAAGGCGATGGACAAGAACGGCGACGGCGTCGTCACCGCCGACGAACGCCCGCAGCGCCCGATGCGGCCCGACTGATTACGCGACGGGCGTCTTCAGCGGTTCACCCGCGAAGTGCGCCTGGAGGTTCTGCATCAGCAGCATCAGCATGCCCTGCACCCCGGCCGTCGTGGCGCCGGCGGTGTGGGGCGTGAGGATGACCTGCGGCAGATCGGCCCAGCGAGCGGGAGCGGTCGGCTCCTCCACGAATACGTCCAGGGCGGCCTGACCCAGGGCCCCCGACTTGAGTGCGGCGCGCAGACCGTCCTCGTCGACGACCTGGCCGCGCGAGACATTTACCAGAAGACCTTCGGGGCCGAGCGCCTCCAGCACCTCGCGCGAGATCAGGCCGCGATTGGTCTCGTCGGCCTTGCAGGCGACGACCAGGATGTCGCTCTGCTTCGCCAGGGCCAGCAGGCTTTCGGCGCGCGGCCATTCGGCGTCGTGCGGACGCGGCCCCCACCAGGAGACGCTCATGCGGAAGGCTTCGCATCGATCCGCGACCGCCCTGCCTATGGCGCCCAGGCCGACGATGCCGACGTTCTGTCCGCCCAGCGTCGGGGTGATGGTGCGGGTCTCGGCGGTCCAGCCGCCGGACCGGACCTGGCGGTCGCCGGAGACGATCTGGCGGCGCGCGGCCAGGATCAGGCCCAGGGCGTGATCGGCGACGTCTTCGTGATTGACGCCTGGGGCATGGGTGACGGGCAGGCCGCGCTCACGGCACCAGTCGATGTCGATCCCGTCGTAGCCCGAGGTGAAACAGGCGATCAGGTCGAGGGCGGGGAGTTGTTCGATCAGCGCCTTGTCGAGCGGATATTCGCCGGCGACGACCAGGGCG
>Ga0209643_1001790_pt1 | contig 17251 bp, 18 predicted proteins | sample AutmiccBRH37_all_FD_187383 | JGI IMG/M metagenome (GOLD analysis project Ga0209643, IMG submission 187383) | Deep subsurface microbial communities from Mt. Terri, Switzerland - Autotrophic microbial communities BRH/37_all (SPAdes) (version 2) | ecosystem: Environmental > Aquatic > Deep... | reverse complement strand
GTTAGACTTGTTGTTTTTTTCCGACAATCAAATTATAGATCAACCGATAAGTCTTGGTCTTGAAAAAGAAACTGTTCGATTTAGTTTATCATTTCCGCTTAATTAGTACGCATATATTTCGTTTGGTGCGAAAAATATTCGCACCTAAAAGCAGCTGTTCTACTAAATAACTTCAATTTAGTTCTATTAAGAAGCAATAAATAATTGGCATACGGATTGCTATTACTGTAGTAATCCTCCGTCCTTAAGAGTGGCGAAGAAACAAAAGTTTGATAAATGTTCTTCGCCTTCTTTTTTTTAAAGAAGTCGCTTTTCCTTAATCATCCGGTTAGTTTCTACAATTTTCTTAGTTTGGATTTCGATTAAATATACATATATTTCCCTTTCAATTTATTTAATTAAGATAGGTTTATGGATTTTAAAGCAGAAAAATTTGGTGATGTAACGGTAATACATATTTTCTTAAGCAGGGCAACTTTGGCTAAAGCAGTAGAATTTAAAGATTACGCAATCTCGATGATAAATAATGGGAATACTAAGTTAATAGCTGATTTAAGTATTTGTGAATATATTGATTCTACGTTCCTCGGTGCAATGGTTTCGGTATTGAAAAAAACTAATACTATGGGCGGTGATCTTCGTTTGGTTTATAATAAAGAAGTTACAAATCTTATGTTCGTTCTTACAAGAATGGATAAAGTTTTTAAAGTATTTACTGTCTTGAATGATGCAATTTCAAGCTTTAATCCCGGCTTCGGAACCCTTACCTGGAAATAATTATTGAATATAATTATTTCTTTTCTACCGCTACGACCTTATAGACTTTATCATTGGTTCTAATTATCTCAGGGCACTTGAATGTTATCTCTTCCCCTTTGGCTGCTGATTCAGCGGGCTTATCGTTAAAATAAAAATCGTTAAGCTCAAGCTCCACAACTCCTGTCGTGTCCCCAATGATATAAAGCTGTTCTCCTTTTTTTACTTCACCCGACAATATACGTATATGCCCCACGCTTTCTTTTTTGAAATAATTAAGAACTTTACCCAGATAAACTTTTCTGGTTGAAGCATGGCTTCCGTAAGTATCAGAAAATTCTTCGCTTCCCGGAGTTCCGAAATAAAATCCGGTTGAGAATCCGCGATTATATACCTTTTCTAATTCTTTTAAGTAATCGGCTTTTTTCTCATCTGTCAATTCGCCATCAAAGTATTGATCAATTGCTTTGCGGTAAGATGAGACTACCTTGGAGATATATTCGGGACTTCTTTTCCGCCCCTCGATTTTAAAAATATCAATCTTCGCCTCAATTAATTTATCTATAAATTCTATTGCGCATAAATCTTTTGGAGACATCACATAATCTTCTCCAAGAATAAATGAATGCCCTTCCTCTTTATCGATTATTTCATATTCTCTTCGGCAGGGCTGGATACATTCTCCTCTATTTGCGCTTTTATTAAATACGTCATGGCTCATAAAGCATCTTCCGCTTATTGCGACACACATCGCACCATGTATAAAAGTCTCTATCTCGATATCCACTTCTTTTTTAATCTCTTCAATTTTATCAAGAGTACATTCGCGTGCAAGGACAATTCTGCTCGCTCCCATCTCTTTGAAAAATTTTGCTGATTGAGAATTAGATATTGATGCTTGAGTACTGATACAAAAAGGAATATTTAATTCTCTGCATTTTTGAATTACTGCAAAATCCCAACAAATTATCATATCGATTCCGGCTTCCTTTGCCTTTATCAATATAGTATCTAATAAATTAATCTCATCTTCATAAACAATAGAATTAAGCGTTAGATTTGTTTTTACATTATTTTCTCTGCAGTATGATGCAATTTTTTCTAAATCTGCCAATTGGAAATTTTCTGCTTTGGAACGCATATTAAGATTTTCGGTACCGAAATAAACTTCATCTGCTCCATTTTTTATCGCTGTTACAAGCATTGTCCAATCCCCAGCGGGGGCTAATAATTTTGGCTTCTTCAATTCTTCCCTTTCGTGTTCCGGTTTCGTTGATTTTATTTAAGACATCTAATATAATTAAAAACTCTATCGCAAGTAAGGCATTTGCTCTTATATTTGGATATTCAATTTATGAGAATATGAAAAAGAATTTCTTACTCGCACTCGTAGGTATTACAATCGGAGGAATTGGTTTCGGGCTCGTTACACCCGTAACTGTGATTCTATTAGAAAAATCGGGCACTCCAACTGCAATAACGGGTGTTCTTACTACAATTGGTCTTCTTAGTATTCTTATTTTCTCTCCTTTAACGGGCAGTTTAATTACTAAATTCAACGTTAGAAAAATTCTGCTGATTGGTCTATTAATTTGGGCATTTGGCGCACTTGGGCATATCTATTGGTATAATCTTTATCTTCTTTTTCCGCTCCGTTTTATAATGGGTATTGGAGGCACTTTTATTTTTGTTAGTACCGAAGTAATCATCAATACTATAAGTACAGAAAAAAACAGAGGGAAAAATATAGGGCTTTATGTAGTTCTTCTTTCTATAGGAATAGCAACTGGTACAATGCTGATATGGACTATTCAGATTGCCGATTGGTTTCCTTTCGTAGTTAGTTTCGCAATAATGTTTATTGTACTCATAATTCAATTTTTCTATTTCGAGGAGATTGTAATAACGAAGGAAGAGGAAAAATCCGCCCCGATGAAAGTATTCGATATGCCGCCCCTTAGTTTAATCTCTTCTTTTATTTATGGATTTTTTGAATCATCAATAATAGTCGTTCTTCCGATATTTGGTCTTAGAACTTTATTTACTGAAACCGACATCTCTATTTTTATGACCTCTTTTGTAATCGGCGGAATTGTTATTCTCTATTTTATAGGACATCTATCGGATAAAATGGATAAGAGGAAATTAATTCTTTCTATTGCACTTATCTTATCGGTTTTTATATTGCTTCCCGTATTCACACATAATTTTTATCTACTTATTGCAATTTTTCTTATGATTGGGGGAGTAATCCCTTCGTTATATACACTCGGATTAAATTTTGCCGTGGATAAAATCAGGAAGGATCAGATTCCCAAAGCAAATGGTTTTTATATTATGATGTATGGGGCAGGTACTATGACGGGACCAATTATCGGATCATTAATGTTGGAATTGAATAAAGATTATGGATATTGGGTCTTTTCTTCTATAATCTGTCTCATTTTTGTATCTTATTTCTCTTTTATCAAAAAGAGAACTGTTGTTTAGAAGTTATTTTCTTATATTTCGTAATATTCTGAAACAGTATCTGTCTTATAATGGGAAATCCGGACGGGAAAACTATATTGAAAAATAATGAAGCTGAGAATAGTGTACGAGAAGCGTTAAATAGTATTCATACTATTTCGTATTCTACAAAGGCAGATCTATCGGAGTTCAGTTTTATCTCCGATGCCGTAAGGACAATCTATGGCTATTCTCCGGAAGAGATTTATAAAGACAATTCTCAATTGGCACGCTCGGTGCATCCGGAAGATTTTGCCCGTTTCAAAGAATTTGTCAGAAAAGCCAAGTCGGGCGAAGAATTCACATTAGATTATAGAATTAAAGACCGTTTCCATAAAGAGCATTGGATAAGGCATAGTGCTACTCCAATAATAAAAAATAATGAAGTCGTACGCATTGTTGGATATATTAATGACGTTACTGATGAAAAAATTATTCAGATAAGGCTCGAACGCTCCGAAGAGAGATTCAGACTTCTTATTAATACTGCTGATGATTTAATCTTTATATTAGACGGATTCGGATATTTTACAATGGTAAATAAAAGCGGTGCTACGGTTCTAGGTTATACACCAAGTGAAATGATCGGGCGGCATTTCTTAGAGTATATTTCCAAAGACGATGAGCCGAAGATTGCCTCGGCTTTCGAGAAAATTTTATCCTCAGACGAAATTACAATCTTCGAGACCGCATTTATAGATCGATACGATAAAGAAGTGATTTTTGAAATCCACGCTAAGCCGATGTTCGCCAATGGCGAAATAACGGGAATGTTCAGTATTGGCAGAAACGTCACTACAAGAAAAAGAGACGAACGAAAAATTAAAGAACTTAATTCCAAGCTAGTAGAAGCAAACCGAATTATCTCTATCGAAAGAGAAAGAGCAAAAAATAAGATTACTTTATTAGAAGAATTAAATCAATTAAAGAGCGAATTTATATCGAATATATCACATGAATTAAGAACACCACTTGCCTCTATTGTGGGGTTTGCAGAGACTATAAATTCCGATCCCGATCTTCCGAAAGAGATGATGAATGAATTTACCAACATTATTTTATCGGAAGGGAAGCGTTTAGCCAAACTGATAAATGATGTTCTCGATTTCTCCAAACTCGAATCGGGTGAAGAAGAATTAAAGATAGTTAATGTCGATGTCAATGATCTCCTTAATGAAATAGTCGATTCTCTTCAGCCCTCAATCGATGGAAAAAAATTGAGCGTTACAAGATCATTGCCCGATGAAGACCTTGTGATTAAAGCCGATAAAGATAGAATGTCTAAGGTAATATATAATCTACTTTCTAATGCAATTAAATTTACGAATATTGGCGGAAGAATTACTGTACTTGCTCAAGATTTCGGTAAAGAGATTGAGATAGCAATTAGCGATACGGGAATAGGTATCCCGGAAAAAGAGATTCCTAAACTTTTTCAAAAATTTTCTAAAGTTAATCGACCGGGGACTCAAATAACGGGTGCCGGATTCGGTCTAACCGCAGTTAAACAGATTGTGGAACTGCACAAAGGTTTAATAAAAGTAAAAAGCGAAATAAATAAAGGATCAACTTTTATTGTAAGATTACCAAAATAAGATGAAGGGTGTGGAACTTGAGTAAATTAGTATTTATTGTTGATGATGAAGAATCAATATTAAAAATGCTTGTTCATTGGCTTAAAAATCAATGGGGCTATAATGTAAGATCATTCACTAAAGGGATGGATGCTTATAATTCATTAAATGAAAATCCCGATTTAGTTCTGCTTGATATTATGCTGCCCGATATTAACGGTATTGATCTTTTAGTAAAAATAAAACAAAAAAATCTAAATCTACCGGTGGTTATGCTATCAGCTCAAGGCAGTATAGAAGTGGCATTAGAATCTATCCGACAAGGGGCATTTGATTATTTCCCTAAGCCGATCGATAAAAATAGATTAGAGCCTGCAGTAAGGAACGCCATCCGAAGTTATGACCTTCAACGAGAAGTTGAAAACTTAAAAGAAAATTTACAAAGAGAATTTAGTTTCGATAATATCATATCGGCAGATAAAAAGATGCAAGAAGCATTTAAAATGGTTACTAAAGTTCTCGATAATGATATAACAGTTTTAGTTCAAGGAGAAAGCGGTACAGGTAAGGAACTTTTCGCCCGCGCAATCCACTATAATGGCAATAGGAAAAACGATCCTTTTATTGTAGTTAATTGTGCTTCAATTCCGAGAGAATTACTTGAAAGCGAACTCTTTGGACATGAAAAAGGTGCTTTTACCGGAGCGCATCAAAGGAAAATCGGAAAGTTTGAACTGGCAAAAACAGGAACTATATTTTTAGATGAGATCGGCGAAATGGAGATGTCGCTTCAAGCAAAAATACTGCGCGTAATTCAGAATAGAGAATTTGAAAGAGTCGGCGGAAACGAAGTCCTTAGATCGGACGTAAGAATCATCTCCGCTACTAATATCGATCTTAAAGACGCAGTAGATAAAAAACTATTTAGAGAAGATTTGTTTTATAGGCTTAGTTCTTTCCCGATAAATATAATTCCGCTTCGTGAAAGACGCGGTGATATTGTCGTTTTGATTAATCATTTTATTGCTATCTTCAATAAGAAATTGAATAAGAATATTACGGGTGTTACCAAAGCCGCATTAAAAACATTGTATGATTATGATTGGCCCGGGAATGTACGCGAACTCGAAAACTTGATTGAAAGAAGTGTGATCCTTACAGATAAAGATGTAATAGATAATGATGTTCTTCCCGATCATGTCGTTAAAAGGGATCAACCAATGGTAAATATTTCAGGTGAATATTTTTCTTTTGATGCTCCGATAATTCCTTTTGAAAAATTGAAAGAAGAAGCGATACGCCATTCACTATTGGTTACCGAAGGCAATATTGTCGAAGCGGCTCGAAAACTTAAAATAGGAAGAGCCACTTTTTATCGCCTATTAGATAAATATAAAATTAATTGAGAGAATTAAAATGAACATAATCGAAGAAGTAATTGATGACATATTAGTCGAGATAATTAATTATGACCGTGCTACTTTAAGCGAGGCAGAAATATTAAAGGATATGATTAATAAGAAAGTCGAGTTGGGATATAATAAAATTATTATCGATCTCTCTTCGTGTACATTTATGGATTCTACATTTCTCGGAGTATTAGTTAATACACTCAAAAAAGCAGCTAAGACAGGCGGAGACTTAAAATTGGTCGGCTTCCAGCCTGCAGTGCGTTCTATGTTTGAACTTACTCGCCTTTTTAGAGTCTTTGATACATATTCCGAATTACAAACAGCTATTAAGAGTTTTTATAACTAAAAAAAATATGATGAATAACGAAAACGCAAAAGGCACCATCCTTCTTGTAGAAGATGAATTTAATATAGCAAAACTATTTTCTTATAATTTGACTAAAGCGGGTTTTAAGGTTGAAGTGGGAACTAATGGGCAGGAAGGTTTTGTTTTAGCTCAAAAAATTATGCCCGATATTATCATAAGTGATGTAATGATGCCCGTTATGGATGGATATGAGTTTAGAAGAAATTTACTTAAAGACCCCGAGCTTAGAGCTATTCCATTTGTTTTCCTCACTGCTAAAGGGGAAGAAGATGACGTGCTTCAAGGATATGATCTTGAGATAGAAGACTATATAATTAAAACAGCAAGTCCTAAAATTGTTATTGCAAAAGTTTCTGCAATACTAAAAAGTTTAGAAAGAGAACGAGTAAAAGTAGTTGATGAAGTTCAGAAAGCTGCGGATTCGATGGGAGCAAAAGTTGTCCCGGATGAAGTTCCGCCATTTTCTGATTTTTCTGTTCGGCATTGGCATCAACCATATAAAAATGTTCCCGGTGGAGATTTTATTGATTATGTGAAAGTCGATGAAGACCAGATGGTAATTGTGTTCGGCGATGTAATGGGTAAAAGATGGGGAGCTTGGTATTTTGCAGTAGCTTATGCGGGCTATGTTAGAAGTGCCACACGCTTCGTATTAGAATCCTCTTCCACGGAACTTCAACCAAGCGAAATAATTAAAAAAGTTAATGATTCTGTTTATAAAGACGAACGCATTTCTGAAGTATTTGTTACTCTTACGATTGTAGTTCTCGATAGAAAAAAGAAAGTGGCTAAGTATGCCGGAGCAGGAGATTTACCATTAATTTTCAAGAGGAAAGAGGTAAAAACAGTTCATTCAAAAGGCTTGCTTTTAGGTTTCTCGAATAATGAAGAATATGAAAATATTGAAATGCCGCTTGAATCTGGTGACGAGATTTTTCTTTTTACAGATGGAATTACCGAATCCCGAAATCCTGAAGGTGAATTATATGGCGAATCCCGCTTATTAGAGTTTATTAAAAATATACCCGAGGATAAAGATTCATTAGAATTAATCAGAAATGAAATTTATACTTTTTCTAATAACGAAGTAGAAGATGATATATCGGTTATCTCGATAAAATATTTGTAACTATTCGATTTTTTAGATATTCAAAATGCTCGGTTGTTAGAGTAACTTCGCGGTAAATTTCTGTTACCAATTCTCTGTTTAGCAAATCAAATTCTTTTTGGCGCGGAGTAATAATTAGTCCGCCCATATCAATAGCGGCGGGACTAATCATTAGTTGATCCTTCCCTTCCTCGAAATATGAATCGGGTCTATGTTTCCTTCGCGGAATGAATACTATTCGCCATTTATTATCTCTATACCAACTAAGAATATTCATCATCGGTTCATCCTTCGGAATAGAAATTCTCTTGAAAGCATCGACGAATAATTTATAAGCGAAAAGTAAATCTCCCTTACTCTCCGATTCCATTGCTATCATTCTTCTTAAATATTTTTCAATGGCATAGATATTTATTTTGCTATCGGAATAAATTTTATTTGAAAGAGAAGAGACAACGAGATCAAAATCGTTTTCAATCGGAATTTTATTGCTTGAACCTGCTTGGAAGTGAGTATGATCTGGCGCAGACGCCCCGCATCTCGGTCCGTTATAAAATACAGTATATTCCCTACCCATACTTTTTGTTAAATCTAAAAACGTTTCAAAATTACCTATGATCGTTTGCGGTTGATGTTTCTTTTTAATTATAGTATAATGCTCTTTGAAAATCGGATACGGATTTACGAGTAAATCAAAACGTTTATTAAAGAGTACTCTTTTTTGTTCGGGTGGAGTATTGCAAAGAAAACATTCTCTTTTTTTAATTGCCTCTTCGTTCGTATTTGCGGAAGTAGAAATTATCCTTTTTGGATTAAACTGAACGTGAATGGAAAAGCCATCAAATAGAATCTCTTTTAATTTCACTTGATCTAATGCGGAATAGTTATTACCGCAAAGCTCCCACTCCTCTTTTTGTGTACTAAATAATTCTTTTATTTTAGTATCAAATTCGGAATCAAGTTCTTTATTATGGTTTTTTCTTTTAATTAGATCTTTTATGGCCATTCGTTATTTTTCTTTTTCTTAATTCAAAAGTCCTAAGTTTATCTTTATAGTAGTTATTTCTATTCAGAGAGATAATATCAAGTGCGGCATCTGAATTACCCTCCCATCTCCGGCATAAATAAACCGGTTCGAAAATTCTGCCGATTTTATAACCACCTGAAATAGTAATTCCGAGATAATAATCTTCGCCATAGCTTACATTTGGAATTCCAAGCTTTCTTAGTATCGGAGTATAAAATGCTCTCGGTGCCCCGAGTCCATTAATCCGAAGCGCATTATTAAAGCCGTTATCATCGCTCCATTCCTTGTGATCTATAAGTCCGGGTGGTAATTCTTTTAAGTCAAAATTCGTCATCAGATAACTTCCGATAACCATACCACATTTTGCCTGATAAAACTTATCTATAATTTTTTGTAAAGCATTTTCGTTATTATAAAGATCATCGCTATCTAATTGGACGGCAAATTTTCCGCAGAGCTTATGATTAACCGCATAATTCCAACAGCCCCCAATCTCTAAATTCTTCTCTTCCGGGATTAGATGAATTAGTTTCGAATTACTTTTATTGTATTCTTCTAATAGCTTTGTTGTTCCGTCTGTTGAATAATTATCTACTACAATTACATTATAATTAAAATCGCATTTTTGTGATAATGCCGAATCGATTGCATCTTTAATTGTGTTCACTCTATTCTTAACCGGAATAATTACCGATGCCTCGATTTCAAATGAAGAATCGAAATCGATATCTTGAAAATCGGGAGAAAGGAATGCATCTGACTTCTTGAGATACCGAGTAAATGCTTTTTCCATTTCGATTTGATAATCGCGATTACGCGGATTAACATAATCGAACTGTTTTTCGCCCGAGAGCCGTGTATCGATTTCAGAGGCAGTATAAAGAAATTCGGGAATGCGAGTTAATTCATAATCGAGTGAAATCAATAATCGAATAAGATAAAATCCTGCGAATTTGTAATCGTCCTTTATTGATTCGGCAGCCCGAATAAAAACATCTTTATCTATTAAAACAAAATACCCGAAATCAAAATCATCACGAACACTCCCTTCTTGATAATCGATTAAAGGATGTTTTGAAATTTGATCTTTTTTCTCAAGATAATCGGAATAGAGGAATTTAGCACCGGTTGATTGAGCTACCGATAAATATCGCTGAACAAAATTAGGATGAAGTTCAATCTCCACCGGCTTAAGTAATAGCAATATATATTCATTACGTGAATATAAAGCAAGTGGGAGCTGTGTAGCGGGCAGATTAAAGTCATCATGCAAACGTACATTCGAGTCCGCCATTGTTTTAGTCGAAAGAGAATCTATACTGGTACGGTCGGCATCGGCTGGGCTTGATCCTTTCGGTTGTTTGTTTGTGAGTGAATCTGTCCGGGTACTATCGTTCCCTTTCTCTATACTCGCTATTCCCCTCATCGTCTCCGTACTAAAATTATCAATAACGGTAACCGATTTTATTTCCGGAAATTTTTTTAATGAATTTTTAAGCCTTTCATCATCGAAAGGGATAAAGCATTGGATTGATTTCATATTAGATCGAGTTCGTAATTAAAATTATTTTGTAACTAATTTGTATTCAGAGATAGACCGATTCTAAATTCTCTTCCGGCCTCGGGCAATCCCCATTGTGTATAATATAACTTATCAAAAATATTATTAACCCTGAAAGATAATTCCAAATTACATTTAGAAGCGAAATAAAAAACATAAGCCATACGTGCATTAAGAATAAAATAATCGGGCAATCTTTGAATAATCGTATTACCTCCTTGGAAACCAAATTCATTACCTGTATAATTTCCTTCGAGAAGTAACTCAAGCGCATTTATTGGTCGATACGAAAGATTTACCGCCGAAATAAATTCCGGTTTATACTCTAGTGTATCAGAATATTCACCCGCACCGGTTTTCGAGTATGAATTCAGAAAGGAGAAAGAGTATCCGAAATTAATTTGGGAGTTCATTTGATGATCACCAAAAAACTCTGCGCCATAGGTTCTAATCTTATCTTTATTTATTCTTTTGAATTTTCCCCCGCTTAAGCTTTCCCTTACAATTCCATTATTCATATAAGTTAAGAAAAAGTTTAGTCCCGTATTTCCGTATTGATGTTTGTAATCGAAACTTAATTCAGACGAAACGGCGGATTCAGCTTTAAGCGATGGATTAGGAACGAACTTGCCGAGAGCACCCGAGAATTTTTCCCTTAAAGTAGGGAAGCGGGTCTTGCGTCCGATACTGATAGCCGCATTTAATTTACTATTAATATTATATATAGCCGAAAGATTTAGAGAATAATCATCTACCGATATATCGGATGGTTTATCGCCCGTTTTGGGAGTTGAATAATAATCGTAACTTCCTCCACCGATTAATATGAAGTCATTAATAATTTGTTCAATTTCCAAACCAGTACTCAATAGATTTTGAGTATAGATAAAATCAGTATATCCCGAAGAGAGAAAACTTTCTTTATGCTCGGTAGTAAAGCCATTCAAGGACGCTTTCATTAGGGTACTTGTGCTTAGGGATTGTTGATAAATAACTCTCCCCGAAATTATCTTATCATTATTCTTCTCAATCTCATCGATTATAGAAAATCGGTTATCCTTATATTGATCGATTTCCATATTAAATGAAGAAACCGAAAGAGAATAGATAATAGAAGAAGCGGAGGAATTATTAAAACTATAATTACCGAATAGATTTCCCGTTAATTTTTTCCATTCGGGATACTTCCAATAGCGAGGTTTAGTTACGTCAATTTCGGAAGGCACTCCTTTCTCGGCACTAATATAAGAAAGCGAAAAATTAATATCGGAATTATCATTTAATTTATATCCGATTCTTCCGAATGATGAAAAAGAATTGTTTTGACTGTTTAGTCGTCTCGTGCCCGGATTCTCAATCGATGAAAACGATTCGGGCAGCGAATAACCGGCGCTCTTTTTATAGGATAGCGAAACGAGATAACCAAAATTATCTATCTTATCGGAATAGAAGCCGGATAAGCGTTGATAGTTATTATCGCCCGCTTGAAGATTAATTCTTTTTGCAGAACCTCCCGAAAGTGGATTTTGCGATTCAATATTTATAACTCCGGCTATATTATTTGCGCCATAAATTGTCGAAGGGATTCCGCGAGTAATAAAAATTTCCGAAAGTGCTTCTGTCGGCACTAAACTAAGATCAATCCTATTATCCCATGGAATATTTAATTGCACTCCATCGAATAGCAGGGAGACTTGCCTTTCACCGGCACCACGAATAAAAAATAAACTTTCTCCGCGAGAATTAGTCTGCGTCTTAATCGAGGGAATATACTTACCGAGTTCAAGAATTGATGCAGCATCAGATTTCTGAATTCTTTCTAACTTAATTTCTGTAACAGTTTTTGGCTCTATTACCAAGCCACTTTTAATAACAATTTCATCGAAATAATAGGTCTTAACCGAGTCCTTATTTTGTGCGATCATAAGAGAAGCAGAAAGTAGAAAAAACAAAAATTGTTTCATAATCACTCAATTTCCTTAAAATTTAATGCAAAAAAAATTATTCAAAATCTCCATTTTTCGCCGATAAACGTACAATCCGGATAGGTCATTAATTTTTCTTTTGCAAAGACTTTCCAAATATATATTTTTTTACGTAACTTTGTTATCGATTCAAATACAAGTGAAAATATACAAACTTAAATGAACATAAGAAACAACACATATTTCATCATCAGGAAAAGACACGAGATACCCACGCCCTCAGTATCACGTATTTCCTTGCAATCCAATTGTGCACTCACAACTGCGCAAAGAAAAAAACTAACCACCTAGTATTCCAATAGTTTTAAATTAATCGTTAAGTATAACTAACAAGAGGTATTATTGCGTTATTTATTTTTAAATATATTTATGTTCCTATATATGGTAACCGCCGGAAATTTTATTGATACAAATGAGACTAATACGGAAACTGAGAACGGCGTAAAAACAGAAACAGAAGTAACAGCAGCAGAAGCAAATGCAACACCCGCAGCAACTGAAACAGAGACATCATCTGCAAAGATGGTGGAGATGGGTACAATGACGGCATCATGGTATGGACCCGGATTTCATGGCAGAACCACAGCCAATGGAGAAGTCTATGACCAGATGGCATTAACGGCAGCTCATAAGGATTTGCCCTTCGGTACAATGCTACTAGTAACTAATCCTCGCAATGGAAGGAGCGCATTCGTTAGAATAAACGATAGAGGTCCTTATATCGATGGGAGAGATTTAGACCTTTCGCAAGGTACTGCCGCTGCACTCAAAATGATAAAACGAGGCGTAATAGAAGTAAAAGTGGAGGAAGTAATTCTCCCGATTAAGTTCAGCCCTTCTCTTTCATCTCGCTAAAATTAAATATGCTGTAAATGAATTCTTAAAAAGCCGCTCTTTATGAGCGGTTTTTCTTTTTTAAAAATCATATTATTGTCAATAAGCATAACATTAATTAATTTGGTATATAAAAAAACGGAAGTAAGATGACAGTTATTTTTTCCAAAAAGTGCGAGCTTGCTGTTCAAGCGGTATTATTTTTATCGATCAAAGAAATCAAGCAAGTGTGGACTGCGGAAGAAATTTCAAAAGAGATGATGGTTCCGAAAGAATTTGTTTCAAAGATGCTTCAGATACTTACCGATAGCGAAATAGTCGGTTCTAAGAAAGGGAAATCGGGCGGATTTTTTCTTGCCAAAAGTCCGGCGGATATTCGTCTGGTCGATATTGTAAAGGCTATTGATGGTATGGAAGTCTTTGAAACATGCGTACTCGGATTTCCGGGCTGTTCATCAGATAATCCATGTCCCGTTCATGATAAATGGGGCAAACTTCGTGATGACGCATTCAAAATGTTGAGCGAAGAAACCCTTGAAGAGTTCAAAGAAAAAACTACAAAAAAAATCGAATCACTTAAATCATAATTATCGTCCCTGCCTTTACATATTCTGAATGCTTCGCCGGGATGAAACTAATAAATTAGCGAGGGCTTTATGTATAAAAGAATTGAAGATTTTTTGGCTGATTGGAAAAATGAAAAAGAGGGTACGTTAAAAGTATTCTCGGAATTAACGGACGAATCATTAACAAAGCAAATTCCAAACTATAAAAGAACACCGGGCAGATTAGCTTGGCATATAGTTTTGACAATTGATGAACTAATGTCGAGAACCGGATTAAAATTAGATGCACCTGCCGAAAACGCTCCGATCCCATCAAAAGTAGCCGATGTAATAGCCGCTTATGGAAAAGCATCAGATTCTCTATATAATGAAATTATGAATACATGGGTCGATTCCGATTTGGAAATTGAAGTTAATATGTATGGAGAGATGTGGAAAAAGGGGATGATACTGAATGTACTTATTAAGCATGAAATTCATCACCGTGCGCAGTTGACCGTATTAATGAGGCAATTAGGACTCAAAGTGCCGGGGTTATATGGACCTTCGGAAGAAGAATGGGCACAGTCCGGAATGCAGGCACCTTTAATATAACGAATCAAGGGAACTTTTGGAGTTATTCTTTAGTTATAAGAAAAACAAGATCGAGGTTCTATGAAGTGCCCTAATTGCAGCGATAGCGTATTACAAATTTCAGAACGAAAAGGGGTGGAGATTGATTATTGTCCCAATTGCCGCGGAGTTTGGTTAGATAGAGGAGAGTTAGATAAAATAATTGATAAAAGCATGGAGAATACTCCTCCGCCTCAAAATGAATATCGTCAAAGAGATGATTATGCCGGTGGATTTGATGATGATAATTTTGATAGAAATGAAGGTTATTATCGACAAGGCAATAAAAGGAAAAGAAGAGGATTTCTAGGCGAATTATTTGATTTTGATTAGTAAATAAAAGCTGCCTCAAAAGGGCAGCTTTTTTCTTCCTCGATTATAAAAATTCACGTGAAGCTGTATTTAAGGAGTTATATTCGTCTTTACCCAATTTTCTATTTCTTTTACTAAAATATTAAATAAGTTACATTAATCATCTAAATCAAATCTTGTGGGTGAAACACCAAAAAACATTAATAATTCTTTCGATTTTTTTATGCAATGCTCAGTTGACCAGTTTCCTTCAAGATATAAATTATGATTAAGTATTTTAGCACCAAAAAAAGGTCGCTTATCTAGATGAATGGGGGAATTATTTATTAAAACGCTTTTACCTAATTGAATTGGACAATTAGTTTTAGTTATTTTTCCTTTGTTTATTAACCAATTTGCAGTATTAATTAGAACCGAAACGCTATTTTCACAAAATATTTTTTCATTTTCTATTGTAATTGTCCGAGTTTTACGTTTTCGATTCTTATTAACTTTTGGATTAACAATAATAATACTTTTATTTGAATATGCATCAAACCGAGACCGAGCATTGTTACAATATCGATGTGTTAAGCGTGCATTTTCCGGTATAGTCTTCCCGCCAGCCCAATATTGCTCAATATGGTCTAAGGCTGAATCATCAATATCTATTATTTTTTGATTACAAATTGCACAAGTAGAATTTGTTTTATAAAGGATTTCTTTTAATTCATAAGAAAACATCTTGGCTCTTTGTTGGTCGTTGAAAGAATGGAATCTATGGCATTGTTCCATTTCTTAAATCTAATATTTATCATGGATGTTGAGCTTGTACTCAATTCGATTGAATCAATAAATTGTTTGTCCGATGTCATCAAATTCATATATGCTTCTCTAATGGCATCTAAATTTTGCATAACTATATTTTTATCTATTCTTGCAAATGTGTCCATTAAAATATCAAAGAGAGAGGCATTAAATTTTTTTAATTCCCAATAGCCGTTTGATTGTTTTTCGGTTCCACAATAAAACCTCTTAAAAGCACGTTTTCCTAAAAGTGAATTTATTAAAGAAATAGTATTCTTAAAGGCATTGCGTAATTCTAAAGAATCATGATCGCTAATATTTCATCATTATTTTCAATCATATGAATTTTGCTCATAAGATATTTTAATAAAAATTACTCTTAGTAATATAATAATTTTCAAAAATATTTTGTTTTTATTTAATGTAGTATGCTAAAGTGTATAGAATAATTATTTGTATAAATTTGTTATTGGTTTATGATTTAACTACATCATTTCACATGTATATTATCATTATGGTATAATTATGAATAATATCAGCAAGGAAGGCTACAAAATCCGAAATCAAATTTTATCAGGAGGTAAATTAAAAATGAAAAAAGAATATGATTTTTCTAAATCGATAAAAAATCCATATATAGGCAAACTGAAGAAACAAATTTCCATTCGCATTGAGAATGAGACGATTGATTACTTTAGAAAATTATCTTTAGAAATAGGAATACCATATCAAAATTTAATGAATATGTACCTAAGAGAATGTGCAGAAAAAAATATAAAACCCAACATTCACTGGAAATAAAAAAGCATAGATTCTTTAGAGAGCTTGTGTCCCTGGTGGCGTCACAAGCTCCCGATCAGAAAATTCTTCGGCAAATTGCATAATTCTTCGTAATCTTCTTCCCCTATGGGATTACTTATATAAATATTTTAGTTTCTTATAAATCTTCACCAATTTCTTATGATTTTAAAGAATGAATTATTTTGACAAATTTGCAATTATTTTAGGATATACATTCTTAGTGTTTATGTTCACCCATTGTCTGTTTGGTTAGCATATCCTTTACCGGGGCGGTGATTTCTAAACTTCCTTTTTTTGCAAAGTTCAATTTCAATTTATATTCTTCGCCGGTCTTTACGTCATGTTTTAGTTTTATTAACATTATATGCAATCCGCGTGGCTTAAAATTAACGGTCGAGTCTTTCGGAATTGCCACACCTTTTACTTCTCTCATTCCCATCATACCCTTATCTGCTTGATAGGTCTCATGCACCTGAACAACTTCTGCAATATCGGATTCTACTGTTAGCAATGTGTCGTCCATATCTGTTCCATTTACTGCATCAAAAAAGAATGCTGTATTAGTTCCCTTTGCCGATGGTCTAATCCATCCATTTGTAATTTCTAAATTAGTCGAAGTTTGCTCAATGGCTGCGGGAGCTTCTGTTTTCATCTCTTCTTTTTTTTCAGTGCCGCAAGCGGTAATTAAAAATAATGCCAGAACGGAAATTAATATTCTCTTCATCTGTAATACTCCTTTATTCGTTAAAATCTTTTAGGTCATTAATTACTTCATCAATATTAGTAGTACTGCCCGGATAATTTTTTCTAATCTTCCCTTCTTTATCCACAAGAGAAATTCTATCGGTATGAATATAATAATAGATAGTTTTGCCATCTTCAAAAACCGTAGAATCTCCCCTCACCGCAAATACACCTATCTGATGGATTAGATCGTCAATCTCTTTTTTATCTCCTGTAAGGAATTGCCAATTAGATAAATTAAGGTCTCTCATTTCGGCAAATTTTTTGAGTACAGGCGGAGTATCTACTTCGGGATCGA
>Ga0209643_1001789_pt1 | contig 17255 bp, 14 predicted proteins | sample AutmiccBRH37_all_FD_187383 | JGI IMG/M metagenome (GOLD analysis project Ga0209643, IMG submission 187383) | Deep subsurface microbial communities from Mt. Terri, Switzerland - Autotrophic microbial communities BRH/37_all (SPAdes) (version 2) | ecosystem: Environmental > Aquatic > Deep... | reverse complement strand
AATTTAACAATTTCATCATACTCAGTTCTCAATTTATCTTGCTCAAGACCGGTTAACTGACGTAAACGCATTTCAACAATGGCTCTTGCCTGTATTTCAGACAGCTCAAAACGCGTCATCAAACTTTCTCTTGCAATGTCAGCATTTGAGGAAGCCCTGATTATTTTGATCACTTCATCAATATTGTCGCTCGCAATAATTAAACCTTCTAAAATATGTGCTCTCGCTTCGGCTTTTTTAAGTTCAAATTCTGTTCTTCGCACCACAACTACGTGTCTGTGTTCAACAAAATAATGAATTAATTGTTTTAAGTTTAATTGTTCCGGACGCCCTTTTACCAAGGCAATATTATTGACGCTGAATGATGTTTGAAGCGCGGTATATTTGAATAAATTGTTTAAAACAATGTTTGGTATGGCGTCACGTTTTAGGATGTAAACGATGCGCATTCCATTTCTGTCAGATTCATCGCGAATATTTGCAATGCCTTCCAGTTTTTTATCATTAACCAACTCAGCAGTTTTTTTGATCATTTCTGCCTTATTCACCTGATAAGGAATTTCAGTGACAATAATGCTTTCCTTGCCATTAACTTCTTCAATAATGGCTTTTGCACGCATCACTATTCTTCCTCTACCCGTTTCAAAAGCTTCTTTTACGCCTTCATAACCGTAAATAATACCTCCAGTTGGGAAATCGGGTGCTTTAATATGCTGCATCAATTCAGAAATTTCAATATCTCTGTTTTCAATGTAAGCCAAAGTACCGTTAATAACTTCCGTTAAATTGTGGGGAGCCATATTTGTGGCCATCCCAACGGCAATACCTGAAGCGCCATTTACCAATAACGTTGGAATTCTGGTAGGTAAAACGGTTGGTTCTTCTAAAGTATCATCAAAATTTAATTGATGATCTACAGTATCTTTTTCAATATCCGCAAGCATTTCTTCCGAAATTTTTTGCATACGAACCTCTGTATATCGCATTGCTGCCGGACTGTCGCCATCTACAGAACCGAAGTTCCCTTGTCCGTCCACCATCATATATCGCATGCTCCATTCTTGGGCCATACGTACCATAGCGTCGTAAACTGAAGTGTCACCATGCGGGTGATACTTACCCAAAACTTCCCCAACTATTCTTGCTGATTTTTTATAAGATCCTGTTGCTTTAATTCCTAATTCGTGCATACCAAAAAGCACCCTTCTGTGTACGGGTTTTAACCCATCTCGCACATCAGGCAATGCCCTTGAAACTATTACTGACATTGAGTAATCAATGTAAGCAGATTTCATTTCATCTTCAATATTAATTGGTATAATTTTTTCTCCGTCTGCCATAAATTTTTATTTAATTTTGTGTCAATTTTTAACAAAGCAATATACGACTTTTCACTTTTTTATGGCCTTTTTGTCACGTTGTTTTTCTGTTTTTTATCAACAATGAAAAGTTCACTTAAACCAGCATTAACACACTGGTTTTCAGTATTTTTAATGCCCAAAAAAAGTCTGTTGAAATAAATTATGAAAAAGTGGTTCACTTTTTGTGTTTAAAAAAGAAAAAAATCAGTTAAATTTACAATATAAACATACAATAATGGACGATAATTTTTCACCAAAAGTTAAAGATGTAATTGCCTACAGTAAAGAAGAAGCTTTGCGTTTAGGACACGATTTTATTGGTACGGAACACCTTATTTTGGGAATTTTGCGAAAAGGGGAAGGAAAAGCAATAGAGATTTTAAATTCTTTAGAAATAAATCTGGATCATTTACGTAAAAAAATTGAAGGTTTAAATCCGATTAATTCCATAAAGGAAACCGACGAAAAGAAAAGTTTACATCTGACAAAGCAAGCTGAAAAAGCGTTAAAAACGACTTTTTTGGAAGCCAAATTGTATCAAAGCGAAGCCGTGAATACAGCGCATTTGCTGTTATGCATTTTACGCAATGAAAATGACCCAACAACAAAATTATTGCAACATTTTGACGTGAGCTATGATGATGTAAAAACTGTTTTCAAGCAATTATTCTTTGATGAAGAAATAGATTTGCCAAAAGCCGAAAATTCTTCTGAAGATGATTTTGAAAGTTCAAAATCAAATCCTTTTGAACAGGCAAGAGGCGAAAAAACAACGCTTAAAAAAACAAAAACACCTGTTTTGGATAATTTCGGACGGGATTTAACCCGTTTGGCCGAAGAAGGAAATTTAGATCCTGTAGTGGGCCGTCAAAAAGAAATTGAACGGGTTTCTCAAATTTTAAGCCGAAGAAAAAAGAACAATCCAATTTTGATTGGTGAACCCGGCGTTGGTAAATCGGCCATTGCCGAAGGTTTGGCCTTGCGCATTATTCAACGTAAAGTTTCACGTATTTTATTTAACAAACGCGTTGTTTCCTTGGATTTGGCAAGCTTGGTTGCGGGCACAAAATACCGCGGACAGTTTGAAGAACGTATGAAAGCTTTGGTAAATGAATTGGAAAAAAATGATGACATTATTTTATTCATCGATGAAATTCACACCATTGTCGGTGCCGGCGGTGCAACGGGTTCCTTAGATGCTTCCAATATGTTAAAACCTGCGTTGGCGCGTGGTGAAATTCAATGTATTGGCGCTACAACTTTGGATGAATTCAGAACCAATATTGAGAAAGACGGTGCTTTGGAACGCAGATTTCAAAAAGTGATGGTTGAGCCAACATCCGTAGAAGAAACGATTCAAATTTTACAGAATATAAAAGACAAATACGAAGATCATCACAATGTAGTCTACACTGATGATGCCATAAAAGCTTGCGTAACCCTAACAAACAGGTATATGACCGATCGGTTTTTGCCGGACAAAGCAATTGATGCTTTGGATGAGTCAGGTTCCAGAATTCATATCACAAATATTGTGGTCCCTAAAGAAATTTTACAACTCGAAGAACAGTTGGAAAAAATTAGAGATGACAAAACAGCGGCTGTAAACGGACAAAAATATGAAGAGGCGGCACGCTTGCGCGATGATGAAAAACGCGTTGAAAGCTTTTTACTGACTGAACAAAAAAAATGGGATGAAACTTCAAAATTGAATCGCGAAATTGTTACCGAAGACAATGTGGCAGAAGTGGTTTCTATGATGACAGGCATTCCGGTAAACAGGGTTGCTGAAGCAGAAAGCAAACGCTTGAACGATTTGCCAAACCTTATCAAAGGGAAAGTTATCGGGCAAGACGAAGCCGTCAGCAAAGTTGTGAAGGCCATTCAACGCAACCGGGTTGGACTTAAAGACCCAAACAAACCAATTGGTTCATTCATATTTTTAGGACAAACCGGAGTGGGCAAAACACAGCTCGCCAAAGTGTTGGCCATGGAATTATTCGACAGTGAAGAAGCTTTGGTGAGAATTGATATGAGCGAATATATGGAAAAGTTTGCCGTATCTCGTTTAATTGGTGCACCTCCTGGCTATGTGGGCTATGAAGAAGGCGGACAATTGACCGAAAAAATCAGACGTAAACCTTACGCTGTGGTGCTTTTTGATGAAATTGAAAAAGCGCATCCCGATGTTTTCAATATGCTGTTGCAAATTTTGGATGAAGGTCACATTACCGATAGTTTAGGAAGAAGAATCGATTTTAGAAATACCATACTTATTATGACTTCCAATATTGGTTCCCGCCAATTGAAAGATTTTGGTGCCGGTGTAGGATTTGGAACAGCTTCAAAAACGTCACAGGCTGATGCAAATGCGAAAGGTGTGATAGAAAATGCACTTAAAAAATCATTCGCTCCTGAATTTTTAAACAGAATTGATGATGTGGTGATATTCAATCCTTTAGAAATTGAAGATATTCACTTAATTATTGATATTGAATTAAGCAAATTATCGAAACGTATTGATGATCTAGGCTATAAATTGGTCTTGACCAAAGAAGCAAAAGACTATATCGCAGAAAAAGGTTTTGACAAGCAATATGGTGCCAGACCTTTAAAACGTGCCATTCAAAAATATGTTGAAGATGCTTTGGCTGAAGAAATTGTGACTTCAAAACTTAAAGAAGGCGATTCAATTTTTATGGATTTGGATAAAGACAAAAACGAACTTACCATAAAAATAACCAAAGGAAAAAACAAGGTTGAGGAAAATTAAAACTTCTGTTTATTAAATTTTAAACTTAAAAATAGCCGCAATAGCGGCTATTTTTTTAATATTTTTTCAAATTATTTCCCTTTAGTTTGAACTAAACGATCCTTTTAAAAAACCCAATCCGTAACCAGTGAATTGTATCAATGTTGATAAAACACTTAAAGTGGCCACGGATATTTTTTTATTTTTAAATAATGAATCTAAAATCAACGCCACAAAATAAATTAAAAATAACGCTGCAGGTATCATAAATCCAAAAAACAGCAATACAATTGATGCCATAAAAAACAGGATAAAAAGTATTGGAAACCAATAAGTAATTTTTCCTGTATCTGGATATTTACGGTTTAAAAATGGCCGCGCTTTTCCAAAAAGGTATGTTTGTTTAAAAAACTGCTTCAAGGAAGTTCTTCTTTTATGATACACAAAAGCCTTTTCAATAAATTGTGTATGAAAATTTTTCTCCCACAACCTTAAGGTTAAATCAATATCTTCACCAGTTTTCATATCGCTGAAACCGCCTATAATCCTATAAGCCAACCTGGATATCCCAAAATTAAAACTGCGTGGTTGAAATCTATTGACAGAATTTCTGCTTCCCCTAATTCCGCCTGTTGTCAAAAAGGAAGTCATACTGTAATTTATTGCCTTTTGAACAGTTGTAAAAGAATTATGCGCCGCGTCGGCGCCGCCAAATGCATCTGTATAATTTTGATCTAAAGCATCATCAACTTCAGCTAAATAATGAGGAGGAATAATACAATCTGAATCAAAAATGATAAAATAGTTACCCGTAGCCAATTGCATTCCGAAATTTCTGCTTGCTCCTGCCCCGCTATTTTCTTTGAAATGGTATTTTACATTAAGGAGTCCTTCATATTTTGAAACTATTTCATCCGATTTTAAGGTAGAGCCATCTTCAATAACAAGCACTTCAAAATCCTCTGTAAAAGTTTGCTTGGTCAAGCTTTCCAGCAACGCATCAATTTCTTGAGGTCTGTTATAGACAGGAATTATAATAGAATAAGAAAGTTTCAAAAGTTAAAATTTACGGCTAATGTATCTATTTTAAAACAAAAAAAGCACAAATTTAAAAATTTGTGCTTTTTTTTGTTTTTATATAGCCCTAATCTTCTTCAATATTCAGTTCTAACTCTTGTAAAATTTCTTCACCTGTTGCCTTATATAATTCAAGATTGTCAATTTCAAAGGTATCAATATAATCAAACTTTTCATTATTTTCAGAACTTACCAAATTTACAAATAACTTGGCCGATTTGTTAAATTTCTCATCACGCTGGCTGTTTAAAATCAACAAATATCCCATAATTATATTTCCTGCCATTTCAACCAATCGCCTTGCATGGAAATCTAGATATTCTGTATTATTGGTTTCCATCACTTTTTGACTGGCCAATTCATACTTGGCAGTCATTTTTTGAAGTTTTTCTCTTATTGCAGTATCCGCTCCAATAACTTCACTATCATACTGTTTAATTTGCTCGAGGAAAACACCTGTAGTCACTCCTTTTATGGCGGCAACTGCCTGTAATTGGGTAGTTCCTTCGTAAATAGATGTAATTCTGGCATCTCTGTAAATTCGTTCAATTGGGAAATCTTGCATAAATCCGGTTCCTCCATGAATTTGTAAAGAATCGTAAGCCATTCTGTTACAAGCCTCACTCGCAATTAATTTGATAAGCGGCGTAAAAACATTGGCCAGTTTTGAATAGTTTTTTAGCTCATTTCTGTCCTCGGTTTCTAAAATGCCGTCTCTTAAAACTTCTTCATATACTTTAACAATATCAACAAATCTGGTTGTCTCATAAAGCAGTGAACGCAATGCATCTAATCTAACTTTCATATTGGTAAGCATTTCATAAACTGCAGGGAATTTGACAATGAATTTTCCAAATTGTGCCCTTTCCTCCGCATATTTTAAGGCTTCCCGATAAGCTGCATCTGCAATTCCTACAGATTGTGCCCCAACACCTAAACGTGCGGAATTCATTAAAGCCATGACATACTTAATCAGTCCAAATCGTTCTTTTCCTACCAATTCGGCAGGCGCATTTTTGAATACCAATTCGCAAGTTGGGGAACCTTTTATTCCTAATTTTTTTTCTAAATGCCTAACTTCAACCGCGTGATTTGTACGATCATAAATAAACATAGACAATCCTCTGGCATCAGTGGTATTTTCTTCTGAACGGGCTAAAACCAAAGAAAGATCTGCATCACCGTTGGTAATAAACCGCTTAACGCCATTTAATATCCAAGTGTTGTTTTCTTTATCAAAAGTCGCTTTCAACTTTACAGATTGCAAATCAGAACCTGCATCGGGTTCGGTTAAAACCATTGCGGCAGTTACGCCGTCCCTGTTAAAACGGGGTAAATATTTATCTCTTTGTTCTTCGGAACCAAATTCGTAAATGGTTTCTGCACAATCTTGCAGCCCCCAAATATTGGCAAAACCCGCATCAGCTCTTGCAACCATTTCTGCAGCCATCACATAAGGCAACAAAGGAAAGTTTAAGCCTCCATACTTTCTTGGTAACGACATTCCTATTAAACCGGCATCATACAATGCTTTATAATTTGCCGTAGTTCCTTTAGCGTAAACCACCTCGTTATTTTCAATATGCGGCCCTTCAAGATCAACACCACCTGCATTCGTTGCTATCGTATCAGCACAAATTTCACCAACAATTTCAAGTATTTTTTCATAGGTGTCAATGGCATCTTCATGATTTAAAGGTGCATAATTGTATTCTTCTGATTCCTTAAAATTTCGCTCTTTTAATTTTACAATTTTTCTAACGATTGGATGTTCCAAATGAAATTTAAAATCTGGTGTATCTTTGAAAAAATTATCCATTTTATTATTTTTTAGATTGTGGGAGTTTTATCAAAAATCATAGTAATTTATAAAAACCCCATTAATTTTAATTACCAATTATTTTGCGTTCTCCTTATAATACTTAATCATTTTTGGAACAACTACGCCAACATCTCCATGAATTACATAATCAGCCAATTTGTTTATTGGCGCATCAGGATCATTGTTAATTGAAATAATCATAGACGCATCTTGCATTCCGGCGGTATGCTGTATGGCGCCCGAAATTCCGGCAGCAATATATAATTTAGGACGGACTGTGGTGCCTGTTTGCCCTATTTGACGATCGTGATCAATAAATCCGGCATCTACAGCAGCTCTTGAGCCACCAACTTCACCGCCCAATAATTTTGCCAGCTCTATTAAATATTCAAAATTTTCTTTAGAGCCAACGCCATATCCGCCAGAAACAATGATTGGAGCATCTTTTAAATTCACCCCTGATTTTTTAATATGACGTTCAATTATTTTTACAACAAAATCTTCCTCTTTTAAAATTGAATTTACATCAATTTCAACAACCTCAGTACTGTAGTTTTCATCAAAAATTTCCTTTTTCATGACACCTTCACGCACAGTTGCCATTTGAGGATGCATATCCCAATTGATAATATTTGCCATAATACTTCCTCCAAAAGCTGGTCGAATGGCGTAGAGCAAATCTTTGTATTCTATCTTCTCCTTTTTCACAAAATGATCACCAATATCTAAAATAGTACAATCGGCTGTTAATCCGCAATTTAATTGTGATGCCAATCTTGGCGCTAAATCTCTTCCAACTGAAGTTGCTCCAAACAATACAATTTGAGGATCTTCTTCTTTTAATATTTTAGTTGCCAGTGCGGCGTGGGGCAATGTTCTGTATGGTTCTAGCCTCATACTGTTTCCTACAAATAATTTGTCCACACCATAAGGTGCAATTTGAATTTCTATTCCGTTTAAACCTGATCCGAAAATCATAGCATCTAATGGACATCCCAATTTTTGGGCTAAACGCTTTCCTGCGGATAATAATTCCAAGCTTATATCTGCTACTTTTTGATTTTCAACTTCACAATATACCATGACACTTTTCATAATTAATACTTTTAAGTTTTTATAAATTACCCAATGGTATGATGTTCAATTAATTCTTTAATCATCATTTCAATATCAGCATCCGAATCACTTAAAATTTTAGATTCATTTGCCGTAAAAACGATACTCTCAACACTTTTGACTTTTGTAGGCGAGCCTGATAATCCGATTTTTTCCAAATCTGCTCCGATATCTTCAACGCTCCATTCAGGAATGGTTAAATAAGCTCTTTTTTCATGTAAGGACAATATTAAATCATCGGCAGTTCTTAGCTCAGTTTTGGTTCTGGCGTATTTGTATTGCATGACCTTTTTGGCTTTTCTTGATCTGCAGGCTTGTGAAGATCCATGAACAGTCATTAAGCAGGGATATGGAGAAGACACAATTTCAATACCTTTGTCTAAACGTCTTCTGGCTATGATTTCATGCTCATTAATTTCAATAATTTCCTCAACATAAGTAACTTGCGGAATTTTCAATTTATCTGCGCATTGTGGCCCAACCTGAGCTGTATCTCCATCAATTGCTTGCCTCCCGCCCAAGATTAAATCGTAAGGCGCCAATTTATTAATCCCTTTTACAAGTGTATAACTGGTTGCTAAAGTATCTGCGCCTCCAAATCTTCTGTCGGAAATCATAACACCATAATCAGCACCGCGATAATAACCTTCTCTAATAATGTCTGCCGCCTTTTGCGGTCCCATGGTTAGCACCGTAATTGTGGTTCCCGGTACCCTGTCTTTTATATTTAATGCAAGTTCCAACGCATGTAAATCATCAGGGTTGAACACCGTTGCAAGTTTTCCTCTATTAACGGTACCATCAGGCTTCATAGCATCTGGGCCAACATGTCTGGTATCCGGCACTTGCTTGGCCAGTACTACAATTTTAAGTGGTCTCATAGTATAATATTATGTTGTATTATTTTTAAGTTTATAAAATTATAGTAATTAATTTGCCCAAACCATGATAATACTCATACTTCTTAATTTATTTAGAATACGATTATTAAAACAAAAAAAGCGGTGATTTTAAAATCACCGCTTTTTTAATATTTAAAGTATAAAATACTATTTTTTGTCTTGCTTTTTAGACGCCTCAGCATTTTTTTCAGGTTCTGGTTGATAATCTTTCATAAAATCTTCCATAATTGCGGTACTTACACCCATATTAGAGAAACCTCCATCGTGAAATAAATTTTGAAGTGTCACTTTCTTGGTAAGATCTGAAAATAAACTTATGGTATAATCTGCACATTCTAAAGCAGTTGCGTTTCCAAGTGGCGACATTTTTTCTGCATAAGCAATAAATCCGTCGAAACCTTTAACACCGCTTCCGGCAGTCGTTGGCGTTGGAGATTGGGAAATTGTATTGACTCTTACTTTTTTATCTCTTCCGAAGAAGTAGCCAAAACTACGTGCAACCGATTCTAAATATGCCTTATTGTCTGCCATATCATTGTAATCGGGAAAAACGCGTTGCGCCGCCATATAAGATAAAGCCACAATACTTCCCCATTCATTCATTGCATCTCTTTGATATAACACACTCATCAATCTGTGAAAAGATAGTGCAGAAACATCAAAACCTGTTTTTGTAAAATTATAATCTTGATGTGTATAGTGATTTCCTCTGCGAACATTAACAGACATACCAATGGAATGTAAAACAAAATCAATTTTTCCACCTAATATTTTCATGGCACCATCCACCAAATCTTCAAGATCCATAATTGATGTGGCATCAGCTGCAATTATTTCTGAACCTGTTTTTTCGGCCAATTCTGCTATAGTTCCAAGTCTCAATGCAACAGGCGCATTTGATAAAACAAATATTGCTCCTTCTTCATGAGCTCTTTCTGCAACTTTCCAGGCGATTGATTTTGAATCTAAAGCTCCTAAAATAATTCCTTTTTTTCCTTTAAGTAAATTATACATAATTGTATTTGTTTTTGATTTAATTTTAATTTAAGCTGCAAATATAGTAATTTCTTAATTTAATAACTGCTTAGCGTGTTCAATAGCGGTTTTTGAAATCTCTTTTCCGCCTAACATTTCAGCTATTTCCTCAATTCTTTCACTTTCAGTCAATTCTTTTAACCGTGTTACTATATTATTTTCAATATCTTCTTTGTAAACTTTATAATGTTGTTTTCCTTTTGCAGCAATTTGCGGTAAATGCGTGATGGTGATCACTTGCATATTCGCACTCATTTGTTCCATAATATCAGCCATTTTAGTGGAAACATCGCCCGAAACTCCAGTATCAATTTCATCAAAAATAATGGTGGGCAATTTTAAATATTCTGAAAGAATGGCTTTAACCGATAACATAATCCGCGACATTTCGCCTCCTGATGCAATTTTTTTCAATTCCCCAAAATTAGCGCCTTTATTCGCCGATATAAAAAGTTGCAACTCGTCTTTTCCGTTTTGAAAATACTGTTTTGTATGTTTGATGCTGAAATTAAAACGGGTATTTTCCATTCCTAAATTTTCCAGGCTGTTTTCTAATTTTGAAACAAGAATCGGAATTGCTCTTTCTCTTTCATCAAAAATTGATTTCGCCAATTTGTCAATTTTTTCCGCAACATTGTTAATTTCCTTTTCTTTTTCTGAAATTGCTGCAGAAGAATTTTCAACCTCATCAACTTTGACAGAAAGTTCTTCTTGTTTTTGAAGCAATTCAGCAATGGTAGTTGCCGAATGTTTTTTTTGCAGATTATAAATCAATTGCAATCGGTCGTTCAGCTTTTGCAATTCCAACGGATCAAAATCGACGTTTTCATAAAAATTTTCAATTTCGCCGGCAATATCATCAAATTCAATTTTAACGCTTAAAATACGCTCATAAAGCGCTGCATATTCATTTGAAAATGAAGAAATTCTGTTGATACTGGCAAGAAACGCGTTTAAAAGTGTTTGCAATCCAATTTCATCGCTCAACGCAAGTACCTGTGCTTCAGATAAATTAAGTTTTATTTCTTCAATATTGTTCAATTTATCCAACGATTGTTCAATAACTTCCTGCTCATCGGACTGGAGTTTGGCTTTTTTCAACTCCTCATATAAATACAAGTTGTATTCGTAATTTTGAGTGGCTGCTTCCTGCTTTTTTTTGAGTTCATTCAACTCTTTGGTCAACTGCGTAAATAATTTCAATCCGCGTTTGTATGATTCAATTTTTGGGGCATTGCCGGCAAGCGCGTCTATAATCTGAAATTGAAAATTCACATCCGACAATTGGTGTGTTTGATGTTGGGAATGCACATCAATCAATTTTTCGCTTAAATCCTGTAAAACCTGTAAAGTTGTTGGCGTATCATTCACAAAAGCACGAGATTTTCCGGTTGGAGATATCTCTCTTCTAATGATGGTTTCGTTTTCAAAATCAATGTCATTTTCTTCAAAAAAACCTTCCAGTTGATAATTAGAAATCAAAAATTTAGCCTCAATGATGCATTTTTTATCAACATCTTTCAGCGTTGAAATATCCGCTCTTTTTCCCAAGACCAATCCAAGCGCTCCCAATAAAATAGATTTACCCGCGCCGGTTTCACCGGTTATTGTGGATAAATAATCCCTGAAATTAACAGATAAACTATCTATTAATGCATAATTTTTTATGGAAAGATTTGTAAGCATTCTTGAAATTTAATGTTAAGAATTTACTTGATGTCGTTCCACTTAGCCGCGTTAAGAGGGGAAATTTTGAGTAAGTCTTCTTTTAATTTAAAGGTATCATAATTTGGTCCGTCAGAAAAAACAGAAACAATTTCATCAGCTTTCGCATCCATAAAAACCCTTAATAGCGTGGCATTCGGACGCGAATCATAAATGGTTTTTAACATTCCGACAGATTCTGCAATTTTTTGTTTTGCGATTTTTTTATCCTGATGCATCACATCCAATCCTTTCAAATGATAACTATATATCGCTGAACGAAACAAGCTGTAAGTTGGTGCCAAAATATTGTCGATTAAAATAAATCTGGATTTGGATCCGTCATTTTGATTCCATCCGGCGTATCCGCTTTGTTGCGATTGCACCACAATATTTTGCGCTTTGGTATAAAAATTTGTGCCGCCATTTAAAGCAAAAGTGTCGGCATCCATACCTAAAATGGTATAAACATAAAATGAAACAATAGCGCTCAAATTGGATTCGAACTGGTTTTCATTAAACTGTAACGGTTCATACTCTGCATATTTAAACGAAAAATTGTCATCTTTAAAATTAAAAACCGGCGTTAAATAGGTTGAACTGTAAATGGGACGTGAAGATTGTATTTGAATATGACCTTTAAAATCGTCGCCAGACTGCTCCAAAATAGTGATCGTTAAATTACAGCTTATGCGTTCCTGAGGAAGATAATTGAGATTCGTCCAACGTTTTTGATTCACAAACTCATTCAATGAATTCTCCAAGGTTTTAAAAATCTGTTTGTTTGATCCTGGAATTTTATCTGCATTCACAGCGATGGTACAGTTTAATTCCTGTGCATTCATCTGGGCTGTAATGAAAATAATACCAAGCAGTTGAATTATTTTACGCATAAAATCTGGTTCAAAATTACATTAAATATATCTTCAGCGACCTCTGCTTTAGATTTTAGACTAAATTCTGAAATTTTTTCGAATTTATCAATGATTGTGACTTTATTTGTTTCTTTTTTAAATCCGGCGCCTTTATCCTGCAGCGAATTCAATACAATTAAATCTAAATTCTTCGATTTTAACTTTGTGATGGCATTTTGCAATTCGTTGTTTGTTTCCAAGGCAAAACCAACCAAAAACTGCTGTTTTTTAATTTTTCCCAAGGAAGCCAATATATCTTTGGTTTTCTCCAATTCAATGGTGATGGTATCAGTCGCTTTCTTTATTTTATTTATGGCAATTTCTGTTGGTTTGTAATCTGCCACGGCAGCCGAAAGAATGGCAATGTCAACAGTACCAAAATACTTATGAACTTCTTGGTACATTTCTTCGGCACTCACCACATCAATTCTTTTTATCAAAGAATGCGACACTGTTTCATTCGAAGTTCCTGTAATCAAAAAAACATTGGCGCCTAAATTGGCTGCTTTTTTAGCCAATTCAAATCCCATTTTACCGGAAGAATGATTCCCTATAAAACGAACCGGATCAATGGCTTCATACGTTGGACCTGCAGTAATCAACACTTTTTTGTTGAATAATGGCAATCCTTGAACAATCTCATTTTCAATAAATGCTACAATATTTTCGGGTTCTTCCATACGGCCTTCGCCCACCAAACCACTGGCGAGTTCACCGCTTGCCGGCGGAATAAATATGTTCCCAAAACTTTGTAATTTTTCAATACTTTCCTTAGTGGCCGGATGTTGGTACATATCCAAATCCATTGCAGGCGCAAAATACACCTTGCATTTGGCCGATAAGTAGGTGGCTAACAATAAATTGTCGCAAACGCCATTGGCCATTTTAGACAAAGTATTTGCTGTTGCCGGGGCAATAAGCATATAATCGGCCCACAAGCCTAAATCTACATGGCTGTTCCATTGTTCATTTTCTTCATCCCCCTTTTCAAAAAAGGTTGAATAAACCGGATTTTTAGATAATGTAGAAAGTGTGAGCGGGGTAACAAAATCTTTGGCTGCAGGTGTCATCACAACTTTGACCTGCGCGCCTGATTTCACAAAAAGTCGCACTAAATGCGCTGTTTTATAAGCAGCAATACCGGCAGTAACGCCCAATAGTATTTTTTTACCGCTTAAAATGGACATCTATTTTTGAGGTTCTTCTGGATTTCTGTAATAAATTTTACCGTCTAACCATTCTTGCACTGCAAGTGCTGTTGGTTTTGGTAATTTTTCATAAAATTTAGACACCTCAATTTGTTCTTTGTTTTCAAAAACTTCATCCAAACTGTCAGTATACGTTGCAAACTCCTCTAATTTTTCAACCAATTCATTTTTTAAATCGATGCTGATTTGGTCCGCTCTTTTTGCTATAATAGTGATTGCCTCGTAAATATTGTTTGTTGGCGCCTCAATTTTATTTTTGTCGTAAGTAACAGTTGTATTCGGTGCTTTTGTGTTTTTATAATCCATTAGTTTTGAGTTTTTATGACGGTTATAGCATTTAATTCATTGTTTAATTCGGAAATCAATTTTTTGGTTTCCTCTAAATATTTTGACTCAGGAAAACTTCTTTCAAATCGCTGATGCACTTTTATGGCCTCATTAATCCGTTCTTCCTTTTTTTGAACAATACTGTTGATGCCTAAATAATAGGCCGATTTAAATTTCAGATAAGTCGCTTCTTCTTTAAATGAAGTGCCCAAATAATCTGAAAGTAGATTGTCAAAAGCAACCATTGCTGCTGTATAATCTTGGGTATGATAATATTGTTTTGCAATCTCAAAAGATTTTTTCTCCAATTTATACGTTAATTCCTTGATGTTTTTATTGGCATCAGGAACTTTATCGGAATCCGGAAATTTATAAATAAAAGACTGTAGCGCCGTGATGGCTTCCTTAGTGTCTTTTTGGTCTAAACTATATACCGGTGACGCCAAATAATAACTGTAAGCCGACAGATATGCGGCTTCTTCAACCTTTGAGCTTTTTGGATAACTTTTTACAAATTTATCAAAATAATAGGCCGCTAAACTATATTGTTTGGTGTTATAATGTGCCTGGGAAACCATATATTGTATGCGTTCCATTTGAGGTTTTCCTTTATAACTTGGTGTAATTTTCTCAAACAAAGCAATGGCTTTCGTGTACTTTTGTTCATCGTACATTTTAACAGCCATTATATATTGCTCTTCGCTGGTTCCTTTATTCAATGCTTTTTGGTATTCACCGCAAGATGAAAAGCCCAAAGCGACTAACAAAATGAAAATATAAATCTTATTTTTTTGCATTTGGCAAAATTAGTTATTTATTATGGATTATTAAAATGATTTTTCACTTGGAAATGAACCACAAAAATAACGCGCTTTTCCTATAAATAGTGCCCGTGAATCCTAATTGTTTGTTAATACTTAGGCTGGTGGAGCCACAGAGCTTACTACGGTAAGTCGTTTAATATCATTGTCAAACAAGTACAAGCCTCCTTTATCGTCGCCAATTAAATTAATTTTATCTAAAATAGTTCTGGCCTGCGCTTCTTCTTCTATTTGTTCGGCAACATACCATTGTAAAAAGTTATGGGTTGCGTAATCCTTTTCTTCCAAAGAAATATGCACCAATTCATTAATGCTTTGAGAAACAAACACTTCATGTTTAAAAAGTGTTTCAAACATGTTTTTAATAGAACCAAATTCAAGTGCTGGTGCACTTAATTCTGAAACCATTGCGTGTCCGCCGCGTTCGTTGATATATTTAAAAAATTTAAGCATATGCAATCTTTCTTCATCAGATTGCGCATACATAAATTGAGAAACGCCTTCTAAACCTTTGATTTCTGACCATGAAGCCATCGCCAAATATATTTGTGAAGACTCTGCTTCAATTCTTATTTGCTTGTTTAAAACGGATTGCATTCTTTCTGATAACATACTTTTTGATTTTTTAATGTTGTTTTATGATAATTTCTAAATACTAATATCTAATAATTAGCTGCAAAGTTAGTTATTTTTTGTTGTAAATCATAAGAGGCATTTACCAAAGGCAATCGCACATTTTCTGAGCAAATGCCCAAATTTTTTAGTAAAGCTTTTATTCCTGCCGGATTTCCTTCTTCAAAAATATAATCGATGCAATCCATCACTTTGTAATGAAGTTCATTGGCTTTTGCTACATTCCCTTTTAATCCCTGTTGAATCATTTCTGAAAAATCTTTAGGCAAACCTTGTCCGATTACAGAAATTACGCCAGATCCACCCGCCAATACCATTGATAAAGCAATCATATCGTCGCCCGAAATAACCATAAAATCTTTTGGTTTGTGCTGAATTAACCGCATCGCCTGAACTAAATCTCCTGCTGCCTCTTTCACTGCCACAATATTTTTAAAATCATTGGCCAAACGAATCACTGTGTTTGCCTCCACATTTTTCGCGGTTCTTCCCGGCACATTGTACACAATAATTGGCAAAGGACTTGCTTCTGAAATGGCTTTAAAATGCTGATAAATACCTTCTTGCGTTGGTTTGTTATAATATGGTGAAACAGAAAGTATGGCTGAAAATGCCGATAAATCAGAAGTTTTAATTTCATTCACAACCGCCATGGTGTTATTGCCTCCAATGCCAATTACCAAAGGAAGTCTTCCATTATTGGCCTCAATAATTGTAGCTTTAACCTGTTCCTTTTCTTCTGAAGTTAACGTAGCAGGTTCGCCCGTGGTTCCCAAAACCACCAAATAATTTACGCCATGGTCAATTTGAAAATTAACCAAACGTTTTAACCCTTCTAAATCGACGGATTTATCTTCATTAAAAGGTGTTACCAAAGCAACTCCGGTTCCTAACAATTCTTTCATCTGTTTATTATTTATTTTTTATTGGTACAACTTGCTGCCTGCCTGCCTGCCTGCCGGACACGCAGGTTCGCTATTAATCATTCCTTTGTGTATCAAAATTTGTTTTGCTCGTTTCACTGCACTATCTTTAAAATGACTAAATATTTTATTAATTCTTCATGAAACAAATCAATCTCATCTGGCTCGCACCTTATCAGTAAATCATACAACCGTTTGTCCATGTGCGCAAAACCAACCCTAAACGCAGCTTTACATTGCAATAGTAGTAAGTTGAGATAGACATTGTCAACTTTGTTGTAATTAATTAACAAATCATAGTTATTTGTTAAAATATTTTTTAATTTTTCTGAGTCAATTTTACCGTACCAGCCAAAATCTTTTGGCGTAATAATATCGTCTGTTTCTTTTTCATTTCTCAATTTTCTTTGGAAAACAACCACTTTTATATCGCTTTCAGAAATTTTCAACAAGGTTGCAAGTTCCCGAACTACAAGCTCTTTTTCTATATTGTCATCAAAAAAAACAAGTACTTTTTTCACTTCATCAAACGGACTTTTATGTTCGTTTTTGAGGAAAGTTGGCAATGTTTTTTTAAAATAAATTTGATTGCTTTTTCGTTTAAATCCTGTAAAAATCATCTATATTTACGCTTTAGTCACAAAATTAATTAAAATCATC
>Ga0209643_1001786_pt1 | contig 17282 bp, 12 predicted proteins | sample AutmiccBRH37_all_FD_187383 | JGI IMG/M metagenome (GOLD analysis project Ga0209643, IMG submission 187383) | Deep subsurface microbial communities from Mt. Terri, Switzerland - Autotrophic microbial communities BRH/37_all (SPAdes) (version 2) | ecosystem: Environmental > Aquatic > Deep... | reverse complement strand
CGCCACCCTTTACGGCCACATAAGCCATGTCAGATCTCCACGGTAATGGTACGCGGCAGACCGACCATCGCGCTGCCGCATGTGAAGAAGATGTCGACGCCGGCGGGATAGAGCTCCCGGTTGAGATCCCAGTCCGACCAGAAGCTGTCCGGCAGGCCATCGATGGCGACCGATCGCTCCCCCTTGATACCCGGCCCGCGCCAGGTCCGTGGCGGCCCCTGATCGAGTGAGGAGACCTGGATAATCAGGGTCGTCGAACGATCAGGATATTCGTCAGTCCCCTGAGCAAAGGCGGTCAGGCCGGGCATTTCAGAAGGATCGGAAACGACCGCAAACCGCGCAACGTCGGCCTCCCCACTGACCGGGACTCCCGTGTGGAACCCAAGCCAGGTCCTGACTGCTTCTCCCGCAGCCGACGGAGCGAGCCAAACGGAGGTTTCGCCATCGAGCAATGTCAGCGCCAGTGCGCCGGTCGCGCTGGAGAGCGGCTCGGGAGCTTGCTGGTTCTGATCGAGCGTGATGACGCGCCCCGGATAGGCGGTCGCCGTCATGATCGCGCGGAATGTCGCCTGGGAGTCGAAGACCGGATCGGCGAAGCCTGGCAGGAGGCTTGCACTTGCGGGCGGGGTGAAGGCGTGCTGTGTCATGACAGGTTGTCTCCGCGAACCATCGTGAAGAACTCGACTTTGGTTGCTGCGGCCTTGCGGCTCGCGAGAAGGCGACGGTCGCTTTCGACCTTGCGCAGCGGCTCGATCACCTGTTCGAGCAAGGTCGCTTGCAACTCATGCTGCTGAAGGCGTGCATCAAGCAGAGCAGCCAGTTCCGCCTGCCTGCGGCTGCGGCCCGAAGCATAGCCGTGTCCGACAGCCCCGTCGGGCAGGCGCACCGAGCAACGCGTGACCGTCATTTCGCCAAGGTTGAACTGCGCGCCGGTGCCACCGGCCCGGCCGCGGACCATGACCAGTCCGACGTGCGGAGCGCGAAGCCATTCGAAATCCACGTCGGCAAGATGAGCAGCGGCCAGATTTTCCACGTCGTCGGCACGGGCGCGCGAGAGGATGCCGATCCAATCCGCGCGCGCGGTATCCGCACCGGTCCCTTGAGGTAGGGCGTTTTCCATCGTTGAGAATTCCATCGAGAAAGGAAGTGCTGGGAGTCCTGCTCCCACGGATCACAGGATGCGTCGGCCACCGATCCAGATGTTTCGGATCACTGGCAGGCCATCGACCACCCGGACGCGCAAAAGATCGGCACGAAGGCTAGGAGCGATGGAGCCGCGATCGTCGAAACGAAGCGCCTGTGCGGGTGCCAGCGAGCCCATCGCGACCACCTTGGCCAGGTCGAAGCCCATGCCAGCCAGCTTGAAGATGGCCTGCAGCATGCTCGAGGGCACATAGTCCGAGCTAAGGATGTCGACGAGACCGGCGTGCGCAAGTTCGATTGCGCTGACATTGCCCGAGTGGGACTTGCCAAGAACGACGTTTGGCGCGCCCATGACGTTCTTCATCCCATGATCGTGAGCGCGCTGGGCCGCTTCGAGCGTGGTCGGAAACTCGCAGATACCCACGCCGTACGTGTGCGACTGGTCGACATCCTCGACAGTGGTATCGTCATGGCTCGCCAGGGGCAGGCCATGAAGGGCAGCCTCTGCAAGGATTGCATCGCGGCTACGGGGGGTATGGGTCTGCTGGTTGTTCCGGCAGACTTCGAGATGCGCTGCAAACTCTTCATCATTCCAGACCCGCGCATGCTTTTTGCGGTAGTATTCGCGGTAGATGTCCAGGTTGCGCCATTGGCGCTGGCCGGGCGTGTGATCCATGAGGCTGATGAGGCGGACGGTTGGGTCTGCCAGCCTGCCTCTCGCAAACTCGAGGACACCGGGATCGGCAAGCTCGCAGCGCAAGTGAAGGTAGTGCTCAGCCTTCAGCAAGCCGGCGTCGCGCGCCGCTTTCAGACTGCTGATCGCTCCGTCAAGCATGGCTGCACGGGCACCATCGCCATCGTAGTCGCCGAGCGCGAGTGAATCGACAACCGTGGTGATACCGGCGCCGAGGAGTTCCCAGTCGTGCGTCAGAACCGATCCGATCGGGAACGGCCAGGTCACGCGAGGGCGCGGACGGAAGTGGCGCTCGATATTGTCGGTGTGAAGGTCGATCAGCCCCGGCAGCAAGAAGTCGCCTTCCAGGTCTTCGCCCGGGACTGCGAGTGTCGCCTCTGGTTCGACGGCAGCGATTTGCGCGCCGTCAAGGCGGATGCTGCCCGTGACGACGCGGTCGGCCAGAACCAGTTGGGCGTTTGTGAGCAGATCAGCCATTCAAGGGGCCTTTCGAGACCTTAGAGCCCGATTCAAAAGTTTCTCAATGGTTTGAGAATGTTGCGATCCTGCGGGTGAGCATGCGGATGCTGGCCACGGTGGCCCATGCGGTGGAGCTTTCGATGGATCGCTCCCAGTCTTTGGCCAGACGGCGGCACCGGCCCAGCCATGCGAATGTGCGTTCGACCACCCATCGGCGCGGCAAGATCTCGAAGCCTTTGGCGGTATCCGATCGCTTGATGATTTCGAGCGTCCACCTGCCGTGGCCCTTGAGCGCGTCCTTGAGTTTGCTGCCTGCATAGCCGCCATCGGCGAAGACGTGCCGCAGCCAGGGGAACCGGAAGCGGACGGCTTTGAGGACATCGGGCGCGCCATCGCGATCCTGGATGTCGGCGGCATGGACGAGGATGAAGATCAAAAATCCGCAGGTGTCGGTGAGGATGTGCCGCTTGCGGCCCTTGATCTTCTTGCCCGCATCGTAGCCGGAAACGCCGCCGCTTTCCGTCGTTTTGACCGACTGGCTGTCGATCACGCCCGCCGTCGGGCTCGCCTCCCGGCCAACCTGCTGGCGCGCTGTCATCGCCAGAAGATGGTTGATTGTCGTGAGCAGGCCACTGTCCCGCCAGCCGTAGAAATAACCGCGCACTGTCGAGATCGGTGGAAAGCATTTGGGCAACATGCGCCATGCACAACCGCTCGACGCTATGTACAAGATCGCGTCCATCACCGCGCGCAGGCGCGTTGTCCGCGGCCGCCCACCACTGCGAGCCGGTGGCAACAAAGGCTCGATCAGCGCCCATTCCCCGTCGCGTAAATCGCTTGGGTAGCCCGGCCCATTGCGCATATGCTGCCGCCGGGCGGTATCAGTCCAGGCCATGTGCTTCTCCATTCGTCTCGACAACGACGGTGAATCACATCCTGCTGATATCGCTCAACTACTTTCCGCTCGGGCTCTTAGGGAGACAACTTGCATTCAGCGTCTCTGCGAATGCAAACGAAAGCGTGATTGAACCTAGATGTCTAGACATCATTAACCCCATGGGTTTGCGTTGCCTTAGCGCTTGTGGCGGCATCGGGATCGATCAGGTCACCGTAATGGGCCCGCGCAACATCGGGATGCGAACGGATACGCGACTTCAGGTGGTTCTCACCGACGCTGCGGAACAGCGGGTTGGCCGGGTCAGAGCTCACGCCGCGGGCGACCGCCTTGAGTTCGGGCGGGAGGTCGATGAGAGGGATATGTCCTTCGTGGCTGGCACCAAGAAAGAACGGGATGGAGTACCGAACGATTCCGGAAGGCGGTGTCACCGCTGCATGGACGTCTGCGCGCACGAAACCATCCGTTGCAAGCTCGAGCAATTCCCCGGTGTTCACGACAAAGGTGCCCGGGATCGGTGGTGCTTCGACCCAGCTGCCATCCTGGCGCTGGACACGGAGACCCTCGGTGCTGTCCTGGAGCAGGATCGTCACGAGACCGCCGTCCTTGTGCGCCCCGACGCCCTGTTCAGAGCGGGCCACATCACGGCCGGGATAGCGAACGATCTTCAGGTGCTGACGCGGAGCCGATTTGTAGAGCGGCTCGAAAGCACCTTCCGGTTGCCCGAGAGCAAGTGCGATGGCTTTCAGCAAATCGATCGCGACGCGGGTCACTTCGGCCTGGTACGTCGTGATGATCGGCTTCAGGCTGGGCATTGCCGAGGGCCACTGGTTAGGGCCAATCGTCCGCTTCCATGCGGGCGTGTCCGGACCAATCTCGGCGAAGTCCTCCTCGCGGTCGAAATCGACCTGCTCGCGCCAATCCTGTCGGCCGCCGGTCAGTTCACCGCCGATACGGGTGTAGCCGCGGAATTGGGCCGATTTGACGATGTCGATTTCGAGCTTGGCCTCGCGCGGCAAGGCAAAGAACATCCTCGATGCCGTCAGGGCCTGCGAGATGAGGTCGGGCCTGACGCCGTGACCACGAAGATAGAAAAAGCCATGATCGAAAAGGATCTCGCGCAATTCGCCGACCAGCTGCTGACGGTCCTCCTGGCTGCCATACAGGAGTGACAGATCAAGGAAGGGCAACTGGCTCGTCGACACAGCTTCCGCCGACGTGAACTCGTTGGTGCGCTGGAGCACCGGATCGGGGAGTTGGGTGACAGTCACTGGGCGTTGTCCGTGATGCGGGTCTCGCGCGGCGCCATACGAACGACCTGCTGCTCCACGGGGAGGTCTGGATCGTACATGTACTTCGGGCTGGCATCGAGAAAGTCGTGGGTGTGAACGATGACGGCTCCGCCTTGCAGGAATGCGATGGCATAGGCCGGCGGCTCCATGCTGCAGGGGATGCCGCGCTCGATGGTGAAGTCGAGCCAGAGTTGGTGGTTGAGGCCGCGCAGGGTAGTGAAGGGAATGCCGCGCCAGCTCCCTGCGATCGGCCGGTGCACGTGGCCGAAGAAGATGTGCCGGATATCGTGTCCTTCAAGCACCTTTGCAAAGGCGTCCGGATCCTCGAGCATGATCTCGTCGACCGCGCGCAGGTTCACGGGCAGCGGATGGTGATGCATGAACAGGTAGCATGGACGACCCGCTGCCTCTTCAAGCCGCGCCTTCAGCCATGCCTGTCGCTTTGCGCAATAGGCGCCTGCGTGCCCGGTCGCCTTCTTGGTGTCGAGGAACAGGAGGCGCCCGGCGTCGGTGTCGATGAAAGACTGAACGAAACCATCTGCGTCGGTTGGCTCTTCGGGAAACACCTGGAGAAACTCGTCACGGGCGTCGTGATTGCCGATAACCAGGCGGACGGGCACCGGCAGCGCTTCTAGCGCTTCTCGCAGGCGGATGTATGCGCCGTGCTCGCCATGATGGGCCAGGTCGCCGGTAATGACACACAAGTCGGCATCAGCGTGGTTGGCAGCGATATCGGCGATGCAGGCCTCAAGCCGCACGCCGGGATCGTTTTCGAACAGACTTCGCCCTTTGGGAACAAGGTGCAAATCCGTAATCTGGATGATTTTCATCTTACGGGTCTCGCTCAGCGCCACAGGCGGCGCGAGGCGATCTCGGCGCCCTGAACCATCGCTTCGAGCTTACGCCAGCCAATTGCCGGATCGACGGCATGGAAGGAGGCGAAGCTTGCAAACCCGCAGTCTGTACCGGCGATCACGCGTTCGCGGCCCACCAGATTGGCGTATTGCTCGATACGCTGCGCCACCACTTCCGGGTGCTCGATATAGTTCGTGCAGGTGTCGATGACGCCAGGCACGATCACCTTGTCCTCGGGAAGCGGCGTCTCCTTGAACAGGCTCCATTCGTGGGAATGGCGCGGGTTGGCCGCTTCGAGCAGGATCGCCATCGGCTTGGCGGTCACGATCAGGTCGAAGATTTCGTGCAGGTCGATGTCGTGGTGGTGGGGCGATTCGTAGTTACCCCAGCACAAGTGCAGACGCAGACGGTCGGCCGGAATGTCGCGCAGGGCGTGGTTGAGCACTTCGACGTGAAGTGCGACTTCCTTACGGAAGTCCGCGACTTCCATCGGCTGCGCGCGGAAATGCCGGCCAAGCGCGAGGTCGGGACAGTCGATCTGAAGGAGAAGGCCGGAGGCGACGATGGCGTCGTACTCCCGCTTCATCGTGTCTGCGAGCGCGTAGAGGTATTCCTCCTGCGTCGCGTAAAACTTATTGGGCATGTAATGCGCCATGATGCCTGGCGAAGAGGCATTCATGAACGCGTCCTCAACCGCGACGCCTTCAAGCGCGGCCTTCAGGTTGTTGATGTCGGACGCGACATGCTCATCGCCATGATAGGAGAGCGGGCCGACGCAGGCCGGGGTCTTGATTTCCATCACGATCTTGCTGGCGAACTCGGGGAATTCGGTGAGCTCGGACAGGGCCAGCGGGTGATCGACGCCGGTGAGGCCGGTCATGCGGTCACGCGCATAAGTTGCATAGGCGTATTTGCTCATCTCGCCGTCGTCGACGATGGAGATGCCAAGATCGGCCTGCCGCTTCACCACGTCGCGAACCGCAGTCGTGATTTCATCGGGCATCGCGTCAAGCGATGCGGCGTCGAGTTCGCCGCGTTCGCGTGCCAGCAGCTTGGCTTCCAGGCTTGCCGGACGCGGCAAGCTGCCAACATGGGTGGTGAGAATGCGATCGGTGCTGATCTTCATGTCATACTCCTGAGCATTTTGCAGACCTGTTCCTGAGCAACCCGGCAGGTCTTCGCGCTTGTGCGCTCACTGTGAACGTTTTGATCGACCAGCGCCCATTGCGAGATCATGCTTAGCAAATCTGGGCGGCAATCGGGTTAAGAGGTCGGATCGACAAGCGCCGATCCGACCGTGATTATTGAACTTAGAACCGCTTCGATGCCGACATGCCGATCGTGCGGGGCCGGAAGGTGGTGTCAGTGAAGAGATCCGATCCCACCAGGTCCTGGTAGCGGCCAAGTGCCGGATGGGCGTTCAGCGCGTTGGTCATGAAGAGCGCGATATCGACGTTCTGCCAGTTCACGCCTGCACGCAGGTTGAGCTGGTTAGTCGCCGGGTTTGCCGGGATGTCGGGCTTGTAGAGCACCGGCGATGCCGGGTTCTGCGAGTTGAACGGTCCCGGATTACGGCTGTGGAAGACATCTTCTGCACGCAGATAGCCATCGATGTCGCCGGGCAGGACGAAGGTATATTCCGCGGTGGCGCGCAGGTCCCAGGGCGAATTGACCCAGGGCGGTGAGCCGATGACATCGCCCTTGGTGTTCAGGATGACGCCGTACTGCTCGATCGTCTCCTTCATGCGGGTGCCCGTGTAGCTGGCGGACACGCCCAGCTTGAACGCGTCGGTCACCTTGGCATTGAGGGTGAGATTGAAGCCGTTGACCTCAGCCTTGCCGGCGTTGGTCGTGTAGGTGTAGCCGCAGGTCGGGATATAGACACCCTGCTGGATGTCGTTCCAGTCGATATGGAAGGCGTTGGCGTCCACGCCCAGACGGCCGCCGAACAGCTTGCCCTTCAGACCGGCTTCGTAGCTCCAGACCGAATCCGCCTTGAAGGAGGCCGGCTGCGAGGGAACCGGGCAGCCAACGCCGCCCTCTTCGGTCTGCAGCGGGATCGGGATGTTGGTGCCGCCGACGCGGTAGCCCTTGCCGGCCGATGCATAGAGCATGAGGTTCGGGCTGGCATGATAGGTCACGCCCACCTTGGGGGTGAATGGCTTCTCGTGGTTCTTGCCGCTCGAAACCGGGAACAGGCCGCCGGTCCAGTAGCCGCTCTGCTCCTGGTAGAAGCTCGATTTGGTGCTCGCGATACGAGCGCCTGCCGTCAGCGTCAGGCCCTTGACCACTTCCCAATCGACCTGACCGAAACCTGCGATCTGCTTGTCGTAGGAGTAGAGGCTGCCGGTGAACTCGGACACGTAGGGATCCATGCCGAGGTAGGCTGAATAATACGGGTCGATCGAAACGTGGGTGTCGTGCTGGGTGCTGTCGGAGTAGAATGCACCAACGGTCCACTTTAGCGCAGCATCCGGGTTCGAGGAGGAAAGACGCACTTCCTGCGTGAACTGGTGCAGCGAGGTGGTGACATCCTTCCAGGCCGCGTCGGTTTGGCGCGCGGGATAGGCGAGGCCCATCGGGTTGCCATAACCGACAGTTACCGCGCCATAGAAGCTGGTGATGTCAGCGAGCACGCTGCCCTTGCGGTCGAGGTACGAGCTGACCGAGGTCAACGTAACACCGCCTAAATCGGCTTCGAGCTTCAGCGAGGGAAGCACGAACTGATCTTGGTTAGGCTGACGCAGAAGACGCCCGTTCTTGAACTTGCCTTCGCTCGGATCGGAAAGGTACTCGTAGTACGAAGCGCTGTCGTTCGTATTGACCTTCTGGAAGTAGATCGACGGCGTGATCTTCAGCCACTCCGTCGGTGCTGCTGTCACTGCAGCGCGAAGCGCATAGGAGTCGGAGAAATTCGAGTTCGCCTGCACGGTCTTCAGGTTGAACGGATCGACCCGGTCGATGTAACCGCCGTCGTGGCGATACCAACCGCTGACCCGGAACCCGAGCTTGTCATTGACAATGGGCCCGCCGAGCGCGGCGCCGGCTTCGTAGCTTGGGCTGCCGCCCTGCGTGAACGAGAGCTCGGTACGCGCCATACCCGTGTAATGATCGAGACCGGGCTCAGGGCTGATGAAGCGCAGCGCACCGCCTTCTGCGCCTGCGCCAAACAGCGTGCCCTGGGGGCCGCGGTCGACTTCGACGTGATCCACATCGAACATCAGGGGCAGAGGATTGCCGAAGCCCGAAATCCACGTGGCACGCGCCTGGATCGGGGTATCGTCGATATAGATACCGGTCGTGGAGTGACCGACGGACGAGTTGATGCCCCGGATGGCGATGTTGGTCAGCGCACCGCCGCCATAGTATCCGGCCGACTTGTCGAACTGGACGCCCGGCGTCATCTGGGCGAGGTCGGACACGCTGCGGATGGCTGATTTTTCCAGCGCTTCGGGATTGTAGGCCTCGACGCTGATAGGCACCTTCGAGATCTCTTCACGGCGCTTGGTTGCCGTCACGACGATATCGGAGCCATCGCTGTCAGCGGCGGCTTCGTCTGCGATGGCTGGCTGAGCGCAAATGCCAAGAGCCACGATGCAGGCCGCGCCAAGGAGGCTGGCGCGACGGGCGCCGAAAACTCGTTCGGATGAATAGTGCGACTTATTTGTGGTGGAGTCGTAGCGCTCCAGCAATTCGGTTGCGGAAACAGTCATTTGAACCCTCGTGAAATCCATGTTTGAACCGATTGGTCCGCGCAGCTGACCGTGCCCCCGGCCCGCCCCGGCCTGCGCGCCGGGACATCCCTGAAACATTCGAATGTCCCGCTAGTGTTGGATTATGATAGTTTCACGACATGGGGAAAAATTCATCCGAATGATTTGACGATCGCAGGTCAGACGTTCGCAAAAGTCCGCAGATTTCCGCGAGTTTTACCAGCCAACCTTCGACGAACAACTAAAGGTCCGTGATCGATGTCGGATTTAACATTCGAATGATATCGTGCTACGAACGGATCATGAATCATCCGAATGATGCGGCACCTCGGAATTCCGGGTGGCAGACGATCCGCGACGCCATCTCGACAGAAATCCAGAATGGCGTGCTCAAGCCTGGCGCCAAGCTACCGACGGAGCCTGAGCTCTGCTCCCTGTTTGGGGCGACGCGGTATGCTGTTCGAAGGGCTGTGGAAGCACTCGCTGTCGACGGCAAGCTACGTGTCGAGCAAGGACGCGGGACGTTTGTCGAATCAGCGTCAAAGCTGAATTATCGTGTCGGGCGCCGAGCGCGGTTTCGTCAGAATCTTTTGTCTGAAGGCGTGGAACCGGACGGAGAGATCCTCTCGGACGAAATTGTCCCGGCATCACCAGCAATCGCCCAGGCCCTCGAACTGACAGAGGGGGCTCCGGTTCATCGGGTACTTCAGCGCAGCCTGGCAGATGGCGTGCCCATCAGCCTGGGTCACACGTATGTGTCTGCCCTTAGGTTTCCTGAATGGCCGCGTTATGTGCGCCAAGGCATGTCGATGAGCGATGCCTATCGCGCTTACGAAGTTGTCGATTATTTCCGCGGATCTACAAGCGTCCATTAAGGTAGCCGGTCCTGACGGCCTTGAGGTGATTGATCCAGAGGAAGGGACGCGACTGCGCCTGCGAGTGCAGCCACCCAGACCATGCCTCCGAATTAGCTCCAGACGGCGCCGGTATTCTTACAAGCATTGCTTCCTGGACCCCGTCGATGAGACGGCTGAGGAGCGAGGCAAGGTGGTGCGGGCCCGCGAACTGGAAGTGGGCTGCCCCTCCTACTCCATGGCTGATATCGACGATGGTGGCCTCGGAAAGACGGATGACGCGTTCAAGTCGTCCGCGGATGTCGATGTCGAGTTCCGCTTGGCCCCGTGCCTCATGCCCGAGTGCCTGTACTACTCGGGCACATTCCCGAAGTAACAGATCGGCGGCAACTTCACGGCTGTCGTCCTGGACGATGCGATCCTCGTCAAGATTTCGTTCAACCAGTGGGCCAAGGTTGCCAGTCGCAAGTTCGCGGATGCTGAGAATCAACGACCGTCGGACGGCGCGAGGCTCGCCTCTCGCTCTGAGCTGACCGGCAACTTCGGCTGCGTCGGCGGCGCGATCAGCTATGAGAAAGAGGAGCGTCGCGGAGATTGTCGAGCTAACCCGGAAAATTCACGCGGGTTGGCGGATGTGGCGTAAAGTGCTGATTTAACGTATGATTTGGTTGCTTAAGCCGATCGACGTCATTTCAGGAAAGCCACACCCGCCATGGACGGTTCTACTCTGCCGCTGACCGGTTTGTCACCCGTTTCTGGCAAGCGGATAGATGCCAGTTTCGATGGCGGTCTGCTCTCCTCGGACGGCGGTATTTTGCTGTTGCGCGAGGTTGAGCAGCGCCTTGGTGTAGCTGATCGTATGGCTGCCTGCATCAATGATCCCCGTGCGCCGGATCATATCACGCACTCCCTTGCCGACATTATCCGGTTCCGACTGATGATGATCGCGGCAGGTTATGAAGATGGCAATGACGCTTCCAGCCTGCGCATCGACCCGGTGTTTAAGATGGCGCTTGGCCTGGCTCCATCGGACCGTGCACTTTGCTCGCAGCCGACAATCTCACGCCTGGAAAACCTGCCCGACACGCGTGCGCTCCTGCACATGGGCCGGGCGATGGTGGATCTGTATTGCGAGAGTTTCCGCACCGTGCCCAGGCGTATTGTCCTCGACATCGATGACACCTTCGATGCCGTACACGGCGGCCAGCAGTTGCGATTGTTCAACGCCCATCATGACGAATATGGCTTCCAGCCCATCGTCGTGTTCGATGGCGAGGGGCGGTTCATCACCGCCGTCCTGCGCCCGGCCAAACGGCCCGGCGGCAAGGAGATCAGGGCTTTCCTGCGTCGCCTGATGCGTGCAATTCGCGCCAACTGGCCAAAGACGCAGATCCTGCTGCGCGGCGACAGCCACTATTGCTGCCCTGAAGTCATCGACTGGTGCCGGGCTGGCGGACACGAATTCATCCTGGGCGTCGCGCCCACGTCGACATTGCGCCGTCACATCGCCGATCTCGAGGCGAGCACTAAAGCCCGCTTCGACGCGGCGCCCCAAGCCGGCAAGGCGCGTCGCTTCAAATCCTTCCACGACGGCGCCAAAAGCTGGAGCCGCGTCGAGCGGATTGTCGCCCGCGTCGAAGTCGGCGATCAGGGCGCGGACACTCGCTTCGTCGTCACAAATCTTAAGAAGGGCTCGCCCCGCCGGCTCTACGAGCAAGTCTATTGCCGGCGAGGTCAGGCCGAAAATCACATCAAGTCCTGGAAGACCCACCTCGCTGCCGATCGCACATCCTGCACCAGGGCCACCGCCAACCAGTTGCGCCTGTTTCTCCATGCCGGTGCCTACTGGCTCATGTGGGGCCTGCGTAGCGCCATGCCCAAACGTTCAGCCTGGCGTACCGTCCAGTTCGATACCTTGCGCCTGCGTCTCATCAAGGTAGCTGCCCGCGTCACCGAGTTGAAGACCCTGATCCGCATCCAATGGCCCAACGCCTGCCCGGACAAGAAGATCTTCCGCCTCGCCCTCGACCGCGTCCCTCGCCTCGTCACCTGATCCACAGGGCAGCGCCCCTTCAAACCAAACCCCGCCCTTCAACCCGCAAACCTCAATCACCCTGAAATCCGGCTCATCTCCGGCAATGAAGCTACGCGTCTACCGCCCGCACAAAATCCCAATTGCAGCCTGCGCTCACCCTTCCGCGTGAATTTTCCGGGCTAGGGGATGGTACTTGCCGGAAAGTCTGGGAGCATGGTCGATGGGATCGGCGGGTGGGCTTGATTTGGCGCTTGACCTCAGGGAGGTAGAGCAGGCCTATCTGGTGGCACGCGTCGCCCGACTTAGTAGTGGGGGAAAGAATGACAGCATCAAGCTATCATGTGAGTCCCAAGGGATTGTCTGCGAGGTGGTTTTCCCAAAAGCGAACCCTGCAACTCTACAACCGGCGCGAGCGATGTTTATCGAGGTCAGCCATCTTGCTGGCCAATTAGCCATGATTTCAGCTGACATGATTGTGAATAATCTCGATCTAATCCCGTCCGGTGCATTAAAGGATCCACGGCATCTGGGCGCGCGCATCTTGTCGCTCGCTTTGGAGAAGGCGATCCCATTTGCGTCAGGTCAGGAAATGAAGATTGAAAGGACCGGAGGCGGTTGCGTCATCTGGCTTGATGGATGGAATGCACCGGAAGCTGAAGGCCGCTGGGCAGCCTTCGAAGAGGCGACTTTTGGTTTGTACATTGATCGGCACCTGCAAGAAGCCGCTCTTGTGCTATCATTATCGTGGCTTGTCGATCCTGCAGCCGACAACCGCGACCAAGAGTTACGTGTGTGGGTCGATGACGTTGAAGTCGCTGTAATCGGCGCAAATCAAACTGCCAGAGCGCTAGTGGAAATCTCAATATGCCATCAATCAAATGATACGGGTTTCCATCATGTGCGGTTAGGTGGCGTTCGACCGGTGGTGCCATCCCATGTTGGTTTGGGCAGTGATCCACGCAATCTTAGCATCTGTCTGCACAAGATCGCCGTCAATCCAGAGCAGATATCCGAAGCACCGGAAGCTTCAGCTTTAATTTACACGGCCTAAGTGCTTAGTTCTGGCTTTTGATTGTGTGGAGTGAGTGGGAATTTTCAGGCAACAAGTTACACCTTTAAGGAATATTGACGAGAATTACGGACAGACAGTCAGTGGTTTGCAATAGTTACGTCCTACGCCGCACACATATGGCTGTTCATGGCAGCGGGTTGATGGAGGCGCTCAGATAGAGCATGATTGGTCGGTTTTCGATTCCAACTCTATCCTAAGGCAGATGCCACGTTAGAATGAGGGATCTTGCAAGACAGGCCAAGTAGACTATTGTCCGGCAAAGTTATGGATGCGCAAGTTCGGCTTCGGGCGACACACGCTCAAAAAAATATAGGCATTATTCCAATAATCGTGCTAGGATAATGAATGAATAACGGAAATGTTCATATAGTAATATCTGATTCAGGGTGGATTTTAGAAAAACTTGCCTCAGAAATATCTATAAGACTTCCTTATGTAACGTATTCTTTATATCCTGATTGCCACGCTGACATACAGTATTATATTACGTATGGATGTAGAAAAGAACGAGTGTCGCCAATAGAGATTGCTCTATTTACGCATAGAGAGCAGGAAACTTCTGCTTCGGATAGATTTGATAAATCGGCGATTGATGTAGACGTTGCGATATCTATGTCAAATAAAACTGATAATATTATAAAAGATTTGGGTGTATCAAATAGTATTTGCATATTTCCTGGCGTAGACATTGACCTATTTAAGCCATCAATACGAGTAGGTGTTGTAGGCCGAACCTATCATACCGGCCGTAAGGGGGAAGCCCTGGTTCGCGCAGTGATGGATGTCCCCGGGGTCGAATGGCATTTCACCGGGGAAGGCTGGCCGGGTCCAGCGCAGAAGGTCGATGAAGACAAACTGCCAGCTTTCTACAGGTCAATGGACTATATTCTGGTGCCGGCCGTCAATGAAGGCGGCCCGATGTCCGTGCTGGAAAGCTTGGCGTCAGGTACGCCTGTCATAGCCTCTGATGTCGGATGGGTGAAGGATTTCCCTCATATCCCATTCGAGCGTGGAAATGTTGAATCACTGCGAGCCGTTCTGACGGAACTGGTTGGGCGTAAGATGGAACTTGCCGACAGTGTCGGCCATATGACTTGGGACAATTGGGCTGCGCAGCATGATGCGTTGTTCCAACGGCTTCTGACGACATTGCCAGAGGATCGCGAAAGGGAAGCCGTCGCTAGCAAGCCGCCTAGGCTTGGCAGGGTCGCATTATTGACCCACGGGGCGGAGGACACAACGCTTGGCGGACCAAGCGTTCGTGTGCCCAGAACCCAGCAAGAAATTCAGAAGATCGGCATTGATGCTTTCTACAACCACAATCTGAACGAACGGGCGCTGTCGAGCGACATTGTTCATTTGTTCAACATCTGGAGCCCCTTGGAAGCCGTTAAGATTGCCCGAAAGGTCAAGGCTGCCGGCAAGACGCTTATCTTCTCGCCCATCATTCTGGATCTGTCGGAAGCCCCCTTGTGGCAAATGGATTTGCTGCGTGTATTTCGCAATGCTGCAGACTCACAGGACGCAAGTAAGATGATGCAACTGGCCCACAGATTGGCCGGAAGCGCCAGCGACCTTCGGAGCGAGCCCGAGCCTGGATATATCGATGCGCTTGCCGAAGTCGCGGAACTGGCAGATGGCCTAATCTTCCTCAGCCAGAATGAGCGACAACTGTTCGATAGGCTGACTGAAAGCTCATCGCATCACTCCTTCCTTGTGCATAATCCGGTTGATGCAGAGCATTTCGCGGAAGCCGATCCCTCATTGTTCCGCGATGCTTATGGCCTTGACGATTATGTCTTGTGTCTTGCCCGCGTGGAGCATCGCAAGAACCAGCTGATGCTGGCTGCGGCATTGGCTGACACCGGGCTGCAACTGGTGCTGGCCGGACACAATGTCGACGATGAATATCTGGAACTAATCAATAAATTTGGTGGCGATAATGTCCTGCACGTGCCGCGGCTTGAACCAGGGTCGGGCATGCTCCGATCGGCTCTCGCAGGGGCGCGGGTGTTCGCGCTGCCGAGCTGGTCGGAAGGCGCCCCTCTGGCGGCTTTGGAAGCGGCGGCGGCAGGTGCCCCGCTAGTTTTAAGCAATCGTTCTGGAGAACGTGAATATTTCGGCGATTTTGCACGATATTGCGATCCGGCGGATGCCGAATCCATTCGTTCGGCGATACTGGAATCATGGAATGATCGGCCCGACGCGGACCGAATCGAAGCGCAAAAGGCGCATGTGAGTGAGAATTACTCTTGGCAGAAATATGCGCATTGTACGGCTGATGTCTACCGGCAGGTCTCGGCCCGCCTTGCAATATCGGTTCCAGAGGCAAGGGAGACGGTTCCCGCCGTTGCTAAGCCGCAGCAGGCCGGCGGATTGCTGTTTGACATAACGACATGGGTCAACAACGCATTAACACTGTCGGGGATTGTGCGGGTTGAATGCGCTTTGGCTGGACAATTGCTTCAGCGGCAAGACTTAGATGTGAAGTTCGTATGCTACCATTCACTCTCCGCCAGCTTCGTTGAGGTGCCACGCGATATTGTCGCGCATAATTTGGTCACATCCTATCTGACTGCCATTCGCAAGGAACAAGTGAAGCCGGCATTTCAGAACGAAGAAGCACAGCAGTACACCGATATCGTGTCTGTAGGCAGCAGCTGGATGCAAAATTCCGAATATGTGTCGGATCTTGGTGAATTTGCGCAGCGGTATGACCTCAAGCTTTCGGTCCTGATGCATGACATGACGCCCTATCTGTTCCCCCATTGGTATCCTGTGGGATATGCGCAGGTCTGGAACGAAAATTGCCGCGCTCTCGTCTCGCGATGCGCCCGCATGATAGTTTACTCGCAAAGCACGCTTAACGATCTTATTGATTTTTCTAAAGAATTTGGGATCGCAATGCCTCCGGCCGCACGTATCAAGCTGGCGGATGACATCGGCGATCTTGGTGGAGAGCGAAGTGATAACGGCATCACCGCAACGAATAAATTTTCTCGATTGCCCTTCATTCTTGCGGTTGGTGGCATCCACACGCGTAAGAATTATGGACTACTGGTCGATGTCTGGGCCATGTTGCGCGGTAAGATGGGAGAGGAAACACCCCATCTGGTCATCGTCGGAGGGGTAGCATGGAACGGGAACGAGCTTGCTCGGGCGATCAATGAAGATAGCCGGATAAAAGACCGGATTCATATTCTGACCGGTATCGATGACGCCTCCTTGACGGAGCTGTATGAAACATGTCTGTTTACGGTCTATCCTTCCTTATATGAAGGCTGGGGGCTGCCGGTTGGCGAAAGCCTGGCGCATGGCAAGATTTGTCTTGCATCCAATGCATCCTCGATGAAGGAGATCGCGCCGGATTACACAGACCTCTTGGATCCCTTGGACCGATCGGCCTGGGCGGCATGGATTCAACATTACACCGGTTCGAAAACGGCGCGCAGCCAACGGGAACAGCAGATCGCGGCCGGCTATGTACCCTTGTCATGGCAGGATACGGCCGACGGCGTTCTATCGCTTTTGGATATGCCATGTCCTCCGCGTTCGACAGAACTCTATACGCTAGGCTCAATGGTTTTGGTAACGGCCAAATCGACCGGTCGCCGCTATATGGGCGGCGGTTGGGCAGCGCCTGAAGGCTGGGGGTGTTGGTCGCGCAGCATGGCGCCCAGCATCAATCTCAGGCTGACCCGCCCGGTCAAGAGCGACCTTGTCTTTTCCATCTTGGCAAAGGTGATGAAGCATGCGGGTGATGAAAGAATTTATACAATCAAAGTAAACGGCAAACCTGCCGGAAAGTGGAATTTCGGCGCCAAGAAAGTGGACGTAAATGGGTCCGACATTTATGTGAGCCGAGTACGGATTCCATATGATTTATTAGGTGATAATCAAGAAATTCGTATCGTTCTGGAAGCTGATTACCTATGTTCGGTCAAGGAGATCGTGCCTACGTCTCTCGACGCGCGCAAACTCGGTATCGGCTTGGTGGCTTTCTGGGTTGAAGAGGCGTCTTTGTCGAAAGACGCTCCCGATCTACTTCGTACCATTCCGTCGGTTCGTGAAGCACTAAATTGCCCGCCTTCGAGCGATCTGGGCGCATTGCTAAGCAACAATCCCTATCGCCCATCGCCTTCACTCGACAATTGGATGTCGCCAACCGCCTATGTCCAGATAGGAGAGGTTGAGGGCAACCTTGTCAGTACGGACCAGGGAATGATTCGTCTGGCCTTGGGCCTAGCGCGCTTTGCATTGGATCAGGTGC
>Ga0209643_1001783_pt1 | contig 17306 bp, 14 predicted proteins | sample AutmiccBRH37_all_FD_187383 | JGI IMG/M metagenome (GOLD analysis project Ga0209643, IMG submission 187383) | Deep subsurface microbial communities from Mt. Terri, Switzerland - Autotrophic microbial communities BRH/37_all (SPAdes) (version 2) | ecosystem: Environmental > Aquatic > Deep... | reverse complement strand
GAAGATGAGCTAAAAACATGGACAAATATGCCCAGTTGGACCGAGGATCCTGTTGGATTGAGCACGGTGTTAAGAAAGTTAGAAGATCGATTGGAAAAGCTAGGTTTAAAAATGGTAGCAGAATATACAAATGGTCGATCAGCTTGGACTTGGTCTACAACCACAGGATTAAAAGATAGTACGTTGATGGTCATACCGTTGGATATTCCTGGAAATCGTATCGGCTTTCCAATTCCTTTTCGAACTGAACAACAATGGCTATATGGAGAAGGCATCGCTTCCAGTCGTGGTGGCTTAGTGACTTTACTCAGTGCTCTAAGTGCCTTAAACTCTATTAAATTACTCTCTAAGAAGAAAATAGCGATTCTCTTTTATTCTGATGAAGGAAGAGGAATGCGTTATAGTAGTCCAACCCTTCGTCAAGCGGCTAAGAAAGCCAAACAAGTAATTGTCTTACAGCCAGGTTTTGAGGGTGGAAAAATTGTAGACCAAAGAAGAGGATCAAAGAAATATTCTGTAATCCTTGAGGGAGATCCTTTGCGAGCGGGGAGCCGTTCTAACCAAATAGATGTCTTAACTTATTTCCTTCAAAAAACTGAAAAATTGAAGGAAATCAGTCTTCCCGATCAGCGATTAACGGTTGCTATCCACGATGTTCACTCAGAAAGATATAGTGTCTTATTACCACATCGTGTTCAAGCAACCATATACGTTACTTTTCTTGATGAAAAAATGGCACGAGATGCAGAAGAGAAAATTAAAGAGATCTTCAAGCAAAATGCACGTGGAATCCAATCTTATGTAGAAAAGCTCGTTGAGCGGCCACCACTTCAGCGCAAAAAAAATAACCCGCTTATTAAGCGATTGAGTTTACTGTGTGAGGAATGGAAAATACCATTTGGAATAGAGTCTAGCCTTTTAGCTTCAGCCGCAGGCGAAATTCCCCCATCTATTCCAGTAATATGTGGATTTGGTCCTGCCAGTAAAGGATTGTATACACCCAATGAAGCTATTCATCGTGGAGAACTTATTCAACGCTCATTTTTATTAGCTATGCTTTTACTTGAGGGATAGAAAAATTGTATTAAATTCCCGATTAGCATAATTCTTCTAAGAATAACTTTGCCTCTCTATTAAGATAATAATAATGTGACTAATCTCGAAAAAATATAGTCCCTAAATTATTTGGAGGTGGCGTTGTATGCAAGGTACTGTAAAGTGGTTCAACCCTGAAAAAGGCTTTGGATTTATCGAAAGAGAAGGCGGAGAAGATGTATTCGTACATTTTTCAGCAATAAAATCCGAAGGATATAAATCACTTGACGAAGGTCAAAGAGTACAATTCGACGTAGAAACAGGAGACCGTGGACCTCAAGCTACAAATGTAACTCTTGCTTAAAAGAGAACATTTTGAATGGCACTGGTATTAATATACCAGGCCATTTTTTTATAAGTTTTATTCCTTGGAATAAGTCTCGAATGCATTATTTAAAGCTTGCAGTGCTTGTTCTGCAGGCATCTTTTCCAGTATTGCTGCACACTTATTACAAAGTATCTTACCTCGACCTTGAAAGATGTCGTCGCTTCTTACATCACTACAAGGATTACGAAATATAGGCACATTACAGAATTCACATCTTTGAAATTCCTCATATTGTCCATGTCCTTTTTGATAGCTTTGTTCATTTTTATATCTTGTTCTTGAAATTTTCATTATATCCTGACCTCATTTCTTTCTCGTTTACCCTATTATAAATATTTTTGCTTATTGGTGATATAAGTATTCTTGCATAGATTACGATAAACTGTTGGGCTGTTTATATCTAACACGTTTTATACGTTTTTTCCTTGTTGCAATCTTAAATAAAATAAAGATTAACAGAGCAACTATTACAATAACAATAGTATATACAGTGAGCGCAATTCTATTGGGAGTACTGAGGAAAGCAGAGATATCATCATTATTATCAACAATCTTTCTACCTTGATACTCATTGTAATATTGTGGAATTCGCGATATTTCGTTCACTTTATCAAAGGATTGCAAGTACTCGGCAAGTGCCAACCATTCTTTCACTTCATTATTATTGCCAGCTGCTGCGTCTTTTACAACTTGTGCTTCAAAATCGGTGATTGGATTTCCTTCTTTCGTTTTAGGAATAATGGAAAGTAATCCAAAGGATTTATCCCCGACAACAGATAGCATCTGTGCGGAGTATAATCCGGCAACAACTCGGTATAACTTCTGGTCATCAATCTCTTCTAAAGATCCATCCGGTCTTTGCAGTGAAGTATTAGTCACCTTGTTAAAAATCAATCGGTTAGGATTAAATGTAAAACTCATCCCTGAGATGAAAAGTTGAGCATCATCCATAAGTGGAGAAACTGAGGCGTCAACTTCACAAACTGTTTTTAATTCTTTACCGGTAAGATATACGGAGAGTAAAGGATAACCTGGAATATTGTCCGGCCCAATTCCCAGGGAACTCACACTAAAAGCATCGGCCACAGTAATATTTCCTTGAAAGAAAGAACTTCTTATCGTACCTATTGGAACAATTGCTACATCAATCGGAATATAGTTCACCCCTTCTGCCTTCTTCACAGCATATATATAGGCATCACTGATTAGGTTTCCAAGTGGTGCTTCATAGTGATTTTCATACATTTTATCTACTGTGTCAAAGTTAAAAGGTGAGACAGCCAAGACTTGATCAAAGCTCAAATCAAATCGTTCAAAATACTTTTCTTCTACCAGTTCCTTATAATCATTGATGATTTCTAAAATATTAGAGTCACTACCTATTTCATCCTCAATTTGTAACAGCCTATAATCTTCTAACTTCCACTCTAAATTTGTTCCCCGTGAGATTTCGATAACACCTAAGTATTTGCCGCTATCCTCTGCAGATCCTATAATCGTTTTCCCAACAATAATTGGTTCCGGAGACTTTGTATGCGTATGACCACTAATGATTACATCTATCTCAGGGACTTTTTGGGCAAGAATCTCATCCTCTGACTTTGAATGATCTATCCACAAACCAGAATGAGAAAGGGAAATTATTAAGTCCACTTTTTCCTGATCTTTTAATATTTTCACCACCCGTTGAGCACTTTCTATGGTATCGGTAAACTTCACTTCAGACATTGGAGCCTTGGAAGCAGCATCCGCTCCCATTAAACCAAAAACTCCAACTTTTATCCCATCTCTCTCAATTACTACATAGTCTTGAACGCCGTAATCCTCGTAAGCCTGTTTTAAAGAAATTAAGGAAGGTGTCAATTTGTTATTCTGATCCGTTGGAAAAGTAACATTCGATTGCACAATCCGGGGTAATTTATCTCCACTTTTTCGGGCAGCATTCAGACTATCAGCAAGCCCAGAAGCCCGATAATCATATTCATGATTGCCAAGTGTTACTACATCATATCCCAGCTCTCCCATAATTCTCAGTCCAGGAGAATCGCTTTTAAATATGGTCTGAAAAGGTGTTCCCATAGAAAAGTCTCCTGCATCCAATAACAAAGCCTCTGGATTTTTCTTCTTCTCAGCAAAAATTCCATTTTGTAACCTAGCATATCCCCCCAATTCCGATATTGCGCTCCCTTGTCCATCCTTTACAGGCAGAAAATTATCATGCATATCATGCGTAAAGAGGATGGTTACCTTTTTATTAGTTTCCAGAGCATTAATCTTTGGTATATCAATAAACATTATTAGAATAAAACTTAACAAAATACAAATTAAGCTGAAACTAAAAGCTTTTTTCATAGACTTTTCTCACTTCTCTCTTACCATATCTTTTTGTCCCATCATAAGTTGTTATTCTTATTAATATTACATGAAAGTACTTAGAATCCTTCTTCATAGATTAAGAAAGCCTTCACCTAAATCTCCATATCAAAAACTCCTGCATATATTGTAACAGTAATCCTGCGAGGAGGTATAAAATGATTATTTATATCGTAAAGGCTGGCGATACACTATCCAAAATTGCCAGTTCCTATCGAATTCCTATCTCGGAAATAATAAAAACCAATGAACTGCCGAATCCCAATGAACTCGCGATCGGTCAGGCCTTGGTCATCCCAAGCGAAGGAGTCTTTCATACTGTGAAAGCCGGAGAATACTTATGGAAGATTGCTCAACAATATGGAACCACCATTCAAATTATTCTTGATTATAACCAAATCACGAATCCTGAAATGATATATCCCGGATTAGTAATCTATATCCCTGACAGTATCAATCATCGTATTCAAACTGGCGAAACCTTATGGCAAATAGCTCAAAAATACGGGGTTACTTTACAAAACCTGATTAAGGCTAATAATATTACTAACCCAAACCTTGTTTACCCTGGCACGATATTGATTATTCCCCATAAACCCAAACCCCCCTTGAGCGTTAATGGTTATATTTATTTTTATGGAGAAAATGGTGTTTCAATCGTGCAAAAGGATGGTGAATATCTTACTTATCTTAGCCCCTTCGCTTATTTAATTAAAGAAGATGGAAGTCTGGAATCGATCTACGATGTTCCACTGATCCAGGCTGCTATTGCTCAAGGTGTTACGCCTATGATGTCTATTACGAACTTTACAGCAACCACTAAAGGAGAAAATCTTGCCCACGTTGTATTAAGTAGTCCTCAAATTGTAGAACGTTTACTTACAGATATCATTAACATCATGAAAGAAAAGGGATATATGGGATTAAACGTTGATTTTGAAAATGTCCTTCCTGTTGACCGCGAAGCTTATAATAATTTCCTGGAACTTGCCGTAACCCGTTTACATGCCGAAGGCTTTTTCGTATCTACAGCGGTAGCACCAAAAACAACCGGCGAACAAAGAGGGCTGCTATATGAAGCCCATGATTATGAAGCTCATGGACGAATTGTTGATTTCGTAATATTAATGACTTATGAATGGGGTTGGCGTAAAGGTCCTCCTCAAGCCATTTCGCCGTTAAACCAAATTAAGCGAGTGCTTGATTATGCAATTACAGTTATCCCGCGGGAAAAAATCTACTTTGGATTCCAGATATACGCGCGGGATTGGCTTTTGCCACATCTTCAGGGTCAGGAAGCCGAAACCTTCAGCGTCCAAGAGGCTGTGCTGAGAGCAGTAAGAAATGGTGCCGATATCCAGTATGATTCCCTTACTCAATCTCCATTCTACCGGTATACAGATGAACAAGGAAGAGATCATGAAGTATGGTTTGAAGACGCCCGCAGTGCCCAAGCTAAGTTTGACACTGTCAAAGATTATAATCTTGCAGGAATAAGTTATTGGGCACTAGGGTATCCCTTCCCTCAAAATTGGGCTTTACTCCAAGATAACTTCCATATACAAAAATAATTTTATTCAATCAGGCTATAGATTAGATTAAAAATAAGTAATCCCAAAGCAATTATGAAAACAGGTTTAATAATCTTGCTACCTTGTCTTAAAGCAAGGCCGGAACCAATAAAATTACCAGCGACTCCAAAAAAAGCTGCTGGAATGGCTAAGGCAAAATAGACTTGACCATGAATTAAAAAAATAATAAGTGCACCTAAATTAGATGATAAATTCACCAACTTGGCATTGCCCGAAGCTGTGACCAAATCAAATCGCAATAAAAGAGTATAGCTAAAAATAAGAAAAGTCCCTGTACCAGGACCCAAAAACCCGTCATAAAAACCAATCCCCAAGCCAATAAGAGCTGATAGGAAGATTACCCTTCCCTGTGCCAAACTCTCTACTTCATTCTGGCTGCCGAAGTCTTTTTTCAGGAACACAAATAAGGCAACAACGGGAATTGCCAGTATTAGGATAATCTTAAAAATATAGTCATCAACATACAAAACAGCTTTGGCTCCAGAGGCTGAACCCACTAATGCACTGATGATAGAAATAACAACCGTTTTAATATGTACTTTTTTATTCCGCCAGAATCTAATCGAAGATATAATGGTTCCAAAAGCCGATGAAAACTTGTTACAACCCAATGCCATATGTACCGGAAGTCCGGAAGCAATATATGCTGGTAAAGATATCAACCCTCCGCCACCAGCTATAGAATCGATGAGACCTGCCAGAAAAACAAAAAGACACACAATGATGATGACTTCTAAATCCATTTATACGTTATCTCTTTTCTTGCTGTAAATTAGCGTGAATTTTAACCAGGTGAATTAACACTATTTTAGTTATACGTTAAAATGAAGGAAAAAACAAGGGTATTCATTTATCTTAATCAGAAATTAATTTAAACTTTAATATTTTAATTCTGAGTCAGACCCAGTTTTATCCTTGAAGAAAAATATTTTATTTCTTTCAATTTTGATTTTGTTTTTATTAGAAATATCACATAAAATTTGAGATACTCTTACTCTAGAACAACCGACAACGTCAGCAAGTAATTGCTGGGTCACAGGTAAATTAACCTGAATATATTCTCCTCTTTCTTCTCCAAAATTATTACATAGTCCAAATAATAACTTTTCAATTCGATCTTCTACATCGTCGAAAACATGTTCACTTATTTGTCTGATATGTGTTCTCATCTTGAAACTATTTAAAATTAACAATGTCTTAAACAACTCTTTTTCATAATATTCCGATCCTAACTGTAAGGAGGTATCCAATACAGCTACTTGTACATTAGTAAGACAAACTGCCGAAGTTGGCCGGGGCTCGCCATCAAATATAATCTCACCAAAAAAACACTTAGGTTCATGTATAGCTAATATCTTTTTCTTTCCTTCATTATTAAAAACAATAATCTCCAATCTTCCTTCAAGAAGCAAATAGAACTTGTTACTTATTTCTCCTTGTTCAAAGATATGCTCTCCCTTAAGAAACATTTTTACCGGGTATACTTCTAGTACTTTATTAACTAAATTATCATCAGTCATGTTTCTAATCCATGGTAACCATTTACTATGCATATAATCCCACCTCCTATGGAACCTGTCTAAATATAATTCATCATGAATTCATATTACCATATATTTACAAATTGAATCAATAATAATAAATAGGACGTAAAGAACAAATTAATGTTTCTTTACGCCCCATTTTATATGAAAAAATGGAGGAACTATAACTTTCGAATGGCTTTCAAAAGGTTCCGAAGCATATCTAAGAATAATACTGAGGTAAATAGCGCAACTCCTAAAGCCATAACTGCCATTATAGGCCATTGAGGAATCAACAAAACTAGTGATGACTGTTTTGCTTCCCATATGTTTAGAGTCTGCTTTACCGAAGCATATGTAATCATTAGAAAGATAGCAAAACTTAAAAAATATGTTATACTATCAAGCACCGCACGAGCTCTGCCTTTTAAAATTTGGGCAAAAAGCTCAACGTTTACATGCTGCTTTCTAACTTGCCCATAAGGAATCCCTAAAAAGATAACGACAATCATCAAAAATTCAACGATTTCATAGGAACCAACAACCGGCTTAGAGAATAGAAATCGCCCGAATACATCGATAGTAATTAATAACATCATCGCAATAAGTCCGATTGAACCACTTACACTAAACCATTTGCCCAATTGTGATACTAGGTTTTCTACCCCTCTGAAAAATATTCTAATCATATGCAGTCCTCCTAGCTCTTGGTAATTTCAGTGAACCGAGTTACCTTTTAGTGTAGCCCGGTCACTGAAATTATTGATTAAGATAATGTTCCTCTTATTTATTTGCGAGAATATCTTGCAATGTTGTTAATACTTTTTGGGAGTCGAAATTGGTTTTATTTTCGTCAACCCATTTTTGCCATATTTTCTTCGCTTCTTGTTGCCACTTTTGTTCTTCATCGGGCGTTAACGTATAAACTTCTTTCCCTAATTTCTTGAAGTTCTCTACTCCTACAGCATCTTGGTCAAATCCTTTTCCGATCAATTCAGCAAAATATTCCCCTGTTAGTTCATCCATTATTGCTTGAAGGTCGGGGGGCAAACTTTCCCATTTCTGTTTATTCATAATGATAACATGGGGCACGGCTGCAAACGGTGTTATTAAAGCATAATTTGAAACCTCATACAGTTTTGAACTTTGAATCCCCGCCCAGTCAAAAACGAATCCGTCGATTACCCCTTTGGCTGAGGCTTCATACATATCTGGAGGGGGCATGGAGATGGGGCTTCCTCCGACAGACTTCAGTAATTCTGAAGGCCCCCAACCTGCGACTCTTATATTAAGACCTTTTAAATCATTCAATGTGCTCACTTTTTTATTGTTTGTTGTAATAAACTGAGCTCCGCTAGATGTAAAAGTCAGCACCTTAAATTTCGAGTACTCCTTCTGCATTTCCGGACTGGCCTCGTAAAGTTTTACAAGAGACTTTCCACCAGTATCGGAACTATCAACGCCGAGCATAGGCATACTAAGTACTTCCGTAATAGGGAACTGTCCAGGGAAGAAGGGAATAACTACCCAGGTCATATCCGCAATCCCCTGTTGGACCATGGATACAGCATCTTTAGCTTTGCCAAGTGTTTCACTTGGATAAACTTTAACTATTACTTGGCCTTGAGTCTTTTCCTCAACGATTTTCGCCCAAGCTTCATACTGCGCTGTTACTGTAGACGTTGGAGGTTCGTGGAGTGCAAAACTGAACTCATATACCTTTTTCTCTGCAACTGCTGGGGTACTTGAACTATCTTTATCGGGGGCCGGTGTGCTTGCACTGCAGCCTGCGAAAGTGAAAACGAGCATTAGAACTAGTGACAGAGAACAAAAACGGGTAAACTTTCTTTTCATTTTTAATCTCCTTTCAAATCATTACTCTTTACCAGAAAGTTTGTTCACCTCACCTCCTTTCCGACTCGGCTCATTCAGCCTATTATCTGCCCCTTATTTCATAAGCCCGGGCAGAAATAGCGCAAGATTAGGGAAGGCAATAAGCAAGAACATAAAAATAACCAAAGTTATTACAAACGGTGTAATGTGGCGAAAAACTGTGTGCATCGGAATATCCTTTGCCACACCGGTAATTACATAGAGATTTAGCCCTACGGGTGGAGTAATCTGTCCCTGCTCCATGGCAACAACCATCATAACTCCATACCAGATGGGATCGAATCCTAGTTTCATAATCACAGGAAGAAATATAGGAGTGGTTATGACAATCATAGACAAAGAATCCATAATACAACCAAGAATAAGATAAATCATAAGTATTCCGATTATAATAATGTAGGGAGATACCGGCAAAGTGCTCAAAAAGGTCGCCATAGCCTGTGGCAAGGTGCTTAAAGTCAAAAAGTAGCTGAATATGTAAGCCCCAACCAGGATGAGAAAAACCATGGCTGTAGTATTCATTGTTTCCGTCAAGCTTTTGATAATATTGTGGCGATTAAATTTACCCTTTCCTACTAAAAAAAGAAATGAACCAAATGCTCCCATGGCCCCGGCCTCATTGGCAGTAAATACACCGAAAATAATGCCTCCCATAATTCCTATAAAAAGAACCAGCATACCCCAGGTACTTTTCAAAGAATATATCCTTTCTTTCCAATTAGCTTTGGCACCAGCTGGTGCCAATTCTGGTCTGCGCCTGGCTATAAAATAGATTGTAAGCATATACATCGAAGCTAGAATTATTCCTGGGATAATACCGGCGATAAAGAGTTTGCCTATAGATTGTTCAGAGACAACTCCATAAAGTATAAAACCAGTGCTAGGGGGTATCAATATACCCAATGTTCCTCCTGCAGCCAAACAAGCCGCAGAAAACCCTTTGTTATACTTCATTTTTTCCATTTCCGGCAAAGCAACAGCACCCATGGTAGCTGTAGTAGCAGCACTGGATCCGCAGATAGCTGCAAATCCTGCAGAAGCTCCAATACTAGCCATGGATAACCCTCCAGGCAGATGTCCCAACCATTTGTTGGTTGTTTTGAAAAGGTCCTCACTTATACCAGAGTGATAGGCGAATTGGCCCATCAAAATAAACAACGGCACCACACTCATACTGTAATTAGCAACAGTAGAATAGGGAACTGTCATTAGCAATCCAAAAGCAGGAGTAAATCCCATCAAATAGATAAAACCGGTAAAGCCGACGATAGCCATAGCGATTCCAACGGATATACCTGTAAATAATAAGCAAAGTAATGCAATAATACCTATAACTCCTACTAATAACGGCGTCAATCCCATCACCTCAATTCAAAGTAATCCTCTCTACTCATTGATAAAAGGGTTTGTTTTCAAAGGTGTGAATATCAATCTATAACTACCAAACCATTTGGGGATTGATTCAAACTTTTAGCACCATTCTTTGTTACTAAATACACAGATCCGGGACCAAATAAAGCAGATTCCCCTACCACCCAATTTGAGATAGCTGCTCCTGGATGAATTGCTAGTACCATTCCTGTTTCTAGAATGAAGTCTTCTCCGGGTAAAAATGTTCCCTCATCAACGTCCAATCCCATTAAATGACCATGAGGCCCAGTCGGAAATTGAGTGGAAGACAAGAATCCTGCATCTTGGATGGTCCGATCTATGCTGACAATTATATCTTTCGTATTTACTCCGGGACTGATCAATTGAGTTGCCTTCTGATGGGCTATCTTGCAAACATCAAATAATTCTTGCGCCACTGTATCAGGCTTTCCTAGGGAGAAAAGGGAAACCTTTTGTGTATAATAGCCCCCATAACTGGCAGTTATTTCAGCTAGAAATAAATCTCCGTCTTTGATTAGTTTGGGTGAATGCGTGCTTGGCCAGGTGGGTCGGGAGACATCTTTTCTGGAACAAAGACTTTGATTAAAAGTTTTATCTACGTCTAACTGCCACATAGTGTCTTCCATTAGAGCAATAACTTCATGTTCATACATCCCTGGTTTCATTTCACGGGCAACCCGATCCCAACTAATATCGACTATTCGTGCAGACTCTTGAGCCAAACTGATTTCCCCTTCAGACTTAACTGCCCGTACTGATTTATAGTCACTGGAGATATCTATAAATTCTGTGTGCGGTAATTTCTGACGTAACTGAAGATAGTCGACAGCCGGTATAAGATCAAGCGTCAGACCAATGGAACTCAAGGTAAGTTCTTTTTCCTCAAAAGCTTTAACCATATTGTCCATACTTAATACTCTGGCGTCTTTTACCCAATGATCGTCTATGAAAGATAAATATGTAACTAAATTGAATTGGCGTTCCGGGGTAGCCGTAAAAAGAATAGGATCCCCAGATACAGGAAATAGCACGTAGTTGATACCAAGTCCTATCCGATGGTATTGCCCAGTAAAGTACCTGATATTTGCTTCGCGACGAGCCTCGCCACAGACAAGCATGGCTTTCAACCCTTTAGTCTGAAGAAACTCTCGCACTCGATTAAAACGCCACTCTTTATCGGATACTGTTAACTTTTTCATTTCCATTTGTTTTACGTTCATTTGTACCACATCCTTCTCAAGTCCATTTCTTTTAATTTACATGACCAAATCAGAATATTCTGCTAAATGCTTTGCATTTTCAGATAAACTTTATGTACTATTCTCTTTCAAATTTCTATCTGTATAGACAATCTATAGAGAATATTGACAAATCAAAGAAGCTTTTTAAAAAAGAAAAAACCGCTGAAGAATTGACTCTTACAGCGACCTATAGATTAATTGTGATTCTTAATTTGAATGTACAAGTTACGGTATTCAGTTGACTAACATATCATTTTGATCAAACGTAATTACACAATAATAACAAGGGTGTTTTTCTTGAACTTTTTCTGTGATAGCTGAGCGCAACTTTTTTTCTTCTCCCCTTGTTGTTCCGTGTTTTACAACCACATCGAACACAAGATTTTCTCTTTCTCCTTTACCCACGATTCGAAAGTCATGAAAAGAAAGCACAGGCGGAAATTCACTTAGAATCTGACTAAGTTCCTCCTGCATTTTTATGATTTCTTGACAATCCAGATTAAGCGGATCCATATGTATCGTAATTAAAATGTTAAGTTCTTTGGCCACCTGCCGTTCAATTAGGTCAATATATTCATGCATTTCTATGATATCTTGATCTGCGGGGAGTTCAACATGAATCGAGGCCATGTACTTATTAGGTCCATATGTATGAACAATGAGATCGTGAATACCCACTACCTTTTCATAACTTAGGATCTTCTCGCTAATCCTTATAATAAGTTCTTGCTCGGGAACTTCCCCTAGTAAAGGGCTAATAGTTTCTTTGGTTAAAGAAATTCCGGAATACAAAATGAGTAGAGATACAATAATTCCTACATAACCATCCAGCGGAAACGTTGTAAATAAGGAAGCGATTAGGGATACTCCAATACATCCTGTCGCTATCATATCGCTTAAGCTATCAAAAGACACAGCCAGAAGTGCTTTGGAATTAATCTCCTTGGAGAGTAAACGATTTAAAAAGAAGAGCCAGGACTTAACAAATATTGCAAAGAGGATAATCAAGAATACGGGCCAACTAAAACTAACCTGTACAGGATAGATAATCCGATCAACTGAAGACTTAATTAGCTCGTACCCTACTAAAATAATCAAGAATGAAACAATTAATCCTGCGATATATTCAAGCCGCCCATGTCCAAAAGGGTGTTCTTCGTCAGCGGGTTTACTTGCTAACTTGAACCCTACGATAGTAACCAGCGACGAGGCAGCATCTGTTAAATTATTTAACGCGTCTCCTATAAGAGCAATACTATTAATCATTAACCCTGTGGCTAACTTAATCCCAAATAAAGCAGTATTGGCTATAATCCCAACGATACCGCTTAAATAGCCATATCTACCTCGAACCTCGGATAAATCGGTTCTTTGATAATCTTTAATAAAATGTTTAACCAAGAATTGACTTAGCATAAATTGCTCACTCATTCTTCCTCAAATAATATTTATCTATTATACCTTTCTTGAATCATCTTAGATTAAATAATCTCAGAGCGTTATTATAGAATACATCCTTATGATATTGCTTGGGAACTAGTTTTTTTATGAAATTAATGTAAGGCTTGATTGGTACAAGAGGCCAGTCTGAACCGTATAATATTTTTTGATATACTTTATCATCGTATATCAAAGCTCTTTGGATATTTTCTACAAACACCTGTTGGTCGGATAAGGCACTTATCTTCTTACTATCGCCGACAATAAGGCCAGCTAAATCTGCATATACATTTGTATTATTGGAAAGGACGAGAGCTGCATCCATTAACCAAGGATTACCCATATGGGCAATTACATAGTTGACTTCCGGATGTTCAATCGCTAGTTTATTTATTTTTAAAGGATGGGAGTATTCGAAATAACCTCTGAAGGAATATGTATCACCCGAGTGTATAATTACCGGAAGGTCATAATCCTGCGCAAGCTTATAAAGGGGTTCATACAGTTGATCATACACCTCAATTTGGTAATAACCCGGATATATTTTAAATCCTACAACATGGTCTTGTTGCAATTCATTTTCTATATCTTCAAGAGCTTGTTTATTCAGACTGAAAGGATTGATTCCCAAACAACACTTAATATTTTCAGGGATATTGTCTTCTAAATCAAGTTTCATAGGATTACTTGAATTGCTATCTGGAAAAGTTTTCTCAGATAATTCTGTGACTCCCATACCAATACCCATAGATACCTTCGATTTTAAAAATTCATTTTTCAATCCTTTGCCGGAGTAATCGACTTTTGAAATGCTCTTTGCGGTATTAATGAATCGTGTAATATTAGAGAAATGCATATGTGCATCAATAATATCCATTCTGTTCTCCTTCTAGACTTCGATCAAGTGCTGCACTACCTTATATCATGTTCGTTTCTGGATTATTTTATTTCCTCGTGGCAGGGGGACGTTTCGTTTGCCACCCCCAGTCAAAGGCCATTTCCTTTTAACGGATAACCAATTTTTTTAAGTAAATACTAAAGTTTACAGTTCCAGTCTCAAGATTTACATCCTTCAGCGTATCTGGCACATCACATATAATCTGTTTAGTAAAAACTTTTGCCTGGAGGTATAAAGTATTAATGGAAATAAGATTTGGATATGTAGCAATTGCCCTTAATTTGAATAACTCTTCAACATCCAAGACTATCACCCTCAAAAACCTCGAAAAGATAGCCGGCACAGAACCTAAACTTACAAAACTCTGTCGGATTACAAGTGAGAATCTTGAGAACGCCTTGCGAGTAATTCGTTACAACATGGAAGAAAAGATTCACATATATCGTCTGACCTCGAAACTTGTCCCCTTCGCTACATATCCCCTTGAATTTGAATGGAACTACATAGATATTTTCAAAAATCAATTGGAAAGAATCGGGAACCTTATTAAAACCTCCAGTATAAGAGTTAGTGCTCATCCTGATCATTTCACCGTTATTAATTCGCCTGATGAAAAAGTATTCAATAATTCTGTCAAAGATTTAGAATATCATGCTAGTATTTTTAACGCTATGGGATTGGAAAAAGAACATAAGTTGGTGACCCATCTTGGAGGATTCTATGGCGATAGGAATCAATCGATAGCTAGATTCAAAGAAAACTTCTTACGTTTGCCTCAAGGTGTTAAGTCTAGAATCGTCTTAGAGAACGACGATAAGATTTACACCGCCAAAGAAGTTCTCAGAGTATGTCAGGAACTAAAGATTCCTATGGTTTTTGATCTCCATCATCATACGTGTAACCCCGGAGGACAGTTAGAAAGCTTGATACCAAAGATATGGAGCACTTGGACAGATATCCGTCCAAAGATCCATGTCTCCAGCCCCAAAGATCAGAAAAACTACCGAAATCATGCGGATTATGTTGAAGCCTCTTCTTTACTAAATTTTCTTAGCTTAGCTAAAAAAGTCAACCGGGATTTTGATGTGATGGTCGAAGCTAAAATGAAAGATATTGCTATGTTTAACCTTGTTAGAGATTTAGGTGAGTATGAAGGAATAACACAACTTGATCAAAGTACTATTGAAATATAGCCTATTAAGAGGAGCTTCCTTTACTATATTTTGAGGTTATTGTCATTAGTTAATTTTTTTTGTCTTTCACCAAAGATAGTCGTACCCCAGACACCTACAAGAATAAGTACTATTCCAACTGCTTGGAGCCACCCGAAAGGGTCATTTTGAATAACCACACCGCCAAATACAGCAACAAGCGGAACCAAATTGAGCATGGTGGTTGTTTGACTAATTCTGAGGTGAGCCAAAGCATAGTTAAACATTAAGAAAGCAAAGACAGATGATATGACTCCAAGATAAAGAATTCCAATGGTTACACTGGGGAGTTTTAAAGGACTCAGGTAAATATCTAACGTTCCTGTTGATATGCTTTGGCTAATCCCCAGAGTATTAAAAATAATCATCCCTGACCACATCATAATATACGTAATCTCCACCGAGGTAAATTTATGAGATTGTTTTTTGGAAAGAATACTGTAAGCTGATTGTGCTATCACTGCTATGAATAAAGCCACGATCCCCCACAGATGTTCACCAAACTTCAATTCGCCTTGGGTAGAGACGATAACAAAAACCCCGACGATCGAGATGAGGATGCATATGAACTGTAAAAAATTAACCCTTTCTTTCAAGAAAAATCCTGCCATCACTGTGGAAACTACGGGAACTAGGGCAATGATCATTCCGGCTTCAGAAGCAGTAGTCCATTTTACTCCCCAAGTTTCCCCCATGAAATAAAGGCCTGGTTGAAAGAGAGACAAAGGTATTAATGCTTTCCATCCTTTACCCTTAAGGTCAATCCTAATCACACCAAGGGCCTTTAAAATTGTGAGTGTTATTACAGCTGAAGCAAAACGCAACCCCATAACCTGACTAGGAAATGTATGGTTTAAGACATCTTTCGTAAAGATAAAAGAAATCCCCCATATTATGGCTGTGACTATTCCTGCGATAATCGGAAGTATTTTTGTATTTTTACTATAATCCATTTTATCTATCATCTCTCTTCTTTTACTCGTAAATACTTAGACGCAACTTTAAACAGCATATCATAAACAAACGCACAAAATCTCTGTTTGTAAACGTTTATATACCACTTTTATCGCTTTTATTCTAATCCTTAACATATTGTTACATGTAATCTCCTAGGCTATTAATTTTTTGCCTGTAGAACTTTGTCACTCAAGCTAATATTCTGTAGCTGATTAATTAAGAATTTATACTCCTTCTCTTCGGACATTTCTGCTTTTTGACCATAGTAAACAGCTTGATAGTCCCTACTTAGTCTCATCAATAGTTCAGGCAACTCGTATTTTTGATCTTTGTACCATACACAGGTTTCTGTTTCAGGTATATGGTTTATCAGTCGCTTCACATATTCTTGAGAGGTTTCTGATTTTAACTTAACCAACCCATTTTTCTTTCCCCATTTTATAACTTGATGATAATGCCAATAGACGGACTTATAGTAAAAGTATGGAAAACGTCTATGCCATCTTAGTTTTAGGTATTGTAAATAGGCCTTTAAGTCTCTCCTGAAATTTTCCCACCATGATTCCTTTGTAATAATTAAATTTTTCGGGTATATCGGTTTAGAAATTTGTCTATTTCGGATTAACTTGGAAAGAATCCAAAAAGCAATTAAGACTAACAGAGTAAGAGCACCTGCAGTAATCCATTTTGAGGGTGAATAATTAAAAGTTCCTTGCTCTGCACCAGGTGGCATGGTTGGTTCTTCCGGTGTGCCAGGGATTTCTATCATTTCCGGTTGGTCAATAAAACTTGATAACCAACCTAGAAAACTATCAATTCTTAGAGCTAGCCATTTAAAACCTTCCCAGATACCCATCCCCAAGGAATATATTACATGATTTACTGAAGGTAAGAGTAAAGCTAATGAAAAGATTGGTATACATATGAATAAAACAATTACCATTCCTGCAAACCACTTAGACTGCCCTACTTTCATTATTCTAATCATTTGATTATCTTCGGAATCTTCATGGTTCTGTAATGTTAGAATCATCCCCAAGAGAGTACTAACAATAGCAACTATAAAAAGAAGGTGAAACGTTTGGTTAGTCCATTGATTGAGAGTGAATACAAAAGCAAACACAATATACAACATCACATTTCCTTCAAAATGTTGTAATATTGCACGACGATTAGGTTGGCGGTAGACTAATCTAGCACTACGGATAAAAATAAATCCAATCCCAATGCTGACCGCTAACCCAAATCCCCAGATTCCTTCTGGAACTACACTCTTCCAGTTTTGTAAAACTATAAATCCAATAATTAATATATTGGCTGAAAACAAAAGTATCTGACTGCTTCTCTTTGCCAAAAAATAATT
>Ga0209643_1001782_pt1 | contig 17313 bp, 13 predicted proteins | sample AutmiccBRH37_all_FD_187383 | JGI IMG/M metagenome (GOLD analysis project Ga0209643, IMG submission 187383) | Deep subsurface microbial communities from Mt. Terri, Switzerland - Autotrophic microbial communities BRH/37_all (SPAdes) (version 2) | ecosystem: Environmental > Aquatic > Deep... | reverse complement strand
AGGCGTCAAGTGCGGACAGATCTTTGGGCAGCTTTTGAAGCTCCGTTGGCAGGAACCCATCGAGGAAAGTCAACTGCTTGGCTTTCTCCTGACGAAGGCGCAGCATTAAGCCTCACCTCCGCAGGAATTGGCTTGCCTTTGACGAAACATGTTTAGCATAGGGATTCCCTCCTCGATGGTCTGTATTTTGGCTACTTATGGATTCGCCGGGAAATGCTGGAGTCCCTTGTATTTGGCGGGTTTTCAAGGTTCATTGGGGTCGACTTTTTTTCAGCAGGAACTACCTAGGTATCTCAAGGGATGGAACAACGTTGACCTGGCGATACTCGATGGGTTTGGCTACCTCAGCCTGGGACCATGTGGGCCCTTGCTCTTCCAGTTCTGCGCTCACCGCTACGAGACAGCCAGCATGCTCATTACCACTAACCTTGAGTTGTCTCGCTGGGGGAGGTATTAAACGATGTCGCTCTGACAACCGCGCTCCTTGATCGGCTCACTCATCGCTCACACGTGTCGGTCTTTGATGGTGATCCGTATCGCTTCCGGGAGAGCCAACAGCGGGGAAAGAAGTGAAAGGGACTAGACAGACAGGTCTTCGGGGGGTGGTCAACTTTTCGGTTGACAAACACACCTGACAGCTGGCTCAGCTTATGCCCGGGAGCCAGAGGTTCACACAGAATAGCGGTGTACAACTGAGCTTCGTATTGCGAAAACCCAAAACTAGGCAAGTTTCTTCTAAAGTTCGGCCATATGCCATCACTCCCCCAATGTCAAATCCTTCTACAGAAAGAGCAACGAGACATCGTCTAGTTGCTCCTTAGAGTGGCTGCGTCTTTGCGTCTTTATATCAGTCAGGACTGGGAGTCCATCCGCTATTAGGAACAGTGATATAAGTTCATAGCTAGGGTCTGGCATCGGACCCATACGGAGCCCATCGTCACAAGCACTTGAAAGTAGGGTTGTGCCAAATGTAGCTCAGAGTTTCCCCCTCACAATCACAATACCAGGGTGCCTTAGTCACCGTATTTGGAGCGCCGGTTCTGAAAGGCCGGCCGAGTCCCCTCAAGCACATCTACCACCAGTTTCTTAACAAATGGGTTTTCAATTGACCCAGACAAATACGACGCTTTATTGCCATCTGTCGTATCCAGCGACGAATGAATTATCTGTTCGGCATCACAGCAAACAGCAAGGTTCGGGTTGTGTGTAACCATGATTACCTGTCGTCGCTTCTTTGCCTCCTTGATGGCCGGTACTAGAAAAGCATAGACCGTCTGATTGTCCAGGTTCTCCTCTGGTTGGTCAATTATCAGCGGGATGTCATCTTTGCTGACGAGGAGAAAGAATACCAGAAGAAGGGCCCCCTTCTCACCAGGGGATAGTTGTGCTAAATCCCTGTCTCCCTGCTTTAAGGAGTATGAGACATCAAGATAGTCGAACATCCAAACAAAATCATATAATGAGGCAACATTGCTGTCGGATTTGAGCTGATCTACAGCTTTCGTCCGTTCGCCGTCCTGAAATCGACTATCCTCCGTTAGATACCGGCCAATCGTCTCGACGAAGGCAATAGCGCCCTCAGCATCACAGAAATCAGTCTCGGCCACCAATGCCTTGATGATGTCCACGCCTCTTTCTCCATAGAATGAACCGCTCCGACGCCTATCGACGAATGTAAAGAAACCCTCTGCAAACCCGACCTCTTCAACCTCTACGCTAAAGTCAAGCCTAAACTTCTCTTCGGCGAGAGGGTGCTGGTCAATGAAGTCCTGAACGGGTTTATACAGTTCACGATATATGTTTGCCTTTTTGCCTATTAGCTTGCAAATGCTAAACGCTAGATCCTTTCTCTGTCCTGATAGAACATCTAGCTCTTGCACTCGCAGATCCCAGCTGCCCAAAATCTGTTGGTAGTATTTAAGCGTATCTGGAATATCTTCACCTCCCTCGATTTGCTGTTTGCGAGCCCTCCAATCAGCCAGTGTGCTCAAATATACTTCGTACGCACGACTGGGTTCGTCCATCTTCGACTTAAGAACTTCGACCGTCTTGGCCAACTCTCCTAGGTCCTTACGTACTGTAGCTGCAGCTTGTTCGATCCCATGCAGTTCTTCGTGAATGGCCAGCTCGCAAGCCACTAGAGGCTCCCGGTTTGTCTTATAGGATAAAACACTATCCGCGGCAAGTCCCAGACTATCGAAATGGCGTTCATATTGCTCAAAGAAGCGATTGATCCGTGCCTGCAAGTTATCTAGGCCCTCGGATAAACTCTGGATATCAGCCTTTCGTTCGATAAGGGTCGCACGTCGCTTCTCTCCTTCGGTCAGATGCTTCTCCAAACTATCTCGCTTTTGCTTGTACTGATCTAGGGTCTCTGATTCCTCCAGTAGCAGTCTCTGTGCTTCGCTGTCGGTTTCAGGCTCAGGCACAACGTCTGGTTTTCGTGACATGTGCGCCCTAAGCTCCTTCCTCTTGTGCTTGATTGCACCCTCTATCCTCGCTCGGTACTCAGAGCTAGTCTCGTGTTCCAGTTTGACTATGTTTACATTCAGGCTACTCATTTTCTGTCTAAGTAAACTTATGGCATCGTCAATCTCCAGTGTCTTCCGAGAGATTAAAGCGGGTAAGTCTTGTTCACCTAACCGATCAGACGGAACGACGTGAGAGAAGATTACTCGCTGCAACTCGCTCTGGAACCGGTTCCTGGTACCGGATTCGACTTCATTGCAGATTTCCTCTATGCGATGCTGAGGTAAGTACTGAGCCAGCTCGGGTTCATCGGGCGGAGCATCCTCTTCAAGACTCCTCCGTGCTGTGGTGCCATCTCCCAACTCCAGCGTAGCCTCGAATGACGAGGCTTTGTTTTCAGGTCGCTTTCTGAACTTGTCCTCGTTCAGGAAAGCAAACCGTCCATGAGAATGAGAACCTGCAGCCAAGGCAATGATGTCGGCCAAAGCACTCTTTCCAGTGCCTTTGTTCCCAATCACTGCAACTAACTGGGGATTGAGTTCAATCCGCTGGTCAAACCACTTCTCACGAGTCCTGGACTCGGCCCTTTTGCAGATAGTTATTGCATCGATATACTTGGTGGGATTGTTATAAACACGAGTTACTGCAGGAGGTTGCTCGCCCACGTAACTTCTCTGCTGAGGTTCAACAATGACTTGAGCCAATCCCTCAAATGAGGGGTCTGCCTTAATCCATGTAGCGCGGCCCTCAGGAAACACTCCGTACTCACTCACACTGTGAGCGTCACTACCTGCCACTACGGGCTTCGGTCGTCCTCCCAGGGCATGTTGGAACTCATCTATGAAACCCTCGTTTACCTCTGTCCTAACACCTAGAATCAGATCTCTATTCTTGGGCTTGCGAGCTTCCAAGATGTCGGCTGCCTGCAATATGCTATCTGCCGAATGAGGGTGTTTGTCCCACTCTAACTTACCTAGCCCCCCATAAGTATCCCAGGGGAGTACAAACAGTCCCTGATCTTCTGGAAGACTGCTAAGCGCATCCAGAACTGAATCCAGCGATATCTCAGCCACGATCATCCCCAGTTTTGCAAAGTCATCTTGGCCCATTTCAGACGGTCTAAAACCGTGAGTTCTCTTTACATCGTCCCCCTGAGACTCTCCCAGTTCGGCAAACGCTTCCAGTGATATTGGACGCGTCTGTCCTCCAATTCGGATTTGCAGTTTGCTTTTTAAGTCTTGAAGGGTCTGACTACTCGTCTTATCGGACAATAGGAGGTGTCCATGAAGCTTACGGTTCATTGGAGCCTGTAGCCGAAGTTCCATTCCTGGGAAAATAACCTTTGAGAATCCCCTGTCACTTCTATTGAGACACTCCTGTATCTTTGAGTACCCATCGAATGTCCAATAGTCCATCACTGCAAAAGCAGCGACCTCTACCTCCTCCATCCTTTTCAGAATTCGGCTCAATGCCTCTTCCTCTTGCTGTGGCGACATGGTGTCAAACGTTTGACCGTTCCATGTGTGCGAAGCCGGCGTATGAATATGTAGATCCCAAACTCGCCATAGTGAACCTCTAGAAGACATGACCCATCCCTCCAACTCTGAGATGATAACAGAAGTGGCCACACTCAAATACGAGAATCTGGCTCTTAAGAACGATCGATGCACACTAGTAGCGTCTTAGTACCGACACTTATCTGGCTTTGCCATAGTATGGAGATTTTCCTTCTCAAAACCAACTAGAATGCCTGTTGGCATCCAGATATTCTGCCTCAAGCATGCGTTCAGAAAGACCAGTAACATTCCAGTTCAGTGATCTGGCTGATTTACGGACCCTATTGGGTGGCGTCTGCTCTTCAGGTGATGAAGGGTGGGGACCAAACTGGTTACGGCTATATCCTAAGGATCATCTCAAGAGGCACTTAACCACCTGAAACTCCGGGCCCTCTTAAAGGTGAATTGAGTACATGCCAGTTCATTCTGTTTTTCCCGGCCCCGAAAACACACACAAAGAAACGACCAGACATCGTCTGGTCGTTTTCACACATCGGTGTGTCGGGAGGGGGACTTGAACCCCCACGGTTATTAACCATACGGCCCTCAACCGTACGCGTCTGCCAATTCCGCCATCCCGACAAAAGATGGTGCCGAAGGTGGGATTTGAACCCACACGAGCGCTAGGCTCACGGCGCCCTGAACACCGCGTGTCTGCCAGTTCCACCACTTCGGCACGTTTGGCAATCAAAAAAATCACTTTTCAAGTTCAAGCGAAAGCACTAACTATAATAGCATATCTGCTATCGTGAATCAACTTGATTTGTTTCGAGTTTTGACTGCGGCGGAACCAGCGGGAACTGACTCCAGTTCCCGCTCTACCGCCTCATGGATTGGTGCTAGAGACGCCTCAATCTATCCTTTATCTCGCCGCTCTCCCAACTCCGGATGACGACCTCAAGGGGCATCTCGCCGGGCAGGGAGTGAGTGGCGCAACCGTAGCATGGGTCATAAGCCCGGAAGGCCATCTCCACCATGTTCAGGAGGCCTTCTTTGGGTTCTCCACCCTGGATCAGGTTCTGGGCAGCCTTCTTCACCGACATGCATATGGGCGCGTTGTTGTGCACCGTTGCAACAATCAAATTTGCTTTTTTGACGATGCCGCGCTCATCGGTGAAGTAGTGGTGGAACAGGGTCCCGCGCGGCGCCTCAACTACGCCCACACCTTCGTCAGGTGTGTTCTCCAGCCTCTGGCGCGTATCGGTGCTGGTGATCTCGGGATCCTGGATCAGCTCTACGCTCTCCTCCGCCGCCTGCATGATCTCCACCAGCCGCGCCCAGTGGTGGGCAAGGCGACCGTGGACCGGCTTTCCGCCCAGGGTCTCAAAGAGCCTCTCGTAGGCGGCCTGCGCCTTTGGCGTCTTCATGCCATCGGCGGCGTTAAGCCGGGCCAGGGGGCCAACGCTGTAGACGCCGCTGTCCTGGCCTCCCACAAGGCCCTTCCAGCCCTTGGCCTTCAGGTATGGGAACTTGAGATAGCTCCACTCCTCCACACCTTCGGCGATGTGGTCAAGGTAGTCCTTGCCGGCAAACTTCACGATTTCGTGGCCGTTGACATCGACGACACGGATCAGGCCGTCATAGAAGTCCACCTGATTGTACTCGTTGACAAGGCCCATGTAGTGGGTCTCATCGGCATAGATGTCGCCCACAATCAGGTCCACATACTCCTTATTGCCCAGGACCAGTTCCTTGAAGAGGTTCAGGCTCAGGTCGGCGAATTTCACGAAGGAATGGGCCATCTTCTCAATCTCTGCCCGCTCCTCCTCGGTTATTGGCCGCGACATGCCGCCGGGCAGCGCCGCCACGGGGTGGGTGGCCTTGCCGCCGATGATCTCCTGGATCCTCTGGGCGTAGGAGCGGTGCTTGATGACCTCTGTGGCCGCCTCCAGCCCTACCTTGGCGATGAGGCCCAGGATGTTGCGCTCCGCCGGGTCAGCGTCAGGCCCCACAACGAAGTCCGGCGCCGCCAGGGCGTAGAAGTGGGCGACATGGGAGTGGATGTAGTGGGCGTTGTAGAAGAGCTCCCGCAGCTTCCGGGCCACCGGGGTGGGCTCAACGCCGTAGACGGCGTCCACAGCCTTGGCCGACGCCATATGGTGCGCCCCCGGGCAGACTCCACAGATGCGCGGGGTAATCCGGGGCAGCTCCTCAACAGGCCGTCCCTCGCTGAACTTCTCAAAGCCCCGCAGTTCCGGCACTTGGAAGTAGGCGTTCTTGACGTTCCCCCTGTCATCCAGGAAGATTTCAATTTTGCCGTGGCCTTCAAGGCGGGTGATGGGGTCAATTGTGATGCGTTTGAGGCCTGTCATTCTGCAGCAACTCCTTTCTTCCCGCCGCCTCTATCATCGTCATCAGGGCCCTTCGTTGGACCGCCCGCTGGGCCGCCGCCAGACTCCTCCAGCTCCTCGACAACTGTCCGTTGCAGCAGGGAGTCGGGGAGACTGAACCGGTAGGCATAACCAGCCAGATCGGGCAGGCCGGCCATGGCCTCCTCTATCTCCTTCAGGTCGTCGGTCTCAAGGAGGGTGGCGATGGTGCTCACCAGCTGGGCGCCCTGGTCCACAACGTCATCGGCGGGGCCGAAGCAGCCGCGGCAGGGCATGTTGGCATCAAGGCACCGGGCCCCGCAGCCGTCCCTGGTAACGGAACCGGCGCAGATGATGCCCTGCTCCAGGAGGCACTTTTCGGGATCAACGTCAACGGCCTCGTGAATTCGCTTAAAGCCCTTGACCTTCTTCTCTTCCTTCTTCCGCTGGCAGGTATCACAAACCGTCTTGATGTTCCCGAAGGTAGCGCCCTTTGGGGGCAGCTTGCCCTCGGCTATGGCCGTAACGGCCTCCAGGATCATCTCTGGTGTCGGTGGGCAGCCGGGCATGTAGTAGTCAACCTCCACCACATCCTCAAGCCTGACAACGGTGTTGTAGAACTCCGGCAGGAAGAGGTCACCCTCAGCCACCGCGCAGGTGGTCTTGGGCCTCTTGCCGTCGGGGTTTACCGTGGACTCAGTCTCGCTGTAGACCCGGTCGAAGATGGACTTACGGTGGTGGAAGTTGGCCAGGCCGGGGATGCCACCCAGCACCGCGCAGGCGCCAAAGGCCACCAGGGCGGCGCTCTTCTGTCTCAAGAGCTTGGCGATGTGTTCCTGCTCTGAGTTACGGATGGCGCCGTTAAAGAAACAGACGTCGATTGACCCATCCTCCATGGCCTCGACATCCTTGACCTTGAAGTCCAGCGCCACCGGCCAGAAGACAATATCGGCGATTTCAGCGACATCCAGGATCTTCTCGTCGATGTCCAGCACCGCTACCTCGCAGCCACCGCAGCTCGCTGCCCAGTAGAAGGCGAATTTCAGTTTATCAGCCAAGGTCTTCACCTCCGGCCACAATGTCATCCTGCTTGAATTGACTGTAGCGGGCCAGGCGGTCACTGACTCTGCCCATGGGGCCGAGGGCCCGCACCGTCTCAGTCAGTTCCCTGACGATCCCGGCGAACTTCTCACCCTCACTGGCTGAAGCAAAGGTCATTGTGAACCGCTCAGGCTCAATCCCCAGGTCAGCAATGAGATTCTTGATGGCCATGGACCGCTTATAGGCCTTGTAGTTTCCGCTGATGTAGTGGCACTCCTGGGGGTGACAGCCGGAGATTAGCACACCGTCTGCCCCCTCGGCGAAGGCCTTCAGCACGAAGGCCGGGTCCAGGCGGCCAGTACACATCACCCTTATGATCCTGGCGTTGAAGGGATATTTCCGCCTGGCGGTACCCGCCAGGTCGGCGGCGGTATAGGAACACCAGTTGCACAGGAAGGCAACTATCTTGGGTTCAAAAGCATGCTTTTTTGTCATGATGACGCGCACACCCCCTCGATCTGGGCAAATATCTGCTCGTCTTCGAAGTGCTTGATGCCGGCGGCCTTGGTGGGGCACGATGCCACGCAGGTACCGCAGCCCTTGCAGAGGGCCTGGTTGAACTCGGCAACGCCCTTCTCCTCGTTGAACTCAATTGCATCATAGGGACAGAGGGCAATGCAGATTTTGCAGCCGCTGCACTTCTCCTCTTCGTTGTAGGCGGCGACTGGGGACATCTTCACCTTCCCCGAGGCTATCAGCTGCTGGGCCTCTGAGGCGGCGCCACCAGCGTGGGCCACTGAGTCGGGAATGTCCCTGGGCGCCTGGCAGGTCCCTGCCAGGAAGACGCCGTCAACAGGGGTCTTGGTTGGCGCCAGCTTGGCGTGGAGTTCCATGAAGAAACCGTCCTCGCCCTGCTGGAGCCCGAAGGTCTCCGCCACCTTGGGGGCATCGGCCTGGGGCAGCAGCGCCGTGTTGAGGATCACCATGTCAACGGGGATCTCGCGGACAACGCCCAGCAGGGTGTCCTCACCCCGCAGGACAAGGCGTTCTCCTTCATCCTCGATCTGGCAGCTGACCTCGGCGCTCTTACCGCGAATGAAGTGGACGCCCTCTTCCTGGATGCGGTTGTAGAACTCCTCGTAGCCCTTGCCGAAGGCCCGCATGTCGATATAGAACTCGAAGACCTCGGCGTCTTTACACTTCTCCTTCACCAGGTGGGCGAACTTGAGGCTGGCCATGCAGCAGATCCGCGAGCAGTATTCGGCCTGGTTGGCGTCCCTGCTCCCCACGCAGTGCACGATGGCAACGGCCTTGGGCACCTCTCCCTTGCTGGTCTTGACCTTGCCGTCGGTGGGCCCCGAGGCGTTGGTCAGCCGCTCAAACTGGAGGCCGCTGATGACGTCGGGATACTTGCCAAAGCCCCACTGGTTGCCCTCTTCAGGCCTGAAGGACTGGAATCCAGTGGCAACTACGATGGCGCCGAAGGTCTCCTTTACCAGGACGTCCTCGTTATCGAAGCTAATGGCGTCCGACGGACAGAGCTTGGCGCAGACCTGGCACTTGGCCTTGCCGTTGTAGTAGAGGCAGTTCTCCCTGTCGATGACCGCCACATTGGGGATGGCCTGGGCGAAGGGGATGTAGATCGCCCCCCGCTGGCTCAGGCCTTCGTCAAACTCACTGGCGGCCTTGCCGGGGCACTTCTCGCTGCAGATGCCGCACCCGGTGCAGTCCTCAAGGTCAACATCCCTGGCCTTTTGCCTGATTGTGACCTCGAAATTCCCGACAAAGCCGTCCACCTTCTCCACCTCGGAGTAGGTCATAAGCTTGATGTTAGGGTGCTGCGCAACCTCCACCATCTTTGGTGTCAGGATGCAGGCGGCGCAGTCCAGGGTTGGGAAGGTCTTGTCAAACTTGGCCATCTTCCCGCCAATGGACGCTTCCTTCTCTACTAGCACAACCTCGTAGCCGGAGTCGGCGACTCGGAGGGCGGCCTCTATGCCGGCCACACCGCCACCAACCACCAGGGCGCGCGGGGTAATATCGTTGTAGGTTGCCTCCAGCGGCGCGTTCATTCTCACCTTGGCCACCGCTGAGGCCACCAGGTCCTTGGCCTTCTCTGTGGCTTCATCCCTGTCTTCCGTCACCCAGGAACACTGCTCCCGGATGTTGGCCATCTCCATCATGTAGGAGTTGAGGCCTGCCTGGGCCACGGCCTTCTGGAAGGTGGGTTCGTGCATCCTGGGTGAACAGGAGGCGACAACGACCCCATCCAGGTTCTCTTCCTTGATGTCCTTCTTGATGATCTCCTGGCCCGGTTCAGAACACATGTATTTGTAGTCGCGGCTGACAACAACCCCTGGAAGTTTGGCGGCGAAGTCTCGAACCGCCTCGCAGTCCACAGTACCGGCGATGTTTGTGCCGCAGTGACAGACATATACTCCAATGCGATTTGCGGGCATCTCTCTTACGCCCCCTTCCTGTATTTTTCTAGGAACCCGCTGCAGGATGTTAGCTGCTTGCCTATGCCCAAGGCCTTGGGGTCAAGCCCCAGGGCAAGGCCGACTACCTGGGTAAAGAATAGAACTGGTATCCTGTAGTCGGTACCCAATAGCCCGTTGACCCTGGGCTGGAAGGCGTCAAGGTTCAACTGGCACAGCGGGCAGGTGACGACAATGGCGTCGGCGTGCATGTAGTCCGCCTCTTTGAGGATCTCGCCGCAGAGCCGCAGGGCGTGTTCCTCCTTGGTGGACATGAGGGAACTGCCGCAGCAGCGGGTCTTCTTGTTGAAGTCAAGCACCTCGGCGCCGGTAACCTCCAAAAGCCTCTCCAGATCCATGGGGGATTCAGGGTGAATACCCTCGGTCTCCGGCCGGCTGTACTGGCAGCCGTAGTAGGGCGCTAGTTTGAGGCCCTCAAGGTTGCAGACTGCCCTATTCTCAATCTCCTCCAGCCCAACCTCATTGACTAACACCTGCAGGAGGTGGAGGACTTCCACATCATCGTCAATCTCCTTGTCAATCCTCAACAGGCCCTCAGTAATCCGCTTACTCCACTCTCCGCCCTCTTTAAAGGCCTTGAGGGCTCGCTTTTCCGCCACATAGCAGGCGTTACAGGCAACCACCATGTCGCCCTTGTCCCCACCGGCCAGGGCCAGGTTCCGCGCTGGCGCCAGAAGGGAGAAGAGGTAGCTGTCGGAGGCCAGGGCTGTGGCTCCGCAGCAGTTCCAGTCATCAAGTTCAGAGTAGGATATATCCAGGTGGTTCATGACCGCCCGCGCCGACACATCGTAGTCCGCCGCGGTGGCATGGAGAGAACACCCTGGATAGTAGGCATAGTGCTTCAACTTCCGACCTCCCTTCCAACACTTCCGGCCTCCTGCGCGTAGTCGTAGAGTCTCTGCAGTTCCCCCCTACCGGCAATCAGCGAGGGCAGGGGTTTCAGCTTCCCCTTGAGGAACATCCTGATCCCTAACGGTGTGAAGCCAGGGAGCTTGAGGGGATCGGTCTTCAGCATCGCCCGCAGCATCAATTCGCCCTCAAACATCCGGCCGTACCTGCGTGTGAGGGCGCCAAAGATGCTGTAGAAGGAGCCATACTTTCCCTTTAGCTGGCTGATGTTCTTCAGCAGATACATCACCTCGGTAATGTTGATATCCCGGGGACATCTGGCAGCACAGCTGTAGCAGGACGCGCAGTAGTAAGGGGTTGTACTGTTGAGGACGTCCTCAACCATCCCCGCCCGCATCATGGCGATGATCGCCCGGGGCGTATGATCCATGTCATTGGCGAAGGGACACGAACCGCTGCAGGTACCGCACTGGATGCAGGACAGGATCTGTTCCCCGCCGGGAAGCGAGGTGAAGAAGTCGAAAAATCCAGGGTCAAGGTCTTCCTGACGCACCACCCGAGTCTTATGTGTCAATTAAGGGGCCACCTCCTTCCGTATGATGAGATGCATCCTTCAGAAGGGGCAGCGCAACGACCCACAACAGGGTGAGCCGAGAGAGGGTTATTATTGATTACAAGGCCCCTTCTTTTGGGTTAGTGCCCATAGAAAAGACAAAATCCCTGGAGCTAATGACTCCAAGGATCTACAGTCTATGGGCTTATCGCCGCCAATCCCTTCGGGCCCCTGATATGCTTTCTATAGGCCCCGGCGGATTGGTCTCGTATTCAATTTTCAATAGACCTGGTGAAAGTCCTGTAACTCGATGGGGGTAAATGGGGTCATACCGATGAGGGAAACCGCTGGTAGATGGTGTTTTAAGTATGTCATTGAGGGTAGCTAACTATGTCATGGCCCTTACAGGAATATGATCCGGAAGAGGAAGAAGAACAGGACGATGAACAGGATTATGCCCCCCAGGAGGGGAAACAGCAGCTGATACACGGCAATGGTCATTGCCACAATGTCCTTCCAGGTGAAGTTCTGCTCCTCGCGGGGATCTGGTAGGGCATCGAGGCTCTCAAATATCTCCTGCCTCTCGGCGGCAGAGAGGTGCTTTCCCTCGGCTTCCTCCCTACCCTCAGCCTTGACGTCACCCAGGAGTTCCTCTAGCCGTTTTCTGTTGCTGTCACTCTTAGTCGTCTCTGACACTTCAGGCATCCTCTCCATACTCCCTGCACATCTCTCTCAGTCCACAGTCCTCGCAGGCTGGCCTGCGGGCGGCGCAGACCTGGCGGCCGTGACGGATCAGCCGGTGATGGGTGTCAACCCACCGCTCCCGGGCGATCCTCCGGGTCAGCTGTTCCTCGGTCTCCCGCACCTTGTCGCTGCTGGCCAACCCCAACCGGTTCGAGACCCGCTGCACATGGGTGTCGACGGCAAAGGCCGGGGTGTCAAAGGCGTTGGCAAGGACTGCATTGGCGGTCTTGCGACCGACCCCAGGGAGCTCCGTCAGTTCCTCTCTGCTGGCGGGGACCTCCCCACCGTGCTCCTCGACAATGGCGGTGGCGGCGGCAATCAGGTTCTTGCTCTTGTTGCGGAAGAATCCAAGCTCGTGGATGTCTTCCTCCAGCTCCTCGCGGTCCGCCCTGGCCAGCGCCTCCGGCGTTGGATACTTGACAAACAGGTCTCTGGTGACTTTATTGACCCGCTCATCGGTGCACTGGGCCGCAAGGACTGTGGCCACCAGGAGCTGGTAGGCGTTGCTGAAATCCAGGGTGCAGGCGGCCTCCGGGTAGAGCTCCGCCAGCCTGTCCACGATGGCCTGGTACCCTGCCTCTTCCCCTGAGCCATCGGGTCCAGATCCACCGCCGCTATCATTAGTACTGCCCTTAATCCTTCCCTTACTTCTCGTCATGGACTTACTCAATCTCCCCGTCTATTATTTCCCAAGGCACAGGAATTCGCCAATGGGCCCCTCAAAACCTGCCTAGCGGCGCCAAAATGCCCACCAGGGCCTGGCATCCTCCTGGGGCGCGAGGTCTTCCGGATTCCACAACAAGGCATAGGGGCCTGGCCGGAAACCGGCGATCTCCCGGTTTGCCACGGCGTAGTCCAAGGGCGACCAGAGGAACAGCGCCCCCTGGCCGCGGCTGAGGGCCGCCTGGAGGGCCTGGTTCAGATCCTTCGCGATCCCCTGGCGCCGCCCCGCCAGATCAGGGGTTGCAGCAAGTGCCCCGTATTCCTCCAGGAGGGCATCAACCTCCGGGTCTGAGAAACCGGAGAGGTTCGCCCCGGCAATGACCTGTCGGCTCCCGGCCTGGACAAGCCGGGGGACGCTGCTGGAATGGAACAGGTCGAAGAAGTCAAGAACAGGTGTTGAGGGCCAGGGCAGCAGTAGCCCGTCCACTCCCAGCTGCCTTAGGGGGTGTTCACCCTCCTCCATCAGGGCCTTGAGCAGGCCAGGGCCGTCAACAGCCGCGACCTCAATCTGGCGCTGGAGATCCGCCTCTCCCATCTCCCCCGTCCCTCCTGCCACACCCTGAAGCTGAACCGCCAGCTCCTGGGCCACCTCTTCCAGCATCAGGGCCTGGTCAAGGCCTCGAAGAAAGCCCAGGACCATCCCTGTGTTAGAGTCGACCGGGGCTGGGCCCTCACCCCCGCCCTGCCGGGTTCCCTGGGCGGTAAAGATGCGGGACAGAATCCCGCTGGACTGCTGGCCAGTGTACCCAGTAATGGTCTGGGCCGCCCAACTCCCTGCCGGGAATGGTCCCTTCACAGGCTCCACCGCCTGCTGCTGGGGGCCGAAGATGGTTTCTGCCAGGTCCGCCCCATCAACCCCATCCAGCTCAACTCCGTCCCAGGCTCCTCCCGAGGCCAGCAGCACCATGACAACCTCGGCCCCGGGCCAGCTCTCGACGATTAGCGGCACCGTTGAACCGAGACCGTCGCCCTGGCTCGCGTCCCTGATTAGCACCTGGGCCTCCTGGGGGGTAGTAAAGGCCAGGAGGGCATCGCCCCTGATCACAGCCTCCAGCGGCGTATCGCCTTCTTCAGGCCAGAGGACCTCAAACCGTTGCGAAGCGACAGCCCCGCCGTAGTAGTCTTCATTTGCCACCGCCACCAAGCGGAGAGGGCCGTCACCAACCGCAGTGTCCCCTGGCTCCTCTGCGCTGGGGTCCTCAGCCCCGACCCCGGCTCCCTCCAGCCTCAAATATCGGAAGGGCCCGGTACCAACGGGGGCCTTACTGAAGCCCGACGCGGCCCAGTCTTCGGGGTGGACACCGGCCAGGAGGTGTTCAGGCATGATACAGATTGAGGTCAACTCATAGGGGAAGAAGGGGTCGGGCGCCGGCAGGCTGAAGCTGACGGTGACGGGGTCCTCTGCTGTCAGGGAAATATCCTTCCAGAACCAGAACCGTCCACCGGGCAGCGCCGGATCGGCAAGGGTCTTGAAGGTGAAGACAACATCATCGGCGTTAAAGGCAAAGCCGTCGTGCCAGGTGACCCCCTCCCGCAGTTTGAGGGTCCAAGTCCTGGCGCCATCGCCGCTCTCCCATGCCACGGCAAGCCCAGGCAGAAGCTCCCCGGCCCCGTTCAGCCTAACCAGGGGCTCAAAGAAAAGCCCCCCCACCAGGGCCGCCTCCCTCTGCCCTGCCTCCCCTTCCTCAAAGACCAGGGGGATGAAGCTGTTGGGCACTACCTCCAGGGCCAGGGAGAAGACGATGGGTTCCTCATCCTCGACAAAGCGGGAGACGCAGCCAGACACCAGCCCGCCGGAGAGGTCATCCCCCCTGACCACCAGGGAGAGCAGGGCCAGGACCAGGATCCCCGCGACAGCTGCCTTCAATAGCCGCAAGAGCCAGCGGCCACCACCGCCGACAGCCACTAGAGGCCCTCCTTCCCATGGGGATCAGCGATGTCGTTGCCCCAGATATCCCGGTAACGCTGGAAATCGGCCAGAACACGAAACACGTAGCTCCGGGTCTCAAGAATGGGGATCTTGCCGACGGTGTCCCGGCGCCCGTCCCACACCCCTTCGTTAAGCCACTCCCTGACCCTGTTGTGGCCGGCGTTGTAGGAGGCAAGGATCACCACCACATTGGGCCCGAACTCCTGGCGGAGCCAGGAGAGGTAGAGGGTTCCGAACTGGATATTGGTCTCCGGCTCAAAGAGCAGCTCAGGATCGAGGCCCTGCCCCCCCTCTTTCTCCGTAAGCCACTGGGCCGTTGTCGGGAGAACCTGCATCAGTCCGACGGCGCCCTTGCTTGAAACCGCCCTGGGGTCAAAGCCGCTCTCAACCCGGATGACGGCGGCAACCAGGAAGGGGCTCAGGTTCTTCTCCTGGGCCTGGGTCACGACAATCTCTTGATGGGGGAAGGGATAGATGCGGCGCCACAGCCCTCTACTGTTGAGGAGGGCAATAATCATCAATACAAAAACAACGGCCAGTATAACCCTTCTCAGGCTGGCCAGATCTACAATCATCAATGCACCTCTAAACTGGGTCTTAAGTACCTTTCAGCGCGGACCAGGACTAGTTTATGACGTCTGGTGGGAGAAAATGCTTAAAGGCCGCCAGTACCTGCTCTTTTGTGTCCTCAATGCCACCGCTGTTGTCGATAACCGCGTCGGCCCGCTGGCGCTTCTCGGCAAGGGGCATCTGGGACTCAACTCGAGCCTGGGCTTCGGCCTCCGTCAGGCCGTCCCTGGCCATCAGCCGCTCCGCCTGGGTCTCGCCGTCAACAGCCACTACCCAGACCTGGTCGAACATATCCTCCAGCCCGGCCTCAAAGAGCAGGGGAACCTCAAACACCAGGAGGCCGTTGTCGCCCTCCCTATCCCGGGTGATAGCCTCCATCCTCTGGATGACCCTGGGGTGAAGGATCCCCTCCAACCACCTGCGCGCCTTCTCGTCATTGAAGACGATCTGACCCAGGCGGGCTCGGTCGATCTCGCCGCCCGGGCCCAACACCCAGTCACCGAAGGCATCCCGAACCTCTTCCCAGCCCGGGGTCCCCTTCTCCATGGCCTGGTGGGCAAGGTCGTCGGCGCTTACCACCAGGGCCCCCAGCCGGGCCAACTCTCTGGCCACGGCGCTCTTTCCCGAGGCGATCCCGCCCGTTAGGCCCAGAATGAACAGTCTCCTCACCGCCCCTCCTCCATCTCACTCTCATCGCTCTTCTTGCTCTTCTTGCTCTTATTACTCTTCCTGCTCTCATCAAGCTTCTTACCCTGCTCACTCTTCTTCTGGCAGCGGGGGCAGTAGTGGGAGCTGCGGCCGGCGACCCTGGTCCGCTCGATCACCGGCACCGGTTCAATCCCCGCCTCCCTGCACTCCAGGCACTCCTGGCCTTCTCGCTGGTAGACGCGGAGCCTGGCCTGATAACCTCCAGCCTTGCCCCTGGCGTCGACGTAGTCGCTAAAACTGGTACCCCTGGCGTCGATGGCATCGGCAATGACCTCCCTGATGGCGGCCCAGAGCGCCTCAATCTGACCTTGGCTAAGGTCTCCACCGGGAGTCAGGGGATGTACCCTGGCCCTGTAGAGGGCCTCGTCAACATAGATGTTTCCAAGCCCAGCCACAACCGCCTGGCCCAGGAGGAGGGCCTTGATGTTGGCCTTCCTACCCTTCAGGAACCCCTCGAAATGCTCAAGGGTGAAGCCCTCCGAAAGGGGCTCTGGGCCCAACAGCCTGTAGCCCGGCGAGAAGTCGTAATTACCGGCATTCGTCAGGTAGCAGCGCCCGAAGCGGCGCAAGTTGTCAAAGGCAAGGTAGAGACGGCCTTCTCCCTCATCGCCCGCCTTGCGGGCCTCAACATCCTCCCTGGCCGGGTCAGCCAGGGTGAAGTAGAGGCGGAGAAACCTTGTGGGCCAATCGTCGCTGACCGCGGCCTCGGCGGCATCAAAGACCAGGAGCTTTCCAGTCATCCTCAGGTGGAAGACCAGCTCCTTCCCGGGCAGCGCCGGCACGATCAAATACTTGCCGCGGCGGCGCAGTGGGCCAATGGTCCTGCCCACCAATTCCCGCTCCAACCCTTCCCTGGTGGTGTTGCCCACAATCTTGTCGTCCAGAACCTCAACAGCAACAATCTCCTTACCCTCAATCAGGGGAGCCAGGGTGCGCCTGACCGTCTCCACCTCAGGCAATTCCGGCATCTAGGACTGACCTCCCCCCTCGGCGGCCGCCGACGGGGCTTCAACAGGGGCAACCTGGTACCAGTTGGCCCCAACCTTCAGGTCCACCACAAGGGGCACCGCCAGTTCCACCGCCCTCTCCATGGTCGCCTTCACCAGCCCCTTCATCATCTCCAGCTCACCCGCGGGCACATCGAAGATAAGCTCGTCATGGACCTGGAGAATCATCTTGCTCTCCACCTGCCGCTGGACCAGTTCCCGCCAGAGCTTCACCATGGCCACCTTGATGATGTCCGCTGCCGACCCCTGGATCGGGGTGTTCCTGGCTGTCCTCTCGGCGAAGCCCCGCAGGCCCCGGTTGGAGCTCCTCAGGCCCGGGAGATAGCGGCGGCGGTTGAGCATTGTGGTGACATACC
>Ga0209643_1001781_pt1 | contig 17325 bp, 17 predicted proteins | sample AutmiccBRH37_all_FD_187383 | JGI IMG/M metagenome (GOLD analysis project Ga0209643, IMG submission 187383) | Deep subsurface microbial communities from Mt. Terri, Switzerland - Autotrophic microbial communities BRH/37_all (SPAdes) (version 2) | ecosystem: Environmental > Aquatic > Deep... | reverse complement strand
TATTGCTTAGGGTCAAAGATCCCTCGCGTTGCTCAGGATGACATATATGGTTGTATATAGCTATAATGTCAATATAATTTTCGCCGTGTCCTTCCGTGTTACACGTACCTGGACCTATAAGGAATACCCGAGCTTTCCTCGCATCTCGTATCTCGAATCTCGCATCTTTTATATGATACAGCTCAGAAGTTCATCTAGTGTAATACCTTTAAAATAATCATTTACATTCAGCTGAGTAAGTACATTTCTTATTTCATCCTCCTCATAACGCTTTCCCACCAGCAGGGTTTCAATATCATATGGGTTTCCGCTTCCGAAGAAATCACCATAAAACTTGATACCTTGCACAATACCTTGCTTTACATTGATCAATACTTCAATTTTGCCATGCTCAAATCTCTTTCCCTGCTTGGCGTTGAACTCGGGAGAAACGCCATAATTCCAATCCCAACTAATATATTTATTCTTCATAAGTGAGTTTATCTCAGTAAAATCAGTCTCGGAAAGCTGACCTTCAGTTAATTCCGTATCTTCATCAAACATATATTTCAGAAGAAGCTCTTTAAACTCTGAAACAGTGATATCCATTGACAGATAATCCGCAATGTTTGTAACCCTGGATCTTACCGACTTTATACCCTTGGATTGAAATTTATCTTCCGATACCTTCAGTGCCTTTGTTAATTCCTCCATCTTGGAATTAAAAAGTAAAGTTCCATGGTGAAGAACCTTTCCCAGCTTTACATATTGAGCATTACCGGAAAACTTCTTCTGATCGATGGTAATGTCGTTTCTGCCTGAAAGCTCAGCTTCAACGCCTAACCTTCCAAGTGCCTTTACAATTGGCATTGTGAACCTCCTGAAGTCAAATTCCTTCTTTTCCGTTCCTTTACTTATAAAGGTAAAATTGAGATTGCCCAAATCATGATAGACTGCGCCTCCCCCTGTTATTCTTCTGACAACATGAATACCTTTTTCCTTTACATATTCACTGTTTATTTCTTCGGCTGTATTCTGGTTTTTTCCGACAACGATTGTCGGTTCATTTTGCCAAAGAAGCACGTAATTATTATTGTCATCAAGGTTAAACAGATATTCCTCCATAGCCAGGTTGAAATATGGGTTTGTACTTTCATTTTTTATATAAAGCATGTTCATACCTCCAGGAAAAGTTTTACATCAAAATAATAATATTATTATAACATAGTTTTCCTACAGCATAATAACCATTGTGAAATGGATAAGAATTATCTATATAGTATGATAATTCTTTATCAAATATTGGTTAAATATGGTTGACTAATAATTAGCAAGTATTTATAATGTAAATAGAATGATAATAATTATACAAATTATATGTTGAATTATTCGCTATGCGAAATAACCTAATAGTTGTTAATCAAGATTTCGCAAAACGTTTCCATGACTGTTATTGAATTCGCACGTTGCCCAATGTAACTGCTTTTGTGCGTTCAATATAACATATAAAAAACTAAGGGGGATTATTATGAAAAAGTTAAAAGTGTTATCTGTGGTTCTTGTTCTGGTAATGGCTCTGTCGTTTGTAGGGGATGCCGCTTCAACGCCTGTTAAGGCATACCAGGGATTTGCTCAGGTTCCGGCATTCCGTGTAGGACCTGGTAAAGATGCCAATGGTGTACAGGTTTACACTCTGACTCTCGTTATGGCAAATGCAATGTTCGATGAGAATGGAAGAATAATCAATGTTTTCTTTGATTCTTTAGAAGTTTCTACTCCTAATTATGATGGCGCAAGTATGCCTCATTTCTCTGGTTGGCCAGGAACCCCGGGCTATAATGTATCAGAGCATAAAGAAGAAAACGCAAAAGTAATCGGCAAATCCAAGAATACTGACGAAACCATAGCAGCTGAAGTTACAGGATGGAAGACAAAACGTGAACGTGGCGACAACTACGGCATGAACCCGACTAATGACTGGCACAAGCAGACCGACTACTATCAGAATTTCTTCAAAGGCAAGACAGTAGCTGAATTGGAACAGTGGGTAGCCAAGAATACTTCCGACCTTAACGGACGCCCTCTGAAGACTCCAACAGATGCAACAAAGCCGGAAGACAAAGCAAAGTATGAAAAGCTGACTGATGCGGAAAAAGCAGTACTTGCTGATGTAGTATCCGGAGCAACAATGAGCCTTAAAGATGCACATGGTGATTTCGTTGCCACACTTAAGAAAGCTTACGAAAACCGTGTAGAGATCACTGTTCCTATACAAATAGCTTACTAATAGTTAAGTTTTGGCCCATTAATCCGTTGAATAGACATTAAAATGCAAATAGAAAATATTAAAAAGTATCCTGTAAGGTAGTATCAATTCCTTTTCAGGATACTTTTTCACTCACTGATATTTTAGTACTACTTGCTTTCTAGCCATTCAAAGAATTCAAAAACATTATCAAACTCCCTTCCGAACCGTTCTCTGATATCATTATAATCCTCAACAACTACTTCAACTTTTGAGAGTACATCCTTCTGTCTTGCTTTAATCACATACTGCGTATTATTGAAAATTCCATCACCCTCATAAGAAAAACTGACTGTCTCTACACTCACAATATACATCCTCCTTTAAAGTACTGCTCATTAGATTTATATTGTATTAGTTCTGAAATATTATCTTTTTACAAAAAAAGTGACAAGCATCAGCTCCACTTAAAAGGGGATTATTGTGCCAGAATGCCGCTATTTGCTTTTTCATTTGAATTAGGTTGAATTATTACATAACCTATTGTAATTGGTAAGTTAATGAATTATAATTAAAATGTTTTTATAATTAAACGGCTTAATAATTAAGGGGGTATACTAATGGATATCAGACAAAAATTCGAAGTATTTGAGAAGATAGCTATTGATGTACATAAAAAGCTGTTTGCCGGCATTTTCCATGATATTGGATTATCTCTTTGCAAGTCACATATTTACCTGCTTATGTATATAAGGCGCAAGGAAAGCTGTACGGTCACAGATATAGCAAATCACCTGGGAATTACACTTAGTGCGGTTACAAGCCTGGTTGACAAGCTGTGTGATATAGGGCTGGTCATAAGGCATAGGGGTGAAGAGGACAGAAGAGCAGTATTTATGAAGCTTACAGATGAGGGAGCAAAGGTTCTGAAAAGCATTGACGAAAAAAGAAGCAAGATTTTAGAAAAAGCTTTTTCAAATCTAAGCAATGAAGAGATTGGAAGTTTTTTTAACGTTATTGAAAAAGTTACCCGGAATATACTAAACAGTGATGTAATAGAAAACTAATAAACTATGTAATATGGGGGTTCAAGCTATGAAAAGGAAATATGCAAAAGTTATTATAGCTCTGACAGTAGTGGCTTTGCTGGGGGCTGTTGCTCTAAACTTCGCAAGAAGCAGGACTGCGGGACCTGTTACTGTAAACTCTGATGCTGTTGTGGCGGTAAGGATTGAAAAGGCAGTAAAAACCAGTGTAAGCTCAACTGTTGCTTTAAACGGAAAGATCAAGCCTGTTCAGGAAATAAATATAGTTCCCAAAATACCGGGAAAAGTGAATAATATCTACTATGACATTGGCCAAAGTGTTAAGTCCGGAGATATTTTGTTCACTTTGGAGGACAAGGATGTAAGGCTTCAGGTGAAACAGGCGCAGGCAGGTCTTGACATGGCAAATTCAGGACTTGCAAAGGTAACGGGAGGGGCTGCCGAGCTGCAGGAGACGCAGCTTAAAGCGGCACTGGCTTTAGCTGAAATAGGCTACGATGATGCAAAACAGGCTTTTGAGAGAACAAAGCAGCTATTTGAATCAAGTGCTGTATCCAAGGTGAGCTTGGAACAGTCTGAGTCCCAGTTTAAGCTTGCAGAACAGCAATATAATTCTGCAAAGGCAAACTATGAGCTTGCAACAACAAAGACAAATCCTGAAAATATTGCATCACTGCAGGCGCAGGTGAATCAAGCAACGGCATCTCTTGAAATGGCACAATCACAGCTGGATAATACAGTTGTTAAATCTCCAATAAACGGAGTAGTTGCCGCAAGAAGTATTGAGGTCGGTGAGCTTGTAGGAAGTACCGGCATTGCTATGAGTGTAATAGACTTGTCAACTGTTCTGGTTGATATAAATGCAACTGAGAATATGGTGAACAAAATAAAGCTTGGAGATAAGGCTGAGGTCATAATCAAGGCCGCAGGGGATAAACCGCTGGTGGGAGAGATTATAAATATTTCTCCGGCAGCAGATGTAAAAACTCAGAGCTATCCTGTAAGAATAAGGATAGATAATGCCGGTGGAATTCTTAAGGGCGGTATGTTTGCGGAAATTAAATTAACCTTGGATAAGGTACCGGATACTGTTGCAGTTCCACTTTCCGCAGTAATAGATGAGGGTGAAAAGAAATATGTATATGTCCTTAAGGGCGATAGCGTAGAAAAGAGAGAAGTTACAACAGGTCTGTCTGACGATACTCTTATAGTAATAACAAAAGGACTTTCAGAAAATGAAGCTGTAATAGTAAAGGGCCAGGACTTGATACTGGATGGCTCTAAGGTTACAGTAACTACAGAGTAGGGATGGTGTTTGTATGAGATTGCATGAAGTATCAATACGGCGGCCTGTAACGGTTTTGATGTGTGTGCTGATGGTTTTGGTTTTGGGGGGAGTGTCTCTTCTAAGGCTTCCTATAGATTTAATGCCACAGATAAATTTTCCAATAGCAATAGTTTTGACAAGCTATCCGGGAGTCGGACCGCAGGAAATAGAGAGTATAGTATCAAAAAACATAGAAAGTGCAGTTGCTACGGTAAATAACATAAAGACGATACAATCGCAGTCCTCGGAAGGTCAGTCCATTGTTATTGCAGAGTTTAACTCAGGAACGGACATGGACTTTGCAACCTTGCAGATGAGAGAAAAGATTGACCTTGTAAAGGGATTTATGCCTGATGAAGTAGAGGCACCCATGGTCATTAAAATGGATCCAAGCATGATTCCGGCAGTAGTTTTGGGAGTGTCGGACGGAAAGGATGAAGCAGAGCTTAAAAGGTTTGTTGAAGATAAGATCAAGCCGGGAATTGAGAAGCTTGATGGAATTGCATCAGTATCAGTCACCGGAGGAAAGACAAAAGAGATAAAGGTTGATGTTGATTCACAGAAGTTGTCCGGTTATGGATTATCCTTTAGTCAGATAATCGGTGCACTCCAATCGGAAAATTTGAACCAGCCTGGCGGAACAGTGGAATATGGGGATAAAAGCTTACTGGTCAGAAGTACAGGAGAGTTCAAAAACCTCGATCAGATCAGGAATATTCCTGTTACTCTTCCCACAGGGACAGTTGTGTACTTGCGTGATATGGCAGAAGTAAAGGAAGGCTATAAGGATGTTAATACATATAACAGGATGAATGGCGAGAGTAGTATAGGTCTTTCAGTTCAGAAGCAGACAAATTCTAATACGGTTAAAGTAGTTAATCTGGTAAAAAAAGAGATTCAAGGCATTCAAAAGGAGAACCCCGATGTGAAAATTGATTTGGTTTTCGATCAGGGCCAATATGTAGAAACTTCAATAAATAATGTTGCACGGAATGCTTTAGTGGGAGCGATACTTGCAGTCCTGGTGCTTTTTGTGTTCCTGAAAAACATCAGAACGACCTTGATTATAGGGACGGCTATACCGATTTCAATAATAGCAACCTTTGTTCTGATTTACTTTTCAGGAATAACATTAAATCTTGTATCCATGGGGGGGTTGGCCCTTGGGGTAGGTATGCTGGTTGACAATGCCATAGTCGTTCTGGAGAATATATACCGGTATAGGAATGAAGGTCACAGCAGGGTGGAGGCTGCATTGCTAGGTACGCAGGAAGTTGGTTCGGCTGTACTGGCATCAACACTGACAACTATTGTCGTATTCCTGCCGATTGTTTTTACTGAGGGTATAGCGGCGGAAATTTTCAAACAGATGGCACTTGCTGTAACCTTCTCACTTATTGCATCTTTAATAGTAGCCTTAACTGTGATACCTATGCTAAGCTCTAAATTTTTAAAGATGGTAAAATATCATGAAGCATCCAAGAATGAAAGGTTAAACAAAATATTTGACAAATGGGATGATGCTTTAAGGGCAATAGATGATTTTTATAAAAAGGTGTTGGGCTGGGTTTTGGTTCATAGAAGGAGAACTGTAATTACAGTGGTCTTGATATTTATAGGAAGCTTGCTTCTAATTCCTTTTGTCGGTACGGAATTCTTCCCCAAAATGGATCAGGGACAGTTTACAGTAGATATTGAGCTTTCTCAAGGAACTTTACTTGAGAATACCAATGCAATTACCCGGGAGGTTGAAGGGATATTATCAAAGGTACCTGAAATACAGAAGGTATTTGTTACGGTAGGTTCATCGGGAAATTCCATGGGAGTTTCCGGAGGATCATCAAACAGGGCAAATATGAATATTACCTTGAAGACTTTAAATGAGAGAAAAAAAAGTACATCACAGATAGTGGATGAGCTGAGAAAAAAGGTAAGCTTGATCCCAGGGGCAAAAATAGAGATTAATGAAGTCAGCTCAAGCTTTGGTGGGGGCGGAGGAGCTCCGGTTTCTGTTTCAATAGCCGGACCTGATCTGGAAAAGCTTTCAGAGATAGCGGACAATGTCGAAGGAACAATCAAGGACATTGAGGGCATAAGGCAGGTCAAAACAAGTATATCGGAGGGAAGGCCGGAAGCCCAGATATATGTCAATAGAGATAGAGCATCCTATTACGGTCTCGGTACAGCACAGGTGGCGTCGGCAGTAAGAACAGCTATTGAGGGAAAGGTGGCGACAAAGTACAAGGTAGACGGTGACGAAATAGATGTAAGAGTAGGCTTTAATGAAGAATCAGGAAAATCCTATGCGCAGTTAAAGAATACCAACATTTTATCACCACTGGGGGTTGAAGTTCCATTAATCGAAATTGCTGATGTTAAAATAGAAAAGGGACCAATCACTATAACCCGGGAAGGTCAGGAAAGATATGTAACTGTTTCGGCAGATGTGTTCGGAAGAGATATCGGAAGTGTTAACAGGGATATCAGTGCAAAGCTGGATCAAATGCCTCTTCCTTCAAGATATTCCATTAAATACGGCGGTGAGCAGGAACAAATGGTGGAAGCATTCTCAAGCTTGATTCTTGCACTGCTGCTTGCAATTGTCCTTGTATATATGGTTATGGCGGCACAGTTTGAATCACTGCTGCATCCGTTTACAATCATGTTCTCTTTACCACTTGCTTATACAGGGTCAGCCTTGGGGCTTGTATTAACCGGAAGGGCATTAAGTGTTCCGGCCTTTATAGGAGTTATAATGCTTGCAGGTATAGTTGTGAATAATGCTATAGTGCTTGTAGACTATATAAATACTCTGAGAGGCAGAGGCATGGAGAGGCAGGAGGCAATACTCAAAGCCGGCCCCACAAGGTTGAGGCCTATTCTGATGACCACCATGACCACCATATTAGGCCTTATTCCTCTGGCTTTAGGCATGGGAGAAGGGGCGGAAGCCCAGGCGCCTATGGCTACAGTTGTTATTGGAGGTCTTACAACCTCAACTATCCTGACCCTTGTAATAGTACCGGTCATCTACACATTGTTTGACGATATATCTGTCAAGCTGGGAAGGAAGAAAAAAGCAACTGCAGCAAGAACAGAGACTGTTTAGAAAAGCTATATAGAAAAAGCATAATATTGCTGCAAGCAATACTATGCTTTTTTTTATTGCTAAAATACCTATAGGCATTATAAAATCTGAATTATCAAAATTGTCAGTTGAATCTGATGACAATATTGGTTTTCTTTAAATTGTAAAACCTTTCCTTTGAGGTTACTATTAAGGTAAAATAGAAAGGGAGGTAAGGCTATGAGTACTGAAAAAGTCTATGCCAATACTAACAAGAGTGTTAAAGTCAAAGCCGGTGTTCAGAAGTTCGGAGGATTCCTGGCCGGAATGGTTATTCCCAATATAGGTGCATTTATTGCGTGGGGTATAATTACTATGCTCTTTATCCCAACAGGATGGACTCCAAATGAAAACCTGGCAAAATTGGTCGGACCGATGATCACTTATCTGCTTCCTCTTCTGATAGGATATACCGGAGGTAAGCTGGTATATGATACAAGAGGTGGAGTAGTAGGGGCGGTAGCGACAGCAGGTCTTATTGTAGGTTCATCAATTCCAATGTTCTTAGGTGCAATGATAATGGGTCCCGTTGGCGGATGGGCAGTAAAGAAGTTCGACAAGCTCATTGACGGCAAAGTTCCTACAGGTTTTGAAATGCTTATCAACAATTTTTCGTCAGGTATTATCGGAGTATTACTTTCATTATTTGCTTATTTAGTGATTGAACCTGTAGTTAATGGTATTTCAGTTGCCCTTGGCAGTTTTGCTACAGTGGTTACAAATGCAGGACTGCTTCCTCTGATCGCAATAGTTATAGAACCCGGAAAGATATTGTTCCTTAATAATGCAATCAACCATGGAATACTGGGACCTTTGGGAGTTCAGCAGGTTACAGAGATGGGAAAATCAATATTCTTCCTGTTGGAAAGCAATCCGGGACCGGGACTTGGTGTCCTTTTTGCTTATTGGTTATATGGGAAAGGATCTGCAAAGCAATCAGCTCCAGGTGCGGTAATCATTCATTTCCTCGGGGGTATTCACGAGATATACTTTCCCTATGTACTTATGAAACCATTACTGCTGCTTGCAGTAATCGGAGGCGGAGTAGCCGCTAACTTTACCTTCGTATTGTTTAAAGCAGGGCTTGTTGCCACACCATCCCCCGGAAGTATATTTGCAGAGCTTGCAATGACTCCAAAAGGCGGCTTCCTGCCTGTAATTCTTGGTATCACAGTAGGTGCAGTTGTATCCTTCCTTATTGCTTCTGTGATTGTCAAGAGAGATAAGACTGAGGATGATATAGAAGCTCTGGATGCGGCAAAACAGTTCGTTTCGCAGATGAAGGCCGAAAGCAAAGGACAGAAGACAACAGCTGCAATGCTTCCAAAGGTAATTGTATTCGCTTGTGAGGCGGGCATGGGTTCATCGGCAATGGGAGAATCCATACTGAAGAAAAAGATAAAGGAAGCCGGACTGAATATAGAAGTAAAACATTCTGCGGTTAATCAGATAGCTTCTGATACAGATGTTATATTCACCCAGGAAAGTCTTGCCGGCAGGGCAGCGCAGGTAGCTCCCGGTGCAGAAATCGTAACAATAAAGAACTTCCTTGAGCAGACTGCTTATGATGAGTATCTGGACAGATTCAAGAAATAGAGCAGTGCAGCGAGTGAATAAAAAATAAGGTTGTGAACTGTATGGATAGCTTTACTGTTAGACAAAAGTTCATATTGAATAATCTGATAGAGAAAGGCCCTTTAACCACCAAGGGCCTTTCTCAACAGATAGATGTCAGTGAACGCACGATATTGAGAGAGGTATCCTCAATAAATGCCTGGCTTAAGCAGCACAAACTGCGCATATCTGACAGCGGAGGGCGGCTCCACATTAGCGGAAGCCGGAAAGATATCAACATGATCCGGGAGTTCTTTGACAGAGTGCCGCTTTTGTGGCTGCTTACCCAGGAGCAAAGACAGGTGCTTATTACAGCCCAGCTTCTGCTTTCCAAAGAACCTATAAAATCGGCATATTTCAGCTGCCAATTCAATGTGGTGGAAGGTACTGTAATCTTTTATCTGGATAAGATTGAGAGCTGGCTTAGGGCAAAGAATCTGAAGCTCATTAGAAGAAGAGGCTACGGCCTTGAAATAATAGGCTCCTGTTGGAACAAAAGAAATGCCTTTGCTGAGCTTCTGTACAACTACAAGTCCATAAGCGAGCTTCTGGCGTTTTTGTATGAAGACAACAATGATTATTCACTCCATGCCTTTTTTAGCGTCACCTTTGGAAAAGAACTGGTTGCTGATGTGAAAGCCATGCTGAAAAGGCTGTTTGACGAAAATAATATGCTGAAAGCCAACGATGTGGATTATTTCAGCACTTTTATCCATATGCTTCTGGCAATTGAGAGAACCGGTCGCGGAATGACCATTGATCTTCCGGACTATATCGTAAAAGATATTTTGGCATTAAATGAGTTTTCAATTATAAAGGATATAGAAAGAATACTAAATGAGAATGAAATCAAGCTTCCTGATAATGAGCTTGCATATCTTGCGATTCATTTGACGGGAGATAACAGTATATATAAGGATGACAAGGTGCCAAGGGAGCTTGGCTTTGATCTTGACGACTCCATCCGTGAGATCATCCATATGACGAGCAAGAAGCTGAGTGTTGGAATAGAATGCGACAATCAGCTTATGGCCGGTCTTAAGCAGCATATAAATCCTGCGCTCTACAGACTGACAATGGGTTTGGAGGTTAGAAATCCGGTAATCCATGAGATAAAAGAATATTACAGGGATTTGTTTGATGCTGTGGATTATGCCTGCAGGCATGTTTTTTCAAAATATAACCTGATTATTCCGGCTAATGAGGTAGGCTATGTAACCATGCATATCGGTGCGGCAATAGAAAGACAACGGGGTATTGAGAGCAGGCTGAGGGTATTGATAATATGCCCTAACGGAATAAGCACGGCAAAAATACTGCTGGGCAAGCTTAAGAGCAGATTCCCGGAAATAGCTGTGACAGATGTGTGCTCTTTGCGGGAAATGGATGAAAGGTTAAATGATGATTATGACATTGTTTTATCTACGGTTGAGATTAAAAAGAAGCCGGTCAGTGATATAATTGTCATATCACCATTTCTGCCAAACAGGGATATTGACAGGGTAAGTGCTTTGATCAAAAGCAAGACAAGAGAAGGCAGCGATTTGAATAATACTGCACCTGTGAATTTTGGAGATGAAAGATTGGAAACAGAAGCGGACTTCAGTTCAGCGGATAATATGCTGAAGAACTTCAAGCTGAAGAGCATTTCCTCCGACAGCATTGAAAGTACAATAAAGGAGATTGTGCATGAGCTTTTTGAATCTAATTTAATAGTAGAAAGAGGGACGGTAGAGAATCAGATAAAAATCAGGGAAGAAAAGGGCAGCGTTGTAATTCCGGATAGCCATGTGGCTTTAGTTCATATACGGACGGAAGAAATTGATGTGCCATTTGTGGGAGTATTCAGGTTGGAGCATTTTATCGAAATGAAAAGTGCCGGCTTTTCCGTGGAAAATGTGGATACCATACTGGTTATGCTTGCAAGAAAGAATGAAAGTGATTATATTCTGGAGCTGCTGGGAAGGGTCAGTGCAGCCCTTGTAGAAGAGAAAAGCTTTATTAATATTTTGAGATTTGGAGATATAAAAGACATACGCAATGAGCTAATTGAAATAATCAACAGGGAGGAAAGCTGATGAACAGTCTTATATTGAATGAGAAAAATATACTGCTGAACATAATATCAGAGGGCAAGTATGATGCCATTGAAAGAGCGGGCAGGCTCTTGTCGGACAATGGATATGTGGAAACAGACTATATAGAGGGCATGAAAAAAAGGGAAACCGATATTACTACATTCATAGGGAATGGAATTGCCATACCCCATGGAACTTCAGAGTATATAAAGCATATCAGGAAATCGGGGATAGTTGTTTTGCAGTATCCTGAAGGAGTGGATTTCGGAGCAGGGAACATGGCATATATACTGATCGGCATTGCAGGGCTGAATGATGAGCATCTGGAAATACTGTCTGAAATTGCCATTGCGTGCCAGGATGAGCACAATGTAGAAAAGCTCAGAAATGCAGCTGCCAAGGAGGAAATCATATCAATATTGACAGAGGGTGGTAATTGATGATAAAGACTGTAACTATGAATCCTGCTATAGATAAGACTGTAGAGATTAAAAATTTCAGAGTAGGCACTGTAAATAGGATTTCATCAGTAAGAATTGATGCCGGGGGGAAGGGTATCAATGTTTCAAAGACAATAAAGGCATTGGGAGGCAGCAGTCTGGCAACAGGAATTCTGGCAGGCAGAAACGGTGAATACATAAAAAGCTATCTTGACCATATGGGTATAGACAACGACTTCCTTTTTGTAAATGGAGAGACAAGAACAAATGTCAAGGTAGTAGATAAGCTTAACCATACCAATACCGACATAAATGAACCGGGCTTTAATGTTACGGTTGAGGACCTGAGTCTCATTGAAAAGAAGATTTTCTCAGGTTTGAACAAGGAAAGCATACTTGTCTTATCCGGAAGTATACCTGCAGAGGTATCTCCCTGCATTTACAAGGAGTGGACGGAGCGGGCCCGAAAGTTCGGTGCAAGGGTGATGCTTGATTCGGATGGAGAGCTTCTCAAGGAAGGAATAAAAGCAAGTCCTTATTTGATCAAGCCCAATATAGGCGAATTGGAAAGATTATTCGGCAGAAAGCTCGGCAATATTGGAAAGATTGTTGAAGCTGCAAGAAGCTTGCTTGAGGCAGGTGTGGAAATAGTTGCAGTATCCCTTGGAGCGGAGGGAGCTGTGTTTGTCGGGAGAAATAAAGCCATTCACACCGAAGGACTTGCAGTGGATGTCAGAAGCACGGTTGGGGCAGGGGATGCCATGGTCGCCTCTTTGGCACTTGCGGTTTTCAGGGGCTATAGTTTTGAAAGGGCTGTTACCCTGTCCGCTGCAGCAGGTGCGGCAAATGTAGCAACAGATGGTACACAGCCTCCGCTGTTGGAGGATGTACTCCGCTATGAAGGCCAGGTACATTTCAGCTATTTGAAGTGATAAATGTTTGGAGGTTGTATTTATGAAAACAAGAGCAGTCAGATTATACGGAGAAAATGATTTGAGACTGGAAGCTTTCGAGCTTCCTGAAATAAAGGATGACGAAATATTGGTGGAAGTGATTTCCGACAGTGTGTGCATGTCGACCTACAAGGCGGCAATACTGGGGGAAAAGCACAAGAGGGTACCCAAGGATGTTTCGGTGAATCCGATAATTGTGGGACATGAGTTTTCCGGCAATATAGTAAAGGTAGGTGCCAAATGGAAGAGTAAATTCAAGGAAGGAAGCAAATTTGCGCAGCAGCCTGCATTGAACTACAAGGGATCAATGCGGTCGCCGGGATACTCATATATGTATTTTGGAGGAGACACCACATATAGCATCATACCTAAGGAGGTCATGGAGATCGGCTGCCTGCTGAACTACGAGGGGGAGACCTATTATGAGGCATCCTTGGCAGAGCCCATGTCCTGTATAATAGGTGCTTTTCATGCGAATTACCATACTGAGATGGGTAATTATGTGCATCAGATGGGAATAATAGAGGGTGGGAAAATGGCATTGCTGGCAGCAGCGGGGCCGATGGGACTGGGAGCGGTGGACTATGCGCTGCATTGTGACAGAAAGCCGGGGCTTCTGGTAGTAACAGATATTGATGATGAGAGAATAGAGCGGGCAAAAAAGATATTCACAGAAGAAGAGGTGAAAAAATCCGGGGTAGAGCTGATATTCGTGAATATTGCGGGGATGGACGATGCGGCAGGTTATCTCAAAGCATTGTCCGGTGGAGAAGGGTATAACGATGTACTCGTTTTCGCACCTGTAAGGACGGTTTTCGAGCAGGGTGACGGTATACTGGCCAGAGACGGCTGCCTTAATTTCTTTGCAGGACCGACAGATACAAGTTTTTCGGCAGAGCTGAACCTTTACAACATACACTATGCCTCCACTCATGTTATGGGAACCACCGGAGGAAATACCGAAGATCTTATGGAATCCTTGAATATGACCGAAAAGAAGCTCATAAACCCGGCTGTAATGGTCACTCATATTGGCGGTCTGGACTCGGCTGCCGATACAGTTCTGAACCTTCCCAAAATCCTGGGGGGCAAGAAGCTGATATATACCCATATAGATATGGAACTGACTGCTATAAGTGATTTCGGGAAGAAAGGCAAAAGTAATCCGCATTTTGAAAGACTGGCTGAGATAACCGACAGAAATAAAGGGCTGTGGTGTGCTGAGGCAGAGAAGTACCTTCTGGAAAACTGGAAATAGAAATTTAAGGGAGTGGCATTATGATATCGGAAAAAGTGACCATACTTAATGAAACAGGGTTGCATGCGAGGCCGGCTGCAGTTTTCGTAAGCACAGCAGCAAAATTCAAATCCGATTTGATGATACGGAAGGGGGAAAAGCAGGTTAATGCAAAATCAATACTTTCCGTCCTGTCCCTGGGTATCTCAAAAGGAATGGAAATAACAATATCGGCACAGGGACCTGATGAAGAGGAAGCTGTAAGAAAGCTTGCAGAGTTAATACGATCGAAGTTTAATGAATAGTATAAGGATAGTAAGAGCACTGCATTTTGGAAAATGCGCACTAACGTGCGCAGATACGAGATGCGAGATACGAGATGCGAGGCGCCGGGTCCGAGATATGGGTCAGGGAGAACGGGTAACACTGAAGACACGGCTGGGTAAATATATAAAATTAACAGTGTCCTTCCGTGTAAATCCGTGTGTCCCGTGTTATCCGTACCTGTACCTGTAAGGAATACCCGGACTTTCCTCGTGTCTCGCATCTCGTATCTCGTATCTGTAGAAGATTGCTGCGCAATCTTCTGCTATTGTGCTTCTTTTCTGGAAAGAATGGGTGTAGAATATTATAAAGATATTGGAAAAGGAAGGTGTATTGAATGAATTTCTTGGAACTGGCGAAAAAGAGATACTCTGTAAGGAGCTATCAACCCAGGAAGGTTGAAGAGGAAAAGCTTCTAAGAATACTGGAGGCCGGAAGAGTAGCACCGACAGGAGCCAACAGGCAGCCTCACAGACTTATTGTAATCAGGGAAGCTGCAGGTCTGGAAAAACTCAAAAAAGCAGCCAATGTATATGGAGCCCCCTTGGCTATCATAGTGTGTGCAGACCATAATATTTCATGGAAAAGGCACCTGGATGGAAAGGATGTGGCTGATATAGACGCCGCTATTGTGACTGACCATATGATGCTGGAAGCTACCGAGTTGGATTTGGGAAGCCTTTGGGTATGCCACTTCAATCTGGAAGTGCTGAAAAAAGAATTCAATATCCCCGAAAACCTTGAGCCGTTAAATGTTCTTGCAATAGGCTATGGAGCCGGGGCGGCAGAATCACCTGAGAGGCATAATAAATTAAGATTGCCTCTTGAAGATTTTGTGTATTACGAATCGTATAAATAATAGGTTGCATATATTTCGCGAAAAACATTTTATATTTTTTATCAATTGCTTTGGCAACCGGCATAGCAGATAAAGACAAGGCAAAAGGTGTGTGAGGCTGCAATGAGTTTTTTATCCGGCTTTATAAAAGGGCTGTTTATTGGAATAGGTGCTGTTGCCCCCGGTTTAAGCGGGGGGGCTCTGGCTGTAATATTCGGATTATATGAAAGAATAACCGATGCTATAGCAGATGTTTTTAAAAACTTCAGAAGGAATGCATTGTTTTTCTTCCCTGTAGTTCTTGGAGGCGGTGTTGGAGTACTTGCTTTCAGCAGAATCATGGAGTATGTTTTTCTGAACTATGAGGTACAGGTCAAGTATCTTTTTGTCGGGCTTATGATAGGGACGCTTCCCTCTGTATTCAGGCAGGCAAACAGGAAGGGCTTCAAAAAAAAATATATACTGCCGTGCATTATTGCATTTAGTATGACATTACTGTTCATAATACTGGAAAATGGCAGCATCAATATTATTCCGGAGGTAAATCACGGGCTGCTGCAGCTTGCCACCTATGGAGCAATTATTGGTATCGGCACAATAGTGCCGGGCATAAGTGCTTCGTTTGTGCTTATGTATATAGGAGCATATCAAATAGTGCTGGAAGGTATAGCGAGAATAGATCCGGCAGTGCTTATACCTGTCGGAATCGGATTTCTGGCGAGCATTATTGTCTTTGCGAAGCTAGTCAGCTTCTTGTTCAAGAGATTTTACGGATATACATATTATGCTGTACTGGGATTTGTCATAGGCTCAATTATTGCAATATTTCCGGGAATAGCATTCAATGTCAAATATCTGATCAGTTTGATGCTCTTTGTTTCAGGTTTTTACCTATCCTTAACTCTGAGTAGTTATGCTAAGTAAGAATAAAATAACCACTATATTAGATAAAACACTGCATTTCAATGAAAGGCAGTGTTTTGTTTATGTAAAAAATGGTTAGTATATATTGACAAAAATTACATATATGGTATATTTTACATATAAGAACATATGTTCGCAAAGGAGGTAGCAACAGTTACTTATAACTATGACAAAATACGAAATAAGCTAACAAATATTTTGTGGATAGCGGCAATTTGGAAAGACAAAAAGAAAGACTTGTTCAGTATCGCAAAGATAAGAATTATGAAATATGCCATATATACGAAGAAGTAGCCAGTGGATTAGATGATACACGAAGAGAACTGGTCAAAATGTTCAGGAAGTTAAACGAGATAGATATTATAGTTGTTGAATATTCAGATAGACTCGCAAGATTTGGGTATACCTATCTTGAAGAATTTGCAAAAGCAAGCGGAGTTGTTATTGAAGCTGTTGAGCAAAAGGAAAAGAAAGAAGCTAATGAAGAAATGGTGCAAGATTTAATAAGCATTGTAACCTGTTTTTCCGCAAGACTTTACGGTGCAAGAGGCGGAAGGAAAATAAAGAAAGCTTTTGAAGAACTTGAAAAAGAAAGGCAGGTACAAAAATCGGATGAAAATAACAATGAAAGCAGTATTAATTAATGTCGATCCGGAGCAAAAACAAGCAATAGATAAATTAATGGCTATGTTTTGTTCAGCGGTGCGATATTCCTTTGGCAGAATTCTTGATGGAAAAAAGATCGGAGAAATTGAAAAAGATGTCGCATTTAAATACAGTCTGAATATCAGACAAGCTAAAGATGCAGTGGAAAATGCAAGACAGACGGTAGTTTCACAAAAAGAATTAGTAAGAATGAATCACGAAAATGCCCAAAAGAAAGTAGCAGCGACAGAAAAACAACTTAAAAATATTAAATTGTCTGATAAGAAACGAAAAGCTTTGTTAAGTAAACTGGATAAAAGGAAAAGGAAATGCGATTACTGGAAAAATTTCATTGATACGGACACGATACCTTCTGTAATTTTTGGTACAAAAGAAAAATTTATCAAAAGATGCAAAGGATTAATAACCCACGAGGAATGGGTGGATGCAAGAACAAACAGGGTATATTCAAGAGGGGATAAAACCAAAAAGGGTAATCCAAATTTAAGAGTCGTTATTCATAATGGGATGAGCTTACTTGAAATTCG
>Ga0209643_1001780_pt1 | contig 17366 bp, 15 predicted proteins | sample AutmiccBRH37_all_FD_187383 | JGI IMG/M metagenome (GOLD analysis project Ga0209643, IMG submission 187383) | Deep subsurface microbial communities from Mt. Terri, Switzerland - Autotrophic microbial communities BRH/37_all (SPAdes) (version 2) | ecosystem: Environmental > Aquatic > Deep... | reverse complement strand
GGGGCCGGTGCGCTTCGACCCCCACTGGAAAGGATGGTCGTACATGCTCTCGGCGGCGAGCGAGTAGTGGCCATACCGCTCCACCTCGTCGCGCAAAGGGCGGATCATCTGACTGTGACAGACGTAACAGCCCTCGCGCACGTAGATGTTGCGCCCTGCCAGTTCGAGCGGCGAGTAGGGCCGCATGCCTTGCACTTTCTCGATTGTGCTTTCCAGATAGAAAAGCGGCGTGATCTCGACGAGCCCGCCCACCGACACCACCAGCAGGATGGCGATGACAAGGAGCATCGAGTGCTTTTCGAGGATTGCGTGGCGGTTCAGCATGACGTGTTCCTCACTGAGCCGCGGCGGGCGCGGCCAGCGCCCGGGGTTCGCTCTGCGTGACGTCGCCGCGCGCGGTCCGCCACAGGTTGTAGACCATGATCAGCGCCCCGGAGAGGAAGAGCAGACCGCCGAGCGCACGAATGATGTAGGAGGGGTGCATTGCCTCCACCGTCTCGACGAACGAGAACGACAGGAAGCCGAACTCGTTATAGGCGCGCCACATCAAGCCCTGCATGATGCCCGAGACCCACATCGCCGTGATGTAGAAGAGGATGCCGATCGTGGAGATCCAGAAGTGCCACTCCACCAGCGATTTCGAGTAAAGTTCCTTGCGCTTCCACAGCCATGGCACCAGGCAATATATCGCGCCGAAGCTGATATAGCCGACCCAGCCGAGGGCGCCTGAGTGCACGTGGCCGATCGTCCAGTCGGTGTAATGCGAGAGCGAGTTGACCGCGCGGATCGACATGACGGGGCCCTCGAACGTCGACATGCCGTAGAACGCGACGGACACAACGAGCATGCGGATGACGGGATCTGTCCGCAGCTTGTCCCACGCACCCGACAGCGTCATGAGCCCGTTGATCATGCCGCCCCATGAGGGCATCCACAGCATGATCGAAAACGTCATGCCCAGCGTCTGCGCCCATTCGGGCAGCGCCGTGTAATGGAGATGATGCGGACCCGCCCAGATATAGACGAAGATGAGGGACCAGAAGTGGACGATCGAAAGCCGGTAGGAATAGACGGGCCGCTCGGCGCGCTTGGGAATGAAGTAATACATCATCCCGAGAAACCCGGCGGTGAGGAAAAAGCCCACCGCGTTATGGCCGTACCACCACTGGGTCAGCGCATCCTGTACACCGGAAAAGAGCGAATAGCTCTTCGATTCGATGAACGAGACAGGCACCGAGAGATTGTTGACGATGTGCAGCAGCGCGATCGTGATGATGAACGCGAGGTAGAACCAGTTCGCGACATAGATATGGGGCTCCCGCCGCTTCCAGATTGTCGCGAGGAAGACGATGAGGTAGGCGACCCACACAAGGGTCAGCCAGATATCGGTGTACCACTCCGGCTCGGCGTATTCGCGCGACTCAGTGATTCCGATCAGGTAGCCGGTGGCCGCGAGCACGATGAAAAGCTGGTATCCCCAGAATACGAACCACGGCCATAGCCCGCCGGCGAGGCGCGCGCGGCAGGTGCGCTGCACCACGTAGAAGGACGTGCAAATCAGCGCGTTGCCACCGAACGCGAAAACCACAGCCGAGGTGTGCAGCGGCCGCAGCCGTCCGAAATTGGTCCAGGGCAGATCGGAAAAATAAAAGATCGTCGGAAATGCGAGCTGGAGGGCGATCACAAGACCGACCGTGAACCCGGCGATTCCCCAGAACATCGTCGCGATGACACCGGCGCGGACCACGTCGTCGTCGTAGATCCCGTCATCCGCGCGCGCAGGCTTTTCGATCCTCTGGACCATCCAGAACAGCGCAAGCGCGAACGCCGCCACAAAAAGCCACCCGTGAAGCGCCATCCGCGGATCGGGCGAGCGGCCCGCCACGAACAATCCCCAGAACGCCCCCACGACGCAGAGGATGCCGATCAGCGTAGCATCGCTGCCCACGCGCGGCTTGGCCAGTTCTTGCATCTTTGCTGGCCCCCTCGGCCTTACGAATCGCGACGAATTTTCACTTAAGCAAGCGCCCACTCGAACGAATGGACGTGACCGCCATAACCCCGCCCCCTGCAAAGCGCCAACCGTGCAGAAGTCAGGTTTGCCTTCTAGGCCCTTGGGGCCGACGCAAAATTGACCTACCTCAAGTGTAAGCTTGAGCGTCGAGGATTTGCGCGAGACGGGTTGTCGCACCGCAGGGCGGGCTCCGCACACCCGCAGAGCGGGTGTCGCGGGCGGCCGAGAGCCTCCCGCGACCGCGGGGAACGGCGGCACGCGGGGATCAGCTCACCACACGACGGAGGACTTCGCCTTGAGCTTGTCGTTGCCGAGCCGGGACATGAGCTGCCACTCAACCGCCGGCATGAAGCGGGGCGCAAGAAAGCGGTACGTGTCGCGCAGCAGCGTCCGGTTGCTGTCGTCGCACGTCATGGCCGCGCTCGTCCAGCGTACCAGCAGATCTTTCCAGGCGAACAGGCGGCAATAAAGATCGTCCCGGCTGAGACGGATATATTGAATCTGCTGGCTGGGATTTTTCAGTACCGAGAGGATTTCGCCCGTCTGGGCATCGACTTCGTCAAACGAAGTCTGGAATGCCTTGAGAGCGATAATCATGAGCCGTGCGACCGCGTCGGCGACCTCGCGCACGCTGTTCTCGCGGCTGAAGAGGCGCCGCAACTGCTGAACTTTCCGCCCGCTGTCAATCAACTCTTCATGTCGATCGCGCAGCGCCTCGATGAACGCCAACTCTTCGGCGAGAGAGGCGACAAGGTTCATGATCTCCTCGCGGCCATTGTGCGTAAAGCCCAACCGCTTGGCGGCCTCGTCAAAAGCCTCGTTGACTTTCTTCTTCGTCGTGGGATCGTCGGCGATCTGTTTGAGTTCGTCGGCACCTGTGAAGACCCGCTCCTCGCCCGTCAACCACGTCGTGAGTTGCAGCGTCAACCGCTGATACGCCCTCACTTTATGCGCGGGCTCAATCGCCCACGATGGCGCACCGGTGAGGACCTCGCTGGGAAACGGATCGCCGATCCGCAACAGCGTGACGAAATCCAGCGCCCTGGCCACGCGCTTCAGGACTTCACCATCCTGGCTCTCTTCGGCGATACCGAACTCGCGCTGAATGCCTGCGATCGGCAAGCCGGCTTCGACATCGCCCAGTTTCACCACGAACACGGGTTGGCGCACGTCCGACTTGCGAAATTCCCCGCCCTCCATGGCGGAAAAAAATGAGTGCTGCAGCACCACTTTCGTCGGCGTCATTTTTTGTTCTTTCCGTTGCTCACCCGCACAGTTCGTGCACCATGGCGGGCGGCACTCCTCTTACGATCATCTTTGCGCGGGAGAATTGCCAAGTTGCTAATCGCGAGCGGTTGCGCGCGGTGCGTGTGCACCGCCGGCTTGGTGCCCGTATCTGCGTCACGATGCGAATCGCGGCGCGACGCCGTGTGCGGAGACGGCGCCCGGCACCACTTCCCCTCGCCGTGTCCTGCACCGACTGCCGCGATATTCCCACGCCATTCCAACGGGTTAGAGACGTGCCCACATCCCATGTCCGCGAAAATTTTTGTGCGCCGCACAATAAATGCTACAGTACCTATGGGAGGATCCCCGACCGTACAATGGAGATCGCCACCAATGACCACTCGACACGCCGCTCTGCTCGCGTTCCTGCGCAAGGCCGGCCCGGCGCGCCTCCTCAGGCTTGCCGACGACGAAATCTCCAGGGCGCGCGAGCGGCGCGAACCCGCCGGCCGAACGCTCAATCTGGCGCTCCAGGGGGGCGGCGCGCTCGGCGCATTCACGTGGGGCGTGCTCGACCGGCTGCAGGAAGAAGCGTCGGTGACGATCGGCGCGATGAGCGGGGCGTCGGCCGGCGCTCTCAACGCCGCCGTGTATGTCACCGGCCTCGTGAACGGCGGAAAGGATGGCGCCGCGCGGGCGCTCAAGGCCTTCTGGACGGAGGTCTCCAACGCGGCCGCCCTGGCCAATCTGATTTTCGCACCCATCATGCTCGGCGCGCGCCGGGACGCCTGGCAGCACGCATTTCGCGAGACGGCACACTTCGCGAAGAACCCGTTGCAGGATCTGCTGCCCCGTCACATCGATCTGGATGCGCTGCGGGCGCCGACCGCACCCCGCCTCTTCATTGCGGCCACCAATGTTCTCACCGCCCGCGCACGCATATTTACGAACGAAGAGATAACGTTCGATACGCTGCTCGCCTCGGCATGCATTCCCACCTTGCATCCGACCGTGCTGATCGATGGCATTCCCTATTGGGATGGAGGTTTCTCGGCCAATCCTCCGGTCGCTCCATTGCTGCGAACGGGTGCCGAGCGCACTTTGCTGGTGCGTCTGCTCCGCTCGCAGTCAGATACCGCGCCCCGCGATGCGCAGGAGATCGACACGCATCTCAAGACCCTGTTGTTCAGCCGGCCGCTGGAAGACGAGCTTGCCCGCATTGCGCTCAGCGATCCCGTCGGGTTAGGCACACTCAGCGAGATCGACGCGAACCAATCGGCGTTGTCCGCCCGCCTCACCAGCCATCCGACACCGCATATTGTCCAGTCCCTCTTTGATCAGGGACGCGCGGCGGCGCAGGCGTATTTCGCGCCTGAGCGCGACGCCGCAGACGTCCCCGCTGCGGCCGATATCCCCTCACCGCGGCGCGCCGTCACCTGAGAGCGCCGTGGCGGCGCACCTACTGTCCGAACAGGCCCTTCAGCTTCTTGCCCGTTCCGGACGTGTCGATCTGATCGCCAACCAGACCGCCGACCGACCCGACCGCCGACATGAGTTCCTTCGTGCCGATCCGGGAAGCGGAACTGGTAATCGCCCCGAGGACCTCCTCGATCACTTCCGCCGGAGTCGCGCCGCCGGATTTCTCACCGATATTCCTGAGGTGAATGGTCGGAAGCTCGGCGGAGAGCATGCGTCCCTGGAGAGCCGTCTGGCTGATCGCGATCTGCCCGTCGCGGATCACCAGATCCTTGATGATGAGCTTGCGCCCGGCTTTCTTGTCGGACGGCGCCGATGACGTCTTGGCTCCCATCTTGTCCGCATAGGCGGCGGCGTTCTTCTGGATGGTTTCGAGATTTCCCGACGTCGTTGTGCGCTCGTACGTGACCGCCGGTTTGTCGATGATGATTTGATCGATAATGATCGGTCCGTCGCTCGTAAGCGACGCCTTGTCGAATTTCAGCGAGATCTCGCTCAGGAGCAGCGCCGCCGGCGTCGAAAATCCGGGCGGATTCCCAACTTTGAAGCCGGCGATCGACCCTGCCCCGCCCGGAATATCGATCTTGACGCCGTCGAGCCTGACGCTCGCCTGCGTCGCGGCCGACCCATATTTTTCGACGGCCATTTTTACGACGATGCCAAGATTTTCGTAGAGAAAGTAAAGCCCGCCGCCGACCAGCAAGACGAGCACCAGTAATCCAATCCCCAGCTTCTTCACCGTACAGACCCCTTCTTGTTGCTTGCACTCTTGTTCGCCTGACTGCTTCGAGGCGCCGAGCTTATCAAATAAATAGACAGCGTCGAGGAGACGGTAGCGGCAATTATCGAACCTATTGTGATGGCGCCGCGGCGTACCTTCTGAGCCTGCGGCCTGGGTGGGGCATGATCCCGCCGGACACACGCGACGCTACCCGAACCCGAAGGTCCGCCGCAGGATGCGGGGGCCCAGACGCAGCGACCACACCCCCACCATCGTGCCGAACCAGAAGCGGCCCCGCACTTGGCCGGTCTGCGTCCTGGACCGGAAACAATGCCGTCGTGAGGCCGGCGGCGCCCAGCCCGTACGTCCAGATCACGTCAATCCGCCCTGAATTCCCGGTCGTCCGCTGGATTTCGCACGCCGCGATCATGACGCCCGACAGAGCAACCGCCGAGAGCGTCGGTACCACCGCGAGATCTGGCAGAGACAGCGTTGACCGACCCTTTTGCCGGCGCCGCTCAGATCGAGATCAAGGGCTGCATGATCCGGCCTAAAAGGCCTTTGAGCCGCAGTTCGCCCTGCATCGCAATCAGGCAAATGCATTCCTCGTCACGACCGACGACGATCTCATGTTCGACATCGCATTCTCCGACGTCGAAGTCCCCCGGCCCGTAGACCTGCCCGCCCTGGCTGAAGTTACCGGTCAGGACACAGGTCATCTCAAGGGCCGTGTGTGTGTGAGGAAGAAGCCTTGTCCCCGCCCCCGCCTTGAGAAGAAATACCCGGGTTGGTTCGCCCGCCGGCAATTCGATCCGCTTCAGACGGAGGCGCGGGGCAACCCACGTCCAGGGCTGCGCGGGAAGGCGCTGGACAAAGTCAGGCAGACCGGGAAATGCACCGAGCTGATTGGTCGGCGCAGGGTGCGATACCGGCACATCGGGCACTGCTGCGAGACGCATCTCGATCAACCGATAGGCATCGGGCGAAAGCGCGCTCGGCGGTATGCTCTCCAGCATGGCGCCGCCGACCTCCTCCATCGCACGCACGAACCTGCGACAGACCATGCACGACGACAGGTGCGTGGCAATCGCAATATGCTGGCCTTGGTCCAGTCTTCCGGCTGCGAAGCCGGCAAGCCGTTCGTCATCTGGATGGTGGCGGATCGTCATAGCAGATCACCCAACAATGCGCGCAGCTTGTTCATGGCCAGCCGCAACCTGGATTTGACGGTCCCCAAGGGGATTGAGAGAAGTTCGGCGATTTCACCATGCGGCCTGTCCTCGAAGAAGGAGAGTTCGACAATCCGCAGTTGGTCCGCCGGAAGCGTCGTCAAGGCGCGATGCACCAGAATTTGTGCCTGCGCCGCTGCAACGACCTGATCGCCCGGCGTTGCCGGGTCCGCAATGAATTCCACGTCGACGCTATGGACCTGTGTGATGCCGCCGCGCCGATCGCGCCTGACCGCGTCGATCCGCAAGTTACGCGCGATCGTGAATATCCACGCGGCGGCGCCGGTCGATTGCGGATCGAACTGGGATGCCTTGCGCCACACGGTCAGCATTGTCTCCTGAGCCAGTTCCTCGGCCATTTGCTCGCTTGAGCCCGAGCGCTTCAGGACGGTTTTCACACGCGGCGCGAAATACGCGAACAACCGCGCGAACGCCGCGCGATCCTGCGATACCGCGATCGCTTCGATCACGCGCCCCCAGTCTTCCGCAGCCGGATCGGCGCTTGCAACCTTTTCACTCATCAGCGTCCTTCGAGCGCTCTCGCGTCGGCGCCCGAACGCCGGGTCCGCGAAGATCGCAGCGATCCGCGGAGCGTACTGCGCAGGAAAAGGAGCATAGTTGACACCCATAGGGTTCAAAACGCCGCTCCGGAGCCCTTGGATCACCTTTCAGTGATCCAGTCGGCGACCTGCTGCGTTCATGACCGCGGGAGTATGAGATCGAGGCGCCGCCGGTGCGCGCAGCGGCGTCCTTAATTGCGAGATGCTCACGGGGGCGGCCCCATCATCGCGATGGGTGCACGCACTTCCGCGGCGTCACTTGAGTGTGCCGAACTTCGCATCTTGGTGCTCGCCAAGCCGCGGCGCGCGGGTGAGCGGCCTATTTTCGTAGGCCGAAAACTTGATCGGCTGCACGCCCACCCATTGCTCGGTGCCGTCTGCGCGGGTGAGGCGCTTGAGGAGACCGCGCGCGACGACGTGCGGGTCCTGCGGGACGTCTTTCAACAGATTTGCCGGACCCCACATCTGGTCGCTCTCATCGAAGATCGCGGCCCACTCGGCGCGCGGGCGGCGACGGATGGCCGTCGCGATGATCCCGTGCAGCTCGGCGTAGCGCGCGGTGCGCGCCGGGCGACGCAACGAGGCGTGCTCCGGGTGACCGAGCGAGTGCATCAGCCGCGCCCAATAGCTGTCCTCATGCGCGATGGAAAGCGTCAGCCAGGTGCCGTCGGCGCATTCGAACATGCTGAAGGCCGGCTCCGCCTGCGGCGGCGCGGGCGGATCGGGGTCCTGCGCGAGCGCAACAAACGGCGTTTGCGCGGCGACCACGGTGTCGCTCATCGCGACATCGAGATATGTCCCTTCCCCGCTCTGCTCGCGGCCGCGCAATGCCGCGAGGATGCCGATCGTCGCGTAAAGCGCTGACGTGGTGTCGCCTAGCAGGATCCCCGGCGGGGCTCCTGTCACATCGCCCTTCAGCCGGTCGTCGAGCGCACCGCCGACACCCTGATAGCTGAGATCATGCGCCGGGCGGTCGCGGTAGGGGCCGTTCTGTCCGTAGCCCGAGATCGAGCAATAGATCAGCCGCGGATTGCGCGCCGACAACGTCTCCCAGTCGAGCCCGAACTTGGCCACCTTTCCCGGCCGGAACCCCTCAAGGAACACGTCGGCCGAATCTATCAGTTCAAGGAGCGCGGCGTGATCGGCCTCCTGCGCAGCGTCGAGCGCGACGCTGCGCTTCCCGCGGTTGAGCACCTCGAAGAGAGGCGCGAACAGACGCGCCGGATCGCCCGCGCCCGGCCGCTCGACCTGAATGACGTCGGCACCGAGATCGCTCAGGATGGCCGTGCAGAACGGGCCCGGATACTGCTCGGCCATGCTCACAACCCGCAGGCCATGCAGCGGGTGTCGCGGCGTGCCGCAGCCTACTCCGTCCGAATTCGCGCTGTCATTGCTCATGTCTGAAGCTCACCGTCCATCGAGACCGGGGCATCGAAATCGAACCCCGCTTTTAAGAATCCGCGCTTGAAATCTTCCATGTGGCGGCGCATCCACAGCTCCGCCATTGCGGGATCGCGGCTGTCGATCGCCGTGACGATATAGCGATGCGCCTCCATCATGCGCTCGCGTGTGTCGACGCTGTGGATCAGCTTGGCAACCATGGGAATGAAAAGATCCTGCAGCGGCTGGCGCGCGATCGGCAGTACGATGTTGTTCGTCGCCTCCGTCACCAGCGAATGAAACTCGGCGTCGAGGGCCTGCAAATCGTCAGGCTCGGCGGCGGTCATGTCTTCGATATTGCGCTTGAGACGCCGGATCTGCGCGTCGCTTGCCCGCTCGGCGGCGATCCGCGCCATCACCGGGTCGAACGCATGATTGGCCTCGTAAATATGGCGGACGGTCACGCGCCGCATGATCAGCGCTTGCGCGGAGCGGGCGGCAAGCTGGCCGCCGTCGGGAACGCTGACGACGAGCCGCTTGGCCGACTTGCGGCGCAGCATGCCGGTTTCCTCCAGCAGGCGGATGCCCTCGCGCACGGTCGAGCGGTGGACGCCGAACTGCTCGGCGAGATCGATCTCGCGGGGCAGCATCTCGCCGGGTTTGATCGTACCGGCGAGAATTTGCGCGATGATGCGGTCGGCGAGCACCCGGTAAGCCGGTTCCGACGACAGCCGGTCGGCGTTCAGCCCCTCAACGCTGATGTGGCGCATGTGCGGCGTCCTTGGGTGATCCATTCCGATTCACATCGCCCAGCGCTGGGCGTCGTCGACGGTCAGCGCCTCGCCATTCGTGAAATCATTATCCGGGTCCACCAGAAACAACAGCGCCTTGTCGAGCTGCTCGGGACGTCCGAGGCGCCGCCGCGGCATCCGCGCAAGGTCGGCCGCGCCCGCCGGCGTGTCCCAATAGGCGTCATTGATCTCGGTACGGAAATATCCCGGGCACAGCGCATTCACGCGGACCCCGTAGCGCGCCCATTCGAGCGCGTGCGCCGCAGTGATATGCGCGATCGCCGCCTTCGACATCGCATAGATCGACACGCCGGGCTGCACGCGGTCCGCAAGGATGGAGGCGAGGTTGACAATGCGCAGCGTGCCCGCGGGTGCAGGCGCCTTTTTGGCCATGATCCATGGTGCGGCACACAGCTGCGACAGACGCCACGGCGCCCGGACATTGACCGCAATCGTCCGGTTGAAATCGTCAAGGGTGAGCTCATGGGCGCGCCCGGCGCTGCTGATCCCGGCATTGTTCACCAGGATTGTGGGCGTTCCCGCAAGCTTCTGCGCCGCCGCGACCAGGGCCTCGGGCGCATGCGGATCCTCGGCATCAAAACTCACCGCCTCTGCGCGCCCGCCCTTGCGGCGGATATCCTCGACCAGCTGCGAGAGACGGTCCGCCCGGCGCGCCGCGCAGATCACGGTCGCCCCGTGCGCCGCAAGCACCTCGGCAAAACGCCGTCCCAGACCGCTCGACGCGCCCGTCACGATCGCAATATCAGACGATAAATCCACGAATCGACCCCCGAAATCTCATGTCATCGTAGCGCCTGCCGCCCCGCGCGTAAACGCGGGGCGGCAGGGACGGTTCTACTCCGCAGCGAGTGCCAGCCCGGCGATCTTCTCCAGAACGGGATCGAGCGCCTTGCGGAACGCCGCCGGATTTTCGCTCATCGGGAAGTGACCCAGATCGGGCGAGCGAACAACCGTCAGACCACGGATCGAACGCTTCAGTTCGTCGGTGTGCTCTGACGTGCAGCTCCAGTCCCAGTCGCCCGCGATGACGAAGATCTTGCCCCCAATCTTGCTCAGTTCGTCGCCGTAGGAGCGGCTGTCATGTTCGATGGCGGCGTAGTGAAAATCACCGGCCAGCAGCCCGGGAGCACCGCGCATGTAGATCCACTCGATCTCCCTGCGCAAAGCCAGGGGCGCGGTCCCCGGCATCAGGCTCGCGACCAGCGGCCGGATCATCATATTGGCATTGATTTCCGGATCGTTGACCGCGTCCGACAGATTCATCCAGTTCGGCTCGTAGGCGCGGCCCTGGAGCGAAATGAACGCGCGGAAGTCGCCGGGATGCTTGTGCGCGATGTCGAACATCACGTAACCGCCCATCGAGCAGCCCATGAGGATCGGCTGATCGAGACCGAGCGCCTCGCAAAACGCCTTGACGAACGCAACGTAGAAATCCCGGGTGAGAGTGTATTTCTCCGCCCACCAACCATCGGGCGGAAGCGACCGGCCGTGGCGCGGCAGATCGAAGGCAATGACCCTGTGGCGTGCGGTCACTTCGGGATCATTCAGCAGGTGGCGGAACTCGATGCTGTCGGCGCCGGCGGTGTGGAGGCACACGATTGGCGTCCCCTCGCCGTTCTCCTCGAAATAGGTGCGATAGGTGCGCCCCATCACGTCGACATACACGTAGCGGCCGGTGACCGGCTCAATCTTCGCTTTGCTGGCCATGCTATGCGCTCCTCCCATCACGGATATGTTCGAGAATCGTCGACATCGCGTGGAAATTCGCCCACAGCTTCGTGCGATCCCCGGCGTATTCAAACTCGCTCTTCATCTTGCCGGTTTTGCTGAGATGCCCCTGAAGCGCCATCCCGAACAATGTGTTGGCCTCGATGGTGGGCCCGGCGCAAAACTCCTCCCACGCCGATGCCGGTGCCTTGACCTGAAAATCGGTCTTCGTTTCGCCTTTGGCGAGCGAACAGCGAACTTTTCCGCCTCTGACGTCGAGGACGGCGAGGTCTTTGCCAAAGTAAAGACCCGCGGTGAACCGGGCATTCTCGATCGCGACCTGCGTTTCGGGATCCCGTTCGGCGGCCGCGGCGGCCGCCTCCAGCTTCTGATTGTCCATTCGCAACTCCTCCCTGATTTTCCTCGGGTTTCCGCGCTTCCATTCCTTGGAATGCACCGGACTTTGCGCACGCGGCGCCGGACCTCTTGTGGACGACACGCCGCGCTCGACTATGTCCGACATTAAGGATCCAGCCGGAGCAGCGCAAGGGCCGCTGAATGGACAAGCTTCTCAATGAACACGCGCTTATATGGCTGGCTCCACGGCGCGAGATTTCCACCTCCGCGGGCAATGGGGCTTATATGTCGGACATTTAGTCGGGCCTACTAAGGGCGCGTGAAGGGCGACAGACGGTCCCGAGACCGCTTCAGAGGACGCGCGCCGCGGCCGCACCGCGAGCCAGAAACCCGCGCGCGCCACCGATCGCAAAGGTGGAGGCAAGACGCGCAAAGCGTGAAATCTCGACATTCCAGAACAAGAATCGAACCGACACCGAAAGCAGATTGCGGAATGCAAATTCGGCGACGAGCGCCACCGTGAAACGCAAGGCCCACTGCTTTATCCTGCGCGCAAGTGTAGTAGACTTCCCGCTCTCCACCGGGCGCGTGTCATGCATGACGTCGCGCGCGACCAATGGGCCCCTCACCCACCGGCATGCCAGGCGCCAGCCGTTCCTGATCCTCTCCATCGGCAAGTTGATCTATGTCATCACCGCGCACGCCTGACGTGACAAGCATGCGTATTCGAGGCGCCGATCTGAGTCCGACGGCGCAAGTCTGAAAAGAGGCCGTTACGCCCAGATGTCTTACAACCGTTCCCTCATCCAGCTCACCGGCCGGCTCCGGGCCCTTATCCGTCAGCGTCTTTGGCTCCAGGTTCTGATCGGCATGGTGCTCGGGGTTTGCGTGGGCGTCCTGATCGGCCCGACGGCAGGCCTGGTCAAACCCGAAGCCGCGCTTATTATCGGCAACTGGGCTGCGCTGCCGGGAAAACTCTTTCTTCTGTCGATCCAGTTTGTGGTTGTGCCGCTGGTGGTGGCGTCGGTCATTCGCGGCATCGCCGCACCGGATGCCGACGTCAGCCTGCAACGTCTGGGAAGCTGGACGGTCGGCTTCTTCCTGACGACCACCTTCATCGCCGTCGTTATTGGGCTGACGGTTGCAATCGTGATCGCGCCCGGCGGGTATATCGACGGGCGTGTTCTGCAGGCGGCGATGGCGGGCCGTGAGGTGAGCGCCGCCAGTCCCCCGATGCCTGCGGCAATCCCGAATCTCGAACAGATGCCTGAGTTCATCACCACGCTGCTGCCGCGCGACCCGCTCACCACCCTCATCGGCGGGAACATGCTGCAGATCGTGATCACAGCGGTGATCCTCGGGATGGCACTGGTGATGACGCCGCAGGCGCAGCGCAAGCCGCTCCTCGATCTCCTCTCGTCCGTCCAGGCGGTCTGCATGGTGATCGTGGGATGGGTGCTTCGGTTCGCTCCGATCGCAGTCTTTGGGCTTCTCGCGCAGATCGTGTCGCGCGTGGGTCTGTCGGCGCTGCTTGGGACCGGCGTCTATGTGGCGACGGTGATCATTGGCCTGATCCTTCTGCTCGGCGTGTATCTCGCAATCGTCGTTGTTGTGGCGCGGCGCGACATTCGCAAATTCCTTGCCGCAATCCGGGAAGTCGTGCTGCTTGCGTTCTCGACGTCGAGTTCGGCGGCCGTCATGCCGCTCAGCCTCAGCACCGCGGAAGACAAACTGAAGATCAGCTCGTCGGTCGCACGCTTTGTCATTCCGCTGGGAACGACAATCAACATGGGCGGGACAGCGCTTTATCAAGGCGTCGCGACGCTCTTTCTGGCGCAGGTCTTTCACGTCGACATCGGGCTTCCCGGGATGCTCCTGATCGTGGTGATGGCCACCGGAGCGGCGATCGGATCTCCAGGAACACCTGGCGTGGGCATCGTGATTTTATCGACCATTCTCGACAGCGTCGGGATTCCATCGGCGGGGATCGCGATCATTATCGGCGTCGACCGCCTGCTCGATATGTTTCGCACCGGCGTCAACGTGACCGGCGATCTCGTCGCCTGCGCGACGATCGACCGTTTCTTCCGGGGAACCGTCACGGACGAGGCGCCGCCGCAACCCGCCGATCCGGCACCCGTGGCACCAGGGAGCACCTCAAGGTGACATCGAACCGCCTGACATTCGGGCACCCAGGTGGTGGTCGGACTGCAGCTTCCCTGCATCTGATGAGTTGCGCCAACTCACGCGCGACGTATCGCCACGTCGGCGGAAACCGCACCACCCCGCGACTGCGTACCGCCCGCCGGAACATCGCGATGCCGTCGTATACGCCGCAAAGGCAGAGGCGTCGGATAACCGACCAGTCTCTACCGAGCCCGTGGGGAGAACTCGTACCGTCTACCAGGACGCGCGAAATGCCCCGGCCCTGTTGAGAACGAAGCTAAACAGTTGACGTTTGCTCACGGCACAGCTAGATTAGAACAAATCTAATCTAGAAGAAGGAGCCCCCAGATGTCCAAGACTGATGACAAGAGCATGGGCAAGTGCCCGGTGATGCACGGCGGTAGCACCTCGATGGGGAGTGCGGTCATGGAATGGTGGCCGAATGCTCTCAATCTCGACATCCTCCACCAGCACGACACCAAGACCAGCCCGATGGGCCCGGACTTTGACTATCGCGAAGAGGTCAAAAAGCTCGACGTGAAGGCGCTCAAGCAGGACCTGACGAATTTGATGACCGACAGCCAGGCGTGGTGGCCGGCGGATTGGGGACACTACGGCGGACTGATGGTCCGCATGGCGTGGCACGCCGCGGGATCCTATCGCCTCGCCGATGGCCGCGGCGGCGGCGGCACCGGCAACCAGCGCTTCGCCCCGCTCAATTCGTGGCCGGATAACGTCAGCCTCGACAAGGCGCGCCGCCTGCTTTGGCCAATCAAGAAGAAGTACGGCAACAAGATCAGTTGGGCCGACCTCATCATCCTCGCCGGCAACGTCGCGTATGAATCGATGGGGCTGAAGACGTTCGGCTACGGCTTCGGCCGCACGGATATCTGGCACCCGGAAATCGATACCTATTGGGGCTCGGAAAAGGTTTGGCTCGGCAAGGACCGCTATTCGAGCGCCAGCGACGAGGCCTCGCTCGAGAACCCGCTCGCCGCGGTGCAGATGGGCCTGATCTACGTCAACCCGGAAGGCGTCGACGGCAAGCCCGATCCGCTCAGGACGGCCGAGGCGGTGCGCGTGACCTTTGCGCGCATGGCGATGAACGACGAAGAAACCGCCGCCCTTACCGCTGGCGGCCACACCGTCGGCAAGTGTCACGGCAATGGCAATGCGGGAAACCTCGGCCCTGATCCTGAGGCCGCCGACGTCGAGGAACAAGGGTTCGGCTGGCGCAACCCCGGCGGCAAGGGTATGGGCCGCGACACGATTACCAGCGGGATCGAAGGCGCGTGGACGACCCATCCAACCAAATTTGATATGGGCTATTTCGAGATGCTGCTCGATCACGACTGGGAAATCAGGTCGAGCCCCGCAGGCGCCCGGCAGTGGCAACCGATCAAAATTGCCGAAGCGGACATGCCGGTCGATGTCGAGGACCCCTCGATCCGCTGTATGCCGATCATGACCGACGCCGACATGGCGATGAAGATGGACCCGATCTATCGCGCGTTCATGGAGAAGTTCCGCGCCGATCCCGCGTATTTCAAAGACACCTTTGCGCGCGCCTGGTTCAAGCTGACCCACCGCGACATGGGCCCCAAGGTACGTTACATCGGGCCCGAGGTTCCGGCCGAGGACCTGATCTGGCAGGACCCGGTGCCTGCCGGCCCGACCGGCTACGACGTGACAGCGGTCAAGGCAAAGATCGCCGCGAGCGGCCTTTCAGTCAGCGACATGGTCTCGACCGCCTGGGACAGCGCGCGCACCTATCGCGGGTCGGACATGCGCGGCGGCGCCAATGGCGCGCGCATCCGCCTTGCCCCCCAGAAGGATTGGGAAGGCAATGAGCCGAACCGTCTGGCAAAGGTTCTTGGTGTCCTTGAAGGCATCGCGGCGCAGACCGGCGCAAGCGTTGCCGACGTGATCGTCCTTGCGGGCAATGCCGGCGTCGAACAGGCGGCGAAGGCCGCAGGATTCGACATCGCCGTTCCCTTCGCACCGGGTCGCGGGGATGCCACCAACGAGATGACGGATGCCGACTCCTTCGAACCGCTGGAACCCCTCGCCGACGGCTATCGCAACTGGCTGAAGAAGGACTATGCGGTACGGGCCGAAGAGCTGATGCTCGACCGGACCCAGCTGTTGGGGCTGACAGCGCCCGAGATGACCGTGCTGGTCGGCGGCATGCGCGTGCTCGGCACCAATCATGGCGGGACAAAACATGGCGTGTTCACGGACCGCGAGGGCGCACTGACCAACGACTTCTTCGCCAATCTGACCGACATGGCCAACAGCTGGCATCCGGTCGGCGGCAATCTCTATGAGATCCGCGACCGCAAGACCGGCAAGGTCAAGTGGTCCGCGACCCGCGTGGATCTCGTCTTCGGGTCCAACTCGATCCTTCGCGCCTATGCCGAGGTCTATGCGCAGGATGACAACAAGGAGAAGTTCGTCCGCGATTTCGTGGCCGCCTGGACCAAGGTCATGAACGCAGATCGCTTCGACGTCGCGTAGTCTCCGGCCGAGGAGTCACGGCGGCAGAAGAGACGACTTGAAAAGCCGCGCCTATGGCGGGTTGCCATAGGCGCGCAGGCCGACACTGGAATCCGCGGACCTGCGAAATCGACAGTTGAGTTGAAGAAAGGTGCCCCATTTTCCCCTGTCGTGCGTGACGCGGCTCTTCAAAGACATCAATGAGAGAGAATAATGGTGCCCAGGGGCGGATTTGAACCACCGACACGCGGATTTTCAGTCCACTGCTCTACCCCTGAGCTACCTGGGCGCCGAGGGGGGGGTCTTGCGCGAAAAACCCCCCGTTGGGGGCTCTCGATATAGGCAATTCGCGCTGCGCTGTCCAGCCGTAACGGGGCCTAACCGCTCTCGGGCGGTTCCTCGTCGCCTTCCTGCTCGATGGGACGGCCGGGAATGGCGTAAACACCCTTGAGCCAGCGCGACAGGTCGATGTCGGCACAGCGCTTGGAGCAGAACGGGTGATAGGCCGTCTTCTCGGGCTTCCCGCACAGCGGGCACGGCTTCGCCGCCGGGTCCGCGCCGTTCACGCCGGCACCTTCGCGGCGGTGATCTCGATGCGTTCGCGGTCGAATTTCGCCACCGCCTCGATTTCGACGTCGGCCCCGAGGCGCGCCTGAAGCGGCACGAGCGCGGATTGACGGCGCGCGGCGATCCACGACGCGACATCGCTGGCAACCTGGATTTTCCAAGCCGAGGCCCGCTCATAGCGCGCCTGCGTCAGAATCCGGCGGAAGGCCTCGTTGGCGACGGTGCCCGCGCTCTTCTTGCGCGCCCGGCCGGCACAAGAGCCGCATCCGGACGTCAGCAGGCGGCCGAGCGGTTCACGCACGCGCTTGCGGGTAATTTCGACCAGCCCGAACGGCGACATCGGCCCGATCGCCACCGGTGTGCGGTCGCGCGTCAGCGCGGTTTCGAGCGCTGTCTCGACCGCCTTGATGTTGTCCGGGTTTTCCATGTGGATGAAGTCGACGACGATCAGTCCGCCGATCCCGCGCAACCGCACCTGACGGCCGATTTCCTCGGCCGCCGCCAGATTGGTCTGAAAGCCGGTGTCCTCAAGGCAGCCGGCGCTGAGGCGTCCGGAATTCACGTCGATCGCGGTCAGCGCCTCAGTGGTTTCGATGGTGATCCATCCCCCGCTCGCCAGCGGCGCGCGCGGTCCGAGCAGCGTGTCGATTTCCG
>Ga0209643_1001779_pt1 | contig 17382 bp, 19 predicted proteins | sample AutmiccBRH37_all_FD_187383 | JGI IMG/M metagenome (GOLD analysis project Ga0209643, IMG submission 187383) | Deep subsurface microbial communities from Mt. Terri, Switzerland - Autotrophic microbial communities BRH/37_all (SPAdes) (version 2) | ecosystem: Environmental > Aquatic > Deep... | reverse complement strand
ATGAGTTGTACTAATTACACCTCTTATGGTTACGTAAAGGAATCATTAGTTGTTTTTAGAGCACATGAAAAGTCCATAACAATTGATGCCTCTCTAGACGCGAATAAAAGATATAAAATTGGTATTGCTTATGATGACGCAAGAATATATTTTTTTTTAAATCGTATTATTGCTAAATTAAAAATTTATAGAATAATTAGAAAATTTATTAATAATAGGAAATGATACGATTAGCCGAAAATACGATATCTCAAAAAGAATTAATTGCATTGGCAGAATGGATTCCCAACACTCCTCAGTTAACTAAAGGACCATTAGTTGTCGAATTTGAAAAGAAATTTGCAGCTTATATTGGAACTAAGCACTGTGTTATGGTTAATAGTGGGTCTTCAGCAAATTTGTTAATGGCATATTCGCTGTTAGAAGGAAATTATTTAAAAAATAAAAAGGTTGTTGTTCCCGGCATAAGTTGGATTACAACCCTTTCTCCATTCTTGCAGTTTGGATTTGAGGTGCTGTTATGTGATAGTAATGATAAAAATCTTGGAATTGATACTATTGAATTAGAACAGATATTTATAAAAGAGAATCCTTCATTATTAATAATTGTGCATGTTTTAGCACATTTAAATGATATGATTGAAATCTATCGGCTTTGTGAAAAATATGATGTTTTATTGATTGAAGATGCTTGTGAAGCATTAGGCACATCTAATACGATGGATAAAAGAGCTGGAAATTTGTCTTTGGCAGGTTCATTTTCTTTTTACTATGGGCATCATATATCAACAATTGAGGGCGGAGCAGTGACAACAAATGATACTAAATTATACAATTTGATGCTTTCAATTAGATCTCATGGCTGGTCACGTGATGTTGATGTTTTTTATAAAGAGCAATGGAAAAACGAATTTAATATTGATGAAGTTAGGGAGTTTTATACCTTTTATTACCCAGGTTTTAATTTGCGTTCCACAGACTTAAATGCTTTTTTAGGCTTAAGCCAGTTAGATAGAATCGATGAAATTGTATCCGTACGTCAAAATAATTATATATTATATTGTAAATATTTAGATGGGAATTATTGGAAACAAGAAAGTCAGTTTAAACAGCTGTCCAGTTTTGCTTATGGAACTATAGTAGAAAACAGGAAAGAAGTATTTAATCATCTTAAAAAAAATAATATTGAGGTTAGACCATTAATATGTGGAAATATGGGCAAGCAGCCTTTTTGGATTAAAAAATTCGGTTATAAACCACTTAAAGTAGCCGACATTATACACGATTATGGACTCTATTTACCCAACCATTTATATATGGATGAGGAGAAAATCAAATTTGTAACAGATAAATTTAAAGAAGTAGCCATTCCTAAATTTATTGTTTAATAATATTGAACTAATAAGTATTTTTCTTATTACCATTTTAATCTGGCAGAAAAACTGGTTTATTAGAAAAAAACAATAAATTCATAGATTTAGTAAATTTAGCTACTGAAAAATAAAACGTACCATGAAAATAGCACTCATCACTGGAATCACAGGACAAGACGGCGCTTATTTGGCGGAATTTTTGCTAAAAAAGGGCTATGAAGTTCACGGGATCAAAAGAAGAAGTTCTTTGTTTAATACAGCTCGCATAGACCATTTGTATAAAGATCCCCACGAAAAAGACGTAAAGTTTAAATTGCATTTTGGCGATTTAAGTGATGGGATGAATTTAACGCGCATTATACAGGAAGTGCAACCCGATGAAATATACAATTTAGGGGCAATGTCTCACGTAAAAGTAAGTTTTGATACGCCAGAATATACCGCCAATGTAGATGGTTTGGGAACTTTGCGTATTTTAGAATCCGTTCGTTTGCTGGGTTTAACGCAAAAAACAAAAATATACCAGGCCTCTTCTTCAGAATTGTATGGTTTGGTGCAAGAAACGCCACAAACAGAAAAAACCCCTTTTTATCCGCGCTCGCCTTATGCCGTTGCAAAAATGTATGCCTATTGGATTACCGTAAATTATCGTGAAGCTTACAATATGTTTGCCTGCAATGGCATTTTATTCAACCACGAATCACCTTTGCGCGGCGAAACTTTTGTAACCCGTAAAATTACGCGCGCCGCCAGCAAAATTGCGTTGGGTTTGCAGGATACCCTATACTTAGGAAACTTAAACGCCAAAAGAGACTGGGGCCACGCCAAAGATTATGTAGAAGCGATGTGGTTGATGCTGCAACAAGACCAGCCGGAAGATTTTGTAATAGCCACCGGCATCACAACCTCTGTAAGGGATTTGGTAAAATTAGCCTTTTATGAAGTAGGCATTGAACTTTCTTTTGAAGGCGAAAATGAACTTGAAACAGGGAAAATTGCAAAATGCAACATTCCAACATATCAATTGCCTATTGGCAAAGTTGTGGTAAAAATAGACCCAACCTATTTTCGTCCGACAGAAGTGGATTTGTTAAAAGGAGATGCCACAAAATGTAGAGAAAAATTAAACTGGCAGCCAAAATACACCTTGCAAGACTTGGTAAAAGAGATGATGGAACACGACCTTCATTTATTTAAAAAAGACCAATTTTTAAAAGATGGCGGTTTTGATACGTTGAATACGTTTGAGTAGTTAAGGTAATCCGTCAGTTCGAGTGATTTTGTCAAGCAAAAATAAAGATTGAAAAAAATAATATAATGGACAAAATTGTATCGAGAACAGTTCGAGTGCACAGCGCTTCTCGATACATTTTTTTGTTCCGTTTCACTACTCAAAAAAACACTCGAAGTGACGAAAGAAAGAAACACAACCCAAAACCACGTCAGTTCGAGTGATTTTGGTGTATAAAATGTATTGATGAAATTGAATTATATTAACCAAAATTGTATCGAGAACGAGAACGAGAACGAGAAGTGAAATTATCCTACGTTTACATACTAAAATGTTCAGACAACACCTACTACACAGGTGTCACAAGTAATTTGGAGGGCAGAATGGTAAAGCACAATTCCGGATTTTATCCAAACAGCTACACCGCTTCCAGAAAACCTTTAAAACTCGTATTTTACTGTGAATTTACAGATATAAACTTGGCATTTGAAACAGAAAAGCAAATAAAGAAATGGTCAAGAGCAAAAAAAGAGGCTTTAATTAATGAAGAATATGACGATTTAATTAATTTAGCCAAGAAGAAGTTCTAGTTCTCCTTCTCTATACAATTTAAACAAAAATTACCATTTTTGTCTAAATCATTCGAAGTGACGGCTTCTCGATACGTTTTTGGCAAGTAAAATAAGTAATATTAAAAAAATATAGCAGCCAAAAACACTCGAAGTGACGGTAATAGTAAATAATGAACACTTCTCGATACGATTTCTTTAAACAAAGAAATCACTCGAAGTGACGTAAATGTGAAATAAAAGAAGAATCACGTCAGTTCGAGTGATTTTGGTGTAAAAAGGTGTAACTGTTAAAGAAAAATTATAATAACCAAAATTGTATCGAGAACGAGAACGAGAACAAAACAAGATAGAAGCAACAAAAAAATGCAAAAGGAGTCAAAAATATATGTAGCGGGACACAAAGGCATGGTGGGATCTGCCATTATACGGAAACTTCAAAAAGAGGGTTATCACAATTTGGTATTAAAAACATCAAAGGAACTGGATCTAACCAATCAGCAAGGCGTTATTTCATTTTTTAAAAAAGAACAACCCGAATATGTGTTCTTGGCAGCCGCAAAAGTGGGCGGTATAGAAGCCAACAATACCTATCGTGCACAGTTTTTGTACGAAAACCTGATGATCCAAAACAATGTGATTCATCAAAGTTATGTGCACAACGTAAAAAAACTATTGTTTTTGGCGTCCTCCTGCATTTATCCCAAATTGGCGCCACAACCCATAAAAGAAGCGTATTTGCTAACAGGTGAATTGGAAGCCACCAATGAACCATATGCCATCGCAAAAATTGCCGGAATCAAACTCTGCGAAAATTATAACAAACAATACGGCTGTAATTTTATTTCGGTGATGCCCACCAATTTATACGGTCCCAACGACAATTACAATTTAAAGAATGCACACGTATTGCCGGCCTTGTTGCGCAAATTCCACGAAGCCAAATCAAACAATGCCAACACAGTTGAAGTTTGGGGAACCGGCACACCAAAACGTGAATTTTTACACGTGGACGATTTGGCCACGGCCTGTTTTCATTTAATGCAAACCTACCAAGGAAACGTGGCAGTGAATATTGGCACTGGCAGCGATGTGTCCATCAAAGAATTGGCGGAACTTATCAAAAAAATCACCGGCTTTAAAGGAAACATCGTATGGAACACTTCAAAACCCGATGGCACCCCGCGTAAAATGTTGGATGTGGGTTTAATTCACAGTTTGGGCTGGAAACATTCCATTGATTTGGAAGCCGGAATTGAGGAGGTTTATAGGGATAAATACATCAAATAATTGATACAACCATAAACACGCGAAGTGTCGACTTCTAGATACATTTTTGGTTTCATATTGGTATTGCTAAAAAACGATGTGAACACTTAAAACCAAAAACACTCGAAGTGACGCAAGACAAAAAGAACAAACTAAAACCAATGTCACCTCGAGTGATTTTGCTGTTAAAAGATTTGGTTTTAAAAGTAAATTATAATAACCAAAATTGTATCGAGAGGCTCGATACATTTTTTTGTTCCGTTTCACTGCTCAAAAAAACACTCGAAGCGACGGAACACATTAAAATATACCAAAACCAGCCACCACGAATGATTTTGGTTAAGAATAGAGAATATTATTTAATTTTTTGAAACTCCACTTCACCCATCATTTTTTTAAGTCCTTTTCCGGCCCTAAAATTAATTTTTGCGTTTGTACTGGTATTATCAATCACTTGTTTTTTAGTAGCAAACTCATTAGAGCCGGCAGCCAATTGAAAATTTCCTATGTCGGCCAGATGTACAATTTTTCCTTGAATCAATTCGTTTTTCAACACAACCTCCAAGTATGCCAAAACGCGCTGGCAATCGAGAACATTCATACGGCAATTCGTGGCAATTAAGGCAGAGAGTGTTTCAGAGTCCGTTTTGCCTTTGGCAATGGTTTTGGCATAATACTTAACCGGTTTTGTAGGGTTTTTCGAATTGATTCTTGGGATAATTTTGTATTTCACGCTCATAGTTTTAAAAAAGTTAAATGTTATTTGTTATATGTTAAAAGTTGAAGTTAAGTAAATTTAGGTAAATAAAAATGAATAAAACAGCAACTGTTGAATTCTCACAATTTTGCAGCAAATAGGCCTCATATCCCCCTAATTTGTTCTTCCGACGATAGGGGACAGAGCGTAAAGAAAACAGCCAGTGGCTGTTTTTAGTGACAGGGCCAGCCGGCGCGAGGGCTTAAAAAGTTAAAAGATTAATGTTATACTTCCCAAATCAAGCCCAGCTCATAATATCCCAGAGTATCTTTCGCACTACTCACATTTTGCGATGCCTCGTCCCTCGGCAGGACAAAAGATTCAGATTGAAAGAAAACTTAAAACTCAAAACCTAAAACGTTTTCAAACTAAAACATTAAACTAAAACCTCATAAAACAAGGGCTCTCGCGTGTATGTTATTAACAATGTTGATAGTTTTTTCAAAATTTAACGTGAGATATCGCAGATATCTAAAATGATATCTTACTTTTACGCTATAGAAAACGATTGGCGGGAACTAATCGGGCTTTTCTTGAAAAATATAACTCAATAATAAGGGGTCCTAACCGCAAATTATTGGGTTTTTTTTATGCATTTTAGTTTGATTTTTACGTAATTCCGCTGCTATTTTTACGCTATTTACACTTTTTTGGGTATAATGCATCGCTGTTTTCTCTGTTTTTGAAATATTATGAGGAGATGATAAGGGTTATTTTTATTTTAAACTGTTTTTTTTTGGTGAATTTGGATATGTAAAAACTGATACGTATCCATTTTTTATTTATTAAACAGTTAAAGGGAAAGATACGAATAGTGCTGAAGCTTTATTAGTATGAATAGGCTGATTTGTTAAATAGATTTGTGAAAAGATACGCATAAATATTTCATTTTTAAGCATAAAAAAACCCAAGCTGCGGGAACAGCTCGGGCTTTTCTTGAGAAATAAAACTCAATAATTCGGGGTCCTAACCTGCAATTATTTTGAATTTTACAATTTCCAGCATATCTCTCAGTTTGGCGCCCGGCCTAAAATTCAGGTGCGCTTTTTTAACGGAGTTTCCGCTAACACTTTCGGCCAATACTTCGCCATTGGAACTAACACCTACCTGGAAATTTCCCAAACCTCCAAGTTGAACCACTTTTCCTTGTTTCAGCTCGTCCATAATGTTATGCTCTAAAGCACGAAGCACTGCGTAACAATCCGATTCCCGAACCGTACACTGGTTAGACACCAAATATGCCAAACGTTCAAAGTCTATCACTCCCTGAGAAATAGCCTTGGCATAAAATTTGTTTTCCGCGGTTACATCCTGCGGATTTAAACGAGACATAGCTTTTATTGCTATCATAATTTACGTGGGGACCTCAATAGAGAAATCCCAGGGGTAAATTTACAACTTATATAAACTTAAATAATGTTAAATTTTAATTATTTTTCAACATAAATTGTTAATAAATTATGTTTTTGTTAATAATATTTTATTTATTTTATGAATATTCTAAATTATAATAAAGTATATTTGCGAAGGCTAAGAAAAGTAACGCGCGTACAATTTTGTGCTGACAGAAGTTTATGCCAAAGCCTTATTTTAGTGATTCCATCACACTTTTTTTCGTTTTCCAAAACCCAAACTTCGAAATGGCAATTAAAAATGTTTGATTAAAAAATCTGCAGAACTGCATAAAAATTTGTTAGATCTCTGTTTATAAAAATAAAATTTAACATTTATTTTTCAACATTTTTTTAATCGCACGACCGCACAACCAAAAAAGTTTAAAGTTTAAAGCTCAAAGGTGAAAGTTAAAATGTTTTTAGTTCTAAATATGATTCTTAATTCAATCAGACTCCCTTTCCTTGGGAAAGGGTTGGGGATAGGAAAATAAATTCCTATTTTTACCATCAAATAGAACTTAACAAATAATAGCAATCAAGTGTTACTGTCAATCATCACCATCAATTTTAACAATTTGGAAGGCCTTAAAAAAACAATGGCCAGTGTGCTTGGGCAAACCTGGACAGCTTTTGAGTATATCGTGATTGATGGCGGCTCCACAGATGGGAGTGCAACTTATATAGAAAGCCAAAGCCAATATATCGATTACTGGGTAAGCGAACCTGACAATGGTATTTATAATGCGATGAATAAGGGAATTAAAGTGGCGCGTAGATATTTTTTCAAATTATTATTTGGATGGAATAAGTTAAGCTGTCCACAATTTTTCACTGCTTGCTGAAGAAAGAGATCAAGTTTTAAAAGAGAATTTAAATATACATATTAAGATATAATAAAAAATTAATGAAAAAACAAATCCATATATTATTAAAAAAATGGGGTTACAAAATTACTAATATATCGAAAAGGGAAAAAGAATTGCAAGATTTAGTTCAAAGTTTTGAAATTTCAAATGACCAAAATAATTTAATGATTAATTCAGCTTCTTATTTATTTGAAATTAAAAAACATTTTCCCGAACTTGTTCTTGAGATTCACAAGGAAGGTGTTTTAGCCAGTTTTAAGGATTTAAAATTATACGTTGAATCTCCTGAAGAATTTTTTATTTTTAAGGAAGTATTTATTGAAAAAGATTATAATTTATTGTCAAATGAAAACTTCGTTGTTTTTGATATAGGAATGAATATTGGAATTAGTTCTTTGTTTTTTAGTTTAAAAAAAAATGTAACTAAAATATATTCTTTTGAACCGGTTTTAACAACATACAATCAAGCACTTTATAATTTTGAATTGAATAAAACTAATTCTTGTAAAATCGAAACTTTCAATTATGGTTTAGGTGGTTCAACCAGAATAGAAAAAGTATTATATAATTCTCAAGCAAAAGGCAATTGCGGTATTAGACTTGAGCAAAGTCTAGTTATTGAAAGGAGCAATGCTAAAGAAATTGAAATAGAAATTAAGAGAATAAGTGAAATAATACCTAAATTATTAGCAAAGCATCCTGAGCAAAAAATAGTATTAAAAATAGATTGTGAAGGAGCAGAATATGAGTTATTAAAAAATTTAAATGACATGAATCTATTCGTTGACATTGACATCATGTTGATTGAATGGCATGATAAAGGGGCAAAAATTTTGGAAGATATATTAGCAGGAAATAATTTCAGCATAATATCAAAGTTTTTGACGCCAATTACGGGAATGATTTATGCATTTAAAAATAATTAAAGAAATTTTAAGTCGATGCAAAAACCTGTGGTCTCCATTGTTGTTCCATGCTACAACCAAGCCCAATACTTGGACGAATCCTTGCAATCAGTATTTAATCAAACTTATATTAATTGGGAGTGCATTATTATAAATGATGGTAGTTCTGATAATACAGAAACAATTGCAAGAAAATGGATAGTTAAAGACCCTCGTTTTATTTATATATATAAGGAAAACGAAGGCGTAAGTAGTGCTAGAAACTTGGGGATTGAAAAAGGAAAAGGAGGATTTATTCTAACCTTAGATGCTGATGATAAATACGAAGCTACTTTTCTTGAAAAAGCAATAACTTTATTACTGGCTAACGATGAATTAGGTATTGTGAGTAGCTGGGGGATGTATTTTACAAATGATAAACTATTGCAAGTATATAAATCAATAGGTAAGACTACAAAAGATTTTTTATTTCATAATGCAGCAATCGGAACATCATTATTCAGGAAAGAATGTTGGGAGAAAGTAGGCGGATATGATGAATGCCAAGAAAACGGTTATGAAGACTGGGAATTTTATTTGCGAGTTTGTGCATCAGGTTGGAAAGTGCATATTATAGAAGAAGTCTTGTTTTTTTACAGACAAAATATCACTTCGAGAAGTGCAGGAATGAATAAGATTGATAAAGCGACCAAGAAATATATATACATGAAAAATAAAGCTATTTATTGTGCACATTATGAAGATTTTATTGATCGGTTTTTAATAACGTCGGATTTAGAAAAAGCAGAAATTAATAAATTTAAAAACACAATTGATTATAAATTAGGTGCACTAATATTAAAACCTTTACGAAATATAAAATGGTTTTTTTTAAATTTATTTAAATAATAATAGACTAAAAGTTCTTCATAAAACTTGGATAAGTTTGAAATTTATAAAATAGGATACTTTTTCATGAAAAAAATTAAGATAAATTTTGTAGATTTTTGGCCAGATTTCAATAAAACAAATAATTATTTTTATAATCTATTGATTCAAAAATATGAATTAAGTATTGATGAAAATCCAGACTTATTGTTCTATTCTTGCTATGGAAAAGAATATTTAAAATACAATTGTATCCGAATATTTTATACTGCAGAAAACATAAGGGCTGATTTCACAGCATGTGATTTTGCCTTTTCGTTTGATTATAACAAAAGAAAAAATCATTTCAGGTTGCCATTATATTCTATGTATGTTGATCTTCTTAATATGCTCAATAAGTTACAAACTATTCCCAGTAAAGAAGAAGCTGTAAAAATTTGGAAAAATAAATCCAAGTTTTGTTGTATGGTAGTTTCAAACCCAAATAGTAAAGAACGAATGACTTTTTTTAAAAATATTTCTAAAGTGATACACGTCGATTCTGGCGGTTCAGTTTTAAATAACGTTGGGGGCAAGGTTCAAGATAAATTTGAATTTATTAAAGATTATAAGTTTGTGATCTCTTTCGAAAACAGTGCTCATAATGGTTATACAACCGAAAAAATATTGGAACCTATTTATAAAGATTGTATTCCGATTTATTGGGGAAATAAATTAGTAGATAAAGATTTTAATCCTAAAAGATTTATTAATTACAAGGATTTCAAATCAGAAAAAGAATTGATTGATAAATTACTTGAAATAAATGAGAATGAAGCATTGGCGATTGATATGTTAATGCAACCTACTTTTAGTAACTATAAACTAGCTCATGAAAAAGAACGTTTAAAGGTATTTCAAATTATAAGTAACCTCATAGAAAACCCAAAAAAACCAATTGCAAGACAACTATGGAGGCATATTCATGCATATAAATTATTTTATAAAAAAATCAAAAAGTTGCTTGTAGTAAAAATTCAGAAAATCTTTATAAAATCAAACAAGAAAGATATTGAATAATTAAAATAGCTTCCTTAAATTTGGTCGGTAACATTCACAGGTAGGCTTTATTGATTATAAAAAAAATACTTAATCGGTAAACTAATTTTTTTACTAAAGTAGAAGTATAAAGTCGGCAATCGATTTATGAAAAAATGATAACAATAAATCATCCAATAGTTATTATTAGCCAGACATGATTGATTAATTAAGATATAATTTGGACTACGCTAAAAAGAATAATAAGTTTGCGCCAAATTTAAAATTAATAATAAGCAATAATTAGACACTCATTGATAATGAACAAAAAGCTTTCCATAATAACTATCAACTTCAACAACTTCGAAGGACTGAAGAGAACCGTGGAAAGCGTTGTCAATCAAACTTGGCAAGAATTTGAATATATCGTTATTGATGGTGGTTCAACGGATGGTAGTGCTGAATATCTACAAAGCCAAAGCGAGCATATTAATTATTGGGTAAGTGAACCTGATAATGGTATCTACAATGCGATGAATAAAGGCATTGCTAGAGCAGCGGGACAGTATTTGCTATTTTTGAATAGTGGGGATCATTTTTATAAAAATAAGATCTTGGAACAAAATCATATATTTTTAAATGAAAAAGACCTTATCTATTTTAATTTAAATTTTGTTGACAAAACAAATTCCAGGGTAGGTAACTATCCAGAACATTTATTGTTTTCTCATTTTATAAATGATACGTTACCCCATCCTGCAACATTTATAAAATCTTCTTTATTTAAAAGAGTGGGTTTATATGATGAAAGTTTGAATATAGTTTCAGATTGGAAATTTTTTATTTTAGCATTGTTCAAATATAACTGTACTTATAAGAAATTTGATGAAGTTCTTGCAACATATTATTTAGATGGTATAAGTTCAAATTTGATAAATCAAAAAATGATTTATGAGGAGAGAAAGAGCGTTTTGAATTCAGAATTTAAAGGATATATTGATGATATCACTCAACTGTTGGAATTAAGAACAATTGTTTTTAATTTACGGAAATCAAAAAAAATAGGGTTGTTAGTCAAATTGGGTTTAATTCACAAGTTTTAATATGATTACACCAAAAGTATCCATCATCGTTCCTTGCTACAACCAATCTCAATTTATGAATGCCGCTTTGCAATCCGTTTTAGAACAAACGCATCAAAATTGGGAATGTATTATTGTAAATGATGGCAGTACAGACAAAACGAATGAAATCGCTGGAAAATGGGTAGAAAAAGATAACAGATTTGTTTATTTTAAAAAAGAAAACGGAGGTTTGAGTAGTGCGAGGAATTTAGGATTGGAAAATGCCAAAGGCCATTATATCCAATTTTTAGATTCGGATGATTGTATCGCTAAAACAAAATTAGAGATTTCATTGCAGCAATTGAATTCATCTATAAATGAAGGTGTAAATGTGGTTATTTCTAATTTCAGGATGTTTGTGGATACTCCTGAAAACACAACAGCGCCTTACTGTAATTTGAATGAGCAAATGTTTAATTTTGAGAGTATACTCTACCAATGGGAGGAATCATTTACCATCCCTATACATTGTGGTTTATTTGAATCCTCATTATTTAAGAGTTTTAGATTCCCCGAAAACTTAAAAGCAAAGGAAGATTGGGTAATGTGGGTGAGTTTGTTTTATAAGGGCTGCAGTACTATTTTTATCAATGAATCTTTGGCTTTTTACAGGAGGAATCCTAAAAGTATGACAGTGACAAAGGATATGTTTCCAGATTTTATTCAAGCATTCGTTTATTTCAAAAGTATATTTTCAGAAGAAGAATATCATAAATTTTTGATAGCATTAATTACTAGGTGTTATAAATCTAATAAAATTTTTAAGTACAGACTTAGTGCTACTAAAAAATCGAATACTTATCAGGCGGGGTTAATGATTAAAAAAGTTTTAAAAACTTTCGGAATCCTGAAACCATGCAAGCAATTGTTTTTCTATATTCTAAAATTGAAATCTTATTAGTTTATAAATATTTATGTTAGCCATAGTGATACCATATTACAAACTCACTTTCTTTGAAGAAACCTTGCAGTCGTTGGCGAATCAAACGGACAAGCGATTTAGGGTATATATTGGTGATGATGCAAGTTCTGAAAATCCAACTTCGCTATTAGATATATATCAGGATAAATTTGATTTTGTGTATCATCGATTCGAAACCAATTTGGGGGGCGTTTCGTTGACCCAACAATGGGAACGCTGTATCGCTTTATGCAATAATGAAGAATGGGTGATGATTTTGGGAGATGATGATTTTTTGAGCGAAAATGTTGTGGAACGATTTTACTTTAATTTATCAGAATTCATCACTAAGGCCAATTTGGTTCGTTTTGCATCACGAACGATAGTTCAAGAAGAAAATCACAAAGCCGGTATTTGTGAACATCCCGTATGGGAAAATGCTACAGAGTCATATTATAGAAAATTTAAATTGATAACCAGAAGTTCACTCTCAGAATATGTATTTTCAAAACAAGTCTATGAAAAATATGGTTTTTATAATTATCCTTTGGCTTGGAATAGTGATGACAGGGCCTGGTTGGATTTTTCTGATGACAAACCTATTTATTCGATCAATGAGGGATTGGTAAACATAAGATTGTCCAATTTAAGCATTACCGGAAGGAAGGATAATCTAGTGTTGAAAAATAATTCTTTGGTGTTATTCCATAAATATATAATTCAAAATAAATTAAGGCATTTCAATAAATATGACCGCATAAAAATAATCAGGAAATACCATTACGAATTAAAAAAGATGAAATCAATAGATTTCAGTGATTGGTTGTTTTTATTCAATAATTATGTAAGAAACATAAATATGCCGGTAATTAAAGGTTTTCTCAAAAAATATATATAGTAGGGTTGCAGAGGCAATTTAGGTAAGAATTAAAAAATAGAATTATATAAAAGAATTAATAAATTAATCAATGAATCCCAAAGTAAGCATCATCATGGCGACTTATAATAGGGCGCATTTTATTGCAGAGTCGCTTTTGTCAATACAAAATCAAACTTTCTTGGATTGGGAATGCTTAATTATTGATGATGGAGGAACGGATCATACAACTGAAATTATTACTCCAATTTTAGAGCAAGATTCCCGCTTTAAATATACAAAACGCAGTGATCATTATTTAAAAGGCATACCGGGTTGTCGCAATTATGGCTTGGATTTGGCTAAAGGGGAATTTATTATTTTTTTTGATGATGATGATATTGCACATCCTCAAAATTTGGAGTTATGTGTTTTAGAACTAAAGGATCCCGCTATTTCTTTTTGCAGGTATGTTCGCGAGGTTTTTGTTAACGATTTCAATTATCAATTCGACTATTCAAAAACATATACTTCATTTTATATCGATAAAAATGATATAGAAAGAATGTTGAAAAACGAATTGCAGTTTAATTCCTGTGCCGTAATGTGGAAAGCGGTATGTTTTGAAGCCAATCGTTATATAGAAAAGCTGATGTTTGCCGAAGAGTGGGAATTATATTCCAGAATAGTATCATCGGGCCATCGTGGAATATCTATAAATAAAACCTTGTTTTATGGCCGCAAACATATGCAGTCCAACACAGGGGAATATGACAGAAAAAATGCATTTAGGAAAGCGTCATACGCCGAAGCTATAGTGTTGGTGGTCAAAAATCTAAGAGAAAAACAATTGCTTACTTATGCTTTAAAACGGTATTTTATGGCATTTTCAATTGGTTTTAAAGAATATGATGTATTCAAAAAGATTTTAAATATATTAGAATTACCTACATTTGAAAAAATAAAATGGCAAATTTTCTATGCCATTCTGCCCTTACGGTTAAATATATATCGTATGAACAAAGCATTAAAAAAGAAGCGTCAATAGTAATTTTCAGATGAATCATTACTGTTAGCTATGATACTAATTTATAGAACAAAAAAATGAAGTTTTTAGTAATAGAACAGGATTTAAGGGTATGGGGAACAAGCCAAGGGATTATTTCACGTTCTTTTTTAGCAAAATTACGGATTTCTTACCCTGATTCCATTATTGATGTGGTGTATTTAAAACCTGATACAAGCGAAGACCGCTTGGATTTATTGCCTGTTAATTCTGTTGAGTCTCATATTATAAATATCAAAACACCCTTTTTTACGAAATGGATCAATAAAATTTATTGGAGATTATTTCATGTTTCTTTGGTTAGAAATCATATTCACAAGGTATATAAATCTTATATAGCCAAAATTGACTACCAAGAATACGACCATATTTTTATTCGAAGTGCAGGGACAGAGCATGAAACCATTTTAGGGGCGAAAGATTTACCCATTCTTAAAAAAGCGATTGTTAATTTTCATGACCCCTATCCCAAATTTTGGTATCCAGGTTCGACATCCGAATTGACAAATTTGGAACTCTTTAAATTAAAAGAAATGTATAAAGTGGTTTTGCAGGCAAAAACCTGTATGAGTTCGGCCAGTTTAATGTCGGAAGACTTACAATCTTTATACGGATGCCGAAAAAAATTTTACAACCTGCCTCATCAATTCGATAAAAGTGTTTTTGATTTCTCGGATGCTGGTGCTGCTTTCAAAAAGGATAAAAAAATATTGATTTCCCATCATGGCTCAATGCAATTTGGCAGAGATATTGAAATAGTGTTGGATGCCTATAAAGAATTGGTGGAAAAAAACCCGTTAGTTAGGGAAAATACACAATTTGTGATTAGAGTCAAAAGAATTGATTTAAATAAATTAATCGAAAAATATTCAAAAACGCCCAATATTGTCATTTTAAAAACCCTGCTTTTTTCAATTTCCTACTACGAGCAAACCTATGATGCAGATATCAATGTTATTCTCGAAAACGGCCCGTTATATTGCAATATTCTGGTAGGAAAAGCGCCATTATTGGCAGCAATAGGTAAGCCAGTTTTGTCAATTTCACCGGAACGAAGCGAAATGCGCAGGATAATTACGGATGATCAATATCTTGCGGGCTTTACTGACAAAGAAGAAATCAAACAAAAATTAGAAAAGCTGATAATCAACAGAATGAATTCTGAGGGAGATGTTTATCCTTTTGGCGACTATTTTTCAGATGAAAATTTTAAAGCTACTTTAGATGAAATCTTGTTCGAATCAAACTTAAATTAACAGAAATGAACTCAATAATAACAATATTTAAAAAAATTAATTTCAATAATAGCATTTAGGAAACCAATTAGGATGTATGACACTACTTTCTCCATACTTATTACCACCAAAAATCGCAAGGCCGATTTAATTTTTACGCTCAATAAAATTAGTTGTCTTCTTGAAGACGCAAGCGTAAATTGTGTTGTTTTTGATGATGGTTCTGTCGATGGAACCTATGAGTATGTGATAAAGAACTACCCATATATACAAGTCGAAAGAAATGCTGTTTCTAAAGGTTATATCTATTGCAGAAACAAAATGCTCAATGAAACCAAAAGCACTTATGCAATTTCATTGGACGATGATGCACATTTCATTTCCGGTAATCCATTACAATTCATTCACAACCATTTTGAGCAGAACGCTAATTGTGGCCTGATTGCCTTGCGAATTTTTTGGGGTTTGCAAGAACCATCATCAACGTTTTCTAAAGCTAAATCAGAACGGGTACAAGGATTTGTGGGTTGTGCCCACGTATGGAGAATGGAAGCTTGGAAATCCATACCCAATTATCCTGAATGGTTTGTTTTTTATGGGGAAGAAAATTTTGCGTCATATCAATTGTTCAAGAAGAATTGGGAAGTGTATTATTTGCCAGAAGTATTGGTAAATCATAGAGTAGATGTGAAATCAAGAAAAAATAATACTGATTATTCCACTCGTTTACGAAGATCCTTGCGGTCAGGATGGTATTTATATATAATGTTTTATCCTTGGATGTTAGTTCCTCGTAAAATTGCTTATAGCCTTTGGATGCAGATTAAAGTGAAAGTTATGAAAGGCGATTTTAAAGCTATGTTGGCTATTATGCTGGCGATGGGAGATTTATTGATAAATTTACCGCGATTGTTTTACAATGCCTATAGATTAAACACCGCGGAATTTAAAGCCTATACAAAATTAGCTGAAACAAAATTGTACTGGACACCAGAAGAAACTTAATTAAAACCTATTTTTACATTAGTCGAAAATAATGAAGATAATAGCCATAATACCCGCACGAGGTAGGTCAAAAAGACTGACCAATAAAAATATTAAATTATTAGGGGGTATCCCATTGATTGCGCACAGCATTAATTTTGCAAAAGAAAACCATATAGATAAAATTGTGGTGAGTACGGATGATGCTTCAATAAAAGAAATCACATTACAATACGGGATAGAGGTACTAGACAGGCCTGCAGATTTGGCAACTGATAACTCCCCAACGATTGATACCTTAAAACAGGTTATGGAAAATGTTGCTGGAAATTATGACTATGTGGTGGTGTTGCAACCCACAAATCCTTTGCGGCCAAAAAACTTATTGCAGGAAGCGTTAAAAAGAATGAATGAGGGTAATTATGACAGTTTAATGACCGTGACCAGAAATGAACAAAAATTCGGCAAGATCATAAACTTTAAATTTGTGCCTTACAATTACGCCATCGGACTGCGCAGCCAGGACTTGGATCCTTTATATTTTGAAAATGGCTTGTTGTACATTGCCAAAACAGCCTTAATTTTGGAAGGCAAATTAATGGGAGAAAACCATTTGCCGTTTATCGTAAACCATCCCTATGCCAAAGTGGATATTGATACCCAGGAGGATTTTGACTATGCGGAATACTTATTTAACAAATACATTAATTGAAACTGAATCAAATTCCCCTCTAGAGGGGTTAGGGGTGTGTTTTTGAAGAGAATATAAAAATATGAAAAATCCATTCATCGAAATAGCCAACAGAAAAATCGGCCCCGATTATCCGCCCTTGGTGATTGCCGAACTGGGCATCAACCACGAAGGCTCTTTGCAAGTGGCCAAAGAAATGGTGGATGCCGCAAAGCGGGCAGGTGTTGAGGTGGTAAAACACCAAACCCATATTGTTGCAGACGAAATGAGCGCCGCG
>Ga0209643_1001778_pt1 | contig 17393 bp, 15 predicted proteins | sample AutmiccBRH37_all_FD_187383 | JGI IMG/M metagenome (GOLD analysis project Ga0209643, IMG submission 187383) | Deep subsurface microbial communities from Mt. Terri, Switzerland - Autotrophic microbial communities BRH/37_all (SPAdes) (version 2) | ecosystem: Environmental > Aquatic > Deep... | reverse complement strand
CGCTCGAATTGCCGCAAGACCAGGACCGGGGTGTTCCGTCCGGCGCATAGGCCGGACCCTGAATGTGAAAATAGGAAACCATCCAGCGGATGGTTTCCTATTGAGAAAAATGGTAGACGCTGAGGGGTTCGAACCCACGACCCGCTGATTAAGAGTCAGCTGCTCTACCAACTGAGCTAAGCGTCCATATGACTGGCTATATAGGGCCGGATTTCGCAAACGCAACATGTTGGTTGCAATAATCATCCAAAAGCGCCACCGCGGCGACCGGGATGGCGTTCGATCGACATCAGGATGCCGACGCAGATCATGATCGTCATCATCGACGAGCCGCCGTGGCTGAGGAAGGGCAGGGGGATGCCGACCACCGGCGCCAGCCCCATCACCATCATCAGGTTGATGGCGACATAGAAGAAGATGGTCACGGTCAGGCCGGCGGCGGCCAGTTTCGAGAATCGGGTCTTGGCCTTCATCGCGACGCGCAGGCCCCAGCGAAACAGCAGGAAAAAGCAGAACAGGACGAGGATGCCGCCCATCAGGCCCCATTCCTCTGCCATGGTCGCAAAGACGAAATCGGTGTGCCCCTCCGGCAGATAGTCGAGATGGCTCTGGGTGCCGTTCATGAAGCCCTTGCCGAACAGGCCGCCGGAGCCGATCGCGATCTTGGACTGGCTGATATGGTAGCCGGAGCCGAGCGGATCATTTTCCGGATTGAGGAAGGTGGTCACGCGTCTTTGCTGATATTCCTCCAGAGTGAAGAAAAATGCAAGCGGGGCAATGACAGCGATCGCGGCGGCACCTCCGATGAACAGCCGCAGCGGCAGTCCGGCCAGAAAGGCGATGGTCAGGGCACCGGCGAAAACCGTGATCGTGGTGCCCAGATCGGGCTGCAGCAATATCAGCCCGCAGGGGACGGCCAGTAGCGCAAAAAGCGGCCAGATCGCGCCCCAGGTCCGGATCTGGCTCGGCGGAAGGAGGTCATAGAATCGGGCGACGGCGAGGATGATCGCGACTTTCATCAGCTCCGATGGCTGGAGGTTGATGAAGCCGAGGTTGAGCCATCGCTGGCTGCCGCCGCCGACGGCGCCGATCAGTTCGACGCCGACCAGCATCAGCACCACGATGCCATAGGCCGGGAAGGCCATCATTTTCCAGAAGGATTCCTTGAACCGGGAGAGCACGATCGCCATGACCACGAAGACCATGAACCGGATCATATGCGGACCCGCCCAGGGGTTCAGACTGCCGCCGGCCGCCGAATAGAGCACGACAAAGCCAAAGCTCGCCAGAACGCACAGAAGCACGATCGTTTTCCAGGGAAGCTGCGCAATCGGCGCGGGAATGAAATCGCTCAATTCCTAGTCTCCGGCGCTGGCTTCGGTGCCGGCCACAGGAGCTTCCGGAGCCGCAGCAGCGGGATTGTCCGCCCCTGCCTTCTGGAGATTCTTTCGGGCGCGATAGGCCGCCATTTTGATATCCATGCGTTCCTGGATATTGCCACCCCATGACTTTTCCAGACCGGTCAGCACATCCATCGCCTTCTCGCGATCATAGAGGAACGTCATGACATCCCGAGCGACCGGATAGGCGGCGCCGGACCCGCCACCATGCTGAATGACCACGGCGGCCGCATAGCGGGGATTGTCGAATGGCGCGAAGCAGATGAACAGGCCATGGTCACGATATTTCCAGGCAACATCTTGGCCACCGCGTCCGAAATTGAGGTTGACCACCTGCGCCGTGCCAGTCTTGCCGGCCAGCTTCACATCTTCAATCGGCAGCCGTGCCCTTCCGGCGGTCCCCGGTCCGTTGACCACGTCGCTCATCGCTTTCTGGACATAGAGCAGATGTTCCGGGTCCAGATTCAAAGTCTCGATCGTCGGCTTTTTCTCGTTCATGAGCAGCCGCGGCATCAGATTCTTTCCGGTCGCAAGTCGGGCCGCCATCACCGCCAGCTGGGTCGGATTGACCAGCATATAGCCCTGGCCGATGGTGGTGTTGACCGTGTCATAGGCCTGCCATTCGCGGTCATATTTCTTTTTCAGCCAGGCCGGATCCGGGACGGTGCCGTAAAACTGGCTAGCGACCGGCAGCGGATATTTCTGCCCCAGCCCGAGACGGTTGGCCATCAGCGCGATCGGATTGATGCCGATCTTCTGGGCAAAATAGTAAAAATAGACGTCGCAGCTCTGATAGATGCCCTTGGCCATGTCGACGCGGCCATGGCCGCCGCGTTTCCAGCAGCGAAAGCGCCGGTTGCCGACCTGGAGCCCGCCATTGCAATTGACGGTTTCATCGGGGTCCAGTCCGGCCTCCAGAAAGGCGAGCGCGACCATCGGCTTTACCGTGGAACCGGGCGGGAACAGGCTTTTGAGCGATTTGTCCAGCAGCGGCACATGATCGTCTTCGCGCAGCATGCCATACTCCGTGACACCGATGCCGTCGGAGAAGCTGTTGGGATCAAAGGACGGCATGGAGGTCATCGTCAGAATGTCACCGGTCAGGCAGTCGAGGACGACCACCGCACCGGATTCGGGACCCAGCCGTCGCGCGGCATATTGCTGGAGGTCGATGTCGAGCGTGAGTTGCAGCGGCTTGCCCGGAACGTCGGGACGGGTGTTGAGCTCCCTGACAATCTTGCCGCGTGCCGTGACCTCGACCCGCTTAGCCCCGGGCTCGCCCTGCAAATGGTCCTCGAAGATTTTCTCCAGACCGTCCTTGCCGATCTTGTAGCCGGGCGTGATCAGTATCGGATCAGGCTTGGCCTTGTAGTCCTCGGCGGATGCAATGCCGACATAGCCGACCAGATGGCCGATCGCCGGGCCGCTCGGATAATTGCGCGAAAATCCCTGCCGCGGCGAAACGCCGGGCAGATCGGGCAGCCTGACGCTGACCGCCGCATATTCTTCCCAGTCGAGCCCCGTCGCGACCTGGACGGGCTGGAAACTGCTTGCTTGCTCCAGTTCCCGGTTGATCCGGTCCAGATCTTCCTGACCGAGCGAAAGCAATTCAGCCAGGGTGGCAACGGTCTTTTTCCGGTCGCGCAGCCGGTCCGGAATGATGTCGACGCGAAAATCGGTCTTATTATTGGCAATCGGCTTGCCATTGCGGTCAATCAGCCAGCCGCGCCGGGGCGGTACCAGGGTAAGGTTGACCCGGTTGCTTTCCGACAAGAGCTTGTAACGTTCGTTCTCGGCGACGGAAATATAAGCCATCCGGCCAGCCAGCAGCACGCCGACGCCGATCTGCAACCCGCCGATCACGGTCGCCCGACGCGTGAAGGTCATCTCCTGCATCGCTCCGCTGATCGTGCCGGGTGATTTCACGAAGCCACCCGCCAGTTGTCGATGGCACCGATCAGCCGGGCGACAAAGGGATAAAGCAGGACCGAAAGCAGTATCTGCGGCAACAGCAAGTCCAGCCGCAACATATTGGATCTGAAATCAACGATTAGCATGCCGCCTATTAGCACAATTATGATCGCTGCGGAGGCGATAAGCCAATCTTGCCAATAGTCGCGGCGAACCGCTTTCCGGTCCAGGGTTTCGAGCAGGATGAAAATGACGGACCAGAGAAATGCGGCGCTGCCGAAGGGCTGCCCGCTAAAAATATCGTCGATAAGGCCCAGGGGAAAACCGGCCCATACCGCCCAGTAGCCCGGTCGGATCAGGCGCCATGCCAATATCACCAGCAGGCCCATCGGGGGCAGGATCGGATAGTCGGTGATGATCGGCAGGGCAGTGATCATCGAACCGATGACGACCGTCAGCGGCGGTATCAGCTTGATCCGCAACTGGGAAGGTTGCCGGCCAATCCTGGATTGACGGGACCGGGCCACTATTGGCCGCTTTCCTGTTCCACGTCCTTCGCGGAATCCTTCTCGATCTGGCGCATGGTTTCAGCCTGGAAAATCGGCTGGACGATGGCGTGGCTGACCTTGGCCGGATTGGCCAGGACCCTTCCGATGGCACCGGTTTCTGTCTTGCGAATGACGACCGCCACGGGAATGCCGGGACTATATAATCCGCCGCTGCCGGAGGTAATCATCAGATCGCCGCCCTTGAATGGATTGGAGCCGATATTGATCGGCTGGATGTCGACCGTGCCATCTCCGCGACCGGTGGCAAAGGCGGGCAGGCTGTCGCTGGCGCGCTGCACCGGTGTGACATTATTGCCGTCCGACACCAGCAATACGCGGGCGGTGGTCGGGCCGGTTTCCAATATGCGACCGACCAGACCTTCCGGCGAGCGCACGGGCTGGCCGGGTTCCAGACCGCTGTTGCTGCCGACGCCCAATGTCGCAATACGGCGGGAGCTGGATGCGGTCGAACTGATCAGCCGAGCCATGGCGATCGAATCGGGCACTTCCTCCTCCAGCTTCAGCAAGCGTTTGAGACGTTCGTTTTCCTGTTTCAGGGCACGGGCTTCCAGGATCTCTATCCGATTCTGCTCCAGCTCCCGTTGCATGGCGGCATTTTTCGATGCGGCGTTGAAATAGGCAGAAATTTCATCGCCGGCGCTGCCGGTGGCTCCGCCGATTTCTGAAATAGACTTGCTGATCGGGGCCACGGTTTCAGCGCCGATCGTGCGCAGCACCGAAAATCCCTGCGGATCTAGGAAGGAGATGAGCAACAGAAGCAGTCCCAGGACCGCTCCCAAAATGCCCAGTAAATAGCTGGCGAATATGCTGTACTGCGCCCGCTTGGAAAATCCTGGACGCCGATTGATTGGCGGCGCCATATCGACTTATCCTTTCGCTTCCAACCGTTGTTTCATCCTGTTCTCTAAATCAGGCAGTGGTCAACACGCCTCGGAACATCGGGTCTTCCATCGCGCGCCCGGTGCCGATGGCAACGCAGGCCAGCGGATCTTCGGCGACCGTGACGGGCAGGCCGGTTTCATCGCTGAGTGCCGCGTCGAGGCCGGAGATCAGTGCACCGCCGCCGGTCAGGACAATGCCCTGATCGACAATATCGGCGGCCAGTTCCGGTGCGGTGTTTTCCAGCGCGATGCGGACGCCCTCGATGATCGTGCCGATCGGCTCGCTGAGCGCTTCGGCAATCTGGCCCTGGTTGATCGAGATTTCCTTTGGTACGCCGTTGACCAGATCACGGCCCTTGATGTGGATGGTGTGACCGACGCCATCGGCAGGCGCCTGGGCGACACCGAAATCCTTCTTGATCCGCTCGGCGGTGGTTTCACCGATCAGCAGATTGTGGTGACGGCGGACATAGGAAACAATCGCTTCATCCATCTTGTCACCACCGGTGCGGACGGAGGTCGTATAGGCCAGTCCGCGCAGCGACAGCACGGCCACTTCGGTGGTGCCGCCGCCGACGTCGACGACCATCGAACCGATCGGTTCGGTGACCGGCATGTCGGCGCCAATGGCAGCGGCCATCGGTTCCTCGATCAGGAATACCTGGCGCGCGCCGGCATTGGATGCGGCATCGCGAATGGCGCGGCGCTCGACCGAGGTCGAGCCGCTGGGCACACAGATCACGATTTCGGGATAGCTGAAAAGCTTGCTCTTGCCGTTCACTTTCTGGATGAAATGCTTGATCATCTGCTCGGCGACATCGATGTCGGCGATCACGCCGTCGCGCAGCGGCCGGATGGCCTCGATGCTGTCCGGTGTCTTGCCCATCATCATCTTCGCGTCATTGCCGACGGCCTTGACCTTCTTCACGCCATTGATGGTCTCGATGGCAACCACCGATGGTTCGTTGAGCACGATGCCCTGGCCACGCAAATATACCACGGTATTCGCCGTGCCGAGGTCGATCGCCAAATCTTGCGAACGGAACTTGAACAGATTTTCAAACATAATTGTGTCCGTAATATCTAATATTTGCAGACCTTGCTGCAACAATTAATCCAAGCGATAAGATGCTGAACGGGTCATGAGGTTAGCCATGGGAATCGCCCAAAAAATCAGGGGTCGCTTGGCAAGGTCGCTTGGGCTAGGAACGGCAATATGTCAATAAGAAGACTTCCAAACAGCCTTATAAATCGGATAGCTGCCGGAGAGGTGGTCGAACGCCCCGCGAGTGCTCTCAAGGAGCTGGTCGAAAATGCGATTGATGCCGGCGCGCGCCAGATCAATATCCGGCTGGAGGAGGGCGGACTCGACCTGGTCCAGGTCTCCGACAATGGCTCGGGGATGAGCCGCGATGACATTGCCCTGGCACTCGAACGCCATGCGACGTCGAAGCTGCCCGACGAGGCGATCGAACTGGTGACGACGATGGGCTTTCGCGGCGAAGCCCTGCCGTCGATCGCCAGCGTGGCCCGGCTGACCATTGAAAGCCGGATGGCGGGGGAAGATGGCTGGTCGCGGGTAATTGATCATGGCGAACTGGTTCAGGAAGGGCCGACGGCGATCCCGCCGGGGACAAAAGTCAAGGTGGAGCAGCTGTTCGCCAAGGTGCCGGCGCGGCGCAAGTTTCTGCGCACCGCGCGCAGCGAATATGCCGCCTGTACCGACATCGTCCGGCGCCTCGCCATGGCGCGGCCCGATATCGGCTTCACGCTGGAGCATCAAGGGCGCAAGGCGATAGCGGTGCAGGCCGGGGAAACCGGACCCGAGCGGGTGGCGGCGCTGACCAGCCGTGATCTGCGCGCCAACAGTGTCGGCGTCGACCTGCAGCGGGAGGAGATTCGCCTGACCGGCGTCGCCGGCCTGCCGACCTATAATCGCGGTGTCGCCGATCACCAGTTCCTGTTTGTCAATGGCCGCCCGGTCAAGGACCGGCTGCTGGTCGGCGCGGTCCGCGGCGCCTATGCCGAGATGCTGGCGCGCGACCGGCATCCGGTGGTCGCGCTGTTCATCGACATGCCGCCCGAACTGGTTGACGTGAACGTCCATCCGGCGAAAACGGAGGTGCGCTTTCGCGAACCGGCGATGATCCGCGGGATGATCGTCAGCGGCCTGCGCAAGGCGCTCGACGAGGGCGGCTTTCGCGCCGTGCAGCGACCCGCCGAATCGGCGCTCGGTCGATGGCAGAGCGAGCCCGTGATGCCCGATCCGCAGTGCAGCATATTCACCGCTCAGGGCAGGGCAGCGGTGCAGCAGCAGCCTTATCCGTCCGCCACGGTCCGCGACGATCGCAGCGTGTTCGCGGGGCTGGATCGCGGCGAGGAACTTGCGCCGCTAATGGGCCGGGCCGAGGAAGCCTCCGGTCCGGTCCCCGACGTTGGCCGCTATCCGCTGGGCATTGCCCGCGGCCAGGTGGCAAAAACCTATATCGTGGCCGAAGCTGAAGACGGCCTGGTGATTGTCGACCAGCACGCGGCGCACGAGCGGCTGGTGCTGGAGCGGATGCGCAAGGCGGTCGACGGCGGCACGGTGGCGTCGCAGGCCTTGCTGATGGCGGAAGTGGTCGAGCTCGATGAAAATGCCTGCGACCGGCTCGAGGCGCGGGTTGCGGAACTGTCGGACTTCGGGCTGGAACTGGAGCGGTTCGGGCCGACCGCGATGCTGGTCCGGGCGACGCCGGCGATGCTCGGCTCGGGCGATGTCCGGGAACTGGTTACCGACCTGGCCGACGAACTAGGCGCCTATGATCAGGCGCTCAGCCTCAAGGAGCGGGTTGACCATGTTGCCTCGACCATGGCCTGTCACGGCTCTGTCCGCGCCGGAAGGGTGCTCAGCGTCGCGGAAATGAACGCCCTCTTGCGCGAGATGGAAGTCACGCCGCACAGCGGCCAGTGCAACCATGGTCGCCCGACCTGGGTGAAACTGGCGCTGGACGACGTCGAAAAGCTGTTTGGCCGCAAGTGATTCGGGAGTTTTCCAGGAGCCGGATGTGATCAGGATCATTGTCCGTCTGGCTGAGGGGACTAGGTGCGGATGAAATTGGAGTTTGCCATGAGATGTCGCCAAGCGGCCACTATATTTTCTGCGCTGATGCTGGTGAGCAGCGTTGCTGCCGCCGCGCCCCCTGATGCTCGGGAACCCCGCCAGGCCGAGGGCGACCTGACCGGCTATTGGCAACAGGCGGACGGGACCGTTGTTCGTTTCACCCAGGACGGCTCCAGCCTGATTTCCCGATATGACAAGCGGTCGGCTGGCGAGGAAGCGAATGATATCGATTTTACCGCCACCGTACACGGCAATCTGGTCTATGGCGCGCATCGCGGTCCCTTTTCCCGCGCGATGCAGGAAAAATGTGCGACCCAGATATGGGTCGGCATGGGGCTGACCCTGAGCGATGACGGCAATAAATTGGAGGGGTTCCGGGGCGACCGGGTCATCGATCCGCAAAATTGCAGTGCCCGGAACAGCGCCCCCGCCAGCCTTGTCTATGAACGGGTTTCCGCTCGCGATCCCGAACAGTAAGCGCGCCTTTTATCCGAAGATCAGGGAGCGAGCATCGACTCGAACGGAGCGAGGCTGCCATCGCCGGCTTCGGGTGTGACGCCGGCCAGCCGGGCGACCAGCGAATAGAGGCTCACATTGTCGAATAGCGGCCGCTGGCCGCCTGCGGTGATCGCCGGGCCGCTGGCCAGAAAAAAGGCCGTCATGTCGGGATGGCGATGGTCATAGCCATGGCCGCCGCCGATCCCGGTCATCCATTCCGGGACATCCTGCAACGCCATCCAGCCGGTTTCCGGCAAGCAGAAGATCGACGGAACCCGCGGATTGGTGCCATAGCCAAAATGCGGGGGGATAGACGCGCGGTCCCAGCATTGCATATGCTCGTGCGGGCGAAGAAAAGCCGCGCGCACCGATTCCCGATTGCTTTCCAGCGGCTCGATTCCGAGATAATTGCCGTCCTCGACCAGGCGGTACTGGTCGCGCGACAGTATCCGGTCGAGATATATGATCCGTTCCGGCGCGGTCTCGGTCATGCCGTGATCGGAAGCGATCACGAAATTGACCGGCTGTCCCAGGCTGCCCAGCTGCTGTTTCAGCCGTCCGATTTCGCTATCCACCTCACTGATCGCAGCGTGCAGTTTTTCGCCCGGCGCAGGACCGAAATAATGACCCGCCGTATCCACGGTATCGAAATAGAGCGTCACCAGCCTGGGGCGGATCTCGGCGGGCCGCCGCATCCAGTCGACAATCGCGTTGATTCGGCGATCATTGGACAGTTTCTGGTTGAACGGCCACCAGTCCGACGGACGGATGCCATTGAAATCGACTTCTGATCCGGGCCAGAACATCGTTGCGGAGCGGATGCCCTGTTTCTCGGCGGTGATCCAGATTGGCTCCGCCTGGTTCCACCAGAAGGGGTCCTGGGTGGCCATCTTGAAAATCTCGCCGGGTCGCGCGGCGTCTTCCATCTTGTTGCCGACAATGCCGTGGTGATCGGGAGTCTTGCCGGTGACCAAAGTCCAGTGGTTGGGAAAGGCCTTGCTCGGGAAGGACGGGCGCATCGGGCCGTGTATGCCGGACGCCGCGAGCGCGCTCAGATGCGGCGTGATCCCGCGTTCGAGATAGTCGGGCCGGAAGCCGTCGATCGAGATCAGGATCGTGACCGGATCGCGTGCTTCGGCCTTTTCGCCAGCCGAATAATCCTGTTCGGGTGTGGTTGCAGCAAGGACAGGTGCGCCGGCAGCCAATATGCCCGCGAGCAGCAGCGAAAAAATGGAACGAATCATACATATTCTCCCGGGCCTCACCGCCTAGCGGGATATTGTGACAATTCAGACATTGAACTTGAAATTGAAGATATCGCCATCCTTGGCGACATATTCCTTGCCCTCCTGCCGCAATTTTCCGGCATCGCGAGCGGCGCTTTCACCGCCCAGAGCGACATAATCGTCAAAGGCGATAGTCTCGGCGCGAATGAAGCCGCGCTCGAAGTCGCTGTGGATCTCGCCGGCCGCCTCGGGGGCTTTGGCACCTTTGTGCACGGTCCAGGCCCGCGCTTCCTTGGGGCCGACGGTGAAGAAGGTCTGCAGCTCGAGCAGCTGGTAGCCGGCCCGAATGACCCGGGCGAGGCCCGATTCTTCCAATCCCAGTTCGGCGAGAAATTCGGCCCGGTCGTCCGGTTCCATCTCGACCAGTTCGGATTCGATCGCGGCAGAGACGATCACCGCTTCCGCGCCCTCGGCCCTGGCCTTTTCGAAGACCGCTTCGCTCAGCGCATTGCCCTTGGCGGCATCCGCTTCGCTGACATTGCAGACATAGAGCACCGGCTTGGCGGTCAGCAGCTGCGACTGGTCGAATATCCGCTGTTCTTCCTCGTCATTGGGAACGGTCAGCCGCGCGGGCTTGCCCTCGCGCAGCAATTCCAGCGCCTGGCCGAGAACGCTGGCTGCGATCTTCGCTTCCTTGTCGCCGCTGGTCGCCTTTTTCTGGAAGGCGGGGACGCGTTTTTCCAGGCTTTCCAGATCGGAGAGCAGCAGTTCGGTCTCCACCACTTCGGCGTCGGAAATCGGGTCGATCTTGTTGGCGACATGCTGGATATCGTCATCCTCGAAGCAGCGCAGCACATGAACAATGGCATCAACCTCTCGGATATTGCCGAGAAACTGGTTGCCGAGGCCTTCGCCCTTGGAGGCGCCCTTGACCAGTCCGGCGATGTCGACAAAGGCCAGCTGGGTTTCGATGATCTTGGCGCTGTTGGCGATCTTGGCGATCTGCTGCAGCCGCGGATCGGGCACCGCGACCTGGCCGACATTGGGCTCGATCGTGCAGAACGGATAGTTCGCCGCCTGCGCCGCCTGTGTCTCGGTCAGTGCATTGAACAGCGTTGATTTTCCGACGTTGGGAAGCCCAACGATACCGCATTTGAAACCCATGTGATCACTCCGTCATGCTGAACTGGACCCGGCATCCCGTGCCAGATCGTTCAAAAGGTGCGCATATACGCTCTGGACCCTGAATCAAGTTCAGGGTGACGATTATTTTTCGAAACTATTCCTGCATCCGCATCGCAACTTCGCTCATGAACCGCGCATCATCGCCCTTGGCCAGCCAGTCGGCTTCCGACGCGATCACGCCCAGCATGTCTGCCAGATCGTCGATCTCCGCCTTTGCGAAATTGCCCAGCACATGGCCGGTAACCCGTGCCTTATGGCCGGGATGGCCGATGCCGATGCGTACCCGGCGAAACTCGGGACCGATATGGGCGATCATCGAGCGGATGCCATTGTGGCCGGCCGCGCCGCCGCCGCGCTTGACCTTGACCCGGAACGGTTCGAGATCCAGCTCGTCGTAGAAGACGGTGACATCCTCCGGCTGCAACTTGTAGAAATCCATCGCGGCGCGGACGCTGGTGCCGCTTTCGTTCATGAAGGTCGCCGGTTTCAGCAACACCAGCTTTTCGCCGCCGAGCCGGGCCTCCATCGTCCAGCCCCTGAACTTCTGCTTCGGCGGAGGAAAGTCGTGCACCTGTTCCAGCGCGTCGATCACCATGAAGCCGACATTGTGCCGGTGCATCGCATATTGCGCGCCCGGATTGCCAAGGCCGACCCATAGTTGCATGTTCTAACGCTCTTCCCGCTCGCACCGAGCTTGTGACAGAAAAAAACCGTCCATGCTCTGATAGACCAGCATGGACGGTTCTTGTTATATTGTTTGATCGATGAAGGTCTAGCTGTCTTCGCCCTCGACCGTATCCGCTTCCTGCTCGGTGACTTCGGTTTCACCAGCTTCCTCAGCCGCTTCGTCGTCAGCCGATTTCAGGGCCGATGGCGCGGTGACGCCGGCAATGGTGAAGTCGCGATCGGTAATCGCGCTTTCCGCGCCCTTGGGCAGGGTGATGTTCGAAATATGGATCGAATCGCCAATTTCCAGGCCGGTCACATCGATTTCGATCTGGTCGGGGATATGGTCGGCATCGCACATCAGGTCGAGTTCGTGCCGCACGACGTTCATGACGCCGCCGCGTTTCAGGCCGGGAGAGGCTTCCTCGTTGATGAAGACAACAGGAATATTGACCTGTACCTTCGCGCCCTTTGCAAGGCGGAAGAAGTCGACATGGAGCGGCCGGTCGGTGACCGGGTCAAAAGCAACATCCTTTGGCAGTGTCCGGGTCTTGACGCCGTCGACTTCGACTTGAACCAGCGAGTTCATGAAATGGCCGGTGCCGAGCAGCTTGTTCAGCGCGCGGGCTTCGACGTGGATCGCCTGGGCTTCCTTCTTGTCGCCGTAGATAACGGCGGGGACACGGCCTTCGCGACGCAGTGCACGGGAGGCTCCCTTGCCAGCCCGTTCGCGAGGCTCGGCTGAAATAGTCAGCAGATCGCTCATAATATTGCTCCAAAAATAAGGTTTTGTTAGATTTCCGCCACGCCTCCAGGGTGCTCATGGCTGGAAAGAGGGCGCTATAAGGTCGGCTTGCGGCAAAAGCAAGGGGTTTGCGCCCCCATTCGGTGCGGCGAAACCGGACTAGCGGAAAAATCCGATCTGGGAGCTGGTCGCCAGCAATATGCCGCTTTTCGACCAGATCTCGGCGCGGCCGTCGGTGGCGCTGTTGCGAACCGTCGCGCCGGTCACCCGCAGCATCATGAAATCGCTGCCCGCTTCCGCCAGGTCTTCGTCGCTGGCATAGATATAGGTCGCCATCGACACGGTCGAGCCGGGGCGGAATTGCTCGGTGACGAAGAAAGTCCGGGGCATGGGTGTGTCGAGAATGGAGAACAGGCTGACCCTGTCCACCGGACGTCCGTCTGCTTCCCTGATCCAGACGATCGCCTCTGGCGACTTGTTGACCGCGAACGGCATGCCCTTGGCGATGCGCTGGTCATAATGCGTGACCCATTGGGGGGCCATCGGATTGACCGAGGGCAGGGGAACGGAATCGGCGGGCGACCGGGTTTCCGGCATGTCGACCTGATAGTCGATATCCGTAGGACGGCGGGTGCTGGTGACAATGTCGGCGGCGTTGGTCATCGATCCGTTCTGCGACAGCTCGACGCGCCAGAACTGGGTCGAGGAGCCGGCGCGCAGCAGGGTGACCGAGAGCGTGACCTCACCCGGTCCCACACCGGTCATATAGAGTATCTGCTGCGAAACCAGCGGACCGCGGCACTCGGGATGCATTTCGACGGCGCGCGCGGCGATCGCCGCGACCCAGCCGCCAAAGGCCATGCCGGTCGGATTGCGATAGACGTCGCTCGCCTCTATCGTGAACTGTCCGTCTTCCTGCGCGATCAGCGCGGTTTCTCGATCAAATATGAATGTCATCTATGGCCCTGATTATTGAATTTTTTCGACTTTATAGCCGCGTTTCGCAAGCGTTGCCTGCACGGCCTCGGGGCCGGCAAGATGGGCAGCGCCAACCGCTATCAAGGCAGTGCCGGGGCGTTGCAGTCGCTTGTCGAGTTGCTCTGCCCAGTCCTTGTTGCGGGTGACCAGCAGAAACTCCCGGGTCTTGGCATCGCTCAATATCCCGGTATCGGTAAGTGTCACGATCTGGTCGATATCGCCGGTGATCCAGGCGTTGAACAATTGCTCGAAGGCTTGCCGGGAATCCCCCGATTCTTCGATCACGCTGGTCAACATCTGGCGCTGCTGAGCTTCCGGCAGCTGGTCGAAATAACCCAATTGCTGCTCGATGGTTTCCAGCGCTTCGATCGGCTTGTCCGCCTTTGCAAACTGGGCTGCCAGCTTTTTCTCGACGCCGCCGCTTGAACTGAGTCCGAGCCCCTTGGTCTGTGCGGATGCCAGCGACAGCGCAGCTGCCCAGGTCTCCATGCGGTTGAGCGAGCGTTTGGGAAGATCGGAAGCGTCGATGATCCGGTCGAGGTCATCGCGCAAGGACGGCTGGACGCGGGCGCCGAGCTCTTCCTGACCCGGAGAAATCGCCAGCCGGGAGAATATCTTGGCCGCATTTTGCGGGTCGTCCAGGCCGAGCACCTCGATCACCAGGCGGTCCGAATCGGCAATGGCAGCCACCAGCGCGGGGGTGCGCCACCGGACATCATCGGGCAGGATGTGGATTGTTCCGAACATATAGGCCGTGCCGACCTGCCCGGGCTGGGTGCCGGTGACCTTCCAAAGGGCCGGTGCGCCGGCCTTGACCGTGTTCAGGGTCACCGGATCGGGCGCGTTGTTGCACGCGCTCAGCAAAAGCGTCGCCAGAAAGGACAGCAGAGGGATGATGATTCGCATGGAACCTATTTGGCGTGATTGCCGGGAAATGAAAGCCCGGGGTTGAGAAAAATCAATATTCAATCCGTTTCGCGACCAGCCCCTTTTTTGCCAGCACCGCCTGCACGCTGCTCTCTCCGGCGAGATGGCCGGCCCCGACCGCCATGAATACCGCTCCGGGCTCTGCCATCCGCTGTTCGACCCATTCGGCCCACTGGAGATTGCGATTGACGAGCAGCGTGTCGTATATGAGTTGGTCTTCGAGTCCGGCGTTCATCAATTCGCCCAGTTCATTGACATTGGCACTGGCCCATTCGGTGACCATCTGTTCCATGCCCTCGGCTGCCTCGTCGATCGTATCAATGGTGAAATTGAGAAAGCGGATCTGGACGTCCTGCGGCAAATTGTCGAAAAATCCGAGCTGTTGTTCCGGTGTTTCCAGCCCGGTGATCTTGATATCTCGCGCCTTTGCATGGGTGAGCAGCGCATCCTCGACGCCCTGATCGGCGGCATAGCCGGCGCGCATCAGCGGGATCAGTGAGATATTGACGCTGGCAAACCACGGAGCGAGCGCGTCGAACGCCGCGACCGGAATGTTCAGCTTGGTCAGCGTCGCCTCGTAATGGCTCCGGTCATCCGCGGACAGCTTGTCGCGCAGCGCTATGCCCGTCTTGTCGATCGCCAGATCGTTGACGATTCGCATCATTTCCGCAGGTTCGGGCTTGATCATCTCGATCACCAGCTCGTCGGACGCGTCAAAGCTGGTCTTCACCGCCTCGTCGAACCAGGTCATTCCGGGTTTCAATATATGGACGGTACCGAACAGGTAGATCGTCGTATCCTTGTCCCGGATCATCCAGAGAGCGGGGTCGGCATCGTCCGGCATCACAGCGGGCACGGCTTCCGCCGAGTTTGATGCCAGATTGCCTGCCTCTTCCGGCACGGTCTGGCAGGCCGCGAGCGAGAGGCAGAGGGGAATCAGAAGGGCGGAAGAAAGCCATTTACGCGGCATGAAACAGGTGCTCCGGCTGTGGATTCGAGACGCTTCATTGAACAATTGGCGGCAAATGCCCAGCAAATTTTAACCGGTAGTCGGTCGGTACTGGCGAGCGCCTCCTATTTCTGTTAACCGGATGGTTAAATCAAGGAGCTATCCGATGAGCACGATTCACGCCCGCACCTGTCATATCTGCGAAGCCAATTGCGGCGTACTGGTCGAGATCGAGGGCAGGGAAATACTATCGATCCGGGGCAATCCCGATCATGTGCTGAGTCGCGGCCATATCTGCCCCAAGGCGACCGCGATCGCCGACCTGCAGGATGATCCGGACCGGTTGCACAGGCCGGTCAAGAAAGTGGATGGCCAATGGCAGGAAATCGGCTGGGAGCAGGCCTTTTCGGAAATTGCCGCGCGGCTGCTCGATCTGAAGGGGGATGGCGCAAAACCGGCCATGTATATGGGCAATCCCAGCGCCCATGATTATGGCATCTCTACCCAGATTGGCCAGCTGCGCAGGGCGATTGGCCTGAAGAACATCTATTCTGCCTCGACCCTCGACCAGATTCCGCACCATGTCGTTCAATATCATATGTACGGCCATGTCAGCCTCGCCGCGGTGCCCGATATTGATCGCTGCCAGTATCTGCTGATCATCGGTGGCAACCCGGCGGCCTCCAACGGCAGCATCTGGACGGTGCCTGATTTCAAGAAACGGGTGAAGGAAATGCGCGCGCGGAATGGCAAGCTTGCTGTCGTCGACCCGCGCCGCACCGAGACCGCCAAGCTGGCCGATGCGCATCATTTCGTGAAGCCGGGGACCGATACCGCGCTGCTGGTCGGTCTGTTGAAGAGCATTTTCGATGCCGGACTGGCCGATACCTCGCGGCTCGATGTGATGCTCGATGACAGCTGGAGCGCCATCGAACCCGCCGTCGCCGGTTTTGACATGGATCAACTGGCCGGCCATTGCGGCATTTCGGTCGAGACCATGAAGGATATGGCCGCTCAGCTAGCCGCCGACCAGCCCGCCGCCATCTACGGGCGGATGGGAGTCTCGGTCTGCGAATATGGTACGCTCAACCAGTGGCTGATCCAGGTGATCAACATTGCGGCCGGCAATCTCGACCGGGTTGGCGGCACGATGGTGCCGGAACCGGCGCTCGACACGATCAACTTGGTCGGCCGTGGATCGGTGCGCACCGCCGATACCGTGCGCGGGGAAATGCCTTCGGTGATGAGCGAGCTGCCGATGGTGACTTTTGCCGACGAAATGCTCCGCGACGGCGCCGAGCGCATCCGCTCGCTGTTCGTGGTCACCGGCAACCCCGTCCTGTCCTCGCCGGATGGCGCGAAGCTGGACCGCGCGCTGGAACGGCTCGACCTGATGGTCTCGTTCGACATGTATGTCACCGAGACCAGCCGCCACGCCGATTATATATTGCCGCCCTGCGGACCGCTTGAAAAGGACCATTATCCCTTCTTCTTCGGACCGCTGGCGATCCGCAACTATGCCAGCTATTCTCCGGCGATCCTGCCGCTGCTCGATGGCGAGAAGACCGACTGGGAAATCATCGCCGAGCTGGCGCGAGAAATCCTCGCCCAGGACGGCCAGGATGTCCCCAATATCCGCGAGCCGCGCGATGTGCTCGACGGCATGCTGCAAAGCTCGCCAGCCGGCCTGACGCTTGCCGAGGTGGAAGCGGCGTCCAACGGTATCGATCTCGGCCCGCTGCGCCCCTGCATGGCCGAGCGGCTGCGCACCGAGGACCAGAAGATCCACTGCGCCCATCCCGATTTTCTGGCCGAACTGGAACGTTTTTCCGCTTCGCTCGCCACCGAGCAGGGCGACACGCTCCGCCTGATCGGCCGCCGCCATGTCCGCCAGAACAACAGCTGGCTGCACAACAGCAAAAGACTGCTCAAGGGACCCGACCGCTGCACCCTGATGATCCATCCCGACGACGCGCATGCGCGCGGCCTCGCCGACGGTGCCATGGCGTCAGTCACCAGCCGGGTGGGCAGCGTGGAGATCCCGGTCGAGGTCAGCGATGACGTCATGCCCGGCGTGGTGTCAATCCCGCATGGTTTCGGCCATGGCCGCACCGGTGTCGGCCTGTCTGTGGCGCGCGAAAAGCCGGGGGTTTCGCTCAATGACCTGACCGATACCGAACGTTTCGACCCGCTGTCCGGCAATGCCGTCCTGAACACGGTGCCGGTGACGGTGGCGAGGGCGGAGGAAATGGTCGCGGCGGAATAGGGTTTTGAAGCCCCTCCTCTTCAGAGGAGGGGTTGGGGTGGTGGCGAGACTGAAAGTCGAGCAGCGGCATCGAGCCGCTACTCGCCTTA
>Ga0209643_1001776_pt1 | contig 17410 bp, 19 predicted proteins | sample AutmiccBRH37_all_FD_187383 | JGI IMG/M metagenome (GOLD analysis project Ga0209643, IMG submission 187383) | Deep subsurface microbial communities from Mt. Terri, Switzerland - Autotrophic microbial communities BRH/37_all (SPAdes) (version 2) | ecosystem: Environmental > Aquatic > Deep... | reverse complement strand
CCAAGTATTTGGATAATTAAAAAAGTATTGTTGGAATAAACCTCCAACTATGGCGTTTTTACAAATTTGCATATTTAGGAAATTTGAAATTATATTACTCTGAATAAAATTCATTAATAAGATAAGGGGTGTTAAAATGAAGTCGATAAATCCATATTTAAACTTTCCGGGAAATACAGAAGAAGCATTTAACTTTTATAAAAAAATCTTTGGTGGTGATTTTATAGGAGATATTTTCCGTTTTAGAGATACACCCGAGGCAGAAAAAATGAGCGGCGAGGATAAAGAAAAAATTATGCACATTGCTTTAAAAATGGGTAAATCGAATATGCTTATGGCAACAGATGCTTTAGAATCAATGGGGTTCAATGTTTCCTTCGGTAATAACTTTTATATCTCAATAGATGCCGATAGCATATCAGAAGCAGACCAACTTTTTAAAGATCTTGCTGATGGTGGAAAGATTTTGGTGGAAATCGGACATCAATTTTGGGCTGATTATTTTGGTTCTCTTGAAGATAAATTTAGCGTTAGATGGATGATTAATTTTTCTGAGAATTCATAATATATCCAAACTTTTATGAAATTTTGTATCATTTTGACGGAAAGTGATTAGATATTGGGCAAACAATAATTAATAAAAATATCTAAAATGTAAATTAATAATCTAAAGAGGATTAAATGAGAAAAATAATAGTTATAGAGTTTATATCATTAGATGGAGTAATACAAGCACCGGGAGGACCAGAGGAAGATAAATCGAGCAACTTTAGGTATGGCGGTTGGACTGCTCCCTATTTTTACGAAGCTGCAGAAGAAGCCGGTGAATTTATGCAAAAAAATATGGAGGCGACAGATCTTCTTTTGGGAAAAGAAACATATAAGGTTTTTGCTGAATATTGGCCCAAACATTCTGACGAGTGGCCCGGAATCAATGATGTAACAAAATATTTTGTTTCCGATAATCCAATGGAACTTACGTGGGTAAATTCAGAGCAGATTAAGGGAGATGTTTTAGCACGCATCAAAGAACTTAAAACCGGGACCGGAACTATAATAAAAGTGATAGGCAGTAGTAAACTAGCACAGACACTTTTAAAAAATGATCTGGTTGATGAGCTATGGCTTATGATTTTTCCAATCACACTCGGAACCGGGAAGCGTTTGTTCGGAGAAGGTACTATTCCTGCAGCTTTCACATTGATAGAAAGTTTGGTTACGTCAAATGGTGTATTGTTTGCTAATTACAAACGTTCCGGAATGGTTAAGACAGGAACGGTTGGAGCTTAATAAAAAATAAAATGAAAAGAGAGTTTAAAGTACATAAGGGATTATAAATCGCTGATTTTTATTTCTTATTCATTTTTATTGACCTTTTTCTTTGTTATTTTTATTTCATTATTAACTAATTACTCTTTATATGCCAGAAGATGATTTAAAGGAAGAAAATACCGAATCGAGACAGGAATCTAATAGTGCTCAAGGGACAAATCCTCAATTTGAACATAATAATGCTGACTCTGAAACCGAAGATGAGTCTAATCCTGAATCCGATCCTGATCCGGAACCATTAAAATCAACCATTAACCCCGTGTATGCCGCATTCTTTGGTCTCTTTGCTGTCTTTATTCTTTATCAATTTGGCGGAGCAGTTCTCACTCTTCTTATTTTTGGAGCTGATTTCCAAAAAGCGGACGTTAACGCCACACGATTATTAACAATGGGCGGTCAAATTCTTTTTATTCTCCTTCCCGCTCTCCTATTCACAAAATATTTTTATAATGATGTAACTCGTGTCTTGAGAGCTTTTATTCCTCACTGGAAAGAAGTAGCTGTTTTTACATTAGGGCTATTTATTCTCACTCCCCTCCTCCAAGACGTAATCTATATTCAGAATTATCTTTTTGATCTGAGCGCAAAGAATGTAGAATTTATTAGACAACTCAAAGAGATGTTCGACCAATTAGATAAAATGGTGGAAGGTGCTTATGGAAATCTGCTCAATGCTAATAACGCCTTTGAAACAATCTTAATTATTGCCGTTGTAGCCGTTACGCCTGCAATCTGCGAAGAAGTTTTCTTCAGAGGTTTTGTCCTCACGAGTTTCAATCAAAAATTTAAACCTTTTTTCAGTGCGCTTATTACAGCATTCTTTTTCGCTATCTATCATTTTAATCCTTACGGTTCATTAGCTTTAATACTTCTCGGATTATATTTCGGATTTGCTGCATATACATCAAATTCTATAATTGTCCCGATGCTTCTCCACTTCTTAAATAATTTTTTGGCTATTCTTATTGGGCAGTGATGAACTATTGAATTCAAAACTACCGGAAAATGAAGCCATTGCACCCCATTTTATAAGTCTTTTCTTTTTGACGGTAATCTTCTTTATTTTTATTTATCTTTTAAAGAAGAACTACCATAAGTTCGCAACTAAATAATAGGAGGTTATATGATCTGCCCTAATTGTGAATCTGAGTACATAGATGGAATAACTACGTGTGCTGATTGCAGCATCGAGCTTATTCCGGTGGAAGAATTTAAAGGTAACTTGGTAACACCTTCGGATTGGGTTATTGCATATACTTCCATGGACCCTATCGAAGTGGACATGCTAAAAGCTAATCTTGAAGGTGGTGAGATCGAATGTCTGATTCTCTCGCAAAAGGATAGCAGCTATAACATTTCTAACGCCAATTTTTCATTAGTAAAATTATTAGTGAAAAAATCGGACGCTAAAACTGCTATGGCTATTATAAATGATATAAATGACCGAGCCGAAGAGGATGAAGAAGGATAAATGAAATTTAATAATTTATCAGTTAGAATTGCCGTTGCCCTTATCGGTATCCCGGCTTTAATTGCGCTGAGCATAACGGGACGAATTGCTTTTCTTTCATTCATTCTTGGTATTGGAATTGTCGCATTATACGAGTTTCATGTAATGGTAAAGTCTAAGGGTCATTCAGCCAATTTGCTCTTAAGCGGATTGGCATTGATCTTATTGATCATAAATGCTTATTCTGAATTTGTCAGTTTCGAGATCTTAATTACAATCTTTATTCCCTTGATTTTATTTTATGAACTTTTTAGGAATAAAAACTCAGCTATTCAAAATGTTGGTTCTACTTTAATAGGTATTTTTTATATAGGACTTTTTTCTGCTTCACTTATAAAGATTCGCGAATTTTATAGTTATTCTGGAGCGTTATACGAACAGGGCGGATTTTTAATAATTAGTATATTGGTTACAATTTGGGTTTGTGATTCAGCGGCATATTTTTTTGGGATTGCATTTGGTAAGAAAAAACTTTTTCCGAGAGTAAGTCCAAATAAAAGTTGGGAAGGTGCTATCGCCGGTTTTGCTTTTTCTATTCTATCTATGATAGTTCTACGTTCTTTTTTAATCGATTTTCTACAATGGATTGATGTTCTTGCTGTTGGTATTATAATCGGTTCTATTGGTCAGGCGGGGGATTTAATTGAAAGTCTTTTTAAGCGTGATGCCGGCGTAAAAGATTCCTCTTCAATTCTTCCGGGACATGGCGGAGTATTTGATCGCTTCGATTCTCTCCTTTATTCTGCTCCTGTTATCTATCTCTATCTTCATTTTTTTGTAAAATAATATTTGTTTGAAAGGATTTTAAGCAATAATGCCTAAGAAAGAAAAAATTTCTATAATTACACTTGGCTGCTCCAAAAATACAGTCGATTCCGAGCGTTTAATGAATCAGCTAAAATTGAATAATTTTTCATTAGTGGATGATTCAAATGATGCTGATTCCGTGATAATTAATACATGCGGATTTATTGATGCTGCCAAAGAAGAATCAATTAATACAATTCTTGAAGCTATCGAGCTTAAGAAAAGCGGAAAGTTTAAAAAAGTGGTTGTAGCCGGTTGTCTCTCCGAACGTTACAAAGATGAATTACTCAAAGAGATTCCTGATGTGGACGCATTCTTCGGCACCGAAAAATATGAAGAGATATTAAAGGAATTTGGTGCAGACCTAAAATATGAACTTCTTGGCGAAAGATCGCTTACTACACCAAAACATTTTGCATATCTAAAAATTTCAGAGGGTTGCGATAATCCATGCTCGTTTTGCGCAATTCCTTTAATGCGCGGACTTCATAAATCTGTTCCGATGGAAGACTTACTTAAAGAAGTAAAATTCCTTGCCGATAAAGGTGTCAAAGAGATCAATATAATCGGGCAAGATACGACTGATTACGGCAAAGAGACTAATAATAGGAATGCTGCCGAGCTTATACGTAAGATTACGGAAGTCGCCGGTATCGAATGGGTTCGTTTATTATATGCTTATCCTTCTCATTTCCCTGATGATCTAATTGATGAAATCGCCAATAATCCAAAAGTCTGCAAATATGTTGATATGCCTTTGCAGCATATTTCGGATAAAGTATTGAAATCGATGAGAAGAGGAATAACAAAAAGAAGGACTATCGAGCTTTTAGAGGAACTCAAAAAGAGAGTTCCGGGTATAACACTTAGAACTACTTTTATCGTCGGTTATCCTGCAGAGACAGAAACTGAATTTCATGAGCTCTGCGAATTTGTAAAAGAGATGGAATTTGATAGAGTCGGTGTATTTAATTATTCTGTCGAAGAAAATACTCCGAGCTTTATCCTTGGAGATCCCGTTCCAGATGAAGTCAAAGAAGAAAGAAAATCGCTTCTAATGGAGATTCAAAAAGAGATATCCACAAAGAAGAACGAAAGACTAATTGGTACAACTACGAGAGTAATAATCGATGGCAAAGAGGGAGATTTTTATATCGGAAGAACCGAGAGAGATGCTCCTGAAGTCGATGGCGAGGTATTAATTAATGCAGAATATAATACCCTGAAAGTAGGGAATTTTTATGACATTGAAATTGATGACAGCAATGAGTATGATTTATTTGGTAATTTGGCAAAAAAGCCAAAAAATAGAAAATCGGAAAAAGGGGAAACCCCAAAAGGGTAAAAGGTGATATTATGAAAACTATCTTACTATTATTAGCAATTCTATTGATCGGTTCGTCTCTTAATGCACAAGTGGAATATTCTTCTAATTCACAATTTTCGAAATCCGCACCCATATTCTCAATTGATGCAGCATCATATAAAAGCAGCAAGGAAGGGAAAACAAGAGTTGATTTTTTTATACAAGTGCCTTATGCAAATATCCAATTTGTAAAAAAGGGGAGCGAATTTCTTGCTTCATACAGTATCACTCTTACATTCTATGCGGAAGATAAATCACGAATAATGTTTGAAAGTATTTGGAAAGAGAAACTTTCAGCAGGGAGTTTTGAGGAAACCAATTCAGGCGATAATTTTAATATCAGTTATAAATTTTTTGATCTTACTCCGGGTAAGTATAATCTTAAATGTACAGTGGAAGATTCCGATTCGAGAAAAAGCAGCAGCCGCGAATTTCCGCTTAATATAAGAGAAATAGCTGATTCATTAGATCTAAGCGACCTATTATTGGTAACCGATGTAATTAAAGATTCACTTGGAGAATCGATTGTTCCGAATGTAGCGCGTATGGTTACAAATAAAACCACCGAGCTTTCGGTTTATTTAGAAATTTATTCTGATAAGAATCAACTCGCTTACATTGATTTTACTATGAAAGATATTAAGAACGGAAAAAATTTCAATCAACTTAGTCCGCAGGAATTAAAAAAAGGAATTAATAAAGTAATTCATACATTTACTAAAACTGATTTTGTAGTGAGCGATTATTCGATCATAGCGCTACTTAAAGACAGTGAATGGAAAGAGATTAAAAGGACAGAAAAAACATTTATCTCAAAGATTTTCGGTGTGCCTAGCGGGATTGCCGATCTTGATAAAGCGATCGATCAAATGTTATATATTGCTTCACCCGAACAATTAGATGACATCAAGGACTCGAAAGATTATGATGAAAAATTGAATCGATTCTTAGCTTTTTGGGAATCAAAAAAACCGAATCAGAACTCGCAAGAGAATCCGGTAATGTATGAGTACTATCGAAGAATCGATTATGCCACCAAAACTTTCAAAGGTCTAGGCGAAGGATGGCGCTCCGATATGGGTATGATCTATGTTACATTCGGACCTCCGAATAATGTTGATCGTCATCCGATTGATGCATATTCCAAACCGTATGAAGTATGGGAATATTATGATATAAATAGATCATTCGTATTTTCCGATAATACCGGATTCGGGAACTACCGCTTAGTAAATCCCGATTTCAGCCGTTGGCCCGGTTACAGATATTAGATGTAAAAAATGATTCGCGGCATCGATAACTAAAGCCGGCGAATCGAAATCGGTTATAGATATTAAAGGTAAAATATGGTACTGACAGTTACTCTCAACCCATTATTAGAGCATCGTCTTTATTTTAAAGACGTTAAGAACAAAACAGTAAATAGGAGTTACAGAGAATCATTCTCCGCCGGTGGTAAAGGCATTAATGTAAGCAGGCAGTTAAATAAGATTAATATTAAGAATCAAGCTGCCACTTTTATTGGTGGAAATAATGGTAAATCCTTCCGCTCCATACTTGCCTCCGAGGGAATCGAAATCATTCCCGTCTCTTCAAAGTACGATTTGAGAAATGCTTCTCTTATTATTAATGAATCTGAAAATTCAATTACTACTTTTTTCTCTCCTGATAAACAGATCCCCGAAGATGAAAGCGCCGACTTGATGAATAAACTCGATAAGATGATACAGAACTGTTCGACAGTAGTTTTCTCAGGCAGTTCTCCTTCTCAATATACCGATATAATTTTTTCTTACGGAATTGAATTAGCAAACAAATATGATAAAATCTCGATATTGGATACGTATGGAACACCGCTTTCAAAATCAATAGAAGCTTCTCCTACAATTACACATAACACAAAACAGGAGATTGAAAATTCGCTTAACATCTCTCTATCTGATGAAGCCGAAATTAGAGATTATCTAAATACACTTTATAAAAAAGGGATAAAATTAGCATTTATTACAGATAGCAGTAATACTGTTTATGCTTCAAAATTCGATTTCCATTATAAATGTAAGCCTCCTGAAGTTTCAGTCCTTGATGCCACCGGAAGCGGTGATTCATTTACAGCAGGATTAGCTTATGGGATGGAACACTCGCTCGTATTCGAAGAATTCTTCAAACTCTCCATTGCTCTCGCATCAGCCAATGCTTCTAAATGGGAAACAAGTGCAGTTACCTTAGAAGATGCGGAGAAATTGCTTCCACTTATTACAATTGAACCGATCGGTAAAAAAATGAAAATTTTAGATGATTCCCCGACTATTTAAATATTTTTCCCTCTTATTTCTCTTTTCATCTTTAATATATTCTCAGAATCAATCACCTTTAATTATTAAGAATATTTTTTTTAATTTTACTTCCGGCGATTCGTTAATTTTGACTCGCTATTTCAATGAATTAAAGGGTGATGAATTAATAGAAGAAAACATTAATTACACAATTAATAAGATATTGGATTACTACGAGGAGAATGGATACCCATTTGCCGAAATAAAGATTACTGATGCTTTTATCAGCTACGACTCTTTAGATTCCGAATATTCAGCTAATATTACATTTAGCATTATCCCTGATCAACTTAGTAAAATAAATAATATCAGGATTACGGGAAACGATAAAACAAAACCGTATGTAATATTGAGAGCGTTGCGATTAAACTCCGGAGAAGAATATTCCCAAAAACGAATTAATGAAATTCCGAAGCGATTAAATCGGCTTAGGATTTTCGAGCCTGTCGAATTACCAATTTATTATTTAGACCCCGATTCAAATGGAATTCTTGAAATAAAAGTAAAAGAGAAGGTTACAAATAATTTCGATGGTATAATCGGATATGTACCTTCTCAGAGCGATAACCAAAAAGGATATTTCACAGGATTCGTAAATATCGGACTCCGCAATTTATTCGGCACCGGCAGAGATGCTTTCTTTAAATGGCAGCAGGAAGAGAGGAACTCTCAAGAGCTGCAAATGAAATATCTCGAACCGTGGTTATTTGGTTTCCCTTTTAATGCCGGTATTGAACTTTTTCAAAGAAAACAAGATTCCACCTACGTCCAACGTTTCTTAAAAGCTGATCTGGAATATCTTGCCACAGAAGATATATCCGCAGGAATTAATTTTTCTACTCAATCCACTATCCCATCTGTCCGAGTAAATAAAATTTTTACTCTGTTCAATTCATCCGAATTAACAACGGGAGCATTTTTAAAGATTGATACACGAGATGATTTTTATTCGCCAAGAGAAGGATTTTATCTTTATAATTCTTATAAAATTTCTTCAAAAAAAATAAATGGTCCGACTGGAAATATCACTCCCGAAATAAAAACAAAATTATATTTGCAGAGGATAGAAATCGATCTGCTCCTTTATTATGAATTATTCAATAATAATGTAGCTTCCTTAGGACTTCACGCAAAGGAATTAAAAGGCGATTCATTTGAAATCAGTGATCTTTATCCTCTTGGCGGAACAAATTCGCTTCGCGGATATAGAGAGAGACAGTTCCTCGGCACTCGCATCTTTTGGTCGAATCTCGAATATCGATTATTAATTGAAGGACGTTCTTACGTTTTTGCTTTTTTTGATACGGGATATTTTCTTTATAATAGTTCCGGCTTTTATACCGGTTATGGAATCGGTATAAATGTGGAAACGGGTCTTGGTGTCCTTACGGTTAATTATGCTCTTTCAAAAGGAGATAGTTTTAGTAACGGTAAAATTCATTTTGGTATTCTAAGCGAGTTTTAATGGAAAACAAAATTTGTGATAATAGTTTTTTATCTAATGAAATAAGGATAATTGCCGGTGTGGATGAAGCGGGACGCGGACCTCTTTCAGGTCCTGTTGTAGCTGCTGCCGTTATTTTTGATAATTCCGTTTTCATTGAAGGTATAATGGACTCGAAAAAAATTATCGAAACTAAAAGAGAATTGCTTTACGATAAGATAATCTCAAATTCATTATGCTATGGAATCGGTATAATTGATAATATCGAGATAGATGAAATTAATATTTTGCAAGCATCATTAAAGGCAATGAAGATTGCAGTTTCAAAATTAGAGATTATCCCCGACCTCGTATTAATCGATGGTAATAAATCGTTCATTACTCATTTGAATGTAAAAACAATTATAAAGGGTGATGATAAATCGTTTTCAATTGCAGCCGCATCAATTTTGGCTAAAGTTACGAGAGATAGAATCGTCCGCAATCATGCATTACTTCATCCTGATTATAAATGGGAGAAGAATAAAGGTTATGCTACAAAAGAACATATCAGCGCAATAAAAAAATGCGGTGTAACCGATTTACATCGGATGACTTTCCTTTCGAGGATTCTAGATGAAAATTAACAATAAATATTTTGGAACGAGCGGCGAAAAACTCGCCGCAGATTATCTGCAAAAAAAAGGTTATGAAATTATTAAACTAAATTACCGATTCCATCATGGTGAGATAGATTTAATAGCGAAGGAAAAAGAAGTACTGGTTTTCGTAGAAGTAAAAACACGCTTATCGGATAAATTTGGAGCCCCCGTTAATGCAATCTCGCGAAGTAAAATAAATCAGATACGCAAAATCGCCGATGCTTATCTAGCGGTAAATAAAATAAAAGATACCGATTGTAGAATAGATTTTATCGGTATCTTATATAAAAACGGTATTCCAGAAATTGAGCATTTAGAAAATATCGGTTAATTATTTTTTCTTTTTATCTTCTTTTTTGGGTTCATCTTTAAATATACTGTCAGGAAGCCCTTTATTGACTTCGTAGTCAGAATAAGAAATTGTAACGGCTCCTTTCATCTCTTGCGGTACTCTACTTCTATTTTCATCATCATCCTTCTTATCCTGCTGCATCGGATTCATTGGCATTGACATTTCTCCAAAATTAAAATAAAATTTAGCCGTCTCCGGCATCGGATGTGTTTGACCGGCAGAATAATTTAATTCAATTTTTATTGTGCCTGCCTTCTTCCCGATAGTTTCTATTTTTCTAATTAGCGATTGTCCGGTATCCACCCATAATGTTGTCATTATTATCTCGGACGAATCTGAATTTGGAATTATCTTTATCACATCCGTTGTGTAATTTCCATATTTTTCTTGACGTATATAAAGCGTATTGAAATCTCCTTCGAGCAATTGCATAGGAGAAAAATTTATCCCCTGCTTCGGAAGCATCGCAAATCCTTTCGATTCCATCTTCATTTTATTCGGTTTTTTAAAATAGATTGTCGCTTTATTATCCGGCATCTTTATGAAATCAAAATCGATTTTTATATTTACGTAACATTTATAATCATTAATTTTTTCAAACTTCTTTTTAACTTCAGAAAGAATTTTATCAGCATTATTATTCTGAGCATTTAATACAAAAGTTATAGCAAAGAATAGAATAAATATTTTTTTCATCATTACCTCGTCCTAAGAAAGAATATCTTTTTTAATAAAAATATAAGTAGTCAATCCATATAATCCGAATATATGGAGGAGGAGAACTCCGGCATCTCTAAGAATATCAGTAAATTCGAGAGGATCCGTAAAGAACCCGTTCCAACCTCCCATATAAGAAGTAAAATAAAATTTACGTGCTTCGTGAAGTGCGTCAATCGGAATAACCGATAGTATCAAAAGAATAATTATTAAAGCCATAGTGCCCATAATCGGACCGATAGCATTTTCAACCATTGAAGAGAAGAAAAAAGAAACAGCCAAAATGGTGGTCATACTTATAAAAGCAAAACCATAAGCACTTAAGAATCTCCATAAAACATCATCTGCGGCAAAAATTATTAATTTCCCTTTAATAGTAATAAGTTCGCCTGTACCAAATATTAATAGACTACCAACTACACTAACAAGAAATAAAAAAGCTAAAAGAAGAAAAACATATATTGCCCCAGCGAGGAATTTTCCCGTTACAAGAGTAAAGCGAGATACAGGCCGTGTAAGAAGCATTCGATAAGTCCCCGAGGTTGCCTCTCCGGCTAATAAATCTCCTCCCACAAGTACAATCAAAAACGGTATATGAATATAGAGAGCTTGTAAAATGATATAGCCAATTAAATACCCATTAAATAGATTCCCCGACATAAAGAAGGAATCTTGAAGTCCTCGTGTAACATGATTTACGTACCCCGAGCCTTCATAATAAAGTGCTATTTGAACGATCGGAGCTAAAACACCGATTGCGATAAATCCGATATACGTTCTCCATTTCCTGAAAATCTTTTGCAGTTCCACATAAATTATAGTTGTCATTTGCTTACCCCCTCTGTAATTTTCAGGAAGAAATCTTCGAGCGATCTTACAGGCACTAAAGAATTCACTTTTATATCATTCGTAACGAGATGTTTATTTAAGTCGGCAACTTCCTTTGTGGGCAGCTCAAAAAGAAGATCGTTCTTTTCGATATGTTTTAAATTATTCTGCCAACCGGTAAGATCAATTATCGATTTGGCTTTTTCGGTATCATCCACAGATACGGTTACTTGCATCGTATCGGATTTTAAGAGTTCTTCTACGGTACCTTCTACGAGTGTAGTTCCCTTATTTATAATAATCATTCGTGTGGCAATGATCTCTACTTCCCTAAGAATATGCGACGAGAGAAAAACTGTTTTCCCTTTTTCGATACTTAGATGGCGAATAAGATCGCGTATTTCTTTCATCCCCTGAGGATCTAATCCTGTTGTTGGTTCATCAAGAATAATTAATTCAGGATCGTGCAAAAGTGCCTGTGCAATTCCGAGCCGCTGCTTCATTCCGTGCGAAAATGTTTTTACCTTGCTATTGTATCTTTTTGCAAGACCAACAAGCTCCAGCATCTCCATGATTTTTTTCTTAGATGTATCAGCTCCCGAAATTCTTGCAAGAATTTCGAGATTTCTGTAAGCAGATAAATAAAGATAAAAATCGGGTTTCTCTACTATTGCTCCGATTCTTCTAAGTATATCTTTTCGGTACTGAATTAATGGCTTTCCAAATATTCTTATATCGCCGTAATTCGGTTTTATCAAAGAAAGAAGCATTCTGATTGTAGTGCTCTTCCCTGCTCCATTTGGTCCCAGAAATCCAAATACATCACCTTTATAGACATTCAGATCAAGATTATTGACTGCGGTAAGGTTTTTGAATTTTTTAGTGAGACTTCTAACTTCAATTATTTTTTCAGAATCCAATAGCACTCCTTTTGTTATAACGTTTAGACGAACTTAAACCGAAGATGTTTTCTTTTTCATTCCAAAATTTGGATCAAGAGGAATAAATTTGGCGACAAAGAAAGATGGAATAGTGGCAAGCATTATATAAACAAAAAATGATTGATAACCCAAAACTTCTTCAATCATACCGGAGAACATGCCGGGTATCATCATTCCTAAAGCCATAAAACCTGTTGCGATAGCATAGTGTGAAGTCTTAAATTCTCCTTCGGAAATATGAATCATATATAATACATAAGCAGTGAAACCAAATCCATAACCAAATTGTTCCACGGCCACGCACGCATTGATTATCCAAAAACTCTCCGGCTGTACAAGCGATAAATAAACATAAACTGAATTTGGAATATTAATGGCAACGAGCATCCACCAGATCCAATATTTCAATCCCTTTACCGATGCGGCAAATCCGCCAAGTAATCCACCTAGAACAAGTGAAATAATTCCGACTGTTCCATAAATAAATCCCACTTCCGAAGTCGTGAGCCCAAGTCCTCCAAGCTCCCTTGCATCAAGCATGAAGGGTGCTGCCATCTTTACCAATTGTGCTTCTGCAAATCGGAAGAATAATAAGAATCCTAATATCCAACCGATTTTTTTCTTTATAAAAAATTTTGAAAATGAAGCTAGGAATTCCTTTGCGGCATTTGTTTCTCTAAGCTCCGTTACTGAATGATCGCTATCGGGTATGGGAAGCATAAACCAATGATACAATGAAAACAGTACAAACAGCGCCGCAATTACGAAGAATGTAAAAGTCCACGCAAAAGTAATAGATTTCGTTACCTCCCAATATCCCGCCAACATTATTAAAAATCCCTGTCCTGCAATCATAGCCATTCGATAGAACGTACTTCTGATCCCCACAAAAAATGCCTGTTTGCTTTCATCTAAAGCAAGCATATAAAATCCGTCTGCCGCAATATCATGTGTTGCGGAACTAAATGCCATAAGCCAAAAGAATAGTAGAGTGTATTGGAAAAAACTTGACATAGGGATCGTAAGAGCAACACCGCCCATACCCGCACCAATAACCAATTGCATTATTACAATCCACTTCCGCTTGGTCTTAAAAAGATCAACTACCGGACTCCATAATGGTTTAATAACCCACGGCAGATATAGCCAACTTGTATAAAGTGCTATATCACTATTTGATATTCCCATTCTTTTATACATAATTACAGAGACACTCATTATTACCACATAAGGGAGCCCTTCGGCAAAATAGAGCGAAGGAATCCAGCTCCATGCATTTCTTTTCTTATTCATTTATTTTTCGCTTGATTATACATATCGATGAAAATTTACGGCTGGCATTTTTCTTAATCATTAGTATTATACTCGACCATTCATAATTGCTTTTTGTGCTATTATTAAAGCTCCATATTCAGGTTTATTTATCGGCTCAATCACTTGAATTGAGGTAAATGATTCGTTGAGTTTCTTTTTGATTAATTCCTTATAGAAATTATGGTTCTCGATTAAACCGCCTAATAATGCAATTTTAAAATCATCTTTATTAATTTTTTTAGAAACAGCATATACCTGGTTTACTAATTCGGTAATTTCATCATTAATCAAGTTTAAACAAACTTCATCGCCATCGGAGGCACAATTAATTACCTCAATACCTATATCTGCATATTCTGGTGAGCCTTTATAAACATGATTAATTAATTGATGAATATCGCTTAGATTAAATTTATTTTTAATAACTGAAGTTAGTTTTGTACTAATTTTTTGACCGTCTAGCTCTTTAGAAACTAAAGTTAATCCTTTAAGTCCGAGCGAATAACCACTCCCCTCATCGCCCAAAATTTTTCCGAGACCGCCGCTCCTAAAATGCTCACCCGATTTATCCTTAGCAAAAACAATAGAGCCCGTGCCGCAAATTACAATTACGCCGGCTTCGCCATCTAACGAACCCTCTAGTGCTGCCTCGGCATCTGTTACTACATTCATCTCTTCTACTGCTATAATATTCTTTAATTTATCTTTTACGCGGTATCCAAATTCAAATGCATCGTTTTTTCTCCCTGCGCCGGCGGTTGCTATTACAACCGAAACCAATTTTGAATTTATTACATCTACGAGACTGAACGATTTTCTGATTACATCTACTGCATTCTCGACTGCTTTATCCATACCGATAGCCATAAAATTTGTAGGTCCCCCCGCACTCGAAGAGATAATATTCATCCCCTTATCGCTCAATAAGCATTTTGTTTTGCTCCCCCCGCCGTCTATTCCTATTAATAAATCCATCTTTACCCAGAAAATTTTAATATAATTTTTTAATATACTTAAATAGTTTTAAGATATAAAGATTGTTTACCGGCATTTGATTAAAGTATTTTTATCATTACTTTTGTAATCACATAACTTTTCATTGATTAGAGAGGCTAAAATGAAAAATCGTTTATATAAATTATTCTTACTACTACCTTTAATACTTGCAGTTACATTTTCAGGTTGTAGCAAAGATGACAATCCCACAGAACCAAGCACCAAAGATAAATTAATTGGCGTTTGGACATTAACAAAAGTAACAGTAAAATTTTCCGGCACTCCCATAGTTCTAACTCCCGAGCAGGCAGGTGTTTCAGGTTCTCTTAATTTGAAGAGCGACAACACTTTTATTTTCAATTATACAAGTTCAGACGGCAGTCAGACTGGGATGGGAACATATTCTTTCACTGATACACAAATTACTCTAAAAGATAACGTTTCAGGAGAAACTACTCTTATGCCTTATAAATTCACGGCTAATAATAAAGTAGAAGTGGAACAAGAAATGGATTATCAAGGTATGACTCTTCCGGCAACTATTGAATTCACTAAACAATAATCTTATGAATTTACCAACACTTATAGAGGGAAGGAAATTATCGTTTAAAGACTCAATTTATAATTTTCTTTTAAATATTGGCGGATTAACAATCTTTAATTTTGAGTTTATGAAACAAGCTTTTAAACCTCCTTACGAAATTGCTGAAATTAGAAAGCATATGGACGAATTGGGAGTCAAAACCTTCCCTATTGTTAGTGTAATGGGACTAATAATCGGTGTGGTTTTGACAATGCAAAGCCAACCAACACTTCAAAGATTTGGAGCTACCGATTTTCTTCCTAGTATGGTTTCGCTTTCGGTTGTAAGGGAATTAGGACCCGTTCTAACGGCATTAATTTTTGCCGGTAGAGTAAGCTCGGGTATCGGTGCTGAACTCGGTTCTATGCGTGTTACAGAGCAAATTGATGCAATGGAAGTTTCTGCCGTTAATCCATTCAAATTCCTTGTTGTTACACGAGTTTTCGCAACAACGATGATTCTCCCTATCCTCACTATGTATGTTATTATAATAGCTATCTTCGGCGGTTATATTGCAGTTATCATCACCGAGAATATGACATTTGAATATTACAAGTCGTCAGTTGTAAGTGCAATTCAGTTTGGGGATTTAATTCCGGGCATAGCAAAAACTTTCGTCTTTGGATATATTGTCGGGCTTGTTGGTGCTTATAAAGGATATACTACTATCGGCGGAACCGAAGGTGTGGGGAGAGCATCAACTACTGCCGTTGTCATGGCTTCTCTTTTAATTCTTATTTTTGATGTGGTTTTAGTTAAACTGTCTTTGTGGTTATGGCCGACTCTCTAATAGTCCAAATATCAAATCTTAGCAAGAGCTTCGGCTCTTTTACTGTTCTCGATGATATAAGCATTAATATCGAGCGCGGTGATAATCTTGTTGTTTTTGGAAGAAGCGGTTCCGGTAAAAGTGTTCTTCTTAAATGCACTGTCGGACTTTTAAAACCCGATATCGGCACAGTAAAAATTAATGACAAAGCAATAAATAAAATTACGTTGAAGGAACTAAACGAAGTCCGTAAAGAGATCGGATTTCTATTTCAAGGTGCTGCTCTTTATGATTCAATGTCTGTAAGGGAAAATCTTCAATTTCCCTTAAAACGTCATTTCGATATGACTCAAAAAGAGTTGGATGATAAAACGATCTCTACACTTGAATTAGTATCCTTAGCCGATGCAGTTGATAAAATGCCTTCTGAACTTTCTGGAGGTATGAGGAAAAGAATTGGTCTTGCTCGTTCAATTATCACCGATCCTAAACTTATGCTTTATGATGAACCGACAACAGGACTCGATCCAATATCATCTAAAGAGATAAGCGAACTTATAATGAATCTTCAAAAGAAATTGAGTATGACTTCCATAGTTGTAACGCATGACTTAATATGCGCAAAAATTATAGCTGATAGAGTAATATTTTTAAGAGATGGACATATTGCGCATGAAGGAAAAATTGATGAACTTACAGAATCATCAGATCCATTCTTGAAAAACTTTTTTAGTCAAGAAATAATTAATGAATAGCCGGAGTAAAAATGTTTAAACAATTAGAAGGTGCCCGCCTTGGTATTTTTATCTTTATTGGCACTATTCTTTTAGTAGTCTCGATCTTCCTTATTGGAAGTAAAGAATCTTTATTTGTCTCAACGATAAAAATTAAAACTTATTTTGAGGCAATAGAAGGACTAAAAGCAGGTGCCCCTGTTCGTTTAAGCGGCTATGATATTGGTAATGTATCTTCTATTGAATTATCGGATGATAATTCAGGAAGAGTGCTTGTAGTTTTAGACATTCAAGATGATATGCGTCATTTAATTCGTCTTGATAGTGAAGCTGCGGTAGAAACTGAAGGCATTGTGGGTAGAAAACTTGTTACAATTACTCCCGGTTCACCAAATCTTGATATAGTCCAAGATTATGGATTCATAAAAGCTAAATCACCTCTTAATATATCGGCGGTTATTGATGAAGCAAAACAAACTTTGGGCTATCTAAAAGTTATTGCAGAAGATTTCTCTGAAATGACAGCAAAGGTTAATAGAGGCGAAGGTACATTAGGCAAATTAATTAATGATGATCAGCTCTATAATGCGACAGTTTCTATCACTAAGACAGCTGATAAATCACTCGATAGTTTGACAACTAAATTCAGCGAAATTAGTGATTATATAGTTAGCTTTGGAGAAAACCTTAAGAGTATAATTAAGAATGCAGACGAAACAATGATAAGCGTTAAGAATATC
>Ga0209643_1001775_pt1 | contig 17429 bp, 26 predicted proteins | sample AutmiccBRH37_all_FD_187383 | JGI IMG/M metagenome (GOLD analysis project Ga0209643, IMG submission 187383) | Deep subsurface microbial communities from Mt. Terri, Switzerland - Autotrophic microbial communities BRH/37_all (SPAdes) (version 2) | ecosystem: Environmental > Aquatic > Deep... | reverse complement strand
TAAAACAACAGGGTATACTTTTTTCAATAAAAACCCTCCAAACATTTCCAAATATAATTAGGCTTATTTCAGCCCCTGTCGCTTAATGATAGCTCTTGCTAACTTTTCATCGACTTCTCGATGGGAGGAATTGGTTCACTCTTTATTCCATTGGTATATAGGTCATGGTTTGTACCGTTTCTTAACAACCACCAACCATTATCAATTAACTTTTTTATTAAGTCCTTTCGTTTCATTCCCTCACCTCTCAGTAAGACTATACACATTTAATGCGTATATATCAAGGAGAGATTGTGATTTAAAATCTGACCACCTCAAAATTGACAAATTCTTACTTGGCCAATAACACCAGGCATTCCAGAGTTCATTTTGCTCCGCCGCTCCTCCAAGGTACACAAACAAATTCGACAATTGCTCGAGGGACTTCCTCCGGTCGCTCCCCTCGGGGTCTGTGCTCGATGCGAGCTTCGCTCGCCCGGGGTCTGTACCCTTTCAGGATTCGCCGGCGTCAGACTGCCGACAAATATGACTTTGTCGGCAGTCTGAATCACGGTTCAACCAGGGTTGCGTTAACGCTGTCTTAAAAGCTGCCAATTAAGCCTGCGGCAGATTGTAGAGGTCGTTGGTCGTGGTATCAATAACCCTTATTTCCCGCTTTCCGTCAACGCGCCGCTGGACGTAATGAATATATTCTTCTGAATAATCGTGTCCATAACGGCTTCGGCCTCAGCTTTCTGCAGGTCTTCCTTCGGATTGGGGATGGTGATTGCAAACGTTTTACCGCCGTCGGTTGTGAAAGTGAAAGTGAAAGTGAAAGTTAACCTTATCACTTTATTAGCTGTGACGGCCATGGTATTACCTTTAGATCAGGTTTTCCGGACGGTTACTCATCGAGCAGTTCAAAGTTTTTCCTTACAATATGCAGCCCAAGCTATAATAAAGTACACTCTCTTACCGCCAGCCATGCCTGTCCCAGAATCGCCTGCACAGGCGATTCCGGGATAGGCCGTTTATAGGAAATTGTCACCCTCGTCAAGCTAATCCCATATTATGCAAATAAACAGAAAAAGGATTAGTGAATAACATGAGTGATATCATCGTCGTCGAACGTACGCCTCTCGTCATTGCGGCTGAAATTAACATGATTAAATACCAGACCGAAAAAATAGTGATTACCAACGCCATCGAGATCGGGCGGCGGCTGACGGAGGCCAAGGCCCTGCTTAAGCATGGGGAATGGGGCAAGTGGCTGGAGGAATCGGTAAGCTACTCTCAGAGCACGGCCGATAAACTGATGCAAATCTTCAGGGAGTACGGGCCCAAACTGCTCGCCTCCCCCGGCGGGGACGGCAGCCTAAATTCGGAAACGTTTCCGAATTTAACCTACTCCCAGGCGCTCATCCTCTTAGGCTTCCCGGCAGAGGAACGGGAGCAATTTATCACAGACAACGACGTTGAAAACATGGCCGCCCGGGAACTGCGGCAGGCAGTCAAGGGAAAAAACCAGGCCCTACAGGACAAGGACCCGGATCTTCAAGACAAAGACCAGACCATTCAAGACCTCCAAACAGATCTGGACGGCAAAAACAGCGAAATCAGCCAATTAACCAATAAGATCCAAAGCCTGGAGAATGAGGTGTCGGAATACAAACAGAAATACGAGGGTGAGCAGGATAACGTCACGCAAAAGCAAAGGGAGCTGGATGAGGCAATAGAAGAGATCCCATCCGCCAGGAGAATCGCCGAACTGGAAGATGAGGCCAAAACCTCGGAAACCAATGCCCTTGTCATGAAGTACGAAGCGCAATTCGCCATTCACCGCGAAAACATACGCAGCGCATACGAGGAGATGCTGAAAACTCTCACCGCATTAGCCAGAACGGATCCTGAAAAGAAGGAAATAAACAGGAAGGCGGCACATGAGTTGCTTCAGAACCTGACCAAGATGCTGGAAGTGTGGCCTCCCGCTATCAAGTTTATTGTCCAATAATAGAACCAATCAGCTATTGGAAATGGTATGAGATAAACTGGAACACTAAGATAAGAGAAAAAGGTTTATGAGTAGGAGAAGTTATGATCGTCAATTTAAAATTGCTACAGTAAAGTTAGTGTTAGAAAACAATATGTCCCTTTCCGAAATTGCAAAAAAATTGTCCATTCACTGCTCGGCACACCAGACAGAAGATGGAGAAATGGTTTAGGTATCTCTTTATAATTATTGATTGGTACAGTAGGCTGATTGTGGATTATTAGCTGTCGAGTACACTGGAAAAGGAGTTCGTTATGACCTGCCTAAAACGAGCCTTTAGTCGAAACAAGCCAGAAATCATGAATTCGGATCAGGGAAGTCATTTTACCAATCCGGATTATATCAAGCTTTTAGAGGAAACCGGGATCAGAATTTCAATGGATGGCAAAGGCCAGGCTTTAGACAATGTTAGAACGGAACGGTTCTTTCGCAGTATCAAGTATGATGACCTCTATATCAACGACTATCTCACCCCGAGAGAGCTACGAAAGGGCATTAACTAGTATATGGTCATGTACAACACTTATCGTCCACATGATTCCCTTGGAGGTGAAGTCCCCGTAAATGTTTATTATGGAAAGTCATCAACAGAAGTTGCCTGAATTTCGTCGTCTCTTGACCCAAAATCAAGGCTTTACATGGGGACGGCAGATGCTACCCTTAATCTGGGAATGGGGCAACCTCAGAGGAATACATCATAATGAGCCACATTCCTCGACCCATACAAGCATCCGACGTAGGGTCCCATGTCAAGCCTAACCCCAGAGGTCTATTCCCGAAATTGAACTTGAAACGAACCCTTAGTCAAACTCGATTAAATTTAACTGGAAAGGAGATAACTTAAATTTCAAAAATCGTGTCTTGACAATGGGGAGCGGTATAAGGGCCTCCGAAGTTGCCTTCGGGGGGCGTCCTTTCCTCCCATATTTCCTCCCATAGGAACCTGGTACTTCCCGGAATTTGTCGAACAGCAAAAGAGTCTTTCGTCTCTAAGCGAAGGGCTCATTTAGCTTTTCAGAGGATATAAACATCGTGACGCAATGCCCATAAAATGGTATAATGATTGTGGGAATGAACTTTTAGAAGGGGATGCTTGATGCCAACAATTTGCATGTTTCGAGGTATAAAAATTTATCTCAACTACTTAGAACATCAACCTCCGCATTTCCACGCAGAGTATGGGGAATACGAATGTAGTATATCAATAAGTGATATAGAATTGTTAAGTGGTGAGATGCCAAACAAACAATTGAAAATGATATTTGGATGGGCGGCGTTACACCAAGAAGAATTACAGGAGGAATGGTATCTAGCGCAAACTCATAAGGAACTATTTCCTATTGAACCTTTAAAATAGATTTGGGAGGTATAGGCTTGGCTAATGTAATTACGGATCAAAAAGTTAAAGAGTATTTCTTAACTGGAACACGAAAAATTACAAAGGTTATACCATGCAACGATTACATTTTAACGTTAGAATTTGATAATGGAGAAATTAAGACCTTTGATATGTCTGATAAACTCTATGGCGTTTTTGAAATACTAAAAGATTTAGATAAATTTAGGGAAGTGTTTATAGACGAGCACGGTAACATTGCTTGGGATAAAGATAAAACGGTTGAATCTAAAAATGTCTGGAACAATAGAATTGATATTTGCAAGGATTCTCTTTTTATGGCTTCTACTCCTGTGGCTCGATAAAGCTTCCGCTGGTTGTTTCCCTACTCGAGTGCTCAGGGAGCTTCCTCCGGTCGCTCCCTCGGGTCTGGCCCCCTTAGGATTCGACAAATTGTTACTGAACCCTATAGGCCAATAACATCAGGGATGGATGAGATCTTGCTTGTATTTCTCTTGATTCCTCTCGATTTATCTAGTTTTCAGTTTGTTGCTATGCTCGGTTGGTGGTCGAACCCTACTGAACGCGGATTTCCCATAGCGGGCTCTTCAAAAATTGATTCACAACACTGCTACTCGCAATCGTTGAAAAATGATATAATCTATTAAAGAATGGAGTTAGGAATGGAGTTAGTACTATATCGACGAAGGGGAAAAAGAGAGGGATCATGTATTTGGGAAAGACTGAGATACCCTATCAACATAAAGATATCATTTTTAAATCCTTGACCGAAATATTTGCTAACAGAGTTTTAGATTTTTACGATATCAATACAGCACCTATTGTACGTGCTGAACCTGCCAATTTGCCCACGATCACTGTGCAAGAAAAAACAATGGACTTTGTTTTTTATCTTACTGACGACAGTTACTTGCATTTAGAATTTCAAAGCACGAAAAGTCCCGAAGACTTGAAGCGGTTTTTGGAATACGATGTAGCCCTTTGCAGTAAGAACGACAAATCTGTGCATACTTATATAGTATATGGTGCAGGTATAACGGATGCCCCCGAGAGTCTGCACTATGGTTCAATTGAATACCATACTAAGGCAATCTACATGGATCGGTACGATGGAGATCAAATCTTTGATGATTTGGCCACCAAAATCCACAATGGTGCCAAACTTAACGAACTGGATCAACTGCACCTTGCGTTCTTACCCTTAATGAAAAGTGTCCTGGTTAAGTCGAAACGAGCGGTGGAAGCCATCGAACTTGCTAGTGATCTTAGTGACGCGAGGCAGCGGACTTTTCTAACGGGTTGCTTAATTGCAATCTCCGATAATTTCATTGATCAGGAATATGTGCAAAGGACATTGGAGGTGTTAAGCATGAGTAAAATTCTCCGTGAATTTGAAGAACAGGCAATTAATAAGGGACGTCAAGAAGGACGTCAAGAGGGACGCGTTGAAGCATTAAGATTAACTGCTAAAAAGCTTTACCTTAAAGGTTTGAGTATTGAGGACATTGCCGAAATAACTGGTCTACCCAAAGACGAAGTTCGGCAATACACTGGTATCAACTAACCACCCTCCCTTGCGAGTGTTCGGTTAGGGAAAAGACCTCCGAAGAAGAATTGTCTTCGGGGGTCTTCCTTTTCCTTCCTCGGAGTGCTCGGGAAAAGTCTCCCATTCGGTCAACCTTTCTCGGGGTCGTACCCCCTCAAGTTTCGACACAGATCGCACGCCGCTCGTGATCGCGGGTGAAATAAACACGATCAGACACCAGACCGGGAAAACCCTCCTTGCCAGCGCCATCGAGATCGGCCGGCACCTGAAGGAGGCAAGGACCTGCTTCCCCATGGGGAAAGGGCAAGCGGCTGGAGGAATCGGTCAGTTACTCCCAGCGAACGGCCGACAGGCTGATGCAGCTCTTCGAAAACTATGGGACGAAACTGATTATCTAGACCTTGACCCATTGGTGCTATATAAAACTTGCCCTGATGTTGAAGAGCCGACAGAATTGTTCATATCGTAGGAAATCGGGATCGAAATTGGCAGTTCACCCAGGCATTCCAGGGTTTATTTTGCTCCGTCGCTCCTCCGAGGTACACAAACAAATTTGAAGTGATTGATATTGATATTGAAAACACACCAGATAAATGGAAAAAGAGTAAAGTCTATGAGCTTTATAAGCTGGCTGACGGAAGAATAATATTAACGATTTTGGATATCAAGCTTTTCTTTCAAGCCTTCCTGTAGAACCTGCGAAAAATTTACGCCAGCTTTTACGGCTAGATCATTAAGCCAACTCGGCAAAGTTAAATTTTTTCGGATCGTGCGATTATCGTTTGCTCTGCGGTATGCGTCAATATCAATATCTACTAGGGTAACAATCTCATCGTCTGCGTATACAGGGTGAAGAGTAGATGGTGATGGAATAGACCGACCCATATCCTCTTCACAAATCCCCCAAAGCCCGATTTCATCGCGGGCCATTTCGATAGCGTTGGCTATATCAGTGCAGTAGGATTCAGATCAACCCAATATAAAGTATACCGCTCAATGTTCATCCCACTCCTCCAACATTTCATTGTCAATTTCCTCAGAAGTGATAAAGCTACTCGTATATCAAGAGTTGCTCCCAAATTTGGTTGAACGAACGATTCCCTGGACTTGGTTGTCTCACGGACAGTAGTTAGGACAGTAGTTATAGTAAAAGAATATCAAAAAGTTGTAAGTTTTATGATGGAACGTTGGAAAGAGCAGGGAATGGGGAATGTTTTTGCCGCTCTTTATTTGATTGCTTTAGTAAAAGCTGCTACCAATTTCTTGGTCTGTCATGACTAATATCTAAACGCTTATAATGCTTATCCCACGTTACCACATCCTCCGGGGGGTTGGCTTTGGCATGTGCCGCAATATATGCATCCACAAAATCAACCTTTTTGACTGAAAAATCAAGAAGTGCTTGTTGTACGACGAGCTTTTCCTCCGTTTCAACGCCAATTGCATTAGTGAATTTCAACAAAGTATCTGAGATGTCAGATGGATGCGCTTCGTAAAAAGACTCTAATACCCAACAACACTCGGCCACAACTATGGCAGACAAGCGCAAAACTAATTCTCCCATCTCAACTTTTAGAATCATATCTTTAGCTTCTTGTGCCAGCTCTTTGGGATCACCCGTAATAATTCGGATGATTACATTAGTGTCCAGCCAAAGTTTCCTCGCCAACTATCCTTCCTCCCCGTCCTGTAACTCTTTTTGTGCCATCTTCTCATACGCTTCTTTCCGAATTTCATCAACTGGTTTAAATGACTTATGTGTTTTTAGAATACCGAATAATTCTGAAATACGTTGGCTCTTAACAGCTTCAACCCTAACTTCACCGTTCTCTTCAGCAATAAATGTCAAGTGATCTCCCTCACCAATACCTAATTTTTTTCGTATTTCCAAAGGGATAACTATTTGCCCACGACTAGATATTCTGCTCGTAGCCTTTACTACGTTGAGTGCTTGGTCGTTAGAAAAATCATTTATACTCATTATTAACCTCCCTTAGTTATTCATCTTCGCTCTTATTTATATCAGATTCTTATTTATATAATATTCTTATTATTCATGATTGTCAAATATCATCACCGTACTTATTAATAGTTGTGATATGTATCTCCAATGGGACCAGTGCTCGGGGTCTGGCCCCCTCAGGACTAAAGAGAAGCAGCGGTAAGCCACTAGCTAGGTATGTCCTAAGCTAGTGGCTTTCTTAATGCTAGTATATCAAGAGTTGCACCCAAATTTAGTTGAACGAATGATTCCATATCTAGACAATTGGCGTTAACGATTTTGGACATCAAGCTTTTCTTTCAAGCCTTCCTGTAAAACCTGCGAAAAATTTACACCAGCTTTTACGGCTAGATCATTAAGCCAACTCGGCAAAGTCAAATTTTTTCGGATCGTGCGATTATCGTTTGCTCTGCAATGTAAGCGCTGTTGACGGAACCCTAAAAAGTAGTCATGCGCGAGGCAAAGGCCTTCCGCTGGTCGGACCTTGCCCCGGTACCCGGCACTACTCGACGAAATCTTTTGATTTGATTGTTGCGTAGGAATGGTCAATTATCCTGTAGTTTAACAGCTTAGTATATAGTATAATATTTACAAAGGGGTAGGTGATAGTCGTTGGAAACGGAGATCAGCGGTCACAATAACGATATTATCATGAAGGCCACCGCTGCAATGTTTAAGGACAAGACGCTAGAGGTGTTCGGGCTTAAGACAGCTAAGATTGTGGATATCATGCCCACGGTCTTACCTGTAGTGGAGGTCAAAGAGAAGCGGGTAGACTTTGTATTCCTCTTAGAGACGATACCCTGCTCCACTTGGAATTCCAGACCACAGTCCCTGAGGACCTCTTGCGGCGAGTTGCCTACTACGTAGCTAGACTTGTTGAAAGACACAACATGAATGTCAACACAGCCGTAATATATTCAGGTCGAATCGAGAGTGCTCCCGAACTACTGGAAAAAGGATCGCTATGCTACAGAGTCAACAACGTCTTTCTCAAGAGCATGGACGGCGATGCAGAATATTATAGAATAAAGACCCTTCTTGACCAAGGAGCGGAATTAGAAGAAGCAGATATATTGAAACTGATACTTCTACCATTAATGAAGAGTCAACAACCCGAAGCGGAGATGACCATTAAAGCTGCACAATTGGCTAAATCAGCCAATTCCAAATTGACCGACTTTGTTATAGGATCAATCATAGCCATTACCGACAATTTTTACCAGAAGAATATAAGAAGAAATTACTGGAGGTGTTAAGCATGACCCAGATTGAAGAATGGATAAGAGAAGAAGGCAAGCTTCTGGGTAAGGCAGAAGGCAAAGCAGAAGGCAAGCATGAAGATGCCCGCAACGCATTAATTGAGGGGATAGAACCAACAATTGTAGCTAAAATCACAGGCTTACCTCTGACAACAATCCAGAAAATTAAAGCTGACTTGACTAACTAAGCTCCTCCTTTGTCAAGTCTATGCCACTACGTTCACTCACAATTAGTCTCTTAAAGCAAATTAAAGACAGTGCTTAAATCCACTGTGAATGTTGCAATAGCATCGACAGGGACACGTTCTGGAGATGCATATACCTTAGGCTTGCCGTATTCCCCTTTGCGCAACGCAAAAGCCATAAGAGTTTGATCTGTAGGGTGAACAACCCAATATTCTTTGACTCCGGCCCGCTCGTAGAGTCGTAGCTTTACGATTAAATCGTGTTTAGCCGTAGTGGGTGATAGAACCTCTACTATCAAATCTGGGGCTCCCTCGCATCCCATTTGATCAAGTTTTCGGGGATCGCATACGACCACCAGATCGGGTTGTACCACTGTTTTAGTTTCTTCTGTTTTCTCATCCTGATAAGGCAAACGAACATCAAACGGGGCCATGTACACTTTGCAAACCTTACCTAGTAGATAATTGGAAAACTGTCTACCCAGTTCCATAAGGATCTCCTGATGTAGACGGGATGGGGCAGGAGTCATATCTACAATTGTTCCTTCAATCAGTTCTAAACGCCTCCCTTTATCCCATTGCAAGTAGTCGGCGTAAGTATAACCATCTATCTTTTCACAAGCCGATTCATCCAAAGCAACATCCCCCTTGATAAACACGATACCCATATTATACCACAAAATTAATACAGCCACTAGCAAGGTATCCCCAAGCTAGTGGCTCTTTCTTATGCCTGAATATCAAGCATAGCTCCTAAATTTGGTTGAACGGACGATTCCATGGCCTTGGTTGTCTCACTAGCTAAAAGCGCTATTGTATCCCCCTGATTCGTTGCAACACCCATAGCCATTTTCAGGACGGAGAGGCCCGCCTGTTCCTGAACTTTGTTTTGATTAAGTACCATTGACAAAGCTGCTATATCCAAATAGATCCCTCCCAACTATTTCATCCATTTCAAGAAGCTCTTGCTGAAATTTACGCAGCTTAGTGTTGATCCTCTCGATTTGCTTGCTGCTAAGTTTATAGTCTCTGGCAAATTCGGCCAAGTGTCTCATTGCGATCAGTTTAGCCTCAATCTCGTCTAGCTTTTCTAATCGATCCTTAACCCATTCAAGTTTCTGATTCAAGCAGTTTTCGTCTACTATTGATTGCTCCATAAAGCTTAGGCTCGAGGGAGCTTCGCTACTGTCGCTCCCCTGGGACCTTTCAGCATATCCAACTCCGCTAAATCCTTAGGAAAGGCGGCTTGTTTGTTTTCCTCTGCAATGGCATCGAAAATCTCACCACGGTAGATCTTGATCTCTTTGGGGGCCTCTACGGTTAGGCGGATGTTATCGCCTTTAATATTGACCACAGTCACCACGATGTCGTCCCCGATGACGATTCGCTCACCGGCTTTGCGGGTAAGTGCTAACATATCACTTCCCCCCCTTGACTTCTTCTGCCTGCAAGCCGTCAGAAAATAGTTTATGACGTATAGAATACTCCGGCTTGTCCAAGATAACCTGCCTACCAGTGTGATTGACCCCATTTATTACTATAGGCGCCAACAAATTAACCGTCATATCTGCCAGCTTTTCCTTCACAGTAGCGATCAAAAATACCTGGGGTGGATTTTCTTGGGAAATACCTAATTCCTTAGCCACTTCATCCTCAATGACAAATTCATAGTCCTTGAAAAAGGAAAATGGATCTGCCAACAAGAAGGTTAAATTGGCTTCAGTTGTCGACTGGAGAAATGAGAAAGGGCTTTCTGCGTCATGGGGCAGATACACAAACGTTTTCTCTTCAGGAAAACCGGGAATTCCATACGGGAAGTCAAATAGTTGTTCTTCTGCCACTTCCAGTTCACCAAATCTAGTGGACTTTACTTTCATAACATTTCCTCCTATTTAGGGGCTCGTATCATAAACGAATGCAGCGCTTCAAACCTTAACATCCACCGTTGAAATCTCAATACTGGGGTATTGTGTAACTCGAATATCGACACTGCCATGCTGGAAATTTCCTTGAACGGTACCAGGTTGTACTGAATAGTTGACTTTTCCTGCGGTGGGGTTGAACTGAGCCGGATTAGCTTGATAATGAATTTCAGGTGGAGCGATAGGGGCCCAAGTAATGTCAACTTCGGAGAGACTGGAATCGAAAGCGATATCGGAAACCGCATCGGATTTATTCTCAATCCGAGCTAGTTGGTTGCCTTCTTGGGCAATACGCGCGGTCGCTTCCATGACGATTTGCTTACCACGTTCAGCATATTCCTTGGCAAAGTCCGTAATATTTTTAAGACCAATTGAATAACGGCAAGGCGTCATGTCGATCGTCAGTTCCCCGCGAGGTTGACTAATTTCCACCTTCGCAGGAGTCGTCTCCATTTGCACCTTTGCCTGGGTGGATTGCAGGTTCGTCTGGGCATTACGAAGGGTGTAATCCAAACGCGTGGGCTGGGTAGAAATATTAATTCGGAGCATATCAGTGACTCCCTTCGGTCGTGGTAGAGAACGATCTAGTTTGGTCTGCGAGTTCTGGCTGAACGAGTGTTAACAAAACGTTTCCACCAATGCCCGGATGTTTTGCTTAACACGAGAGAAGCCTCAGATTGAGCGGCTTACCAAACTTAACGAAGACGAGGACCCCATACCAAGGGCTGAGCACACGATGTGCGAAGCCGCCAACTGCGCCAAGGAGGGCGAATTGGCGGGTACCCTCTACCCAAAAACGAGTCTGAGTTTTAGTTTGGTCTGCGAAATCTGGCTGACCGAGTGTTAACAAAACATCCCTATCGGATAAAATCCACCAACGACGGTTGAATAATCTGTGCCCCTACTGATAAGGCAGCCTTATACGTATTTTCCTGATTCTTAAAATCCGTAATAGTCTTAGCCATATCGGCATCCATAATATCGGAAAGATTCTTTTGCAGATTGTATGATGTAGCATCCAACTGGTCTCGAAGTGACGTCATCCGATTAGTACGCGCCCCTAAATCTGCACGATGAAAGATTACATTGTCAATATCGACATCAACGTTTGTTAATGCCTCGGAGATCCCCTCTGCGTCATTGGTGTCCAAAGCTGTACTTAATTTACTCAAAGTAACGAATATTCCGGCAGGCTCCTCAGGAGTACCCCCACCAAACAAGGTTTGTCCATTGACAGAAATAGGCAAGGACAAATTATTCCCTACTTCGAACAAAATTGATTGATCATTTCCTTCAGACACGATACCATCTGCTGAAATTTGCAGTTCTTTATTCGTTTGGGTCCCTGAGAAAATATATTTTGACCCTATTTGAGTATTGGCCATCAAACGGAGATGTTCAGCAATCTGGTCGACTTCAATACGAACTTTTTGCTTATCATCTCCTGATAAGGTTCCGTTTGACCCTTCAACAGCAAGCTCCCTTACTCGCTGTAACATTGTTGTAATTTCACCTAGGGTGCTATCCGTTGAATTCATATACCCTATCGCTTCATCCGCATTAGTCTTCCACTGCTCGACAGAAGAAATAGTATTCTGCAGACGCATAGAACTTTGAATCCCTATAGGGTCATCGGAAGGTTTATTTATCCGAAGATTCGAAGATAGCTGATCTTGCAAATCATCGATTCTTCCCTGAGCTGTTTCTAGATTTCGTAATAAGTTTTGGCTCAACATATTATTTGTTATCCGCAAAGCTGATCCCTCACTCTCGATTACTGTCCATATCTATCCAATCGTGAGACTCCCACTTCTACAAATGGGAGTGTACACCGTACTCCGCTTCGGTGACGAAAGCCTCTAGTAGAGGGTTTCGCCGAGCCGCCCTTTCCTGATAAAAATCCTTGGCGGCGAAGGAGGTAGACTCCATCCTACAGCGCGAAAGTATTCGTCTGTGGATCTGCGCCTTCGGCGTAAGTCTCCACTGGAGACTTACGTCACCGAAGTCTCGATGTTCAACTTTAGTTGAACGAGTTCACTAACGGGTTATTCCCATACCCTTAACAATTGTTTCCAACATATCATCCATCATGGTTACCATTCGGGCAGCCGCCGTATAGCTTTTCTGAAATTTTACAAGGTTAGTCATTTCCTCATCAAGTGATACCCCATTCGAAGATTCCCTTTGATTCGTCAGGTTCGTAACCAGGACATCTTCTCCTGCTTTCATCCGATTTGCTTGCTGAACATCTACACCCAATTGAGCAACGTTAGCACTGTAGTAATCTCCTAAAGAAGCGGCAGAAAAAGCATTCTGGTCCGTTGCGCCTAATTTGCCAGCTGCCATTAAATCCTTAAGCGCATCCCAGCCGACTGCTAATGAAGAAATTCCTATAGCAACGCTCCCGTCTCCCACAGTAACCATTGTGCTATCTTGTGCTCCTGAAGCAATTCGGTTAATGTCTGACTCGATTACAGAATTGAGGTTAATAGTTTCAGCTGTAACCACCGGAAGTCCCTGTGAGTCAAGCGTTGGTGAATCCGATCCATCCGTAAAGAAATTTATTCCGCCTGTATCCTCTATGGTTAAACCCTGCCCTGTCTGATGAAGTGCATTGACTGCACTGGCGATTCCTTGAGCTAAGGAATCGAGTTGGGCCGAAAACTTAGTAAGATCCTGATCACGAATTTCGAGGTTTGCAGATAGAGTTCCAAATTTCACACCTAGGTCTACATTCGTACTAGTATCATCACTCCAGACAATATTCGAGAACCCTTCATCATTTTGAGGTGGAGGATCCTCTAAGAGACGATACGTACCATTATCCACCAAAGTATTATTCTCCGCATTTTCATTTCCGATTACTATCTTATAATTACTTACATTACGATCCGTGAACTTCGTATCTTTGCTCTCAATTACCCTTACACAGACTACCTTCGATAGATCATCCACCAGCATGTCCCGCTGATCACGTAAATCATTGGGGTTGTCCCCAGAAATCTCGGCGCGCTTAATTTGGTCATTTAAATCTTTAATTTGTTGAGCATATGTATTGATTTCCTTAACTTGAGTCTTTATGGTCTCATTCATATTTTGTCTCAGATTACTAACCTGCTGGGCAATATTATGAAAGCTATCCGTTAGCGTTAAGGCCTGTTCTCTTACAACTGAGCGAGCCCCCAAATTATCTGGGTCCTTCGAAAGATTACTCCAAGCAGTCCAAAATTTTGTCATGTCGTTACTAATACTGTCGTCTGAAGGTTCGTTAAGTAAACCTTCAATTTTCCCCAGACTGTCCTGTCTACCCTCCCAATATTGCTGCTTTGAATTTTCCCAGCGAAACTGCCGATCCACAAACATGTCCCTAGCGCGAGTAATTGTATCTAGTGTAACCCCAGTACCTAAGCTCAAGTTCCTTCCAGATGATCCTAGTATTGACTGAGGTGTAGTCGACGTCAAATTCGGAATCTGCCTTGTATATCCTTGGGTATTCGAATTAGAAATATTATGTCCTGTAACATTCAAAGCAGCTTGCTGAGATTCCAGTGCTCTTCGCGAAAGCTCTATGCCAAAAAAGGTGGAATTCATTATATTAAATCCTCCGATCTAAAAGATGAAGGGTTACATTTCCTTCGTTCTCTTTACGCCTTGGATGTTCGTAGGTGTTTTTTTCTTGGTGTGTAAGCATTCCCATGGTAAAATCGACAATTTTCATGGCCTGCTGCAATAATTGGGCGTTAATATCGTGGATTTCTTGCAAACTACCAACCACACGGTCCAGATCTCGGCTCACTTCCTCTAAGGCAGGAAAATGTTCCGCCAGCTCAGCCAGTGTGAGATCCTCAGGTGCTTTTCCAACGTCACGTCCTATATGTTCTGCCCATAAGAGGCGTTCTTTTTCCAGACAGCTGGCCTCGAGCAAGAGCTGTTCCTCTCGAGCTGTGATTGCTTCAATTTCTGGGAGATTGTTCTCCATCAAGGCTTTCTGTTTGTCTTTTTCCTGGTTATTAAATTCCTCATAAAGTAGGACTTGTCGCTTTAGATTTTCGTTTAAATTCTGAAGTGCTTCAGTCACGGAATTTCCCCCTCGCATATGGGTTCATATTATTCAGGAGAAAATAATTTTTCCGCAATCTTTTCTCCGTCAACCTTATAATCTCCCCGTTCAATCTGTTCAGTGAGAGCCCGTACACGTTCCTCTCGCACGGAAGGCAGCTCTTTAACCTTCTGAAGTAAGAGCTGGTACACTTGCGCTTTGTCCGAAACAGCTACTTTGTCTGATTCAGAAATTGGTGTCTTCTTATCGACTTGATTCAAGCGATTGGCCGTTTGAACGTTTCCAACTGAGGAAATAGGTGTTGCATCTATTTTCATATCGCTCACTCCAGATACATTATTCTTATTATCTATATCGACGAAGGACTGGCAAAACTGAAGAGGAATTTTCCCCTTCATACTCATTAATCATAGTTTTCTTTTATTTATTGATATAATACGCTTTTTTTGGATATAAATATTTTTCTTTCCAAAGAGTAAATATTTTCGTTCCTTCGCTTTTTTTTCCTGTATAATAGTATAAAGAAAACTTGGCTGTCGCCCGCGCGAAGACACTGTCTTCGCACGAATTAACCTTCTTGCAGACACTGTCTTCGCACGTATTAGCCTTCTTGTTAGCGCTGACCATGGATGGTCGAGTGTCCCTGTAGCCAAGGATGGCGGGAAGGGACCGCCGGCCAAGGATGGCCAAGTGTCCCTGTAGCCATGACTCGAACAGGACGTTCGAGGTTAGTAGCACCGCCAAGGATGGCAAGGCACCGTGATGGCGTGAAGGGGCCTTCCGGAAATATTAACTGGCAAAATAAAGGCGCTAACACTTCGAATGAAATATGTCGATATTTATATATGAGCCCTTTTAAACAATCCATTTTTATCTTTAGCCGATTTACAAATCCGAAGTCTTCTTAAACACCTACATAAAAAAATGCAAGGGAGGTACGTCGTAACCCCTTATAAAAAGCAATTTACTTTTGTAAAGTATTCGGGGCGCGGCAACAACATGGATTTATCAACCATACTTGGTATCGTCTTAGGATTCGGTGCCCTGATCGTCGGGTATATTTTGGAAGGAGGAAGTGTCGGATCACTTGGCGGAGAATCCGCGGCCATTATAGTTTTTGGGGGGACAGCAGGAGCCGTATTAACCAGTTTTCCACTCTCCGACCTTAAACACTTTACTAAATGGTTAAAAATTGCGTTTACCGCCCAGTCGTTTGGCACCATCGAAGCATACGAGACCCTGGTGCGCTTTGCCGAAAAAGCACGGCGAGAAGGATTACTCAGCCTTGAACAAGAACTTGAAACCGTAACGGATCGCTTTACTCGCCAAGGCTTGCAACTCGTCATTGACGGAACCGACCCGGAAATTACCCGAGAGATCTTGGAATCAAATATCGCCGTTCTTGAGAAACGCCATAAAGTTGGAGTCGCCGTGTTCGAATCGGCTGGTGGATTTGGGCCTACTATGGGAATCATTGGAACAGTTATGGGCCTCGTCATGGTTTTAGGCAATCTTTCGGATCCAGAAGCGCTCTCCCATTCTATCGCCGCGGCTTTTATTGCTACCCTTTATGGGGTCGCCTCCGCAAACTTGCTCTGGCTTCCAATTGCTACGAAGCTCAAAATGAAGGACAAAGCAGAAGTATCGTCCATGGAAATGGTATTAGATGGAATCCTCTCGATTCAAGCAGGTGAAAATCCCTCTATCCTGAAAGAGAAACTAAAAACCCATATCGGCTCTTTACTTCCCTCCGAGGATAAAGAAGACGGTGCAACCGCATCAGGCCGTCCGGCAGTCAGTGAAAGCCGATGAGTAGAAAACGCGAACATGAGGCAGAAAAAGAAAATGGCGAACGTTGGCTGCTTACATATTCTGATCTAATCACCTTGCTGATGATCTTTTTTGTCGTTCTTTATTCCATGAGTAAAGTCGATGCACAAAGATTTGCCGCTGTTGCTGAGTCCCTTAATAAGGCCCTCGGCGGAGGCACACCCGCGAAAATCGAGTTGTCTACTAGCCCGGTTGGACCATCGCTCTTTACGACTGGGACTCCTTCCTCAAAAACCTCCGTCCCGGGCAAGGGAAATGATCCCAACCAAACAAGCCATCAGGGAAATAGCGACACTGAAAAGATGAGTATTGATGCGATCAAGGCCAAACTAGATAAGTTTGCGGCGGACAACGGTATCCAGTCGACTTTAGTATCGACTATCGAAGAACGCGGCCTAGTCGTCAGCATCCAGGAAACATTACTCTTCGAAAGTGGCTCAGCCGATATAACTTCTCGAGCACGAGATATCCTCGAGAAAATATCCACGGTTCTTACCGTAGCGCCCAATCAAATCAAGGTTGAAGGACATACTGACAATTTGCCGATTAATACCGCAAAGTTCCCCAGTAATTGGGAACTATCCGTGATTCGTTCAACCAATGTTGTTCATATCTTACAGCGTGATGGGATCTCTCCCAACCGTCTCTCCGCAGCAGGTTATGGAGAGTTTAGACCGATTGCTCCCAATAATACTGACGTAGGTCGTGGTAGAAACCGTCGGATTGATCTAATCATACTTCGCACCAAATATGACTTAACAGAGCCCAATAACCAAGCTGCTAATTCTGCCCCAATTCTTCCTGCTGTAAAAATAACCCCTTAGAAAGCCAAAATGCGTACTGCTCGGTACACAATCTCGGTGGCTAGTTGAATTTGTTCAGGCTTCAACAGCGCGATATTGTCTTCTACTGAATGATTTTTGTATAGCCAATCTCGAGCCAGGAGGGTCACCGCTGGTATACCCGCGGAGGCGAAACTGATGGAATCACTGTTATGGCCTGCTTGGGATGTTTTTTGGGCACTGGTGCCCGCCTCAGCTGAGGCTTGACGGATAGTTTTGAAGGCTAAGTTATCCCCGTCCGCCCAGAGCGCAAAATCCCCGATCATTCCATTTCCCACCGTATCGACGTTCAGTACTGCCTGGATCTGATGAAGAGGAAACGTGGCAGAGTGGACAAAGGCCTGAGATCCTACAAACCCCATCTCTTCGGCACTCCAGAAAGCTAGGACGATCG
>Ga0209643_1001774_pt1 | contig 17459 bp, 15 predicted proteins | sample AutmiccBRH37_all_FD_187383 | JGI IMG/M metagenome (GOLD analysis project Ga0209643, IMG submission 187383) | Deep subsurface microbial communities from Mt. Terri, Switzerland - Autotrophic microbial communities BRH/37_all (SPAdes) (version 2) | ecosystem: Environmental > Aquatic > Deep... | reverse complement strand
CGTTCTGCGCCGACTGTACGGTCTCGCCCGACATGGCGCTGATCTCGGCGGCTGCCGACTGCGAGCGCTCGGCGAGCTTGCGCACCTCGGAGGCGACGACGGCAAAGCCCTTGCCGTGTTCGCCGGCGCGGGCGGCCTCGACCGCTGCGTTGAGCGCAAGCAGGTCGGTCTGGCGGGCGATTTCCTGGACGATCGAGATCTTCTCGGCGATCGTGCGCATGGCGGCCACCGCGCGGTTGACGGCATCGCCGGAGGTCTCGGCATCCTTGGCCGACTGACGGGCGATCTTTTCCGTCTGGGCGGCGTTGTCGGCGTTCTGCTTGATGTTGGCGGCCATCTGCTCCATCGAGGCGGAGGCCTCTTCGGCCGATGCTGCCTGTTCGGTCGCGCCCTGGCTCAGCTGTTCCGAGCTTGCCGACAGTTCCTGGCTGCCCGACGACACGTTGTCGGAGGCCGACAGTGCATCGGCAACGACGCCGCGCAGGCGCTCCACCATGCTGTTGACATAGCCCAGCAGTTCGCCGATTTCGTCGCGGCTGGTGATCGCCGCCGTCTTGGTGAGGTCGCCCTCTGCAACATCACGCACGACGCTGACGGCGCGGCCAAGGCCACGGCTGATCGAAAGCGACAGCCAGATCGCGGCGGCGACAGCAAGAAGAACGGCCACACCGGCAACGCCCGTCAATAGCGTGCGTGTGTCAGCGTATAGGGCCTGATTGTCCGCTACTGCCGCCGAGAGGGCGGTTTCGTTGCGTTCCACGCTGGCATAGGCCAGCTCGGAGATCTCCGGCAACAGACTGCGCAGTTCGCCGGACGAAATTTCCTTGGCGGCCAGCATGTTGCCGGTCAGGTGGAAGTCTTTCATCTTGGTATTGAGAGACTTGAGGGTTTCGCCGAGCTCGATCGTGCGCTGCCAGCTCACACGTCCCGTCTCGGAGGCCACGACGAGCGACTCGTGCGCGAATTTGAGAAGCGCGTCGATGTGGCCATCCGCCGTCTTGTAGTAACTTTCCGCCTCACCCAGGGTGTCGGCGAGAAGTGCGTTCTTCTGGGCGCGGACGGTTTCGGCCTGTTCCGTCGTCACGCGCAAGGCATATTCCAGGCGCTTGACGTTGCCAGTGACGAGTTGCTCGGCCGATGAATTGATCGTGCTCAGGCTGGTGATGCCATAGAGCGTGATGCCCACCAGCATCAGGATGATCGCCGCAAAGGCGATCGACAGTTTCAATTTGATAGTCACGCGCATCTTACCCCTCTGAAGATCCGTTGGCTCACGCCGCCGCTGCGGCGTCTCGCTTCGCCGAGAAAATTTCGTTCAAGTTTGGAATGATCACGAAGTCCGCGCCCCGCTTGACGAGGCAGTCGATGTAGTCGGCGCGCCAGCGCATGCCGATGCTGGGAGGATTTTCCCGCGCTGCCCGGCTGAGTGTCGTTACCTCGTGCACCTTGTCGGTGCGCACGCCGACCAGGGTCGCCTCGCCCTCGATGTCCAGCTCCGCGACGATGATCCGGCTGTCGATGGTCGGCTTGGTCGCCGCCATGCCGAAGGCAAGCCGGATGTCGGCCAGCGGAATGACCTTGCCGCGGAAATTGATGACGCTGCCGACGAAGGGACGGGCGCCGGGAACGGCTGTTTCCGGCAGGAGATCGAGGATTTCCTGAACCATCGTGGCGTCGAAGGCGAAGGTCTCGCCGGCGAGGTCGAACGTCAGAACCTCGCGTTCTTCCTTGTCGCCCCACTGATCGGTCGTCTGCTGAACTGCTGTTTTCATCATCCGGCCGCACGCAATTGCGCCTCCTGTTGCTGTCCGGCCGCCACCAGGTGGGCGACGTCCAGAATGAGTGCCACGCTGCCATCCCCGAGGATGGTGGCGCCCGAGAAGGTCGCGACGTCGTGGTGAAGCTTGGACAGCGATTTGATCACCGTCTGGTGATCCCCGATGATCTGGTCGACGACGAGACCGACCCGTTCCGAGCCTGTGGAAATGACGACGATCTTCTGGAACGGATCGGGTTCGGTCCGGGTGTTGAAGAGTTCTCTCAGGCGAATGAACGGGACGAGGCTGTCGCGTAGCGAGATGAAGCTGCGACCGCGCGAGCGAAGGTCGGTTTCCGGCGAGAGCTCCAGGCATTCTTCCACCGCCGACAGCGGGATGACATAGGCACCGGTGCCGATGCGCACGAGGAGTCCGTCGATGATGGCGAGCGTCAGCGGAATCCTGAGCGCGATTTCCGAGCCGTTGCCGGGTGTGCTGGTGACTTCGATCGCACCACGCAGGGCTTCCACGGTCTTCTTGACGACATCCATGCCCACGCCGCGGCCCGAGAGGCTGGTGATCTGCTGGGCGGTGGAAAAGCCCGGCTGGAAGATCAGCTGCAGCAGTTCCTGGTCGCTCAGGGCTGCGCCCGGCTGGATCAGGCCCGAGGATTCGGCCTTGGCGCGAACCCTTTCGCGATTGATGCCGCGGCCATCGTCCTTGACCGTGATGATGACTTCGCCGCCCGACTGGCGCGCGGACAGGCGGACGTGGCCCGCTTCCGGCTTGCCGGCGGCGCGGCGCTCGTCCGGGGTTTCGAGGCCATGGTCGATCGAGTTGCGCACCAGATGGACCAGCGGATCGGCGAGGCGGTCGATGACCGTCTTGTCGACTTCGGTGGTCTCGCCCTCGGTCTCCAGTTCGATCACCTTGCCCGTCTCGCGGGACAGGTCGTGCACCAGGCGGCGGAAGCGGCCGAACAGGCTGGCGACCGGCATCATGCGCAGGACCATCATCGTGTCGCGCAGTTCGCCGGACAGGCGTTCGATGTCTTCCGACACGGCACGCAGCTGGATTTCGATGCTGGCATCGGCAAGCTGGGACAGACGCGACTGGGCAATGACCAGTTCGCCGACGCGGTCCATCAACTCGTCGAGGCGCTCGGCCGGAACGCGAACATTTTCTGCGGCCTTTGCCTGTTTCTGTTCGGTCGCTGCAGATTGAGGTGCGGGCGCTGCGGCGGGTGTCGCGGACCGGGCGGCAATCACCTGAGCCGGGATGGGCACGTCTGCGGCTGCGGCTGCGGCTGCGGTCCCGACGTCCGCTTCGGCCACCGGCTTCGTCTCGCGCAGGATCGGTTCGATCGAGAGTTCCATCTCGTCCATAACGAAGATGAACACATCCTCCACCGCCGTGCGGTCGGCATCGCCCAGGAGCTCGACGGTCCATCCGAGATGAATGTCCGACGGGTTGAGGCTGTCGAGGGGCGGCAGTTTGCTCTTGTCGACGGTGATGCGGCAGTCGCCGAGATCGCGCAGCTCGTCGAGAAGGCCGAGCGGATTGGTGCCGTTGGCCATGGCATTGGCCGGCAGCCGGAAGCGCACCGTCCAGCCGGCGCGATCGCTGCCGTCCTGTTTGGCCGGCGCCGTTGCCTCCGGCTCGGCCGGTGAGATGACGGCCGAGTTGCCGCTGCCATTGACGGCGGCATGGAGCGAGCCCAGCAGGGTGCTGCTCTTGTCATCGTGGTCGCCGTGCGGCGCTTCGATCAGGGCCTTCATGTGGTCCTGTGCGGCAAGGACCGCGGCAACCAGTTCCTGGCTTGCCGGCACGTCGCCCTTGCGGACCCGGTCGAAGGCGGTCTCGCAATGATGGGTAAAGGCGGCAAGGGCGTCGAAGCCGAACATGGCGCCGGAGCCCTTGAGCGTGTGAAGGCCGCGGAAGACCGCGTCGATCTGATCCTTGTCGTCGAGCCTGTGGGTGAGGTCGAGAAGGCCGATCTCGATCTGCTCGAGAAGTTCGGCGGCCTCCGTGAGAAAGACGGCAATCGGATCGGTGTCACTCATTTGCCGAGGACTTTCCGGGCGATCTTGACGAGGTTTTCCGGATCGAAGGGCTTGGTCAGCCAGCCGGTGGCGCCTGCGGCCTTGGCCTGGCTCTTGATCTCGCCATCGGATTCGGTGGTCAGGAAGATGACCGGTACGCCGGTATGCGCCGGCATCTTGCGCAGCTCCCGGATCATGGTCAGCCCGTCCATGTTCGGCATGTTCAGGTCCGTGACGATCAGATCGAATGTGCCGGCCGAAAGCTTGGCGATGCCGTCAGCCCCGTCTACGGCCTCCGTCACCGTATAGCCGGCATTGGACAAGGCGATCTTCGTCGTCATTCGAATGCTGGCCGAATCGTCGACGGTGAGAATATGTGCGCTCATTGGGCGGATCCCTTGTGAAGCCAGAAGAGTGCGTCCTCGTGCGACGCGTTTTCGATGAAGCCGGCTCGACCGAGCACGTCGAGCAAAGAGCCGCTGGCCGGTTGCGACAGCGACAGCGTTTTTCCATGCGTGCGGGCAAACAGCCGTGCGGCTTCCACGACCTGGACGAAGGCGAGGTCCACCTCGGGCTCGCCGGCGAGATCCAGTATCACAGGTTGCGTGCCGGAAAGTGCGGCCGATAGTTCGGGATAAAACATGGAGATGTTTCGAATGCCTGTAGCTTTCTCTGGTTTAACTACAGTGCAGTTAAGGCCGTCATTTGACATTACTTTGAATAATCCACCGAATAGCCTATCTTCCTGAAATCTTGGCGATCGTGAATTAAAGAACTGTAAAAATACTTGGCGACTTTAGGCACGCCAAATCAGGCGTGGAAAATGGGTGCGCGTCCTGGTGGCGTTCCATTAACTAAGCTGCCTTGATTTTTTCGATTTTTATCATGCTGTTAACGGGCGGAAGGGATGGTTTGCCGAAAGCGCGATTACCGGACGACGACTCGAGGATTGCCCTTAAAAATTGAGGGGTAAATACAGATTCGAAGTCAAACCTAAAGTAACGCGTTCTAAAGTTCTAAATTGAATAAATAGAAAAAGACTCTCGAAGCGGAGAAAAAAGGTGTCGAGGAATCAAGCATCGGCCTTGGCCACACGCGTCAAGCTTGCAACCGGTCTCTCCGCAGGCCTCGAAAATGCCCGCTCGAGAATCGAAAGCCGCTTCCTCGAAGGGGGCACGGTTCTGCTTGGGGTGCTCGAGTCCGTGTCGAGGATGATCGATACGCTCGACGCCATGATGGTTTCGCTGAGCGGCGAGACGGCTGAGGGGACGCGAGCGGATCTTTCCCGCATCATGGCAAGGCTGGCGGAGCTGCCGCGGCTGGAAGAGAACCGGCAGGAGAACCTGTCCAGGATCGCCGAGATCGAACGGGACCTCGCCGAAGAGGTGGGACGCATGCGCGAGACGCTGCGCTATCTGCGTACCTTCGCGCTGACCGCGAAAATCACCGGCGCCGGCGTCAGCGAGTTTGCCGGTTTCGCCGAAGAGATCATCGATCGCATTCGCTACGGAAGCGACCAGGTCGAGAGCTTCGCCGCCAAACTGGTGGATCTTTCCAGGCAGCTCAAGCCGGCCGCCGCACGCGGCCAGCAGATCCTTGCGAGCTATCGCGATCTGGTCCCGGCGATTGCCGGCGAACTCGAGCGTGGCGCGGGCCAGTTGACGGATCATCACAACCAGCTTGCCGCTGCCGCCAACCAGGTGCGCAAGCTCGCCGGCGCTGTGCAGGCGAAGCTGGCGACCGTGCTTTCGGCCATGCAGATCGGCGACATCACACGCCAGCGCATCGAGCACTGCCAGTCGAGCCTCGCCATCATCGACGATTATCTCGACAGTGCAGCCGGACAGGCGCTCGACGGCGAACAGCGCCTGCGTCTGCGGGCCTGCGTCCTCACTCTCGTCAAGCGGCAGATCGACCAGACCTGTGCCGACTTCCGGCGGGACACAGCAAAGATCGTCTCAACCGTCAGCAGCTTCAAAACCGATGTTTCGGCCATCCTGTCCCTGCGGCAGGGCATGAACGACGACGAGAGCACGGGCAGCAGCCTGATCCGGCAGCTGGAAACCAACATCGCCAGCGCCCAGGATGTGGTCAGGACCGTGACTGCGGCGGCCGGTGAGTCCGACGAACTGAGCCGATGCACCGGCCAGATCGTTCGCGAACTGCTGGACGGGATCGAGATCGTCCGGGTGGTGCGGACCGATATTCAGTATATGGCGCTCAACACCAACCTGCGCTGCAGTCGCATTGGCGAGGAAGGCCGGGCGATCAATGTCGTGACCGCCGAGCTTCGAGCCTTTGCCGGCCAGATGGATGAGAGTGCCGAGAAAATCCTGTCGGATCTTCACCGGCTCGGCACGTGCGCCGATGCCCTTGGGGGCAGTGGTGAGGCGGCGGCGGAGAGCGAGATCGGCCTCTATCAGCAGCTGGCGCAGGCCCTCGACAGCATCCGCCAGTCGGCTGACCGGATGGAGCAGAGCCTTTCGGCGGTGGACCTGCAAGGCCGCCAGGCGGTCGAGCAGATGGAAGTTACCATCCGCAAGCTAGACTTTCAGGCAGAACTCGGCGACGTCCTTGACGACTGTGCCGCGCAAATCGCCGAAGAAGCCTTGTCCGTCATCCCGGACACCTCCGACATGGCGGGCGATATGGCAGAGATCGGAACGAAGATCGGGCGGCTCTATACCATGGCCGCCGAACGGGACTTGCATGCCGGGATCTTCGGCGCATCATCGGCCGTCGCGGAAAGCCAGGTCGTGGCCTCGGCTGCGCCAGTGTCGGATGAAGAGCTTTTCGACGACGCATTGTTCTAGGAGCGGCCGGACCAGAGGATGCATGTCCGTTGCGCCGGTGCCCTGTTGGCCTGTATGGGTCAAGGCGCGCCGCCGAGGGTTTGAACCACGCCCTCAGCCGGCCATGCGCCCTATTTCCGCTGTGGAGGACAGAATGCAGATCGCCATCGTTACCGTATCGGACCGGGCCAGCCGGGGGCAGTACGAAGACCTCAGCGGACCCGCGATCGAGGAATGGCTGAGGGAGGTCGTCACTTCCCCTTACGAGATCGTCAAGCGGATTATCCCGGACGGCGTCGCCTCGGTGCGCGACACGCTGATAGCGCTCTGCGACGAAGGCCAGGTCGACCTGATCCTCACCACGGGCGGGACCGGACCCGCGCCGCGCGATGAAACGCCGGAGGCCATGCGCGAAGTTCTGGTCAAGGAATTGCCCGGTTTCGGCGAGCAGCTCAGGCGTGCCAGCCTCGAACAGACGCCGACCGCCATCCTGTCGCGCCAGACGGCCGGCACGCGGGGTAAAACGCTGATCATCAACCTGCCGGGCAAGCCGAGCTCGATCCGTTTCAGCCTCGATACCATCTTTGCCGCCGTTCCCTATTGCCTCGACCTGATCGGAGCGGGCCGGATCGAGACCGATCCAGCCCGCATCAAGGCCTTCCGCCCGGCTTCCTGAAGGCAACGGCCGAAGGCAATCGAAGACTTTCGGGACAAGTCAGATGTCCCGCACCTCGACATCGAGGAAGGGCGCATATTGCTGTGCGCCGAAGATGTCGGCGTCGCCCGGGCTGCCGCTCGGGCGGAGGCGCAGGATGGTGAACTTGATCGCATAGGCCGGATCGTATTCGACGAAGTCGGTGAGCCGGGCCTGGTCGATGCCGAGGATGGCGCAGACCGTTTCGGGCGTCAAAGCTCCGGAGCGTTTCACCCTTTCATAGGTCCCCCGCTCGCGGAAGATGATGTCGAAGGTGATCTTGTCGGTCCCGGCATTCTTGCTGCGGATCGTCTTGGCGAGATCGGAGAGTTTGGTCACGGTCATTGCGCAGCCTCGAGCTGTCCGTTGCCGATGATGGCGGTGTGGGTGGGGAAGAGTTCCAGCGGATCGCTGACAGCCATGGTGTGGTTGAGGGTCCAGCGGTAGGCGGGGCTCGCCTGCATCACCTCGTCGAGCACGAAGGAAACGCCGCCGGCAGTACCCTTGACGTCGGGGAGGCGGGCGTAGAACAGCTGGCGCGTGCCGGTGATGGTCACTTCCTCGGCCATTTCCCTGGTCGGGGCAACACCCTGGACGACGATCATCAGCTCATGACCCGGCTTGTCCTTCAGCGGCTCCATGTCGCCCATGATGCCGTTGCGGCCGAAGACGTTGTAGTGCAGTTCCCAGCCATCCGGGCCGAAGCGCTCGCGCACCTGGGTTCGCGCCCATTCGATGACCTCGTCGACATGGGCGATGGTGTAGGGGTCGCGAATGCCGGCCATGCCGACGAAGCGCTCGCCAAGCTTGCCGGAGCCCTCCAGTTTGACCCGGAAGTCGGTTGCGGGAACGAATTCCATGCCGGTGACGCGGGTGGTCTTTTCCGAGACCTGCTCGTAGACGCAATTGGTCATGTCGAGCATGCCGCCGGCGACATATTCGAAGAAGGGGTTGGAGCGCTCATACATGGCGTGGCCGGCAACCGAAGCCACGGTGCAGCGCTGTTCCGGCGCCATGGCGGTGACCTCGACCCAGTCCTCGGTGATCTCGCCGAGAACCGTTTCCTTGGCGCCATAGGGCTCGGCGCAGAACGAGGCGCATTCCAGAACCTTGCCGAGATAGTAGGACTGCGCCTCGGGGAAGCCGCGGGCAAGGGCCGCGCAGGCAAACACGGCGCTGTCGGAGGATCGGCCGCCGATGATGACGTCGCAACCCTGATCGAGCAGCGCCCGGAACGGATGGACGCCGGCCATGGCGACGACGCGTTCGGTGGCGTCGAGTTCTTCTTCGGTCAGGGCCGGACGGGCGTCGAGCCCCTGGATGGTCGAGCCGGAACGGATCTTGGCGCGCACCAGTTCCTTGTCGACCTCGGAATAGAACCAGCCGATGCGGAAGGGCGGCAGGTTGTGCTTTGCGGCGATCTCGCGGATCATCTCGACATACATGTCGACCCGGCTGTTGGTACCGGTATCGCCGGCCGAGCCGATGATCATCGGCACTCCGATGCGGCGCGAGGCCAGCAACATTTCCTCGAGGTCATGCGCCTGCCAGGCCTTCGGGCTGGCGCAGGTGTCATTGCCGAGCGGCACCGGGCCGATGTCGTCGCTGCCGCTGTCGGCCGCGATGAAGTCGGGACCGGCATCAACGCCGATGTGGAAACTCTTGGGTTTCAGCGGCGCAAAACCCAGATGCCCGTTGGGGCAGATGATCTTCATAGATCGCATGCACTTTCTCCATGGAAGAACGAAATCCGTCTTGTCCTGGTGAATGCATGCACCGTGCCAAACGCGAATGGTTCGTTAAGCTGCTGTAATGTATTATGAAAAATCACGGACACGGTTTGCGCTCAGGGAGCTGCGCGAAACGCACGCCGCGTGTCGTGCAATACGCGCCGGCTCAATCCGTGATCAGGCCAAGCTTGATCATCTGGTGGCGCATGGCGTGCCGGCTGATCTTCAGGGTTGTGGCGGCGCGCTGCAGATTGCCGCCGGCAGCCGCCAGTGCGGCCTCGATCAGATGCTTCTGGTAATGCGCCGTTGCCCCGTGAAACCCGAGCGACAGATCGTCGGCCGTCGGCTGGCCCCGGGCAACGGACAGGACACCCGCTGCCTTTGCCTTCACCGTGCGCAGGATGCGATCGGGTAGATGGCGCGGCAGGATCAGGTCGTCGTCTTCGAGGATGAAGATGCGCTCGATCAGGTTTTCCAGCTCACGGACATTGCCGGGCCAGGGATACTGCAGGAAGATCTGCTGGACCTCGTCGCTCAGCCCCCTGATGTTGCGCTTGTACTGGGCGTTGAACTTGTCGACGAAATGCTGCGACAGAATCAGGGCGTCGGAGGCGCGTTCCCGAAGAGCCGGCAGGTTGATCGCCACGACCTGCAGCCGGTAGTAGAGATCTTCCCGGAAGCGGCCGGAATTCACCTCGCCAAGGAGGATCTTGTTGGTCGCCGCGACGAGCCGGACGTCGACCGAGGTCGAGGTGACGGCGCCGACCCGGCGAAAACTCTGGGTATCGAGGAAGCTCAAGAGCTTGGCCTGCAGCACGAGGTCCATCTCGCGGATCTCGTCGAGAAACACCGTTCCGTGGTTCGCCATCTCGACGAGGCCGGCCTTCTTGACCTGGGCACCGGTGAAGGCGCCGCGCTCATGACCGAAGAGTTCCGATTCCAGGAGGCTCGATGGGATGGCCGCGCAATTGATGTCGACGAATTCGCCCGCAGCACGCGCCGACTGCTGGTGCAGCATGCGCGCGACCAGTCCCTTACCGGTGCCGGTCTCGCCATAGATGAGCACGGTGCGGGCGGGGCTTTTGGCAACGCGCGTGATCAGCTTCCGCAGGGCATCGATGCTCGCATGCTCGCCGATCAGATCGCGCTCGTAATTCGCCATGGGCCGCCCTGCTTGAGACATGACGACTATACCGGCATTTCGAACAACCGCCACTCTCCCGAACAGGGATTGCCCTCGAGAAAATGAAGGCTCGCCTTGTCGCAGCGGTAGATGACGGTCGAGATGGTCTGTGAGTCGTCGCGGCTGGGATGCTGGCAGAGCGGCGCCATGTCTGGCCCGTCCTCGGCGTGGCTCGCCATCAGGGCCGCTGCCGCCGCAACATTCCAGCGCCGGTTCGGCACCATGCGCGACAGGAAGTCGAACCGGATCGATGAGTTATCATCGATCCGGTCGCCATTCTCGAGAAGATTGCAGTCCGTCATTTTCGCTGTCACGAAATGATTGGTCCGCCAGGAAGCCACGCCCCTCTCGATGCCAAACGTGTCGGTGCCGAATTCGATCGCTGCCGTCGCACCGCTGCGGTCGGCCATCACCAGGTTGCCGCCGCCGGCATGGCGCCGCGCGGCGATGAAGGCGACCGCCTCTTCGACCGTGCGGCAGGTCGCCAGGATCCGGGTCATGGCGAAATAGCGCAGCCAGCCGACACCATGGCGTTTGGTTCCGACATGGTTGTCGACAAGCGCGAGGCCCGCCGCATTGATCCCGCTGGAATAGGCGCCGGGGCTGCCGGCGCTGCCGACGCAGATCATCCGGCCCGTCGCGATGTCCGGGCCCTCATGCAGGAAGACCCGCTGCACGCCGAGATGGGTGCCGGAAAAGTCGCGGTTCTTGACCACCAGCGGCCCGTCCTCGCTGTCGCCGACCGCCCAGGTGCTGCAGCCGTCGGTGTCGATTTCGGCGGCCGTCTTGAGGTCGCGCAGGATGGTGATGTGCTGGTGGACGAAGAGGTCGTCCTCCATCAGACCGAATCCGTCGGCAATGCCGGCCAGTTCCGCCATCGTGTCGGGATCATGTTTGCTCAGGAAAGTGCGTTGCGCCTCGATGTAGCGCAGGCCGTCGGTATCGAGCAGGCCGGCGGCGCTCGCCTGGTCGACGCGGCCGAGAACGGCGGTGCGGATCTGCTCGTCGCTGACGCCGGCCTTTGTCGCCTGAGCGCGGCCGCGCTCGTAAGCGCTGCCGGAAAGCAGAACCGGGCTGGCGGGCTTGGCATCGAAGGGCAACATCGCACTACCTCAGGATCGAGACATTGTCGTCTATCAGATGACAGGATGCCGTATGGCCGTCGCCGAGATCGTGGCGCGGGGGCGCCTCGACCCGGCACAGGTCGGTCGCCAGCGGACAACGCGTGTGGAACTTGCAGCCGGGCGGCGGCGATTGCGGCGATGGCAGGTCGCCGGTCAGCCGCACGCGCTGATGCTTGCCCGGATGATCGACATCGGGCACCGCCGACATCAGGCTCTGGGTATAGGGATGGCGCGGATTGGACAGGACCGTCTCGACCGGTCCCATCTCGACGATTTCGCCGAGATACATCACCGCCACCCGATCGCTCAGATAGCCGATGACCGAGATGTCGTGCGAGACGAACAGGTAAGTCAGACCCATGTCGCGCTTGAGGCCGGTCAGCAATTCGATGATCTGCGCCTGGATCGATACGTCGAGGGCCGAGACCGGCTCGTCGCAGACGATGAACTGCGGATTGCTGATCAGCGCCCGGGCAATGCCGATGCGTTGCCGCTGGCCGCCGGAGAACTGGTGCGGGTAGCGGTCGAGGTGATTGGTCTTCAGCCCGACCTTGTCCATGATCGCCGCCACCTTGTCTCGCATCTCGCGCCGATTGGCGGCGAGCCCGTGCAGCATCAGCGGCAGGCCGATGATGTCGGCGACCGTGCGGCGCGGGTTGAGCGACGCATAGGGATCCTGGAAGATGATCTGCATGTGCCGGCGCATCGCCTTCAGCGCATCGGGCTTCAGTGCCGTGACCTCGGTCCCGTCGAAGACGACCTTGCCGGAGGTCGGCTCGTGCAGGCGCAGCAATGCTCGCCCGAGCGTCGACTTTCCGCATCCGCTCTCGCCGATCAGGCCGAGCGTTTCGCCGCGCCGGACCTCGAAGGAGACGCCGTTCAGCGCCCGGATGTTGATCGGCGGCTTGCCGGTTGCCCAGGAAATCGGGCCGCGCCGTCCGCCATAGTGCTTCACGAGGTTTTCCACGGTGATCAGCGGCGTATTCGAATTCTCGCTCATGCCTTGACCTCCGGCAGGCGGATGCAGCGCGCCCGGCGCTTATCGCCGAGTTCGCGCATGTCGATCCTGTTCATGCAGGCGTCCAGGCGTTCGCTGCAGCGGGAATAGAAACGGCATTGCGGCGGTAGGTCGATCAGGTCCGGCACCTGGCCCTCGATCGGCTTGATCTTCTGGCCGCGCAGGGAAAGCCGCGGGATGGATTGCAGCAGGCCCCGCGTATAGGGGTGCTGCGGGTTCTGGATCACCGAGGCGGTCGGCCCTTCCTCGACCACCTGACCGGCATACATGACCATCACCCGGTCGCAATATTCCGAGACCACGCCGAGATCATGGGTGATCAGCACCACGCTCATGCCGAGACGCACGCGGATATCGGCGATCAGTTCCAGCACCTGGGCCTGGATGGTCACGTCGAGCGCGGTGGTCGGTTCGTCGGCGATCAGCAGCTTCGGCCGGCAGGCGAGTGCTATGGCGATCATGATCCGCTGCCGCATGCCGCCGGAGAACTCGTGCGGATAGTATTGGAGGCGATCGCCGGCCGAGGCTATGCCGACGAGTTCCAGCATCTCGACCGCCTTGGCGCGGGCGGCTCTCCGCCTTGCCATGATGCGACCTTCAGGAAGCGTCTCGTCATGGGCGTAGAGCACTTCGAGGATCTGCTCGCCGACCGTCAGCGCCGGATTGAGCGCGGTCAGCGCATCCTGCATGGTCATGGCGATGTCGCGGCCGCGGATCTTGCGCATGTCTGGCGGCGACAATGCCCGCAGATCGCGTCCTTCGAAGCGGATCGAGCCGCTGGCGATGCGGCCCGGCGCGCGCACCAGCCCCATCACAGAGGAGAAGGTGACGCTCTTGCCCGAGCCGCTTTCGCCGACGACGCCAAGGCATTCGCCCGGATTGACGGTGACATCGACGCCATCGACGGCGAAGACCCGGCCGGCACGCGTTTCGAACACGGTTCTGAGACCCTGGACCTGGAGGAGGGGAGTGGCGGGCATGGTCGTCATTCGTTGAACCTCGGATCGAAAGCGTCGCGCAGGCCCTGGCTCGCCACGTTGATCACCAGCACGAGCAGCAGGATGGCAAGACCGGGGAAGGTCGAGACCCACCAGGCTTCGAGGATGAAGGCGCGGCCGTCGGCGACCATGGAACCCCAGGAGGCGGTCGGCGGCTGAACGCCGAGGCCGAGGAACGAGAGGCTCGCCTCCAGGATGATGACGTCGGCCATGCGGATGGTCGACACGACGATCACCGGTGACAGGATGTTCGGCATGATTTCGCGCAGCATGATGTGGAAGCGCGAGGCGCCGATGGCGCGGGCGGCCTCGACATATTCGAGTTCGCGCACGGCAAGGGTTTCGCCGCGCACCACCCGGCAGGGAATGACCCATTCCTTGTAGGCGAGCGCCAGGATGATGTTGAACAGGCCAGGCCCCATCATCGCCATCAGGCCGATGGCGAAGATCAGGTAGGGAAAGCCGAGCAGGATGTCGACGAGCCGCGAAATGGCGATGTCGACCCAGCCGCGCAGATAGCCGGCGGCGAGACCGGCGACGATGCCGATCGTGGTGGCGACCAGGATGACCGCGGTGCCGATGAAGATCGAGATGCGCGAACCGTAGATGATGCGCGACAGGATATCGCGGCCGAGCCCGTCGCAGCCGAGCAGATAGCTCCATTCGCCGCCCGGCATCCAGCCCGGCGGTTGCAGGCGCCGGAAGAGATCGGTTTCGTTCGGGTCATGCGGGGCGATCCAGGGCGCGAAGATCGCCATCAGCACGAAGATCAGCACCAGCACGGCGCTGGCAAGCGCCAGCCGGTTTTCGGCGAAGTTCTCCAGGTTGCGCTTGAACAGGGATTTGCCCTGATCGGCAGCCATTGCCGGCGCGGCGGCATCGTCGGCGACGGTCATAGTTTCACCCGTGGATTGAGCAGCGTGTAGAGGAGGTCGGCGACGAAGTTCACCAGCACGTAGGTGACGGCGTAGAACAGCACGGCGGCCTGGACGAGCGGGTAGTTGCGCACGAAGATGCTTTCGACGACCAGCCGGCCGAGGCCAGGCCAGCCAAACACCGTCTCGACGATCATGTTGCCGCCGAGCAGCGACCCGGTTTCGAGGGCGGCCACCGAAACGGTCGGGATCAGCGCGTTTTTCAGCGCATGGCGGAAGAGGATGCGGCGACGGCTCAAGCCCTTGGCTTCGGCGAAGGCGACATAGTCCTGGCGCAGCACTTCGAGCATGGAGGTGCGGGTGACGCGTGTCAGGATAGCCGTCATCGGCAGGCCAAGCGTGATCGCCGGCAGCAGGATATGCGACAGCGCGTCCCAGAAGGCGTCGAGGCGCCCGCGCAGCAAGGTGTCGACCAACAGGAAATGGGTAATCGGCGCCACTTCGCTGTCGAAGCCGATCCGGCCCGAGACCGGCAGCAGCCTGAGCTGGACCGCAAAGAGCATCAGGAGCAGGATGCCGAACCAGAAACCGGGCAGCGACACACCGAGCAGCGAACCGATCGTGGCGACACGGTCGATGATGGTATTCTTCTTGATCGCCGCCATCACGCCGAGCGGGATGGAGGTGACAAGCGCGATGATCAGCGCGACGAGGCTGAGCTCGATCGTCGCCGGCAGGCGCTCGACGATCACGTCGAACACCGGCCGCCGGTGGAACAGGCTCATGCCGAAGTCGCCGGTGACGGCGTTTTCGAGGAAGACCACGAAACGCTCGCCGATCGGCTTGTCGAGCCCGAGGTCCTGGCGGAGTGTCAGTTCCTCGGCCGGGGTGATCGGCTGGTCGCCGATCATGATTTCAACGGGATCTCCCGGCGTCAGTGCCATCATCAGGAAGACGATGGTGCTGACGCCCAGGAGAACCGGGACGAGCTGCAGAAGGCGCTCGACCAGTTTGCCCAATCGCATGACCTATTCCCGCCTGTGTCGGTTATTCGACGCAGGCGTCGTGCAGGTTGATGCGGCTGTCGGCGCTCGGCTTCCAGCCCTTCAGGCGTTTTGACACGCCGTAGATATCCTTCGGAACCCAGAGATAGATGTAGGGAAGCTCGGCGTTCACGATCGCTTCCGCCTGCTGGTAGAGGGCAGCACGCTTGGCTGGATCGAGTTCGATCGCACCCTGATCCAGAAGGGCGTCGACTTCCTTGTTGGAATAGCCGGAGGCGTTGCCGCGGCCCATCGTGTAATGGGTCGGCACGAAGATATCGAACGGATCGAGCGAGCCGTTACCCCACGAGGTGAAGTAGATGTCGCCGTCGTTCTTGTCGTTCTTCGGGTTCCACTTGGCGTCGATCATCGCGCTTTCGCCGATGGCGACCTTGGCGCGGATGCCGGACTTGGCGAGCACCGAGGCGATCGCTTCGACCGTGTCCTTGTCGGCGCCTTCGGCGTCTATGGTGATGTCGATTCCGTCGGGGAAACCGGCTTCCGCGAGAAGCGCCTTGGCCTTTTCGGCATCATATTCGTGTTTCGGCAGGTCAGGGGTCGATGCGAAGGCGGCAGGGCTCAGGATGCCTTCGATCGATACGGCATTGCCGCCGAGGATCTTGTCGATGATCAGCTGCTTGTCGAGCGCGTGCGCGACCGCCTGGCGAACCTTGATGTCATCGAACTTGTCGCCTTTGAGGTTGAGGGCAAGGAAGACGCTGCGCGTTCCGTTGACGGTCATGACCGCGGTATTGGGATTCTGCTCGACCTGGGCGATGGAGAAGGGCGGCAGGCCGTTGATGATGTCGACATCGCCGGCAAGCAGGGCCGCAACGCGCGAGGCCGTTTCCGGGATAATCTTGAAGATGACGCGATCGACGCAGGCTTTGCCGACCGGCGCGATGTCCGGCGAGCCGCCGTAGTAATCATCGAAGCGTTCCATGATGATGGAATCACCCTTGCGCCATTCGACCAGCTTGAAAGGGCCCGCGCCATTCTCGGCGGTTGCCATTCCGGCGGTACCGACCTTTTCGACGAAGGCCTTGGAGACGAATTCCTGGAAAGGCAGCATGGCCGGCAGGAGCGGCCAGGGCTCATTGAGATTGATGCGGATCGTGTCGTCGCCGACAATCTCGATATCCTTGACCGGGCCGAGCAGGCTCTTGCGCGGGCTGGTCTGGCCGTCGCCCATGGCGCCTTCGACCGTCAGCCGGTCGAGGGTGAACTTGACGTCCTCGACGGTGAGGTCCGAACCGTCATGGAACTTGATGCCCTGGCGGATCTTGAATTCAAAGGCGGTGGGTGATGTCTGGGTCCAGGATTTGGCGATTTCCGGGACGACCTTCATGTCCGGATCTCGGGTGAGCAGGCCGTCATGCATGTTGCGGATGATGGTCTCGGTCTCGCGATTGCGATGATTGGCGGGATCGAGGGTCAAGGCTTCGGCGGTGAAGCCGACCCGGATCTCCGATGCCGAAAGCGATGTCGCCGGAAGTATCAAGGCGACGGCCGTGGTGATCAAAAAGCGCTGAAAGTTCCCCATTCTTATATCTCCTTGTTCGAGAAGAGCCGCGGCATTATTGACTGGCCGCTGGTTCATAGCTTGGTTAGCAAGCCGCATGCCATGTCTCGGGAGCGCCGGCTTCCCGGGAGAAACCCCTTTTATCTCATGGGCTTATCCTTCGCCTCCTGGGTTTGCCTGTCCACTCTACGGCTGTTGCGCGTGAAGTGCACGCGCGATGTGTCAAATCTGCGCGACGGAAGTCAGGCGTCCTGCGCCGCCCACAACCGCGAATGCGGGGTGCCGAACAAGGCATGTGCCCGCCGACGGCATCCTATTCCACATGAGGCGCGGGGTTCGGGCGAAAGACAGGTGATTTCTAAGCGAAGAGGGCCGGCACAGACGTTCGCGCTTCTCGTCTCTGCCGGCGCGCGATCGCGTAAGCATTCTCTGGCATCGAAGCCGAGGTGCCTGCGAGAACGGCTTGGCCGGGGTCGGCCTTTCTTCAGCCGCGTCCGGCCGCGAAGGGGTGACCGTCACCCCATGATGGAGGAGGAAGGGAGATTGCGGCAGAGGGACGGTTGGCGGCGAGGGCGGGTCAGATCGTGCGGCGATCGACGCATGGGGGATGCCGGTCGCCGCGGATGTCGGATCTCGCCTGTTCAGATCGCCAGCCAGAGGCGGGGATTGTCCGGCGACTGG
>Ga0209643_1001772_pt1 | contig 17477 bp, 17 predicted proteins | sample AutmiccBRH37_all_FD_187383 | JGI IMG/M metagenome (GOLD analysis project Ga0209643, IMG submission 187383) | Deep subsurface microbial communities from Mt. Terri, Switzerland - Autotrophic microbial communities BRH/37_all (SPAdes) (version 2) | ecosystem: Environmental > Aquatic > Deep... | reverse complement strand
GGTTCAGGGCCGCGACGATGATCCAGAGGCCGATGCCGAAGAAGGTCACTGCCGAAGGCCAGCCCATCCGGTTGATCAGCCGGCTCTCCCCGGTCTGGGGCAGGACCTGACGCACGGCATAGGCCAGCAGGCCGAGATAGATCAGCCCCCAGATCGAGAAGGCGTACCCCGCCACCCGCAGGGTGCTGTTTCCATCCGCCGCGAACTCGGCCTGGGTCAGGCCCAGGCCCGCCAGATTCTGAACAAGGGGAACCGCCACCGCGAAGACGGCGGCTGCAAACACCACAAGTCGCCGGGTGCGCTGTGCGGAGTTGGGGCGAAGGATCGTGGACATGGAGCTTCCGTGGCGGCGATGTTCAGCTCCATTGTACGTGTTGAGGCGCTGGAAGGTTCATCCTCGGCTCGCGATAAGTGACGCTTGGCCAGCGCCGGAGTCAGGAACCGGGCCTTGTTGAGGCGGTTGTCAGTTCATTACGAACTGGAGACGACGATGATCGACCGCGACGACGACCCCGAGCGCTTCGAGACCGACGAGGTCGAGGCCAACCGGGCGATTGAGAACGGCCAGGGCGTCGGCGCCCGGGAACTGGCGGCGCAACGGGATCCCGGAGGGGTGGAGACGGCGGACGAAGACGACAGCTTCGACAATGGAAAAGCAGTTCCGAAGGGCTGATGGTCGGCGGCGGCTCAAGGACAGACTGAGCTCGTCTTGAGCTGCGGCATTCGCATCAGTTGGAGGTGGGACGCGCCTGGGCCTTCGACGACACGATCGAGAACGAGGCCTGGAACAACAGCGACCAGGACTGCACCATCCTGATCTTCGACGTCTAAGCCGGAGATCACCGAGCGTCCGCCGCCTAATCCAACCCGAACTCGACCCACAGCGGATAGTGATCGCTGATCCGCCAGGAAAGCTGGGTGCGGGTCAGGTGGGTCAGGACTACGCCCTGGAAATTCAGCCCGCCTGACTGTCTGAACGCCAGCGACAGATAGGGTTTGCCGTCGCGGCGGCGCTCGAACCAGGCGATCTGATCGAAGAAGCTGGCCAGATCGGGCTTTTCGACTGATGAACTGAGGGTCCGGGGCACCTTCTCCAGGCCGGGCGCCGTGACCAGGCCCGTGGAGGTGAAGGCCTGCCAGAGCGGGTCGCCGTGGCGGTCGATGTTGAAGTCGCCCATGCAGATCAGGTTCTGGCCATAGTCGTCCATCGACTCGGCCCAGTTCCGCAGCCATTTGGCGATCGCGGTCAGTTCGGCGACGCGGTCCGCGCCCTTCTCGCCATAGACGATATGCAGGGTCACGAGGACGAAGGTCTTGCCGGAGGCGTTGAAACTGACGGCGTAGGGGGTGCGTACGAACTGGCGCTGAAAGGCGTTGGCGGGGGTGGCGTAGGGGGTGTCCAGGTCCTCGGGCACCACCAACTCGCAGGCCAGGCCCGAGGGCTTCAGCCGTCGGCTGTCGTAGATATAGGCCAGACGTTCGTCGTTGCCGGGATCGCCGTAGGTGACGTCGGTCATCAGAAACCCGTAGTCGGGCCCCAGCTTCTTCAGCACATGACGCAGGGCGCGCAGATTGGCCTTCACCTCCTGCACAGCGATGACGTCGAACCGATCCAGCACGGCGGCGATCAGGACGGCGGCATGCAGATCGCGACGGGGGCTGTCGCCGTCCTGGCTTTCCCATTTCTCGGTCAGGCTGCCGAAGCCCCGGATGTTCCAGGTGGCCATCAGCAGATTGTCGCCCGTCGACTTGGGCGGCACGGCGTCTAGCAGGAGGTTCAGCCGGTCGAGATCGTCGCGCACGGCCTGAGGCGGATGATCGAGAATGGAAGCCATGATTGTCCCCGCGACGCCGATGCGACCGCAGGTTATCAAAAAACGACGTTCGCTAGAGTCACAAGGCTGCGAGCGTGGGAGCTGGAACGATCAGGCCGCTGCGTAGATGCTCTGGAACAGAACCGCGCCGTCGGCCGAGCCCAGTTCGGCCTCGAAGGCGCGGTCCGGATGCGGCATCATGCCCAGGACATTGCCTCGCGCGTTCTGCAGCCCGGCGATATCGTTGACCGAACCGTTCGGGTTTTCGACATAGCGGAACACCACCTGGCCCTCGCCCTCGATCCGGGCCAGGGTTTCGGCGTCAGCGAAGAAGTTTCCATCGCCGTTGCCCTGGGTCATCGTCACCTCGCGCTGTCCCTGATAGCCGGCGGTGAAACGGGTCTGGCCATTGGCGACGGTCAGGGCGATGGGCTTGCAGACATATTTCAGTCCCTTGTTGCGCAGCAGGGCGCCCGGCAGCATTCCGGCCTCGCACAAAATCTGGAAGCCGTTGCAGATGCCGACCACGGCGACGCCGTCGTCCGCCGCCTTCTTCACCGCCTGCATCACCGGCGACTGGGCCGCCATGGCGCCGCAGCGCAGATAGTCGCCGTAGGAGAAGCCGCCGGGGATGACGATCAGATCCAGACCCTGGGGCAGTTCGGTCTCGGCGTGCCACACCATCGAGACGGGCTCGTTGGTGGAGCGTTCGATGGCGACCTTGCAGTCGCGATCACAGTTGGAACCGGGGAAGACGATGACAGCTGCGCTCATGGCGCGGGCCTCTAGCACCGTTTTCGGGAAATGTCAGTGCGCGGGTTGGATTTGACCCGGACCAGTCTCGATCCGGCCCACGCGTGCGTCGTGCCGGCGCAATCGCTCAGATCGACGCCCGGCGCCGGCCCATCGCCCAAGCGACGACGAAGATGGCGAAACCGCCCAACGACAGGGCGACGCCGACCCAGGCGGTCGAGGTCCAGCCATAGCCGGCCGCGATGGCCATGCCGCCCAGCAGGGGGCCAATGGCGTTGGCGGTGTTGAAAGCCGAGTGGTTCAGGGCGGCGGCCAAGATCTGAGCGTCGCCGGCGACATCCATCAGCCGGGTCTGCAGCACCGAACCCAGTCCGCCGCCGCCGCCGATCAGGAAGACCACCCCCATCATGGCCCACAGGTTCGAGGCCGCGAACGGATAGAGGGCCAGGGCGGCGGCGCTCCACAGCAGCAGACCGCCCGCCGCCGGGAAGCCGACCCGGTCGGCCGCCCAAGCGCCCAGGATATTGCCCAGGAACATGCCCACGCCGAAGACGGCGAAAACCCAGGGCAGGATCTCCGGGCCGACGCCGGTCACTGCTGCGAGGGTCGAGGCCAGATAGGCGTAGACGGCGAACATGCCGCCGAAGCCCACGGCGCCCACGCCCAGGGTCAGCCAGACCTGGCCCCGCTTCAGCGCGCCCAACTCCCGCAGGGGACTGGCGTCCGCATGGGCTGGATCGCGCGGGGCGAACAGGGCGACCAAGACCATGGTGGTCACGGCCAGCAAGCTGACGATGGCGAAGGTCCAGCGCCAGCCGAAGGCGTGGCTGATCATATTGGCGAAGGGCACGCCGATGACGGTCGCCACCGTCAAACCCATCAGCACGGTCGAGACGGCGCGGGTGCGCAGGTGCAGCGGCACGGTCGAGGCCGCGACCAGGGCGGCGACGCCGAAATAGGCCCCGTGCGGCACGCCGCTGAGGAAGCGGAAGATCAGCATCCACTCATAGGTCGGGGCCAGGGCGGACAGGCCGTTGCCGATCGCGAACAGGGCCATGAAGCCGATCAGCAGCAGCCAGCGCGGCGCACGCGCCCCCAGCACCGCCAGTATGGGCGCGCCCACGACGACGCCGGCGGCATAGGCGCTGATCACATGGCCCGCGGTCGGAGCGTCGATTCCCAGTCCGGCGGCGAAGTCCGGCAGTATGCTCATCGCCGCGAACTCGGTCACGCCGATCGCGAACCCGCCCATGGCCAGGGCGATCAGGACCAGGGCCACCTTGTCGGCGGCCATGGGTTGTCGGGTCACGATGTCGGAGTCGACGACGGCGCCGCTGGAAGCCATGGCGAAGGATCCGGGAAGGGAGGGAATGTTGCGCTGCAACATAGGCGCCCTTCCCGGACGATCAACCGTATCAGCCGTGGTTTTCGTAGGTCGCCGTGATCGAGGCCTTTGCCAGGGTATGGAAATGCAGGTTGAAGCCGAAGACGGCGCCGGAGTTGTCGGCGATCACGTCCAGCCGATCCACGTCCACGGCGAAGACGGTGAAGATATAGCGGTGCGGACCGTGGCCCGGAGGCGGGGCGGCGCCGCCGAAACCGGGCTGGCCGTAGTCGGTGCGGCCCTGGATCGCGCCCTGGGGCATGTCCCCGCCCGGAGAGCCGGCGCCGGTCGCCAGCTCGGTCACGTCGGCGGGAATATTGGCGACGGTCCAGTGCCAGAATCCCGACCCTGTCGGGGCGTCGGGGTCGTAGCAGGTGACCGCATAGCTCTTGGTCCCTTCGGGCGCTCCGCTCCAGGCGAGGTGGGGAGAGGTGTTGCCTTTGGCGTGGACCTGGGCGTCCGGCAGGAAGCCGCCGTCCTGAACATCATTGGAGGTAAGGGTGAAGGTCATTGGCGTCTCTCCGTTTCGTGATCACCAGTAAAAGGGCATCGACCGATGAGGCGTTGCACTGCGACATTCTGTCCCTAGCTGTGTAGTCGATACGGTCAAGCCAACGAGGGCCCATGCTTCAATCCCTCCTCGACAGGACGTTCCGGACACGAGCGATCGCCGTGCGCCTTCCTGACGGCCGCAAGCTGAAAGCCGGTCCTGGAGAGCCCGAACTGACCGCCGTCATCGAAGATGCGCGAACAGTCGTGGCTATAGCGACGAACCCGGAGTTGAAGCTGGGAGAGGCCTATATGTCCGGCGCGTTTCGGATCGAGGGCGGCTCCATCTACGACTTTCTCGCTTTGGCCGCCTCGCAACTGGCCCGATCTCCACGGCGGCTCGGGCCGGGCTGGCGTCTTCGTCGGGCGATCGAACAGGCCAATGACCGCGCCCACGCCCGGGCGAACGTGCGTCATCACTATGACCTGACGGTGGACTTCTACCGGCTCTTCCTGGACGCCGACCTGCAATACTCCTGCGCCTATTTCGAAAGGCCGGAGGCGACGTTGGAACAGGCGCAGATCGCCAAGAAGCAGCGGCTGATCGACAAATTGGTTCTTTCGCCGGGGCAGCGGGCGTTGGACATCGGTTGCGGCTGGGGCGGCCTGGGCCTGTCGCTGGCCGAGGCGGGGGCGAGGGTCACCGGTGTCACCCTGTCGACCGAACAACACCGCACCGCCAATGCGCGTGCAGCCGAGCGGGGTCTGTCTGATCAGGCCGATTTCCGATTGCAGGACTATCGCGACCTGAACGAACCGTTCGACCGGATCATCTCGGTCGGCATGTTCGAACACGTCGGAGCGCCGAGTTATCAGGAGTATTTCGACACGGTGGCGCGGTTGCTGACCGACGACGGGGTGGCGGTGATCCATTCCATCGGCCGCAAGGGGCCGCCCAGCCGCACCCAGCCGTGGATCCGCAAATATATCTTTCCAGGCGGCTACATCCCCGCCCTGTCCGAGGTTCTGCCGGCAATCGAGCGCGCAGGCCTGTGGGTGACGGACATGGAGGTGCTGCGTCTCCACTACGCCGAGACGCTGCGGGCGTGGCGTACCCGATTCCTGGCGCGACGGTCGGAAGCGCTGGCCATGTATGACGAGCGCTTCTGCCGGATGTGGGAGTTCTACCTCGCCGTCAGCGAGGTCGCCTTCCGCGAACTGGGCCAGATGGTGTTCCAACTCCAGCTGACGAAACGGCCAGACGCCGTTCCGTTGACGCGGGACTACCTGTGCCGTTGAGGCAGGCTTACGCCGCCTCGATGCGGTAGCCTTCGATCACCGTATTGGCGAGCAATTGCTCGCACATCTTCTTAGCCTCGGCCTGCGGATCTTCAGCGCCGGCCAGATCGAACTCGATCAGCTTGCCGACACGGGCGTTCGAGACGCCCGCCCAGCCCAAACCCTGAAGCGCGCCTTCGACGGCCTTGCCCTGGACGTCCAGCACGCCGGGCTTGAGGAAGACATGAACCTTGATCTTGGCCATTAGTGCAGCCCCCCCTGAATCACCGTCGGCATGCCCTTCATGATGCCCAGACGCCGGGCGACCTCGGTGTAGCTTTCGATCACATTGCCCAGGTCGCGGCGGAAGCGGTCCTTGTCCATCTTCTCGCCGGTCGCGGCGTCCCACAGGCGGCAGCTGTCCGGGCTGATCTCGTCGGCCAGGATCACGCGGCTGAAGTCGTTCTCCCAGATGCGGCCGAACTCGATCTTGAAATCGACCAGGGTGATGCCGACGGCGCCGAACATGCCCGACAGATAGTCGTTCACCCGCACCGTCATCGCCAGAATGTCGTCCAGTTCCTGCGTCGAGGCCCAGTTGAAGGCGGTGATATGCTCTTCGGTGACCATCGGGTCGTTGAGCTCGTCCTTCTTGTAGTAGAATTCGATGATCGAGCGGGGCAGGGGCGTGCCTTCCTCGATGCCCAGGCGCTGGCTCATCGAGCCGGCGACGATGTTGCGGCAGACGACTTCCAGCGGGATGATCTCGACTTCGCGGATCAGCTGTTCGCGCAGGTTCAGCCGCTTGATGAAGTGGTTGGTCACGCCGATGCCGTTCAGGCGCGACATGATGAATTCGCTGATCTGGTTGTTGACCACGCCCTTGCCTTCGAGGACGGCCTTCTTCTGCGCGTTGAACGCGGTGGCGTCGTCCTTGAAATACTGGATCAGGGTGCCGGGCTCGGGTCCTTCGTACAGGATCTTGGCCTTGCCTTCGTAAATCTTCTTGCGCTTGTTGTTCATATCCGTCCCGCCTTACGGGCGCCCTCCAGAAACAAAAATCGCGCAGCCATGGTGGAGGGGAAGACCCAGTCCTGGCGGCGCGTTTCGGAATCGCTCGGGCAGTCAATCTCGTTCGGGGTCTCCTTAGCCGAACGCGGCCCCCGATACAAATGAGGCGAGCCGGAAACCGCAGCGTTGGATGCGAGTGCGACGGAAGTCATGTTGCGTTCAGGCACGGTCGGGCTATAGACGGCGCTTGTCCCGAGGTAAGCGGGGCGTGCGGAGCTGTGCTGAGCGACATGACGACCTTCGACGATCGGGAAAAGGCCTTCGAGGCCAAGTTCGCCCTCGATCAGGAGCAGGAATTCAAGGCCATCGCCCGCCGCAACAAGATGTTGGGCCTGTGGGCGGCCGAAAAAATGGGCCTTTCGGCCGAGAGCGGCGAACAATACGCCGCCGCCGTCGTGCGCGCCGATATGGAACAACCCGGCGACGAGGATGTGTTCCGCAAGGTCGCGGGAGATTTCAAGGGCTCGGGTCTGTCGGTTTCGGAAGGCGAGATTCGCTCGAAGATCGACGAACTGGCCTCGATCGCTCGCGAGCAGATCCGCTCGGGCGAATAAGAGTTTTATCCGCGTTCGTCAGAACCGGGCCTCTAAAAAGTCGAAAGGGCCGCACCCGGGGGAAAGTGCGGCCCTTTCTTTTTGCCGGGGACGTTGGGGGATGTCTCACCCGGCCTACTGTGCGTCTCGCGCCCCTGAAGAACACGGCGACGCACAATTGGTTTCAGTCGGTTCCCGGCCTCGACCGAAATTCTTTTACGGCATCAGCACCGTGTCTATGACGTGAACCACGCCGTTCGACTGGGTCACATCGGCCTGGGTGATAGTGGATGTTCCGCCCTTGGCGTCTGTGATGATCCAGGTGTTGTTCGGACCGGCGGAAACCTTGAGTTCCTCGCCTTGCACGGTCTGAAGCGTGGCGTTTCCGCCGTTGGCCTGGGCCTGAGCCGCGATGTCGGCGGCCGTCAGGCGACCGGAGACGACGTGATAGGTCAGGATCTTGGTCAGGTCATCCTTCATCGCCGGCTGCATCAGACCATTGCGTGTGGCTTCGGGAATTTTTTCGAAAGCGGCGTTGTCGGGGGCGAAGACGGTGAAGGGGCCAGGACCCTGTAGCGTCTCGACCAGATCGGCGGCCTGGACGGCGGCCACCAGGGTGGAGAGGTTCGACGCCTTGGAGGCGTTGACGACGATGGTGTCATTGGGGCTCATGGTGGCGCCGCCAACCATGGTCTCGGAGGTCATCGGCGACATCGCCGCCCCCTCGGCCGGCGCCATGGCGGTTGATTCAGCGGGCGCCGTTTCGTTGTTGTTGCAGGCGCCTAGCGCCATCAGAGCGGCGCCGGACGCCGCGACGAGCATTAGATTCCGAATATGAGCCATGGTTTTCGTTCCCTATTGTTCCGCGCATTCGGCGGCTGCCACAAGGTTACGTCCAGATAGCCACAATGGATGCGCGGGGCGCGACGAGATGGCGCAGGTCTCGTGCTTAGTCTTCGAAAACAACTGTCTTTGTGCCGTGCAGCAAAACGCGGTCCTCGAGGTGTCTTCGAACTGCACGCGCCAGAACCCGTCGCTCAATATCACGACCCTTACGGATCAAATCCTGCGGCATGTCACGGTGACTGATCCGTTCCACATCCTGCTCGATGATGGGGCCCTCATCCAGCTCAGGGGTGACATAGTGTGCGGTGGCGCCGATGACTTTCACCCCCCGCGCATGGGCCTGGTGATAGGGGCGGGCGCCTTTGAAGCCCGGCAGGAAGGAGTGATGGATATTGATGCAACGCCCCTGAAGCCTGCGGCTGAGGTCGTCAGACAGGATCTGCATGTAGCGGGCGAGTACGACCAGTTCAGTTCCTGTCGTCGCGATCAGCCGCACCAGTTCAGCTTCCTGGGCCAGCTTGTCGGTCGCGCTGACCGGCAGATAGTGAAACGGTAGATCGCCCAGATCGACATGGCCGATCAGTTCGCGCGGATGGTTGGACACTACAGCCGTCACCTGCATCGGCAGTTCGTCTATCCGCCAGCGATAGAGCAGGTCAGCCAGGCAGTGGTCGAACCTGGACGTCAGGATCATCACCTTGCGAGGTTCCGGACCTCGCAAGGTCCAGTCCATCCCGAACCTTTGGGCCAGCGAGGCGAAAGCCTCTCGAATGGCGGCCTCCATATCTCCTTCGACGGGCTCAAACACCACCCGCATGAAGAAGGTGGCGGTGGAGGCGTCGCCGAACTGCTGGGCGTCGGAGATGTTGGCGTCCCGCTCCAGCAGAAAGGCGGACACGGCGGCGACGATGCCGTGGCGGTCGGGGCAGGAAAGGGTCAGGATCATCAGGCGGCAGGCTTATCCAGCAGGAAGTCACCCAGTATGGCCCAGCTGGCCGCCTTTGCCGACAAGGATATTGCATGGGCGGGGCTGGACGACGGCAAATCGACCAGAGCGACGCTGTCCAAATTCCCCAAGAACCGTCGCCCCATCTTAGCCGCCAGTCCGCCGTTGAAGGCTACTGCGCGTAGTTCGGGCAGACCTTCGATCAGGCCTCGCAGGTCGGCGGCTTCAGGCGACCGGATCGCCGCATCCAGGCTGCCGGACCGTTCGGCCGAGGCGATCACGTCCCACAGGCCGACGCCGCGCGCCTTCAACCGCTCCAGACGCACGTCATAGGGGAGTGCGGCGACCGCCTCGCCCAGCACGCCGCCGATCAACGCCCAGAAACCGTTGCGGGGATGAGCATAGTATTGGGCCGCCTTCAGCGAGGCGTCGCCGGGCAGGCTGCCGAGGATCAGCAGCCGCGTGCGCGCATCGACGACGGGGGCGAAGCCGATGCGGCGGGCGTCGCTCACCCCTCGCCGAACACCCGTTTGAACACCACGTCCACGTTCTTGGTGTGGTAGCCGAGGTCGAACAGGGCCTCGAGCTGTTCGGCGGGCAGGGTGACCCGCTCGTCCGCCTTCAGGAAGTCCAGGAACACCCCCTCGCCGCGCCAGACCTTCATGGCGTTCTCCTGCACGGCGGCATAGGCGGCCTCACGCGAGATTCCGGCCTGGGTCAAGGCCAACATGACCCGTTGCGAGTGAACCAGACCGCCCAGACGGTCGATGTTCGCCTGCATGTTCTCGGGATAGACGTTCAGCCGCTCGACCACGCTGGCCAACCTTTGGAGGGCGAAGTCCAGGTGGATGGTGGCGTCGGGGCCGATGCCGCGCTCGACCGACGAATGGCTGATGTCCCGTTCGTGCCACAGGGCGACGTTTTCCATCGCCGGGGTCACGGCCGAACGGACCAGACGGGCCAGGCCGGTCAGGTTCTCGGTCAGGATGGGGTTGCGCTTGTGCGGCATGGCCGACGAGCCCTTCTGACCCTTGTCGAAGAATTCCTCGGCCTCCAGCACCTCGGTGCGCTGCAGATGGCGGATCTCGACGGCCAGGCGTTCGACCGAGCTGGCGACCACGCCCAGGGCGGCGAAGAAGGCGGCGTGGCGATCGCGCGGGATCACCTGGGTCGAGACCGGCTCGACCTGCAGGCCCATCTTGTCGGCCACATATTGTTCGACGGCCGGATCGACATTGGCGAAGGTGCCGACGGCGCCTGAGATTGCGCAGGTGGCGATCTCTTCCTTGGCCGTGATCAGGCGACGCTTGGCGCGCTGGAACTCGGCATGATAACCGGCCAGCTTCAGGCCGAAAGTCACCGGCTCGGCGTGGATGCCGTGCGAACGCCCGACGGTCGGGGTGTATTTATGCTCCTTGGCGCGCTTTTCCAGCGCGGCCAGGACGCGGTCGACGCCGTCGATCAGCAGGTCCGACGACCGGGCCAACTGGACCGCGAAACAGGTGTCCAGCACGTCCGACGAGGTCATGCCCTGGTGCAGGAAGCGCGCCTCGTCGCCGACGATCTCGGCGACATGGGTCAGGAAGGCGATGACATCGTGCTTGGTGGTGCGTTCGATCTCGTCGATGCGGTCGGCGTCGAAGCTCGCGTCCTTGCCCTTGGCCCAGATGGCCTCGGCCGCCTCGGTCGGGATGATGCCCAGTTCGGCCATCTTGGTCGCGGCATGGGCCTCGATCTCGAACCAGATCTTGTACTTGGTCTCTTGCGACCAGATGGCGGCGGCGTCGGGGCGGGAATAGCGCGTGATCATGGGCCGGTCCTGTCGGTCCGCGACGGCCCGGAGTCAAGGTCGCCCATCAGATTGGAGGCGCTAGTCGAATGACGGCAGGGCGCGTTTGCGCCGTGAGCGCGACCGCGACTTCGAAGAAGAAGGCGAGCGTTTTCCGGTGGCGACCTCCGTAAGCGCCAAGGTGATCAGAATGAACACCCACACAATGACGTCGCGGTCGAACAGGCCCGACTCGGTCATGTTGTGACCGACGCAGAAGATGATCATCCCAATCAGCAGAGCGCCACGCCAGCGCGACACGGACTGACTGGTAAGCAGCTTGTATAGGGGCATTACGAAGGCGGCGGCGACTGCCAGGATCAGGCCGGGGATGCCGACCTGCGCGGCGAGATCGAGATAGCCGTTGTGTCCGCTGGCGATGGTCGCCACCCAAGTCTTTGAATAGGTGAAAATCGGACTTTCGTCGCCGATATTCCAGAAGGCGCCATATCCAGAGCCGGTCAGCGGATGATCCTGGATATAGGAGACGAGATGAGGCCAGATCTGCACCCGTCCCGTAAACGCGGTCGGCTTGGCGAACGGGCCGACAGATTCTACCCAGCTGTCCGCCCAGAATAGCATTACACCCATGCCCGCCAGGGCGGCGAACGGGACCGCGATCATCCTGGCGCGGGGGCTGAGCAATAGAAACATGGCGCCGCCTAAAAGGCCCATGGCAGTCATGCCCATCGAGGTCTTAGACTCTGTCTTGAACAGGAAAAAGGCGGCCGCCAGCACAACGATTGTTCGGATCGCCACGCCTACGATCAGTTCCCGTGTGATTTTGATCTTGGAGTCTGACTGCGTTTTGCGCGGCAGCTTTGGAGGGGCAAAGGTAAAGAACAGGATTGTGAAGGCGCAAAACTCCCCGGTGAAATTCTTTTGCGGCAATACCCCTCGCCAGTCGCCGATTAGACCTTTGTCCTCGGCTTCGGCGAGTTGATGGATAGCTGTTCCCGGTGACACAATGACTGCGGTATAGTTGAGAAGTAGGAGAGCCACGAGGCAGGTCATGATAGTTTTGACAGCCCTGTCGTAGCCGCAATCCTCAACCGCCAAGAATACGATCCAGACGATGATGGTGGTCAGCAGGACGCGCCGTAGGCTGATCATCGGCACATCCGACCATGCCACGCTGATCCAGCACCAGGCTACAGCCGCCATTAGGACAATCGGCAGGCTGAGCAGCTTAGACGGCTTCTTGAAGACCCCGGCCGCCCACATTGTGCCGAGAAGAAGGGCCGTAAAGATGGCCTGCCGCAGAATGTTGCCGCTCGGAGGCCCGTCATTCGTCATGGCCGGTCCCAGAACCACGAGGACGAACAGCGCGATCAGGGTCGCAACCGCCGGGACGAAGAGGGGGCGGCCACCAGATTTTCGGGCTGGAATGTCGTTCGCCGTGGCGGTCATGCCTTGGATTCTCCGTCTTGGCTTGGCGCGAGGCGGCTATTGGGTAGCGGCTTGAACCTGCCAGTCCAGGCGAAATAGAGCGGCCCCGGCGCTTCTGGAGGCCGACGGGTCGAGATGGTGATCAGGGCCAAGGTCATCATGAAGAAGACCTGAACGATAGCGTCGCGATCCATCACGCTGCTTTCGGTGAAATTATGACCGATGCAGAAGATCAGCATGGAGATCAGCAGGGCGCCGCTTCTCCGACTGATCGTTCGATTCCAGAGCAGCCGAGACAGCGGCGCTACGACAAGGGCCAGAACAGTCAGCAACAGGCCGATGACACCGACCGTGACCAGTATGTCCAGGTAGCCGTTGTGGCCAGTTCCCAATAGGCGAACCCACGTGGAGGTGTAGTAGTAGACAGGACTGTTTACGCCGATATTCCAGAAGGAGCCGTACCCAGTGCCCAGCAGCCAGTGGTCGTTGGCATAGGATATTAGAACGCCCCAAATCGTACCACGTCCAGTAAGGGCGCTGCCTTGACTGAGAGTGTATATGGCGTCCTTCCAATAAAACTGCCCAAAAAGGACGGCCAGTCCGACTGTAATGACTGTGGCTGAGATCAAAAGCGCTCTAAATTTTGGATCATAGGAGAGGTACAGACCTCCCAGAACCAGACTTCCGAACGTCAGCGCCAGCGATGTCTTTGATCCGGTCTTGTAGAGAAAGAATACGGTTGCGATTATTGAAATCAGGCGAAGGTAAGGTTGAAGCCAGCCGCCTGCGAAGATGAGCAATAGGATTGTTATCGCGCAAACGGCGCCCGCAAAATTTTTCTGAGGTAACGCTCCTTTCCAGTCGCCAACCAGACCAGCATCGAGCACTTCACGCGCCTGGTGGATACCGGCGTGAGGAAACAGCACGACCATGACGTAGTTGATCAGGAGCACCGCCAGAAGAGTAAGCAGGGCTGCCCTCACGGCCCGCTCATAGCCTGTGCGCTCGACGATCATGAAGACAGTCCAGATAATGATCGTTGTCAGGAGTAGTCGGCGAAAGGCGATCGACGGCTCGAGAGACCACGACAGACTGATCCAGCACCAGGCGATCAGGATCCATAGGGTAAGGGGCGGGCTCAGAAATATGCGGGGGGTCTGCAAGGCCTTGGCCGAGACGATGACGAAGCCGAAAACGAGGATATAGAGAGCTTGCCGAAAGATATTGCCATCGCCGGTGGACAGCATTGTCTTCTGGGCTTGAAGCGGCCCTAGGCCGACGATCACGATCAGCAGAAGACCAGCTAGAGCCCATCCGCAAAGTTTGGCGGACAGGTCATGGTTGGCGTCGACCGGGAGGGGGGCGGCAAGCATCATGTTTCCGTCCGCGAATAGACTTCCGTATGACGGCTGCGCTGCAGGCTCAAGTGCGGAGCGGCTCACAATATCGATGGGTCAGGCTAGGAGACGGGAGTAGGCGGTGAACATCCGGTCGTATGTCGCTTCTGAACCCAGTCGAGCGGCGCGCTGGGCATAATTGCTATAGTGCGACGCATCTGTCAGAAGCGCCTTGAGTTCTCGCGCCAAGGCCTCGTGATCCAGTACGCCGACGACCACCCCGCATAGTTGTCCATCCGCTCCACTTATGCCTTCCACCTGGACCGGGACGTCCGACACGACCAAGGGCAAGCCCAACTGAGCCGCCTCAATGAGGGCTAGGCTGTGGCCCTCGAAAAGACTTGGCTGGACGAAGACATCACCTTCCGCCAGCAAGGCGAGGGTCTCATCTCGTGGATGAAATCCAACGAACTCGACCTTCTGTTGCACGCCCAACTGAGCCGCCAGCGCCTTGAGTTCGGCCTCGTCCGGGCCGGCGCCAAGAATCTTGATCTTGATGTTGCTGTCAAGGTGCTCCGCTGCGCGGATCAAGGTGGGGTAGTTTTTCTGTGGCACCAGACGACCAGCGGCGATTACAATCTGGCCTCGCGAAGACTTTTGGGATCGCTCTGACGCCAGCATGCCAAGTTTCGCCTCTATTCGGGGCGGCAGGGCGTTAAGAATGGTTCTCAGCTTGGCGCGATAGGCGGCAGGTTTCTTTCGGTGCGACCGCGCCACGGTATTGGACACTGCTACGATATCGCTGACGGACGGCAGGGTGCCGGCCAAACCGTCGATTAGGTTGAGTAGCGGCGCATAGGTTTCCGAGGGAGAGTGATGCGAGGTAATCACCTTGGTGGGTACGCCGGACAGCATCACTGCTATGGGCGCCAGTATGTTTGCTGCTGGAAGCGCCGTGATAACGGCGTCTGGACGCTCTCTGACCAGGAAGCTCACGAAATTCTTCAACAGTCTGAACAACTCGAACGGAGAATGTGGTCGCCGCTCCGTCATATGAGTCCAGAGCAATCCTTCGGGAGTCTTCAGCCGCGATTCATCCGACGGATAGAGCGCCGCGAGTGTGACTTGGTCTCCCCGCGCTTGGAAGCCTTCCGCGAGGTTGGACCAGATCTCCTGCGCGCCACCCGCATTGGAATGGGTCACCATGAATACGAGACGCCGAGCCACGGATTTTGAGACCGTCGCCGCACCAGTCGATTCGAGTGGCTCGCTGTCAGATTGGCCGGTCATCGACAGGTGCGTCCTCATTGGTCGTGTGCAATTTCGTTCGTGCGATGCGGACGTCTTCCTGTCGGTCCGTGGTCTGGGTGAGCAGATAATAAATTGCGGGCAGATTGGTCGCCATATACCGTCGCCCCAATCTGATCGGTTCGTTCAGGGCTCTATGGAGCCATTCTAGGCCGATGCTCTGCATCCAGACCGGCGCGCGCCTGAACTTTCCCGAATAGTGGTCGAACATGCCGCCGCAGGTCCGAAGCCATGCCAGTCCCTGAAGATGATGCTGATTGCGAAGGGCGAAGGATTCCTGAAGGGGGCTGCCCAAGCCGATCCAGAGGACATCCGCGCCCGAGGCGCGAATCTCGTCGCAAATATCAATCTCGTCCTCGGCGCTGAAATATCCGTGTCGCACTCCGACGATCTGCAGATCAGGGTGAAGTGCTCGGAAATGCGCGGCGGCCGTATCTGCAACGCCGGGTTTGGCGCCCAGGAAGTAAAAGCGGATTCCCTCTTTCGCCGCGGCCTCGGCGGCGTCGTTGATGAAGTCGGTGGTCGCCACGCGTTCTTCCAGCGGTTCCTGACAGAACAGACGGGTGGCCATGACCAGGGGCATGCCGTCAGCATCGATCACATCCGCCTTCAGCAAGATATTGCGGAAGCTGGCGTCGCGGTGAAAATCGGCGATTACGGCGCCATTGGATGAGACGACGAGGCGAGGCAGCCGCTCGGGGTCGGCTCGAGTTCGCCGACAGTCGTCGATCATCAACAGGGCCAATTCTGCGCGGGTGATCCGCGTCGTGGGGACGCCGCCGACGAGAACGGTAGGGAAAGTACCGAGGCCTTCAGTCATGACGCCTCGAACGCGATTGTGATGGCTCTGGTCCATGCACGCGCCGAGGCGCAAGACTGCCAATCCCAAGCGTAAATAGAGCGCACAGCGGAATTCAGTCCCCTCTCGCCTTACGGCGCACACACGCCTTTGCGGCGCTCACACAGTACCTCTGCGTAATGGTATTTGTCTTACCGGAAAATGTTGCGGCTGCGAAATAGATCAAAGAACCGGCGAACTTCCCGACAAAATAAAGACGCATGGGACCTTTAGGTTCACTTCCTGGCTCGAGCCTTGCCATATGAAAACTGCAAGCCGAGCAGATACGCCCAGAAGGCCGCTATGGACGGCACCTGCAACGCATAGTCGGTAGTTCCATGCAGGAGCACCACCAGATTGGCGGCGATCAATCCACGTTGAATCGCTCCGCCAGGCGCCTGATGCGAACGTCGGAGGCCGCCGCCGATCAGGACTGCTATCAAACCGAACATCGGCAGGGCGCCGAACACCCCCGCCTCCTCCAACCACTGGATATAGACATTATGGGCGGCCCGGATCGAACGCAGCGCGCCGTAATTTTCAGGTGTCATCTGCTGGGCGTTGACCGCGCTGAAACTGCCGAGTCCATGTCCGAACAGGGGCGCATCCAAAAAGGCGCGCCAATGGGCCGTAAAAATGACGCTGCGGTTCGCCGCGTCCGCGTCGAGAGTGTCGAACCGCGCCCACAGAGTGTCCGCGCCTGCGATGCCAATCAGCCCAACGAGTGCGCCGGCCACGGTTAGGCCAATGGTTCGTTTAGACAGACTGTCTTTCCGGCTGAGAGCCTCCCAGACGAGAAAAACGATCACAGCCAGGGACGTGGCCGCCAGGCCCATACGAGAGGCGGTGGCCAACAGGCAGCCAACAAACAGGATGACGCAGAAAACGGAGGCACCGAACGCGACGAGACGGCCGAATGTGCGGCCAAGGCGCAGGCTGCGGCTGGCTCTCGCCAGTACCGCTAAGGAAAGGACCAGCAGAATGCCGTAGACGGTGGCGCCGCTGTTCGCGCTCAGGAACCCGCCGGTGAGACGTCCATCTTGGCGAACCTGCAAGTCCGCGATGAACATCACGATCCCAACAACCGCCCAAATGGCTCCGATGGTGATTACTGTGCGGACCGCGCCGGCTACGCGACGGGTTCTGACGCCTTCAAAACAGCCGAGTAAGAAAACTCCAGCCAGAGCGCAAAGCTTGATGATCTCAACGAGTGTAGCCGATCTGTCCAGGGAGATGGCGCTTTGCCCATGGATCGCCGCCCAAGGGGAGTTCGTACCGGAAGCGGGGGCGAGCAGAGTCCAGACGGCTAAGCCGAGCACGGCAACAAACAGCATGACCGCAGTGCGGCCTGGCCAGATCAGGGACAACTCTCCCTTGCGGCCGGCTAACAAAACCATAGCCGGCAGAAGGAGTACGATCGCCGCCGCGAACCAGAGCGCCGCCGTCGGTTGAGCGCCGCCGCCGAGCAGATGAACGATGCTGAACAGCGCGATCGGGCCGCCCAGGAGCAGATAGTCCGAAAGCCTGAGGCGGCGGGCGCGGCGGTTGGACAACGATCGGGCCGAAGGTGGCCGACCACGCGCGCGCCGCTTTGTGGCGGCGAGAGGGGCTGGCTGCTGCTCGACCCCGGGGTCGGCGTTCATATGACGTAGCCTGTGGGGCG
>Ga0209643_1001771_pt1 | contig 17479 bp, 16 predicted proteins | sample AutmiccBRH37_all_FD_187383 | JGI IMG/M metagenome (GOLD analysis project Ga0209643, IMG submission 187383) | Deep subsurface microbial communities from Mt. Terri, Switzerland - Autotrophic microbial communities BRH/37_all (SPAdes) (version 2) | ecosystem: Environmental > Aquatic > Deep... | reverse complement strand
ATATCGGGAGTATCGGGATTAATCTTGTCTTACTTTTGGGGCACTGCCACTGGGGCAACTATTGTCCTAATCTCATCAGCTTTTTTTACAGTAACTTTTATAGCGAAGTTGCGACTTAGCTGAAGATTATAAAAAACACTTTAGCACTCACTTTAATTGACATTAAAGTGAGTGCTTTTTCTTTTCCTACAAAAGACAATACAAGGCGAACTATATTTATGTTATTTTATCTTTTTAAGGATAGAACCCTACAAATGATATAAACTACACTACATTATGCTTTATCGATATTAACTACGGAGGAGGACCTTCGATGAATAACACAGATACCCGAAGATTAAAGTCAGTAGCAGTACATCCTGAACTAAGACATACCTTACTAGCAAACCCAACTCATGAATCCCTAAGCAAAATTATCGAATACCAACTCTTTAATCAACCTTGCCAACCTCTCGTCGATAACATCCTGTGTTTATTACCCTATTGGGAACTGCAGGCCTGTGAAGGGAACAAGGTTTTAGGAACTTTGATTCAGTACATAACGCAACAAGCGCCGTGCTTACTAATAAACGACAAGATGATAGAAGCCAACCTTCTACGCATCCGAATTTTAGCCTCAACGCCAGGAATCTTCTCATTTCCACCGCGCGAAATACAAGAGCATCTTGTTCAATCTTTACATATGTCTGACATCTTAGCGGACCTTCCTGAATTTGAAGTAGTGTCCTTTTCCGCGTCAGAAATTACCCCCCTCGCGTTTGACATAACACATTTTCGCCTCGCTCCTCACTGTCGTCGCTATATTCAAAACTTGTTTTACCCTGAACGTCGTGAAGCCATCCTATCAGTTCTGGCTCATATTGCGAAGCTCTATCCATTAATACCGACTTGCCGGAAAGCCTATGCCCTTATGCTTTCCCTTGATAACCCAGATAATTGGAGTAATCATCCTTTTTGCTTACGCCTCATAGCCAATCGCTATTGGAACTACAAATTAATGGAAATATCAGAAACCTAAATGCCTGTCCAACTTATCTAAATCGTAAGACTCCCACTTCTACAAGTGGGAGTGATACACCTTATTCTGCTTCACTCTAAAACCTGCAAACTCACCTTATAATCGTAGATCAACTCGTTGAAATCCTCTGGCGATCCGATATCGCGGATTAGTATTTGTGCTTTTTGTAGCAATCTTTTATGTACTTCTTCCCTACCGATAAGAAAATTGATCATCCGCTTCATGTTTGGGTCGCTTGTCAGCTCTAAGTGCTGTTTATACAGATGGCATGCCCGAGTTTCTGCCTGAATATCCACCTGCAGAATAATGATGGCGTCAACGCTTTGATCAATATAGTTAATCACCCATGGCGCACCTTGAGAATTAACGCAGGTCAGCGGAGGTCCTCCTAATTTTGATATTGCTACTGAAATTATTTCCATATGCCCTAATTCTTCTGCGGCAAATAGCCCTAGTAGTTCTCGAATATAACGATTTGACATATTGGAACGATGATTTAAATACTGTATGGATGATGATAATTCACTATTTCTTCCTGCGTAATGCTCTAATAAAACCTTTGCAAAGATTGGGTCTTGGCGTTCAACATGGATAGGATAGAATAAATGCTTTCGAAAATTAAACACTTTTTTCCCCCCTCTGATAGATTACTCTACCTATATCATATGGAGGAGAATCCCAACTGTCACAAAGTAAGCTTTTAAATAATCTTTCCGGCTTTTCTTTGACAAAAGTAAAGCATCTCATACAACATTTTACAGGTATTTCTGAGAACATACTACAGAAACTAATTATGTCCCAAAACAAATGTAAAAAGGAGATTTAATATGCGAATGAAAAAAGTTGATCCAGGACCATTTAGTTTCCTTCAACCCGGTTGGTTTGCACTCCATACTGTCCTTATAACTGGGGCAACCATGCTGGGTAAAGCTTGGGAAAAAAGAACCTAAAAATATAAACCCTGCTTTAATGAAGCGGGGTTTATATTTTTTATATTTATCATTTTTTTCTTGAGTGCATAAGCACCCTAAGGAAGTCAAGGAAAAAATTGTTAATTTAGTATGTGACTCTCACAAGTCTTTTGGGAATAAGGAAACAAATCCCAACACCCCCCATAATCTAGAATAGGAGAGGGGATTTTACATTGAAGAATAATACAAATTCATCGTTTTCTCTATTGCTTGAGTCGAACCCCTGTGAACCTGTTTCAAATGTAGGTCAGCTTTCTAAAAGCCCTTTAAATTTGGGCATTAGCATTTTTGCCCCTGTTAGTTCGATAGAGGGAAGCTCTTCGTTCTTTTTCTTACAACCATTGTTAACTGGAAAAGTATTTGCTTCCGCATGTGTTCTCATCGCTGCCCAAATTTTCTTGTTTCTTGCCAACCGTTTTTTTGAAACAATACCAATTCCGAAAAGTCCTGTCATATATTCTGAACAAACTGTACGGATGTCACTAACTGATTTACAGAAATTCTTGGCATCGATGTCGAGAGGTACAGTCCAGCCTTCAACCAGCACATCCGCCTCTTCAACCAATCAAACTGTTGAGTCATTAACTCCTGAAACACCGGAGATTCCCATAGTACTTGCTTTAGCCATCTGGGGCGATTTCAATAATAAACCTTATGGTCCGTCAATCTTTCTTCTTTTTCCTATATTTGCGTTTCCAGGCATGCGAGGAGCCTTACCTTTGTTGATATTAGAACTATTAACAATTATTTTTGTCAGGGCGGTCGTACCGCCGGAAACGACTGGTTCCAAACCATTGACTCCCCCGGCTTCAAACAGTAAATTACCATCACAAGAATTTTCGCCGGAGGATTTATTGAATAAATTAAACCAATTTAATAAAAACTCCGAAGCTTTATAGTTCCATTTGCATATCACTATGACTGAAAAAATGCACCTCCCAAAATAGGAAATAAAAGCCACTTAGATCTGTTTGTTGTTAGAACCTTTTTACAACCCTTTTTCTAGATTATCAATTTCTTGCTGGACTTTTTTTAGTTCTTTGCGTATTTTTATTCGCTTGAACCATCCTGTTTCAATTTCCATTAACTCAAGTTCTAATTCCAGCACCTTGGCTTTGAGTTTACTGACATCTGGCCCAGGTATATGGGGTGAAGAATTCATTGATCTCACTCCTTCATTTATCCCACATCATATAAAATTCATAGGAATAAGACAAGTGAATTGTATAGGCGCAGCAGTTTGGCTACCAAAGCACCCTCTATTTATAGGGGTTAAGCCCCTTTACCCCTATATCTCGTCGGAAATGGGCCTTTGGAAAATCGATTTGATTCACGAGAGCATAGGCTTTTTCCCGGGCTTCATGAAGTGTTTTGCCTTCAGCCGTGATCCCTAACACCCGTCCACCGGTACTAATAAGTTGTCCGTCACTGATTCCTGTTCCAGCATGAAAGATAACCGTATCCTGATAATTTTCCGGCAAACGGATAGGAACCCCCTTTGTGTAGGCTAACGGATAACCCATAGCCGCCATCACAACACAAACCGCGACGTCCTCTTTCCATTCCAACCGAGTTTCTGACAAACGTCCCTCCGTGCAGGCCCAGAGGATGGGCAAGATGTCTGATTTAAGTCGTTTCATCACTACTTGTGTTTCTGGATCGCCAAACCGGACATTGTATTCAAGAAGTTTCGGGCCTTGCTCCGTAAGCATCAGCCCTAAGAATAGCACACCTTGAAACGGAGTTCCCCGTTCGCGCATCACCTGTAAGGTCGGCGAAACAAGATCACGCATGACGTTAGCTTCAATCTCGGCCGTCCAAATTGGCGGAGGGCTATAGGTTCCCATTCCTCCGGTGTTAAGTCCAAGGTCACCCTCTAGGGCTCGCTTGTGGTCCTGAACTGGAACCATTGGGTACGCCATTTCTCCATCTGAAAAGCAAAGCAAACTGACCTCTTGCCCTTCTAGGAATTCTTCAATGACGAGCTTTTTGCCAGCCGTACCAAAACCACCCTCCATGATTTCGTCGACCGCCTGAAGAGCGGATTCCAGATCCATCGCCACGATGACACCCTTACCCGCAGCTAAACCATCTGCCTTTAAGACGCAGGGAGCTCCGATAGTTCTGACATAATTCTTCGCTTGCTCAGGATCTTCAAACATCTCCCACTTCGCCGTTGGGATCCTAGCGCTTTCCATAATGGTTTTGGCAAAGGATTTGCTTCCCTCCAGCTGGGCTGCAGCTTGGGTTGGTCCGAAAATCCGCAGACCAGCCTCATAAAAGGCATCTACAATCCCTGAACTTAACGGATCCTCCGGACCAACAACGGTTAAATCGATCTTCTCCTTGAGCGCAAACTCCACTAACGCGGAAATATCTTGAGCCTGAATAGCCACATTCCACAACACGGTCCCAGCATTCCCTGGCGCGACAAAGAGACGTTCGAGTTCCGGACTTTGCGCCAATTTCCAAGCCAGCGCATGTTCCCGTCCTCCGTTACCAACGATTAAAACTCGTTTGTTACCCACTATTTCACCTCGTCTTCTCGATAATTGGCTAGCATCATACAACTCCGCATCACGCATCGAGTTTACAACCGTGTAGGGGCACATGAATTGCCTCTACGACGTTTAAATTAGTGCTGAAAATGCCGCCGATGTGTAAAGATCATAATTATATTCAAGCGATTGGCAGCCTCGATGACTGATGTGTCGTGAATAGATCCTCCTGGCTGAACAATCGCCCGAATCCCTGCCTTGGCCGCTGCTTCTATAGAATCAGGGAAAGGAAAGAAAGCGTCGGAGGCCAGATAAGACCCTTTAACTTTTTCTCCCGCTTGTTCGATAGCAAGCTTAACAGACCCTACCCGATTCATTTGACCTGCTCCAACACCCAAGGTTTTTTCATGATCCGTGACCACTATGGCATTCGACTTCACATGCTTAACGACCCGCCAAGCTAAATCAAGGGCTATAAGATCCTCTTTCGTCGGCTTTAGGTCTGTCACTACGTCCCATTCTTCCACTGCCGTTGTCCCGCGATCAACCTCTTGCACAAGATATCCCCCGTCAATACTTCGAAGCGCCCAGCCAGGGTTTGTTTTAGAGGCGTCTCCTCTTCCTACTACAAAGAGCCTAAGGTTTGCTTTAGCACTTAGAATTTCCCGTGCTTCCGGACTAAATTCCGGCGCGATTAGTACCTCGTAGAAACGTTCCTTAAGTGCTTCAGCGCAGACCGTATCAACCACCCGATTAAAAGCGATAATTCCACCATAGGCAGAGGTAGGATCGGCAGCAAAGGCAAGTTCATAAGCCTCTAACGGGGTTTTGCCCAAAGCAACTCCACAGGGGTTGGAGTGTTTGATGATCGCTGCTGCAGTCGAATCAAACTCCCGAACCAGTTTCCAGGCAGCATCCATATCGGCCCAGTTATTGTAAGAAAGCTCTTTTCCTTGAATTTGTTTTCCGCTGGCGAGGGTCCCCCCCCCAGTTTCCGAGTTTACATAAAAGGCTGCCTTTTGCTGTGGGTTTTCTCCATACCGTAACTCTTGTACTTTTTGAGCCGTGAAACGAAGTGTATTTGGGAAACTGTCATTCGGTTCAAGCTGTCCTTCTAAGTATCCGGCAATGAGTCGGTCATATTCTGCCGTATGGGCAAAGGCTTCGGCAGCTAAGCGCTTGCGCATGCCTGCTGAAAGATTTCGCTCGCGCAACTTGCTGATAACCTCTTCATAGGACTCTGGATTAACAACTACAATAACCCGCCCATGATTTTTAGCTGCGGCGCGAACCATTGTTGGTCCACCCACATCAATGTTCTCAATCGCTTCTTCAAAACTCACACCCGGCTTAGCAATCGTTTCCCTGAACGGATAAAGATTCACCACCACTAAGTCGATAAAACGGATTCCGTTTTGCTCCATTTGTTCCAAATGCTCGCGACAATCCCGAGCTAAAATTCCGCCATGGATTAACGGATGGAGTGTCTTCACCCGACCATCCAAAACTTCAGGAAATCCTGTAACCTCACTTACGTATTGTACTGGAATATTGGCTTCATCCAGTGTTTTGTATGTTCCTCCTGTAGAAATCAATTCAAAACCTAACTCCACGAGCTCACGAGCAAAAGTAACTATCCCTGTCTTGTCCGAAACGCTAATTAAGGCTCTTCTCTTCATCCTATACAACCTCCCGCTGCAAAATCTGAATCCGGCGCCCGATCCGCTCAGCCTTTCCTAAGACCATCAGTCGAACGGCCTCCGGATAGAGACGATGCTCCGCCTCTAGAATTCTCTGCGCCAAACTCTCTTCCGTATCCTCTGACAACACTGGTACTGCTTCCTGCAAAATTATCGGTCCGCTGTCTAAACCCTCATCCACCAAATGCACAGTACACCCACTTACCTTGACTCCGTACTCCAGAGCCTGCCGCTGAGCATGCAGCCCAGGAAAGGCTGGAAGCAAGGAGGGATGGATATTCAGGACCGGAAAATTGGCTTGACGAATGAACTGGGGACCTAACACCTTCATATATCCTGCTAGGAGTAAAAGTTCCACCCGATATTCGCGCATCCAGATCAGGATGTCCTCCTCTTGTGCTTGACGATGGGGATAATCACTCACTTGGAATACTCGGGTAGGGATTCCTGCCGCTTGTGACCGTTCAAGTGCACTTGTCCCTGGCTGGTCTGACCCCACACCCACAATCTCTATCGGGAGGCTGCCGTTGCTACAAGCGTCTAATAAGGCTTGTAAGTTGCTCCCACGGCCTGAAGCCAATACTGCGGTCCTCAATATGCCACCCCTTCTCCGTGTACGACATTGCCCATTACAAAGCATTTTTCTCCTAACTCTGCAAGCTTTTGACGGACTTTGACCTCATCTTCTGGGTGAACAATAATCACAAACCCCACGCCCATGTTAAAGGTTCGATACATTTCTGGCCAAGCCACATCTCCCAGACGTTGTAACAAGGTGAAAATGGGAGGATGTTCCCAAGTTGATGTATCAATCCTAACCCCTAGGCCTGGGGGCAAGACACGAGGGATATTGTCCGTTAATCCTCCCCCAGTAATATGGGCCATGCCTAGTATTTCTCCCCCCGGAAGTAAAGGCAAAATGGACTTAACATAAATCCTAGTTGGACGAAGCAAAACTTCCCCGAGTGCTTCACCCAACTCTGTAAACATCTTATCTAAGGGATACTTTTCAAAAATTTTGCGTGCCAAGGAATACCCGTTACTATGAAGTCCACTGGATGCTAAGCCGATAAGCACATCTCCGACCTGTATTTTCGATCCGTCAATCAACTGATTGCGATTCACAACGCCCACTGAGAACCCTGCAATATCATATTCATCTACGGCATAGAAGCCAGGCATTTCAGCCGTCTCCCCCCCGATCAACGCACAACCAGCCATTTCGCACCCTTTAGCGACCCCACCCACCACATCAGCAACACGTCCAGGCTCTACTTTGCCAACGGCCAAATAATCCAGAAAAAACAAAGGTTCTGCGCCCTGAACTAAGATATCATTGACACACATTGCCACAGCATCTTGTCCGATGCTATCATGCTTATTCATTTGGAAAGCGAGGCGTAGCTTAGTTCCCACGCCATCCGTTCCGGATACAAGAACTGGGTCCGGATATTTCCCCAGATCCAGTTTAAAAAGTCCACCAAAACCTCCGAGCCCGCCGAGGACTTCCGGACGAAGTGTCCGAGCGACCGCCGGTTTTATACGCTCCACGACCTCATTGCCTGCTTGAATGTCGACGCCCGCGTCTCGGTAAGAGTATCCCAATTTTTGTTCCTCCTAGCATTGATATATTTCAAAATCGTTTTTACTCCTGTTCAAGTTTGAAACTGGAATAGGATACATTCCGTTAAAACAAGCCAAACAAACGGTATTCGTGCCAAGTGCACGGAGCAAGCCTTCTTGAGAGATATAATGCAGAGAATCTGCCCCTATATACTTCCGAATTCCTTCGACATCCAATTGATTAGCAATCAATTTTTCCCGTTCCGCCGTGTCAATCCCGTAGTAACACGGATAGGATACCGGAGGAGAACTGATTAAAAAATGTACTTCTTTGGCTCCTGCTTTCTTGACCATCTCTACTAACTTGGAGCTAGTGGTCCCTCGTACGATCGAATCATCAATCATCACGACCCGTTTATCTTTTAGGACGCTAGCATTAGCGTTGAGTTTGAGACGAACGCCCACTTCTCTCATTGCCTGAGTCGGTTGAATAAAGGTACGACCGACATAACGGTTTTTAATTAGCCCCTCACCAAAGGGAATTCCCAGTGCCGTGGCATACCCCAAGGCTGATGCCGTCCCGGAGTCTGGGACCGCAATCACAAGATCTGCCACAATCGGACATTCACGGGCAAGTTCTATACCCATCTGGCGCCGGCTCGCCGAGACGTTCAACTTATCGATGGTGCTATCCGGTCGAGCAAAATATATGAATTCAAAAGCACAAGACGAACGGTCGACGATTTTACTGAATCCCTGTCGCGAATGTAACCCCTCTTCATCGATCACCACAATCTCGCCGGGTTCCACGTCCCGCATGAACTCAGCGCCAATCGTATCGAGTGCGCAGCTTTCCGAAGCTAGACAGTATCTGTCTCCCACTCGCCCAATACATAAGGGACGAATACCATGCGGATCTCTGAGTCCAAATAGCTTATCCTCTGCCAAGACCACCAGGGCATACGCTCCTTTTAGATCCATCATGGTCTTAACTAATGCGTCTTCTAAGGAATCCCGGCGATACCGAGTAATCAGGTTGATAATGACTTCGCTATCGATGGTCGTTTGGAAAACAGCCCCATTTTTCCCTAGTTCTTCACGAAGTTCCAAAGCATTGGTCAAGTTTCCATTATGTGCTAAAGCCATCATACCTTTTTGATAGTGTACTACCAAAGGTTGCGCATTACCGAGGAGACTTGACCCAGTAGTGGAGTAACGAACATGCCCAATCGCCATCTTCCCCTTCAAGTGATCCACAACACGGTCGGAAAAGACTTCAGACACTAAGCCCATTCCTTTATGCAAAGAAATACTTCTTCCATTCGAAACCGCAATTCCGGCACTTTCTTGCCCACGATGCTGTAAGGCATAAAGCCCGTAGTAAGTTAAACGGGCAACCTCCTGATCAGGAGCGTAAATTCCAAAGACCCCACATTCCTCTTTAGGTTTGTCCTCTCCAAATTCGAACATTTCCAGCCCCCTATCCCATCCTGACCATCTTAAGTCCTCACTTCAGACCTAACATTTTAAGCTTCCACAATCTTTCATGCAAACCTATGCCAAGGCCTTTTTCACCCGTCGAAAGACTTCTTGATACGCTTCTTCGACTCCTCCGAGATCCCTCCGGAAGCGATCCTTATCTAGCTTATCCCGCGTTTCGATATCCCAGTAACGGCAAGTATCCGGAGAGATCTCATCGCCCAGATAGACTTTACCATCTGAGACCCCAAACTCCAGCTTAAAGTCAATTAAGTCAATTCCTGCTTTGACTAAAATGGTCCGCAAAATCTCGTTAATTTTTAAGCCCATGGCTTGAATTTCTTTAACATTTTCTGCACTTGCCCAGCCCATCGCGGCCACATGAGAGTCATTAACCATCGGGTCTCCGAGTGCATCATCTTTATAATACAGTTCCACGACTGGTTGAGAGAGAACATAGCCCTCTTCCACCCCAAGACGCTTAGCTAAACTTCCAGCTACAATATTGCGAACAACGACCTCGAGGGGTATCATGTCTAAGCGTCGTACAAGCATATCCCGATCGCTTAAAAGCTTCACAAAATGTGTTAGTATGCCCGCCTTTCCAATTTCCTCAAAGAAGAGTGCCGATAACTGGTTATTAACCTCTCCTTTATCCACAATTTGTCCTTTTTTCAGTCCGTTCAACGCAGTCGCATCATCTTTGTAGGCTACCCAGAAATACTCGCTTTGATCGGTATCATAAACTCTCTTTGCTTTTCCCTCATACCGTAATTCTAGCTTTTCCATTTATCTTACCCCTTTCGTTCGTCAGTTTGGGAGGAAGTGTCTTAGCACGTTCGCACACGTTTCATCGCTATTCACTTGACGTTAAGGCTAAAACGCAAAACCTCTGGGCTTTCTGCATGTGAACCGTTGCGTTTCTTAACGCCTTATCGTCTGCGTTCATTGACGCGATTCCACTCTCCGTGCTCCCTAAGCTAAGAAACTTCCTCTGGCTTGGGTCCCACGGGGTTTTGGAACGACCTGAAAATCCCGTGGTGCTGTTTGCATTTTTATACAAATAACGCTTTACATGCTCTACAAACAAGTAGGGACGGTTCTTAACTTTCATGGCTGGTCTTTCTCTAAAAGTATCTGGGTTTAGTATTTCCCCGTTCCATGCCATCCTTGACACATTCACACTGTGGAGGTCCTGTGGTGCTGTTTGCGTTCGTTGACGCAAATACGCTGTGCATGCTCAAGGCTACTTTCTCGAAGCACGGGGACAGTTCTGGTCTTCATAGAAGCTACTAGTCAGGCTTCGATCTGTGCAAGAAATGCGGGTAACCGGCTTCCGTTCCTTCCACGTCGTAGCCAAGCCAGGGAATGAAATTTAATTGCAAAGAGAACCATTAAGCGGGAGGAGCGTGCGAGTGCAGTTGGTGAAGCGTGAAGACGCACATTTGGCTTGTCCAAGGATGGACTGATGCCGCGGTGCCAAGACGATAAGCGGACGAGCTTATCGCCACACTGCGACTCGTTACGCATACTCCTGCAGTGTGGATTGGCATAGAGCGCCGCACCACCGGACTACCCAAGGGTTATGTGCATTAGCTTCACCAACAAGTGAGCCGGTCCGGAGCTTTGGTGAACGTGCAATAAATTTCCGTTCCCCTATTTCCGTTCCCCCGTTCCCTAAACTAGTCCTAACCTCTGGAAAATGTCCGATACGTGCTTAGTATGGTACCCATAATCAAACAAGGCGGCAATTTCTTGCTCGTTTAAGTGTTCCCGAACCCCGGGATCTCTATTGAGTAGACTTTGAAATTGTTCTTTTGTATCCCAGGCCTCCATGGCATTGCGTTGGACCTGAGCATATGCAGTTTCTCGACTGACACCCTTTTCGACTAAGGCTAGCATCACACGTTGGGAAAAAATTAAACCGCATCCCTTATCTATGTTTGCTTTCATTTGCTCCGGAAAAACCTCCAGCCGATCTATTAACTGAGTCATCTTATAGAGCATGTAGTCTAAGGCTATGGTGCTATCCGGTAAGATCATACGTTCCGCAGATGAGTGGGAGATATCTCGCTCATGCCATAAGGCAACGTTTTCTAGGGCTACTTGGGCGTTCGCCCTAATAACTCGGGCCATGCCACAGATGCGTTCTGGTGTAATAGGATTTTTCTTGTGTGGCATCGCCGAGGACCCTTTCTGACCTTTTCCAAAGGCTTCTTCAACCTCATGAACATCAGTTCGCTGAAGGTTGCGAATCTCGGTCGCCATTTTATCGAGGGAACTGGCGATTCCAGCGAGTGTCGCCATATAACACGCATGCCGATCCCGTTGTAGTATTTGAGTCGAGATCAAGGCTGGCACTAATTGAAGTGCTTCGCAAACATGCGCTTCGACTTGAGGATCTACGTTGGCAAAGGTCCCAACGGCACCGGAGATTTTCCCAACCCGTATCTCTTCACGGGCAAAGGCTAGGCGCCTCTTTTGTCGTCTAATTTCGTCATACCATAACGCAAATTTCAAGCCTAAAGTAATCGGTTCAGCATGAATCCCGTGTGTTCGCCCCATCATTATTGTGTCACGGTGTTCTAACGCTCTGCGGCGCAGGACGCCTTCCAACCCCTCCATTTTAGTTAGCAATATATCGGAAGCTTCAACTAATTGTAAGGACAAAGCTGTATCCAAAATATCTGAAGAAGTAAGACCCAGGTGAATGTGTTTAGCTTCGTCTCCTACATTCTCTGCAACATTGGTCAAGAAGGCCAACACATCGTGTTGAGTCACTTCTTCTAGGGCTTGTACCCTTTCCCAGGAAAAAGAAGCCTTCTCTCGGATGACCTCAACAGCCTCTGTCGGGATCTTGCCTAGTTTGGCCCATCCTTCGCAAGCTGCAATTTCAATTTTTAACCATAGTGTTAGGCGATGTTCGTCTGTCCAAATTCCTCCCATTTCAGGAAGCGTATACCGTTCAATCATTGTTAGTCCCCTTTATCCCTCAGATTCCTTTACTTAACCTTAATTGCAGGGCTTCGTCTTTCGCCTCAATATCTTTCAGCATCTGTAATCGATAGTTTTTAACCTTAATACTCAAAGCACTGTCTTGAATGGCTATGATCTGTACCGCAAGCAACGCCGCATTACGTGCCGCACCAATGCCTACGGTTGCAACAGGAATTCCTGGGGGCATTTGTACGATGGAGTAAAGGGCGTCGATTCCTTCCAGGGCACCACTACTCAACGGTACACCGATCACAGGTAAAATCGTTGCTCCAGCTACAACCCCCGGCAAATGGGCCGCTAACCCTGCTGCAGCAATAATCAGCCTTCCGCCTTGGGCTTCAAAAGCTTTCACCCAGTCAACTGTTCTTTCCAAAGTCCTATGGGCGGAAGAAATTTTCACTTCAAAATCAAGTTCAAATTCACGGAGAATTTTCATAGCCTCCTCCATGATTTTAATATCTGAATCACTTCCCATAATGACCCCAATCTGGCTCATCTAATCTTCGCCTCTCTCCCGCTTATCATTACTCTTTTTTTCAATAGAAAAAACCCAAGTCAAGGCAGATTACACCCTTAAATCAGAGTGAAACCTACCCGCCTGGGCTTTTATCCCTTCGGTGTAGTTTGATTTCTCAATCAAACCTGTACCACTCGGACAATACGTTTGCCCTAGGTACACTTTCGCTCATAGTCAGACAATTTACGGTAGCCTGGTAGAAACTAGCGGACCATATCACCGCGGTTATATGAACTCCTTATGAAAATTAATATGTTTATTTTACTAGAAGGTGTTATGAAGGTCAATAGAAAATCGAACATTAATATATAATTCAATAAAAATGTTCGAAGAATCATTAAGTTAAAAGATACTCTCGAATGTGGGAAAGTAAAGAACTATTTTGAATCTAAAAAACTCTAATGTTTCTGAAAAAGTTAGCTGCTTTCGTTCACCCTCACGCATACGATTAAAGAGAATTTCAAACTTATACGCTCTTATCCTTTCCGCTACAACTAATTTTTATAACTTTCATTCACTTTCGAGACTACCGCTTCTATTGTGAGATCGAAGTGTTCCAGAACATCGCTGCAATTCTATTAACGCCTCTACATTATAATTCAAACCCGATGATCGTAACATCATCCCGCTGCTGTTCCTGACCCATGTATCGATCAAGTTCCTTTTCATACCATCCACCCTGTTCGATTATAGATAGCGATGTGGTATTGGAGATGATTTCTCTAAACTTTCTTCTGCCGAAAGAATAATTGTTTGAACCTCCGTTTTGATCAACATAACCGTCTGTCGTAATATATATTCGATCACCCTGTTTAACACTCACTTCCACATCAACAAAATCATCTAAAAATACCGATTTTATATAACCGATTCCACTCTTGTAGCCGTCATATGTGGTAACCTTTCCTTCAGTTAACATATACATAGTAATCCTTGCGCTGGCAAAATATAGTTTTCCTTTAACATAGCAGCATATCGCGGCATCCAAACCATCATCCGTTGCTTGGTCGCCCTTGTCTTTATTAAGCGCCTCTTTCAACTGTCTGTTAAGTTCCTTAATTATTGATGCAGGACCTAAAATATTGCCCTTTGTCAGAATATTGCTAAGGATTGAGTTCACAGTCATAGTCATTAACGCACCTGGTACGCCATGTCCTGTACAATCACCGACCACGAGAATAAATCCTTGCTCAGTCTCCCTCAGCCAGTAAAAATCACCGCCTACAATATCCCGAGGTCTCCATAGGACAAAGTTATCGGCAAAGACCCTTTTTAAAACATCAGCCGTTGGTAGAATGGACTCCTGTATAGTTTTTGCATATTGTATACTCTCCATTATTTTTATGTTCTTGTCCTTGATTTCTGCAATCCTTTCCTCGATTTCCTGCTCAAGCTCGAGATTCAGCTGAACCGCTTTCTTATACGGATTAGCAATTCTGGATGAAACGAGGTAAAAAACAACTAGTAAAAAAACAAGGACAACTACAATTGTCACCAACGTACTAATCATGATTGAATTAAGCAACCCTAATGTCTCTGACCTGCTGATCTGGAATACCAATACCCAGTCGCATGATTTAAGTTTCTGAAAAACCAAATCAGCCTGTCCATTCTTATCTGTATAACTGATGACCACTGGCTTATCATTACTTCGAGCGGTATTCTTCATAATGTTGTCGTACACATCCGTGGGCAAATGATCAGTGAGCCTACCTCCACTCTGTTCAACGTCCTCAGAGATGCTGATCTTCCCTTGAGTATCAACCAGCCATAAATTGCTTTGGTTACCAATTTTATAATTACTGAATTCATTGGATATGTCTTGAAGATCGACGCCAACCCCAGCGACACCCGCTGGATTGTTACTATCACCCATGAGAGTATTGATCCACAAGTTTGTTTGGTTTAATTCTTTGTTATGGTCGATATTAAGCGTTATTTTTTTGGCTGCGGATATTGCATCAAAAAACCAGCGATCAGCTGAGTCATCCTTTGACATAGTGTCTGTCAATAGGTTAGAATTCGTCCAATAATGTCCCGTATTAATATTGGTGAAAAATACTGTGTAGTTGAGGGTTTTGGCTATACCTGTCATCTGTTTGATAAACATCGCCTTATACTGTTGGTCAACTTCCCCCTCGTTGAACCATTTGATGATTTCTGGGCTATCCGCAATAATCAATGAGGTTTCCTTTGCTTTTTCAATTCTACCATCAATCTGTGCGGATATAGACTTTAGAATATAGACGATATCTTGTTTTTGAAGTTTTTCAATCATCGCATTTTTCACAATGGCGTAACTTGAAATTCCAGTTACCGATAAAGCTATTATAATGATAAAACAAGCAAAGATTATGACATTCATCGTACCTTTATTTATAATTTTTTCATACTTACCCAGTGCCGACCTTTTCATAGTCTTGCCTTAGTCCCCTTTATATGCGTGTTACTTGCATTCTCGTTTACTTTGCACAATTCGCCAAACTCTAATATATTCCTTCCTTCAAGGATATAAATATGAAGTTTCTTAAAGCAAATCTGTTCCCCTGACACTATGATGGTTTATCCGACATAAAAACCACCGCGCTTCAAAACGAAAGTGCGGTGGTCTGTCCTTTGGTTAGGAATTTAAGCGATCCTTATAGTGATCAAGGACGCTTACTTTTACGCCCTAGATAGAGACGGTCTGGGTCGACAAGTGTGCGTAAAATGTTTATTTCCTTGATCGTCGGACTTGGCATTTCACGAGCATTATTAATCACTAAAGGCCAGCCTGTATTTTCTAGCACAAATTGCGGGTCAACTCCGGGGTAGTATTGTTCAAGTTCCAGGATTCCACTCTCGGGATTGGGTCTTAGAATCCCTAAATCACTTATGACAACCATCTCCCCTCCCCGAAAAATACCGTAGTCCAAACGCCCTTCTCCTTTTGGTCCACGTGCCCCGGCAGGGGAAGTCAAATATTCAACCTTTTCAGGAAAGCGACGTTTTTCATGAACCATCATCACAATCACCTTATCGGCAAGATTGGCAATGCTATTAGCTCCTCCGCTACCGGTTAGACGTGTTCGAGAACCCTTCACTCCAGACTCGACACCCGTTGGCCAATAACCACCTATGGCAGTCGAGTTGAGATTTCCATATTTGTCACATTCCGCAGCCCCCAGAACCCCAAGGGAACAATAGCCTCGACAGGCAATCGTCCCAAAGGCATCGGCCATTGTGGAAAGGGTTGTGGCCTTATAGGCAGCCCGTGGGTCTGCGACTGAAATAGGTAAATGTTTGATCTTAGGGCCTACTGTTCCAGCCTCTAGAATTATTGTCATATTTGGTGCTTTAGTATATTGGGCTAACCCGGCAGCTAAAAGGGGCAACCCAGTCCCAACAAAGGCAAAGTCCCCATCGTTTATTTCCCGAGCTGTAGCAACTGCTAGCAATTCTACATGGGTATAATCACTCGCCGGTTGTTCATCGGTCTCCAAAGAATTAACTTTGTCATGATTATTGTCATTCTCATTATCCTTATTAAGAATCTTTAACGGCTTAGGCATATGCTCCACTCCTCTATTTAAATCGATCAAGGGTCGGATTGTAGTGAGTATGTGAATCTGCCCTTAAAGCAAAGAGTTTTTCCATTCCAACAGTTTGGAATAAATAATCCCAATCATTTTTTGTCGAAGCTACATGGTCTTGCCAAAACTGCTTAACCTCATCCTCGGACTTATGGTTAACCGCTTTAACATAGTTTTTAAACCAAGAGTAATCATAATCGTAATAATTGGGTACAGCCGTTGGGTAACAACCAAAAGGTTGTTCGACGATGGCATGAACTGCATGGGCCGGAATCTGATTAAGCTCGGGTTTATCCCGTAACTCATCCGGTGAACAGATCCGTTCACATTCCACAATGAGTATGCGGCCACATAAGGCCTGATCAATATCCGGACCGACCAGCCCCTCCATCCGGACCGTACCATCATAGGCTACTCTTTGAGCATGAATAACACAAACTTCAGGTAAGACAGGAGGCACTAAGGCTACTTTTACACCGGGTTTACCTGTGTAGGCCGTCGGCCAATCCTTATTTTCTCGGTATAAATTAGTTTTATTACTACAGGTATCTTCGCCGCTCCGGAAACGACGCGGTCTTAGTCCCCAGCCCTCAAACGGATCATCGATAACTTCATACTTCTTAGGCGGTATGCCGGGATGAATCCATTCGCCCTGCTCATCTTTACCCCGCAAACCGGCTTTACCAAAAGAGTCATATTCCAAAAGGTCACTACCCAGATCCCCTAAACAGGGCATAAAGGGCAAGCCATATTTTCCTGCAACCGTTCGTAAAGCAAAACTCCAGTTTGAGTAATCTTCAATAAGCTCGATTTTTCCCGTTTCAATTGCCTGACGAATAGCATACGCAACGGGCATGCCACCCTCTAAACCAATATACGTGGTTTCCAGCCATTTTATTAAACCGGCACCGGCTAACATCTCCTCAACCGCACTTCCACCATTCATAGTGACATATAAATCCCCTATCCCTTGGCGGACAATCTCTCGCCCTATGACCATCGGACGCCTCAGAATAGTAAACCCTCCAAAGGCAATGTGAGTACCCGCTGGAATATAACGCTTTACAGCTTCTGCTGCAGACATTACTTTATCTTTAAAATCTAACATAGTTACCTACCCTTCTTGCCATATGAAAGTTATATATCTCCTGGTCATTGTTTGAT